>ERZ773216.1094-NODE-1094-length-34945-cov-4.722843_pt1 | contig 34945 bp, 32 predicted proteins | sample MGYA00511259_ERZ773216 | MGnify/ENA primary metagenome ERZ773216 (study PRJEB29015, sample SAMEA2737764) | human gut metagenome | biome: human gut; feature: human-associated habitat; material: faeces | place: China | collected 2012 ... | reverse complement strand
TACGCGGTTTCCGGAACTTCGGACCTTTTAGTGGTTCCGTCTCAATATTTTTATTATTTTGAAAGCCGCGCCCGGCCGCCGAGTGTTCTACGGGATATTCTGAAAGGTGAGCCTAGACACTGGCGATACGCAGAAAGCGCATTCCTCCCGGAACCGGTGCAGCGGTTTTATTATAGCGCCGGGAATGAAAAAATGCAACGCTACAGCAGCTTTTTTATGGCATCCATGAGATAGAAGAACCATGCCAGCATCCTGCATCACCCCGCCTTCTGATAGTAGTATATGCAGAAAGCGGGATTCTTTCCGTGACAGAATGGGAACAGACTGCTATAATGGGGAAAAACGAAATGCATTTTATGCGGAGAAGAGGAGAGTCAAACATCATGATTCGTTTACACAATGATTACAACCGCGGCGCCTGTGCCAAAATTTTAGAGAAGCTGGCAGAGACTAATGCCGAAAGCTATGATGGATACGGAGAGGATACCTGGTGTGAAAAGGCAGCGGACCTGATACGGAAAAAATGCAAAGCTCCGGAAGCAGCTGTTCATTTCTTCCCAGGTGCAACCCAGGCAAACTTTATTGTCCATGCAGCAGCGTTAAGCCCGATCCAGAGTGTCATCTGCCCGGATTCCGGCCATGTGTATGCCCATGAAGCTGGTTCGATTGAGAACACCGGACACAAGCTGGTTCCGCTTCCATCTGCAGACGGAACCATTACAGCAGAACAGATCCGCAAGGCAGCCGCAGCTTATTATGAGGCAGGAGAACCGAACTATCTCTGTGAGCCGAAGCTGGTTTACATTTCCTTCCCGACCGAGTGGGGAACGCTGTATTCCGAGCAGGATCTGAAGGATATTCGCAAGGTATGCGATGAGTACGGTATGTATCTGTTTGTGGACGGTGCACGCCTGGGCTATGGACTTGGTTCTGCGAAGAATGATGTAACGCTGGAAAAACTGGCAGAACTGACAGATGTATTTTATATCGGCGGAACGAAATGCGGCGCTTTGTTTGGTGAGGCACTGGTCATCACAAACAGCGGACTGGCACGGAAATTCCGCACCTATATGAAACAGAATGGTGCGGTGCTGGCAAAAGGATGGCTTCTGGGTCTGCAGTTCTGTGCGCTTCTGGAGGATGACACTTACGAGAAGATGACGGCCCGGGCCGATGCCTACGCCATGGAAATTAAGGCAGCCTTCAAAGAAAAAGGTATCCAGGAATTCGTGGACAGCTACACAAACCAGCAGTTCGTGATCGTGACGGACGAACAGGCAGAGAAGCTGGCGAAGGAGTATACTTTTGAGCAGGAGCGGACACTGGACGATGGAAGAAGGGTCGTACGGTTCTGCACCAGCTGGGCAACCACGGAAGCGGAGAAGAATCAGTTGATCGGAGATATTCGGAAACTGTAAGAATTCTATTGGAATTACGCTTCCTGACCGAATTTATGCCGGTATTTTAACGGCGACATTCCGTAGCTTAACCGGAACTGCTCTATAAAATGGCTGATCTGATTGTATCCCACATCGGCACTGATATCGGAGATGGATCTGTCGGTGTGCAGGATCATGTTTTTGGCAGTGTAGAGGCGATATTCATTTACATACTTGATGGGGGACATGTTAGTGTGTTTTTTAAAGAGGGCGGTGCAGCGGTTCTTGTTTAGGCGCGCGGAATCCGCAATGTCTTTCACGGAAAGCGGCTGGGCAAAATTGGCGTGAACGAATCCAAGCATTTCGTGGAACAGCCGTGCTTCCTCCAGGTCCGGCGTTTCTGCATTTTCTTCAAATTCTTTTAAAATTTCTTCGAACACCTGGGATAAAAAGTTCATGACAGAAAAGTATCCCAGGGGTTCTTGTTTCCAGTTCTGGAATTTTTTCAGTTTCGTAATCTGATGAGGCTTTAACAACAGCAGGGAGTAGGCAAAGGCATGGCTGTCCAGCATGGGCTGGATGTATTTCTTTAAAATCAGAGGATGGAAAATCTCCGGGGTAAAGTTGATGCACAGAGTTTTCACATCGCAGGTGGTGGTACGGGAACTGTGGAGCTGATGACTCTGGAGCAGCAGCAGCTTATCACTTCTCAGCCGGAATTTGTCTCCGTTGATGCAGTATTCCAGCTCACCATCAGAAATCCAGGTAATCTGCAGCTCATCGTGCCAGTGGAATGGGATGGAATCGGAGGCCGCGTGGTTGAAATTTTGTGTATACATGGCAATTGGGAACTCTTCTGAGAGAAACTTGCTTTCCTCCTGGAGCTCTTCGTTTGTAGAAATAACAAATTCGATTCCGGCCTGATTGCATTTTGGAAATGATATGCTCATAAACCGATTTTCCTTTCTTTGTAATACAGATATTGCTTTTATGATATTTTATAGCATAAAACAGATGAAAAGAATAGTAAACGAAAAAATTTTGGTACAAATCTGATAAAAGTGATGGGGATATTGATAGAATCCGCGATGTGGGACTGATATACTAAAGGCACAAGGCTAAAGATACAGGAGGGACGGATTATGTTATCAGTGAATGGAGCAAGATTACTGGAGAGAATCAATGAGCTGGGTACGATCGGTAAGGATGAGGAGAGAAGAAGAACCCGTCTTGCCGCTTCCGATACCGAGAAGCAGGGCAGAGACAAGGTGGTCAGCTGGATGGAGGATGCAGATTTGAAGGTGGTTGTGGATCGCATCGGCAATATCTTCGGAATCTGGGAAACCGCGGAGAACAAGGATAAAAAGCCACTGATGATCGGCTCCCATATCGATACTGTCATCAATGCAGGCCAGTATGATGGCTGCCTGGGGGTGATTGGCGCCATCGAGGTCATCAGAACGTTAAAGGAAACGGGGCGTCAGAGCGAGAGACCGATCGTGGTCTGCGCCTTTACCAATGAGGAGGGCGTGCGTTATTCACCGGATATGATGGGATCCCTGGTTTACGCGGGGGGACTTCCGGTAGATCAAGTATTAAAGACCGTCGGCACCGATGGTACCATCCTGGGTGAGGAGTTAAAGCGCATCGGTTATGCGGGAAGCGTGGAGCCGGGATTCTTACAACCGGAGGCATTCGTGGAGCTGCACATTGAGCAGGGACCGATCATGGATACAGAGGGAGTGAAGATCGGCGCAGTAGAGAATCTGCAGGGTATTCACTGGCAGCGAGTTACCATTGAGGGGCTTGCCAATCACGCAGGAACTACGCCAACTAATTTGAGAGTGGACGCTGGCCTGGCCGCAGCAAAGATCAATGTGTTCTTAAGAGAACTGGTGCAGAAATCCGGCGGCGTGGCAACCGTAGGCTGCATTGAGCATGAGCCGAATGCCATCAATGTTATTCCGTCAAAGGCCGTGATGACGGTGGATTTAAGAAATCCAGATAAAGGTAAGCTGGATGCAGATGAGAAGAGCCTTGCGGCTTACTTCAAAGAGCTGGAAGAAACCGATCATGTGAAGATTAGCAGCGAGCGTCTGACTGAATTTGACCCGGTCCTGTTTGATGAGAATATCGTACAGAAGATTGAGGCAGCTGCATCAGCCAGAGGACTGAACACCCGCCGCATGACTTCCGGCGCTGGCCAGGATGCACAGATGATGGCGCGCATCTGTCCGACCGCGATGATTTTTGTGCCGAGCATCAAGGGAATCAGCCACAATCCAAAGGAGTACACACCGGATGAGGACTGTGTAGCCGGCGCAAATGTATTTCTGGATGTTGTGAGCGAGCTGGCAGGTGCGATGACATTCTGCTGACCGGTGCAGAATATTTTGCCGAACTGGTAAAACAGCGGATGCCTAAATAAAGCGATACAAGTACTTTCTGTGCATCCAGATGGACAGCAGCAGTGTCACAAACTCTGCCACAGGAATAGCCAGCCATGCCCCATTGACCCCGAAGAACCGCGGAAGCACCAGCAGTGAGATCACGGTGAAGAGCAGAGTACGGCAAAAGGAGATGATGGCAGATGATTTTCCGTCGGACAGGGCGGTGAAAAAGCCGGAGGAGGCAATGTTAAAGCCGCTGAATAAAAAGTTATAGGCAAAGATCCCAAATCCGGTCACGGCCAGTGCATGAGTTTTCGGATCATCCGTGAAGATAGTTACAATACCGGTCGAAAGATAGACAGCGGCAAAGGCTATGATCACAGAGGAAAGGCTGACAAAACGGAAGGAAATACGGTAAATGCTTTTCAGCTCCTTCCGATTTTCGGCACCGTACTGATATCCCACGATCGGGCTGATCCCAATGGAAAAGCCCAAGTAAAAGGCATTGAACAGAAACTGTCCGTACAGCAGGATCGTGATGGCAGCTACACCATTCGGACCTGCCAGACGCATCAGGATGATGTTGAACAGAAAGGTGATTACGGCATTGGAAAACTGGTTTACCATTTCAGAGGAACCGTTGTAGCAGGCCTGGATCAGTTCTTTTGTGTGCATGGTGAAGCGAGTCAGATGAAGAGCATGCTTCTGATTCAGAAAAAAGACCAGTCCTGCCAGGGCCGGTACCATCTGGCCTAGTCCGGTAGCCAGGGCAGCTCCGGCAATGCCAAGATCGCAGGATACGATAAGTACATAGTCCAGTCCCGCGTTGATGATCCCGGCGATCATGGTGAGGAAGAGTCCGAGGTGCGGCGCTCCGGCAGTTACCAGATAGGACTGGAACAGAGTCTGGAGCATGCAGGCCGGAGCAAAGCCCATGAGGATGCTGAGGTAGGTGCGGCAGTCTGCTAACAGCAGATCGTTGGCACCGAGTGCCCGGCTGATGAAATCCGGAAAAAGCAGGGACAGGATGGACATCAGCAGACTTAACAGAAAGCCAGTCAGAGTAAAAAGGGAGAGACATTCTTTTGCCAGCTGTATTTTCTCCTCGCCCAGATACCGGCTGATGACTGCATTGCCGCCAGTGGCCAGCATGGTGCCAATGGCAATGACGATGCTGTCCACCGGATAGACGATGTTTAAGGAGGACAGGGCATTACTGCCAATAAAGCGGGAGATGAAAATGCCATCCACGATGGTGTAGAGGGACATAAACATCATCATAATGATAGAAGGAAATGTAAACTTCAGCAGACTCCAGGGAGAAAAATGCTGGCTGATGGATGTACTCATAATCAAAAACTCCTTATAAAAAAGAAATAGCTTGAAAACTTAAGTGACCTTTGAGAGAATAAACCATAGGGTTACCCGATAGTCAAGAGGTTTGAATGTTTTTTTTGAAAAACGGTCGCTAAAAAATCAGGATAGTAGCGAAGGAGAAATATGTATGGACCGTAATTTGTATATGACAACAGGAGAGTTTGCCGCGCTGATGGGCGTTTCCAAACATACGTTATTCCATTATGATGATATTGGCCTGTTTTCTCCGGAATATGTGGCAGAGAACGGTTACCGTATGTATTCACTTTATCAGCTGGAAACTCTGGAAACGATTCTGATGCTTCGGGATCTGGGTATGCCGCTGAAAGAAATCCGGCAGTTCCTGCAGGTGCGAAGCCCCAAAGAGCTGGTCCGGATCTTTGCGGAAAGGGAACAGCAGATTGAGAAAGAATTGTCCAGATTAAAAACGATGCAGGGGTGGATCCGGCAGCGGCGAAAAAAGATCAGCATGGTAATGCAGCAGGATTTTTCTGATATTGGGATCCATCATTTTCCGGAACGTTATTATCTGATCCGGCAGATTGACGGGACATCAGAGAAGGATTATATGGAAAAAACCAACCGGCTGATTCTGGATTTTAAACATGCGGAACAGCGCAATGATTACGAAGTGGCATATCTGCAGTATGGAAAAAATCTGTCCAGGCAGATTTATAATGCGTATGACAATGTACTTCTTCTTCTGGAGCAGAAACCGAAGCATATGGAATACCGTATCATGCCGGAGGGAGATTATCTGACGGGATTTCATGTCGGACACTGGAATGCAATCGGAGAAGCTTATGCGCGCATGGAAGCTTACCGGAAGGAACACAAAATTCAGACAGATATGGTGTATCTGGAGCGTGATATGGTGGATCAGCTTGCGGTGACAAGCGTGGAAGAGTATGTGACGGAAATTGCGGTTCGCATTGTACACGAAAACTGGACTGATTGAAAAATATAAAACTGGATATTTAAAACCATCCAGATAGCCGCTATAATCTCCATCAAGATAACCGATGCGGTCCGGAACGCAGGGAATCATACGTTTACGCAAAGGAGACAGATGGAATGAATACAGAGAGATATGAGTTAAATAAGCAGCTGGCACAGATGTTAAAGGGCGGCGTTATCATGGATGTTACTACCCCGGAGCAGGCAAGGATCGCGGAAGAGGCAGGCGCGTGTGCAGTTATGGCGCTGGAGCGTATTCCGGCGGACATCCGCGCGGCAGGTGGTGTTTCCCGCATGAGCGATCCGAAGATGATCAAGGGCATTCAGGAGGCTGTATCCATTCCGGTTATGGCAAAATGCCGGATCGGTCATTTTGTGGAGGCACAGATCCTCGAAGCCATCGAGATCGATTATATTGACGAGAGTGAAGTTCTCTCCCCGGCGGACGATGTGTTCCATATCGACAAGCGCAGATTCAACGTTCCATTTGTCTGCGGTGCGAAGGACCTGGGTGAGGCGCTTCGCCGCATCAATGAGGGAGCTTCCATGATCCGTACCAAAGGTGAGCCGGGAACCGGGGATGTTGTGCAGGCTGTCCGCCATATGCGCAGGATGAATCAGGAAATCGCTAAGATTACCTCTATGCGTGAGGATGAACTGTTTGAGGAGGCAAAGGTTCTCCGGGTTCCGTATGATCTGATGCAGTATGTACATGACAATGGACGTCTTCCTGTTGTAAACTTCGCGGCAGGCGGCGTGGCAACCCCGGCCGATGCAGCCCTGATGATGCAGCTTGGTGCAGAGGGTGTGTTTGTTGGATCCGGCATCTTCAAATCCGGAAATCCCCAAAAGCGTGCATCAGCCATCGTAAAAGCAGTTACCAACTTCAAGGATCACAAGATGCTGGCTGAGCTTTCCGAGGATCTGGGTGAAGCCATGGTCGGCATCAATGAGCAGGAAATTGCGCTGCTGATGGCAGAAAGGGGCAAATAAGATGAAGATTGCAGTCCTTGCAGTCCAGGGCGCCTTCATCGAACATGAGAAAAAGCTGGGGGCTCTGGGAGCAGAATGCTTTGAGCTTCGTCAGAAGAAGGACCTGGACACCGGATTTGACGGTCTTGTGCTTCCGGGTGGCGAAAGCACGGTCCAGGGAAAGCTTCTGCGGGAGCTTGACATGTTTGATGCGCTGAAAGAAAAAATCGAGAGCGGCATGCCGGTCCTCGGTACCTGTGCCGGACTCATCCTTCTGGCAGATCAGCTCACCAATGATGGACATGTGTATTTTGGCACACTTCCGGTTTCTGTGCGTCGCAATGCCTACGGAAGACAGCTGGGAAGTTTCCATACCGTGCAGGAATTTGCCGGAATCGGGAAGGTTCCCATGACGTTCATCCGTGCTCCTTATATAGAAGAAGCAAAAGCAGGTGCGCAGGTGCTGGCTGAGGTGGATGGGCACGTTGTGGCGGTGCGCAGCGGAAACCAGTTTGGAATGTCCTTCCATCCGGAGCTGGATGCAGACAACCGGATCCATGAATTATTTTTAAAGACTGTGCAGGCATGGAAAACACACCGATAATCTGGAAAAACTAAAAAAGAAAACCCGAACATTCACCGGAAAGGCGTTGGTTCGGGTTTCTTTTATAAAAGGATTGACGTTTATTCTGCAGCAGGTTCAGCAGTACAGAGCTTTTTGAGTGGCAGCTCAAGAAGGGAACGCCACAGGCGGACCAGCTGGCCGACGCAGAGTGCGTTGATCAGGGTACCCTCTCGCACACCGTTGAGCTTGTGGAAAGCGATGAGTGCAACTGCCATAGCCAGGATGGTCAGGGTACTGTCGAAGGCAACCTTGGCATTTCCGAAAGGAATACTGGCTTTTTTCGAAAGCTCGCGCACGAATGCTTCGGCCGGAAGCATGATCACATCGGCAATTACCTCAAAGCTGATGCCAAGTGCCATGATAATGCATCCGAAGACCAGGTAAACAAAGGATGGACCCCATGGACCGCCGAAGCGGGTCGGGATAAAGCCCATGGCCGTATCAATGCAGAAGCTGAAAAAGAATGTCACCGGAATCTGCAGAGCCTGCTGGATGGTAAATTTCCTGCGAAGAATGGCTTCCAGCATCAGGAACGTCATATTGAATAAAAACGTGTAGGTTCCCATGGAAATGCTGGTGATCAGGCTCAGAACAAACGGAAGACCGGATACCGGCGAAGTGCCGAGACCGGCACGCGTAATAAAGGCAATGCCGGTGGCGCTAAGGATGACTCCGGTCAGGAACAGAGCATAGCGCCGGATGTAAGTGTGAATAGACATGACTGTAAACCTCCCAATTGTCATTGTCTATATTTTAACTGCAATCTAACTATTTTTCAAGTATAATAAAAAATATTTTGGTAAAAATCACTGTTTCAGGTCCTGAAGAAAATGGATCAATTCAGCAGAACAGTTATTTTTGATGATGATCATGCCCTGGTTGGCAGCTGTCATCAGATAAAAATGGGTTCTGGTTTCTACCAGGTGGGCAATGCTGCTGTAGGGAACATCAACGGACTGCTGATTGCTGGTCTCCTGAAGATGGTCTTCATAAAAACGCATGACAGAATGGCGCTCCTGCAGCTGAGGATTGGCATTGTAGACCCTGCGGCACTGGCGTTTGGAAACATACACCAGTACAAGCGGTATGGCAAATACCACAAGCAGGTAGGTAAAAGCCGAGGTACCGGGGGCTGTGAAAACTCGCAGGAAACCGGAGAAGATCATAAGGATGTAGCATACAGCCAGGATCTTTGGGCGGTATCTGCTGATCCGGAGCGGAACGATCATGTTGAAGCGTGTAAATTCTTCCAGGTTATAATCAGTAAAGGTCTGGTATAAAAATTTCATATGTGAAAGCCTCCTATCATCCCGATTATAGCGAAAAGTCATAAAAATTACAACCTGCATTGTGTATTTTGTACAACTTTTTTATTGTGAATACTACAGGGGAAACCTGTGAACTTTAGATAATTAAGAAAAATATAAAAAAATAGATAGCGATAGTGTGCAAAATAGAGAAAGTAATGACGCTAACTTGACTTTTGTAAAGTATCATGCTATCATACGTGACAAGACAAAGGGGTCTACATCAGATAAGGAGATGTAGGCCCTTTTTCGTTCTATCTTAACAACATTTTAATAAAAAGGCCCCCATTGCAACCCCAAAACCCTTGCATCGAAAGAAAGGAGATAGACTTGATGAAAAAACTGATCGGACTGATTCCTTTGTATGACGATGACAAGGACAGCTACTGGATGCTTCCCGGATATATGAAGGTTCTAGAAGCCTGCGGTGCTCTTCCGGTCATGCTTCCGTTAACCACAGATCCGGAAGAACTGAATGACTGCTTCAGTCTTTGTGATGGCATCCTGATGACCGGCGGACACGATGTGGACCCGGCACTTTACGCAGAGACGGCAAAGAAAACCTGCGGAATACCATGCAGCAGCCGCGATAAGATGGAAGCGTATCTGTTTGAGAAAGCGTTACAGGAAGATAAGCCGGTATTTGGAGTCTGCAGAGGCGTACAGCTTATGAATGTACTGCTCGGCGGGACTCTGTATCAGGATCTTCCTACGGAACATCCATCTAAGACGGAGCATCACATGGCGCCTCCTTACGACAGGCCGGTACATAAGGTTATAGTAAAGGAAGGAACGCTTCTGGCGGACATCATCGGAGCCAGAGAGCATGGCGTGAACAGTTATCATCACCAGGCGGTAAAAGACCTGGCACCGAAAGCCGAAGCCATGGCATACTCGGAGGACGGACTGGTGGAGGCCATTGCGGTACCGGACAAAACCTTCATCATGGGTGTGCAGTGGCATCCGGAATTTGCATTTGAAAAAGATCCGGAGTGCAGGGCAATCGTTCAGGCCTTTGTGGATGCCTGCAGTAAAAAAGAATATTGATCCTTGACCGGCTATGGCCGTTGGGATAGATCGGGTGGAGAGGCTTCTTCACAGCGTAAAAAGAGAGGAGAATTATTATGAAAAAGAAAGTAATGGTTATGGTAATGGCAGCAGCAATGGCAGCAGCAATGACAGCATGCGGCGGTTCCAAGAGCGCAACTGCAGATACTACCGCGGCAGCAGCAGATACCACCGCAGCAGAATCTAAGGCAGATGATACCACCGCAGCAGCAGACACTTCCGATAAGACCTGGGTCATCGCAACCGATACAGCTTTTAAACCTTTCGAGTATACGGATGAGAGCGGCAATTTTGTAGGTATCGATATGGATATCCTCAAGGCAATTGCAGAGGATCAGGGCTTCAAGTATGATGTACAGGTACTTGGCTGGGACGCTTCCATCGCAGCATGCCAGGCTGGTCAGGCAGACGGTATGATCGCAGGCGCATCCATTACCGATGAGCGTAAGAGCTCCGGCTGGATCTTCTCTGATGGCTACTATGATGCAAATCAGAGCATGGCAGTTGCAGAGAACTCTGACATTGCCGGCTTTGATGATTTAAACGGAAAGAAGGTTGCAGTTAAGACCGCATCCATGAGTGCAGATTACGCAGAAAGCATCAAAGACCAGTATGGATTTGAGATTACCTACTTTGAGGATTCACCGACCATGTATCAGGCAGTTGTAGGCGGTCAGGTAGCTGCATGTTTCGATGATACCCCGATCATGGCAAGCAACATCAAGGATACCGGTATTGCCATGAAGCTGGTAGATGGCACCGGCAATGATCCGGCTGAATACGGCTTTGCAATCTTTGATGACAGCAAGCAGGAGCTGGTTGATATGTTCAACGCCGGCCTGAAAGACATCAAGGATAACGGCACCTACGATGAGATCATCGCAAAATATTTAGGTGAGTAATATCGCTTAGAAACCAGAGGATGCGCCGCCGGCGCTTCCACGATATGGAAACAAGGCAGGCCCGTGCAACGCGGGCCTTGCCGGCTGTAACATTAAAACATAGAAAGAAAAAGGTGAGGCATTATGATCAAGATTATCACCACCTACGGACAGCTTCTTCTGCTTGCAATGGGACGGACCCTGCTGCTTGCATTCTTAGGTTTGATTTTCGCGTGTATTCTGGGAATGATCTTCGGACTTCTCAGTGTAGTTAAGAATAAGGCATGCAACATCATTGCACAGATCTTCGTATTCGTAATACGTGGTGTGCCGATGATCGTGCTGGCCTTCTATGTATTCTTTGGTATTCCGTATCTGCTCAACACAATTCTGGGTATCGGAAACGGCTTTACTCTGTCAGCACTTCAGGCCGGCGTTATCTGCCTTGCCTTAAACTGCGGCGCTTATATGGCTGAGATCATTCGTGCCGGCATCCAGTCTGTGGATATCGGTCAGATGGAGGCCGGAAGATCTCTGGGTCTTCCATATTGGAAAACCATGAGAAAGATCATTCTTCCCCAGGCAATCCGCACCATGATCCCGAGCATCATCAACCAGTTCATCATCACCGTAAAGGATACCTCCATTCTGTCCGTTATCGGTTTTCCGGAGCTGGTTCTGGCTGCAAAGAATGTGCAGGCAGGTACCTTTAAGTCCTTTGAGACCTGGACCATTGTCGGAATCATGTATCTGATCGTCATTACGATCCTGTCTTATCTTGCAAAAATGGTAGAGAGGAGGGTGAACCGTGGAGTTAAACGATAAAACTGTAAAGATCAAAGTCGAGAAGCTTCGCAAATGCTTCGGTGACCTGGAGGTTCTGCGGGATATTTCTACAGAAATCCATGAGGGCGAAGTGGTTGTTATTCTGGGACCGTCCGGTTCCGGTAAATCTACCTTCCTGCGCTGCTTAAACAAGCTGGAGACTACGACTGCCGGAAGCATTGTGATCGATGGCGTTAATATTTCAGAGAAAAAGGTAAACATGAATAAGGTGCGTGAGAACATCGGTATGGTGTTCCAGCATTTCAATCTGTTCAACAATATGGATGTGCTCCATAATCTGATGCTGGCTCCGACGGAGCTGAAAAAAGCAGACAAAAAAGAAGCGAAAGAGCGGGCAATGGCTATGCTGAAGCGGGTTGGTCTTGCCGAAAAGGCAGATGCGTATCCATCCCAGCTTTCCGGCGGACAGAAGCAGCGAGTTGCCATTGCGCGCGCACTGTGCATGAAACCGGATATCATGCTGTTTGATGAGCCGACCTCTGCACTGGACCCGGAGATGGTCTGTGAGGTACTGGCGGTTATGAAGCAGCTTGCCGCAGACGGCATGACCATGGTCATCGTGACCCATGAGATCGGTTTTGCCAGAGAAGTGGCAGACCGTGTTATCTTTATGGACGGCGGTTACATTGTGGAGGAAGGAACTCCGCAGGAGGTTATCTTAAATCCAAAAGAGGCACGTACCATCAGTTTCCTGAATAAGGTACTTTAGACGGAGGTGCAGCCATGGAAAAATATGTGATCACCATCTCCAGACAATACGGTTCATTCGGACGCCTGGTGGCAAAAAAGCTTTCAGAGCAGCTCCATATTGATTTTCTGGACCGTGATATTGTCGAGGAGACCGCGAAGCGGATGAATACCTCGGTCAAACAGATCAGCCGGGAAGAAGAAATCACCCACTCTAAATTTTCGTATCTCAGCTATCCCTTTGGGCTGGGTACACCGGATGTGAGCGATGAGATCTTTCTGGTACAGCAGAGTATCATTGAGGATTTTGCCAGAAAGGGCTCCTGTATTATCGTGGGACGCTGCGGCGCCTACTGTCTCAGGAATGAGCCGAGACTTCTGCGGGTTTATATTTATGCACCTTATGAAGTCCGCTTAAAGAACTGCGTGGAGTACTTCGGCATGACCGGAAAAGAAGCCGTGCGGGCCGTGAATGAGTCCGATAAGGCGCGGGAGCATTATCACAAAAAATATATCCCCGGATATCAGAGCGATACGTTAAACAGCGACCTGTGTATCAACAGCGCATACTACAGTATCGAGGAAGCAGCTGAGCTGATCACGCAGGCAGCGAGGATGAAGTTTGGGGAGATATAAAAATACAAAACAATGAACCTGTATTTTTTAAACAGCCAGGGGGCTTGGGCCTCCTGGCTGTTTCTGCTTTTTATCTTTATTTTTATAAAAATATATGAGATAATAAAAAGCAAACAAAAGTTCCTGTAATTTTCAAATCCATAAAGCAACGGGAGGAACATGTATGAGTAAACAAAAACTTCCGGTAGGAATGGACGGGTTTGAAAAAATCCGTCGAAATGGCTTTTATTATATTGATAAAACAAAATTAATTGAACAATTATTTCTAAATTGGGGAGAAGTGAATCTGTTTACGCGTCCGCGGCGTTTCGGTAAAACACTCAATATGAGCATGCTGAAGAGCTTTTTTGAGATCGGAACAGATCCGTCACTTTTTGAAGGACTCTACATTTCCGGGAATCAGGCCATTTGCGAGCAGCATGTGGGCAGTTTGGGTTTACGGATACGGAAGTGAAAAAGCTGCGTTCTGGAAGGCATTTGAAGAAGGAGATACAGAAGGTATCGAGCAGTACCTGAATCGTGTGCTCAGTAATTCCATCAGCATTTTCGACACGAAAGCAAGGAAAGAAGAAAAGGAAAGCTCCTATCACAACCTGCTGGTCGGTATTCTCACGGGAAATGCAGACTGGCTCGTGAAGTCGAACGTAGAAGCTGGTGAAGGATTTGCGGATATCATCGTTGAAACGGATGATCCGGTTTCCGGTATTGTCGCGGAATTAAAGTACACGAAAGATTTTGGGGAGATGGAAGCAGCATGCCAGAAGGCGCTTCAACAGATTAAAGATCGCCGTTATCAGGAGTATCTTTTAAACGATGACCGGAAGGATATTCAACTTTATGGCATTGCTTTCTGCAAAAAAAGATGCCGGGCGATCTGTGAAAGATTATAAAAATATATTAGAGGTGGAACCCTTATGAATAAGAATGGATGTTACATTGACCTTCATGCCCATCTGGACGGAAGTGTTACCGTAGATATCGCGAAGAAACTGGCGGCACTGCAGAACATTGCGCTGCCGGCGGACAATGATGAGGAGCTTCTGACTTTGCTTTCGGTGCCGGATTCCTGTGAGAGTCTGAATGATTTTTTACAGTGTTTTGATTTGCCGGGACGTCTGATGCAGACGCCGGAGGGGCTGCAGAATGCAGTGACCCTGGTGTTGGAAAACATGGCCCAGGATGGTGTGATTTATGCGGAGCTGCGCTTTGCGCCGCAGTTTCATACCCTTGGCGGCATGACCCAGGAGCAGGCGGTGCAGGCGGCAGTTGCAGGACTGAAAAATGCCCCGATTCCGGGCAATCTGATTCTGTGCTGCATGCGCGGCGAGGGCAATGAAAAGGCAAATGAGGAGACTCTGGCTCTGGCGAAGAAATACTTGGTTAGGGATCACGGTGTAACAGCCATGGATCTGGCCGGAGCGGAGGCGCTGTTTCCGACTGTGAATTATCTTGGCTTGTTCGAAGAAGCGAAAACGGCAGGAATTCCGTATACCGTGCATGCCGGGGAGGCAGATGGGCCGGAGAGTGTACGCGCGGCGATTCAGACTGGAACAAAACGTATTGGACATGGCGTTCGCAGCATGGAGGATGAAGCTGTGATGGAGCTGATTCGGGAAAAGGGCATCACCCTGGAAATGTGTCCTACCAGTAACCGCCAGACCCACGCCATCCCGGATATGAAGCAGTATCCGCTGGTGCGCTTTTTAGAGAGCGGCATCCGTGTGACGGTGAATACGGATGATATGGGCATTGAGCGCACCTGTCTGTCAAAAGAGTTTGATTATCTGAAACGGGAGTTTGGACTGACTGAAGAACAGCAGAAGCAGGTGGTGCTGAACGCGGCGGACGCTGCCTTTGCCAGTGAAGAGACAAAAAAGATGCTGCGGGAGAAGATTTTGAAAGTCTATGGAGCGTCCTTATGATAAATCGCGAAGACATGCTGGAACTGACCCGGCGCATGACACCGGCCCGCTCCTCTGTGGGGCGGATTGCCGGTGCTTATTTTGATGAAGAGGGTTATGTGGATGGAACCTTCAATACGAATTTTTTAAAGCTGTCCACACCGGAGCGTACAAAGAATTTAAACCTTGCAAAGACGGTGCTATTTTCCACTACCAACGAGCAGCTGCGGGAATACCGCATCCCGGACAGTGCCAGAAAGCCGGGCGGTCTGTGGCAGCTTCTGAATGCCATCAAGCGGGATGGCATGAAAAATGACGCGTCCCTGGATCTGTTTTATGAGGTATTCAGTGAGCATTTTCAGCCGGGATATCCGTATGCGGTCTTTCTGTTTCATGGCCGGTACGATGTGCCGGTGAAGGGGACTGACAAGGAATGGCAAGAAGGTTCTGAAGAGATTTACGAGTATCTGATCCTGACCGTTAGTCCGCTGACCGGAGAGTACGAACCGGGAGAGCCGGAGTTTGGTTTTCTGTATCCGGCCTTTAAGGAGCGGGGAGCGGCGATGAATTTTGTGAATATTTTCGAGAAAAATCCGGCACGGGTGCACCGGGAACTGGGCGCCTGGATGCTGCAGGGATGAAATAGGAAACTGCAAAGAAAAAATACCGGAAGCGTGTTTTGGTATGGATGCGGGCGTTGCGTGGCATGATGATAGTGATGGGAATCTGGAAATCGCGGAGATTCTGAACCGATGATTGGAAACGCGTGGATTGTAAATAAGATTTTGCGTGAGTTCATGATGAAATGTGAAAATGGAGCGTGATGATAAGATATGAAGAAACGGGATTTTTACCTGCCATCCAGTGATGGAAAGTCCAGGCTGCACTGTGTGGAGTGGATGCCGGAACCTGCAGGGCGTGTTGCGAATTCTCCGGAGCGCGCGGATTTGCCAGAAGGAAAGCCGGATCCGGCAGTGCAGAAATTCAGGGCGGAAATGAAACTCTGGGTCCAGCTTGTTCATGGAATGAATGAGCATATGGGCCGCTATGGGGAATTTGCCTCTTTTCTGGCTGAACACGGCATTGCCGTGATCGGCCATGACTGCCTTGGCCATGGATCGACTGCTGCTTATGGAGCAACGGAACTTTCAAAAGAAGACCGAGGCTTTTTTGCAGCGGAAGACGGCGGAGCTTTTCTGCTGCGCGATATGCGCCGGGTGGCCAGTTATGGCGCAAAACGCTATCCGAATGCAAAACACATCATGCTCGGCCACAGCATGGGTTCATTTTTGACCCGGCGTTATCTTTCGGCATATCCGGGAAAAGAACCAGACGGAGTTATCCTTCTGGGAACCGGTTTTCCGGCTCCACCGCTGGTGTTTACCGGCGAAATGCTGGCCTCTTTATTTGGAAAACGGAAGGGAAAGCATTACCGGAGCCGTCTGCTCTATGAGCTTTCTATCGGAAACTATAACCGGAAATTCCAGCCGGTGCGCACGGACTATGACTGGCTTACCAGAGATGAGCGGTATGTGGACCGCTTTTTGAATAATCCGCGCTGTGATTTTATTTTTACTGTCGGTGCTTACCGCGATTTCTTCCATGAGATCCGTGCGGCCGAGGAGGCAGAAATGGTGGGCTATATGCCAACAGTCATTCCGTATCTGATCCTGTCCGGAGACAAGGATCCGGTGGGAGAGAATGGGAAAGGCGTGAAAAAGCTTGCCGCCTTGTATCGAAAGGTAGGCATACAGGATATCACAATGAAGCTGTATCCCGGTGCGCGCCATGAAGTGCTCAATGAGGTGAACCGGGAAGAGGTATTTGAGGATATCCTGAGGTGGCTGACAGAGAAATATAACATCATGTTTTAAAGCCGGCACATGCGCAGTTCTGTCCGTTTGCATACTCAGGATGCCTTCTGTCCGGGCTGATTTTTCATCCACACAAAGGCAATGGCGCAGATCAGTACAGAAAGCAGGGATCCTGCCGGAGCAGCACAGCCCATGGGAAACAGGTTGTCCGGATAGTATTTTGATGCCAGATAAGCCAGCGGAATACGGGCACAGACAACGGAAAGAATGTTGTGTAAAAAGGAGATTCCGGAAACTCCGTAAGCACAGAAATATCCGCTGAAACAGAAGTGGATTCCGGCAAAAACGCAGTCCCAGATATAACTGTGCAGGTACTGGCTGCCCAGACGGATGACATCGGCATTACCTGAAAAAAGGCTGACAATATGGTGTCCGGTAAACTGCATGAGAATGGAAATCACAATACCATAGGACACCGCAATGGTGGTGGCACAGGCCAGTGTCTGGCTTGCCCGATCGTGCTTTCCGGCACCAATATTCTGTGCGCACAGGGCTGAAACGGTAGACAGCATAGAGGACGGAACCAGAAAAAACAGGCTGATCATTTTTTCCACAATGCCAACTGCAGCAGCGTCATTTAAGCCGCGCCGGTTGGCAATAATGGTGATGACAATGAAGGCAATCTGGATAAATCCGTCCTGCATGGCGATCGGAAATCCGATTTTTAAGAGACCGCCCATTATGCTTCGGACCGGTTTTAAATCTGCAAAATGAAATTCCGGGATCATGCGTTTGCGACAGATTATGGTCAGGGAAATCAGCACGCTGATGGTCTGGGACAGGGTGGTGCCAAGTGCCGCGCCTGCGGGACCAAGCTTCAGCACGCCGATGAACAGATAATCCAGGGCAATATTAAAAGCACAGGCAATCGCAATGAAAAACATAGGACTCTTCGAGTCTCCTATGCCGCGGAAAATGGAGCTGATGATGTTGTAGGCTGTGATAAACGGGATACCGAGAAAACAGATGGTCAGGTAGCTGATGGTACTGCTGACAGCTTCCTCCGGGGTGGACATGACAGCCACAATGGGTTTTACAAAACAGAGCAGGATTGCGGTCAGAGCAACGGACAGCAGCATGAACAAAGATGCCGTGTTGCCGACGGCCAGGTTCACCTGCCTGCGGTCCTGCGCGCCCACTGCACGTCCGGTCATAACCGTGGTGCCCATAGCCAGCCCTACGATCATGACGGTAAGCATGTGCATGACCTGACTGCCGATAGAGACAGCGGTGGTGCTGTCTACAGAGTTAAACTGTCCGATGATGAACAGATCTGCGGTGCCGTACAGGGTCTGCAAAAAATAGGAAAGAAAGTATGGCAGTGAGAAAGAAAAAATGGTTTTTGGGATACTGCCGGTAGTCAAATTGCGTTCCATTTGTATAGCTCCTTATCGTTCGATTCTGATTTGATTATACTTCGATTATACTGGGAAAAAAGGATTAAGTCCATTATAATATCAGAACGGTAAAACGAAATCCAGTTGACAGTTTTTCCCTCATGCCGTAAACTATCCTACGGAATAAGTGTCGGCCGTTCGGGGCCGGTGAAAAGGGAAACGGGTGTGAATCCCGTGCGGTGCCGCCGCTGTAAGCGCATGAAGAGCAGTCTGGATTTCACTGTTTTATATGAAAAATGGGAAGAAACCAGACAGTATTGCCGCGCAAGCCAGAAGACCTGCTTATGTCCACTTTTGCTGTCACGGTCCATGACAAGGCAAGGGAAACAAGGGCGTAGTCTGCCCTGGATGCAAAAATACGGTGCATCATCCGGCTTACTTTTGATAAGCCGGATGGTGCTTTTATTTTGCCAATATGTGTCGCAGGCCACATTTTTGCATCGCGTTCCTGCATGGGTGATACGAAAAAAATTTCAACATCAGGAGGAAAACAATTATGAGAAACAAGAAACTGGTAATCTTAACTATGGCTGCCTGCATAACTGCAGGTCTGGCAGCCGGATGCGGCGCAAAGAGCGCAGATATCGCAACAACAGCTGCGGCGGCAGCAGAGAGCACCGCAGCAGAGCCTGCGGAGAGCAGCGCGGAGGTGACGGAAGCAGCTGGCGATTCCACCGCAGACGAGGCATATGAGCCGGTTACCATTACCTTAAACCTGGAGCGTTCCGGTCTGGGTGAGAACGTAGAATATACCTTCACCGAGAAGCCGTCCGCAGTGGTTGCTTCCGGCGATCAGATGGCAGATTTCTTCTTTGATCTCGGTCTGGAAGACCAGATGGCCGGTTACACCAAGGGAAGCTGCTGGAGCACTGTTTCCCAGTATCCGGCAAGAGATAAGGTGCCGCAGCTGTTAGAGGCAGGAAAGGGCATATCCAATCTTTCCAAAGAGGAGCTGGTGGCAACCGGATGTGATTTCCTGATGGGCTGGGATTCTGTATTTTCCGATAAAAACTTTGGAAAAGAGTTCTGTGATGCCAACGGAATCGCAATGTATTTCCCTTATGTATGCTCGGATAAGGCAACCTTTGAGGAGCTGTACAAAGACTATGAGACACTTGGGAAAATCTTTAAAGTAGAGGATGTGGCATCTGAGAAGATCCAGGCTATGAAGGATACGCTTCAGGAAGTAAAAGACACGCTGGGGGATGATGTTTACCAGAATCCGGTGACTGTTTTTGCATACGATTCCGGTGAGGATGCCCCGTTTACCGCATGTCAGGGTATGCCGGGTGATATCATCAAGCGGGCTGGCGGTATCTCTATTTTCGATGACATTGAGGCTGGATGGGCTACTCCGTCCTGGGAGGAAGTGGTAGAGCGTGACCCGGATGTAATTCTGATCCTGGACTATACCGGTGACATTTCTGAGAAGAAAAATTTCCTGGAGACCAACGAGTTTACCAAAGATTTAAGAGCAGTGAAAGAGGGAAAAATCTATTCCGCATGCTGCAGTGATATGCAGGGTTCTGCAGGTTCCGCAGAGGCAGTCAGAGAGATCGCAAAGCAGCTGTATCCAGATAAGTTCTAATCAGAAACTGTTGGAATATGAGGAATTTCCTGCATGGGAAGTCCCTGTTTTTGGAGAAAACATGAAATCAGAAATCAGTAAAAAAAGTGACCGGGAAACTGAACGTTTTATAGGTACACTTCTGATGGTTCTGCTTCTGATCGCGGCAGTAACGACCATCTCCGTGACCCTGGGCGCCATCCATGTGTCACCGGATGAGATCGTAAAGATTCTGGCAAATAAGACATCTGGAAAGGATATTTTTGCGGTGTCCTGGGAGCAGAAAACAGAAAATATCATTTGGAACATCCGTTTTCCGAGGGTTATCATGGCATTTATTGTGGGAGCAGGCCTGTCTCTTTGCGGTGTGCTGATGCAGGCACTCACAAAAAATCCACTGGCAGATCCCTATGTGCTGGGAATTTCTTCCGGTGCCTCTGCCGGAGCAGTCAGCGTCATCATTCTCGGCCTGTTCAGCTTTATGGGCGGTTATTCCGTGATTTTTGGTGCGACGCTGGGTGCGGCTGTGGCCATCAGTCTTTCTCTGAGTATTGCGTCTGTAAAAGGGAGGATTACCTCTACCCAGCTGGTGCTGGCCGGAATTGCCACTTCCGCCTTGTTCTCCGCACTGACGAATCTGATCGTTTACGGGTTTAACAATGGTTCCGATAAGACCAAGATGGCGCTTTACTGGATGGTAGGCTCCTTAAGCGGAGCTACCTGGAGCCGGGTAAAATATGTGTTCATCGTGTCTGTTGTTATGATGGCAGTGATTCTGTTATTTGCGCGGGAGCTGGACATTCTTCTTCTGGGAGATGATGTGGCAGAGACGCTGGGAGCAGATACCAGACGCATCAAGCTGCTGATCATTCTGGCCTCTACCGTGCTGACCGGCGTGGTTGTTTCTGTCAGCGGTGTCATCGGCTTTGCAGGACTTGTGGTGCCTCATGTGATGCGTGGCTTTGTGGGTTCCGGCCATAAGCATCTGATCCCAATGTCTATTCTGGGCGGTGGTCTCTTTGCTATGATCGCGGATCTGATCTCCCGCATCATCATTGCGCCGGAAGAGCTTCCGATCGGTGTCATTGCGGCATTTTTCGGAGCTCCGTTTTTCCTGTATCTGATTCGGAAAGGAAGTGTGGGCCGATGAGCTTAGCTGTAAAAAATCTGGATTATGAAATCGGAAATGAGCGGATCCTGGATCAGATTTCCCTCGAAATCAAAGAGGGGGAATTTGTTGGACTGGTTGGACCGAATGGCTGCGGCAAGTCCACACTGCTGAAGCATATCTACCGGACCTATAAGCCTAAGGGGCAGACCGTCTTTCTGGATGGGAAAGATATCATGGACCTTTCAGCTAAAAAACTGGCGGGAGAACTGGCGGTCATGGCGCAGGAAAATCAGCTGGAATTTGATTTTACCGTTCGAGATATGGTTATGTTCGGACGTTACGCCCACAAGAAATTTCTGGAGGGAGATACGGCAAAGGATCGGGAGCTTTGTGAAAAATGCCTTCGGGAAGTAGGACTGAGCGGCTATGAAACACGCTCCTATTTAAGTCTTTCCGGCGGAGAAAAACAGCGTGTCCTCCTGGCCCGGGTACTGATGCAGGAAAGCCGCTACATTGTCCTGGACGAGCCGACCAACCACCTGGATGTCAGCTATCAGTATCAGATCATGGACATTTTAAGGAATCAGGATGTCACGGTATTCTCCTCTATCCATGACCTGAATCTGGCTGCGCTTTACTGTGACAGGATCATTTTTCTGTACCAGGGAAAGATTGTAGACCGCGGCACACCGGAAGAGGTGCTGACGAAAGAAAATATCCGAAAGTACTTTGGCATCGAAGCCCAGGTGACAAGAAATGCAGCCACCGGGAAGATGCAGATTTATTATCTGCCGGGGTGGGTGAAGGAAAAGGGCTGAACCGGAACCGCGGACAGATATGCCTGCTTGACGAAAAGATGGAAGAAAGCTATAGTAGAAATAGTTTTGTGAGAGAGAAGAGACCGCGGATCAGACGAAACTCAGGTCTCTTTTTTTCATAGACAAAGATGAGTATGTATAAAGGAGTTGTTTTATGTTGCAACGAATCAATGAAACTGATTTCCCAGAAATCTACCGCATTATGCAGGCTAGCTTCTCGGATGACGAATATCGCCCTTATGACGAGCAGCTTGCGCTTTTTGAAGAACCGGAATACCGGATTTATTATATGCCAGCAGGCTTTCTTGCCGTCTGGGAATTTGAATCTTTCATCTACATCGAGCATTTCGCAGTAGATCCAGCCCTTCGCAACAGCGGGACCGGCTCCGCCATGCTGCAGGAACTGGTAAAACAATATCAGAAACCAATCTGTCTGGAGGTGGAACTTCCGGAAGATGAATTGACTCGCAGACGCATTGGCTTTTATGAACGCAATGGGTTTGTATTTAACGAATATCCTTATATCCAGCCACCCATTTCCAAAGGGAAATCGCCAGTCCCGCTTCGGATTATGACATATAGAAGCGAAATTACGAGGGAAGAATTTCAGAAGATGAAAGAAATACTTTATCGTCGAGTGTATAAGTGCGAAGCAAGAATTTGATTTTTTTATCATTCAGAACTGAATGCCTTCTTTGGTTCAAAAATTCGAACTGGTCAAATGGTTTACACATAACGGGCCTGGTGTTATATTTGAGACAGATACATAAAATCTGTCTCATTTTTTATTTGGAGGAATCATATGATGCTTTACGAAAACACAAGAACTGTTTACGATCTGGTGCACAACGCGGCGGCAGAGCACGGAGACCGTGTTTTTTTGCAATATGAAGAAAATGGAATTATTTTCCGTGTAACCTACAAAGAATTCGCAGACGAGTGTGATGCCATTGCAGCCTGGGCCAGGGAAAAGCGTGCGCAGGTGGGCCACAAGTTAAAGGTTGGTATTCTGGGAGTCAGCAGTCATCATTATCTGGCAGTACTGCTTGGCGTGATGAGCGGAGGCGATACCGGAATTCCGCTGGATGTCCAGCTCAACGCACAAAAGCTGGCAGACTGCTTAAACCGTTCCGATGTGGACGTACTGTTTTATGACTGGGATTTCCACCTGCTGACGGAGGAAGTGCAGGAGGAATGTCCGGAAGTGGTGGAGTATATTTCCCTGCAGCATGGAAAGCATGTGAACTGCTCCGATAAGATCTTAAAAGTCTATGAGGGGCAGCATGTGGAGTCTGACGCAAAGGCCGATGAGTGTGCCATGATCCTGTTTACCTCCGGGACCACAGGACGCGGAAAGGGCGTGATGCTGTCCAATGGAAACCTCATGGACAACAATTTCTGCACCACAGACAACAACCATCCGGAGCGGGAAATTTACTTAAATGTCCTGCCGATTCATCATGTGTTCTGCTTAAATGGAGATGTGTTTACCGTTATGCGTTATGGAGGAATCCTCTGTTTGAACCGTGATATGAAGAAGCTGGCAGAGCATATATTACTGTTTGAACCGACGGTCATCCGCATGGTTCCGATGATGGCAAAGGCACTTTACAACCGCATTGCTATCTTAAACCGGCAGCGCCCGGAGATGCCCATCCGCAAGGTAAAAGAGCAGGTGCTTGGTACCAGGCTTCACAAGATCATCAGCGGCGGCGGATACCTGGCACCGGATCTGGCAGCCAATTACCAGCGCCTCGGTATTGCTATTGCCCAGGGCTACGGCATGTCGGAGTGTTCCCCGAAAATTTCTTCCCCGGACTGGACAAGACCGGATAAGATTGCGTCCGTGGGGCGTATTGTAGACCGCTGTGAGGTGCGTATCGTGGACGGCGAGATCCAGGTCAAGAGTCCGTCTGTCATGATGGGATATTACAAGGAACCGGACAAGACTGCGGAGGCCATCACACCGGATGGCTGGCTTTGTACGGGAGATATCGGCCATGTGGACGAGGAGGGCTTTCTGTACCTGACCGGTCGGAAAAAGAACCTCATTATCTTAAGCAACGGTGAGAATGTGGCACCTGAGGAGCTGGAAAATCTCTTTGAGGATGAGCGTCTGATCGAGGATATTCTGGTGTACGGCGAGGACGATACGATCTGTGCGGAGGTATACCCGAATTTTAAATATGCGGAAGCTGCAAATATTGCCGATATTGAGAGCACGGTGGCTCAGATTATCAAAAAACACAATGAGGAACTGCCGACGTTCAAGCGCATTCTGCGCAGCAGGATAAGAGAAGTTCCTTTTGCAAAAACCTCTTCCAAAAAGATTATCCGCAGCCAGTATCTGGAGGGAAAACAGAAAGAAGAGCAGGAGGAGAAGCGTTTCCGTATGCCGGAAAATGAGCTTCAGAATCAGATTTATGACTGCATTGCCGCTGTACTGGGGCACCGTCGTTTTGGCATTGATACAGAGCTCTACGAGGCAGGACTGGATTCCCTTGGAAGCGTGCTGTTACTCACGGATCTGTACCAGATCTTAAAGGTTTCCATGACCCTGGATGACCTCTTACAGCATGCTTCGGTGCTGAAGCTGGAAGAATTTGCCCGGGAGGGAGCCGGCGCAGAGCAGGTGGATCACACAGTGCGGCAGGTCTATCCGTTAACCAATCTGCAGCTTTATTTTGCCTATGTCATGCGTGGAAATACTACGGCAAATCTGCCGTTTCTCTATAAACTGGACGAACGGACGGATCTGCGCCGCTTAAAGTTTGCGGTGGAGCAGCTTTTTGAGGTGCACCCGGAGCTAAAGGCCATCATCCAGATGGCAGAGGGCCGTTACCAGATCTTCCGTGATGATAAGAGAAAGATTGACATTCCGATCGTGAGATTAAGCAATGTCCAGTGGGAGGAAACGAGAAAAGGATTGCTGTATCCGTACCTTTACGGAGAGGGTGAGAACCTGTTCCATATCGGTATTTATGAGACGGATTCCGCCAATTATTTCTTCTTTGATATTGCCCATATTATGGGGGACGGTATGACCATGAACGTGCTGTTTGAGGACTTAAACCAGCTTTATCTCGGCAAGGCTGTGGAGCCGGAAACCTACACCTTCTACGAATATATCCTGGATGAAAAGGATCGGGATGCGAGAGGACTCCGGACAAAGAATGAGGCGTATTTCCGGGGCCTGATGAAGGACTTTAAGATTCGTAAGAGCATCCTCACCCGCAAGGACTGCTACAGCCTGGAGCATGGCGTGGACGCTGATTTAAAGGGACGTTTTACGAGCCTGAACCGCCGTAATGTGAGCGCATTTTGTAAAAAGCTTGGCGTTTCGGAAAATGTATTTTTCCTGACGGCCTATAACTTAAGCATTGGCCTGTTCAGCAACGAAAAGGATACTGTTTCCTCCTCCATTCACAGCGGAAGAACCGACAGCCGCTGGAACCGCCTGGCAGGACCTTTGTTCCTTACCTATTTCTTCCGGAACAAGGAAGGTGTGGATCAGACTGTGCCGGAGCTTTTGAAGACGAATGCAACGCAGATCATGGATACCATGCGCTGCTACATATCGAACCTGCACGCAGATGAGATGTTCTTCCAGTACCAGGGGGATATTTTAAATATCGATACCGTGGGAGGGTATCCGGCAGAACGCCTGCGTATGCAGCTGGATTCCCTGCCGTTCCATCTGCAGGTATTTACTGATGCGAAGGGCTATTACTATGAGCTGCGCTACTGGGAGAACCGGTTTGACACCCGCCAGCTTCATGATTTCCTGACGGTGAGGGAGTCTCTGATGGATGCTATGCAGGAGGAGACACTGGTGCGCCGTTTAAGCCGCCGCCTGCCGGACCGTCTGTTTCCGCTGCATTACACCATTACTGTGGGAGAACTGAATCAGGCAGCGAAAGGCCAGCTGGTGACCGGCGTGGATGGAAAAGAACCGGTTAAAGTTTATGTGTTTGATGAAAACTGCAGGAAGAAGCCGTTTGGTGCCTGGGGAGAGCTGTATGTGATGGACTGTAAACCGGAGCAGGTGCTGGATGAGATCACCAATCCATATGGGCCTGGAAAACTTTACGATAGTGGGCGGACCGCGAGAATCCTGCCGGACGGTTCCCTGGATTTTCTGGAGCAGGGTGGCAGGACCATCATGCAGGAAGGTCTGACTGGTCGTCAGTTCCACGATCTGTATCAGATCGAAACGGCTTTAAAACAGGTGCCGGGTGTGGAGGAAGCCGCCGCCTATGTGCGTTATGCTGATGGCAACAAGCTGGTACTGACAGCAGAAGTGAAGGGCACTATGGGGCAGAATGCTGATGTACTGAAAGCACAGGTGGAGGCGCAGTGCGGCAAGGCTCATGTACCGGATATTCTCTGGAAATGATCAAAATATTTATTGAAAATTCAAATAAATAGCAATAATGAATTAATGAATACAATTAGACAAAAACTGCGAGAACCGATAAAATGAAAGGACAAAATCATTTACGGGAGACAGAAAAAATGTTCATTGACCTTCATTTACATGAATCCGCTTATTCGCCGGATAGTCAGATGACGCTGGACGAGCTTGTGCAGGCAGCACGGGAAAAGGGCCTTGGCGCTGTGTGTATCACCGATCATGACAGTATGGGACTGGCGGAGTATGTGAAAGAGTATTCCAGAGAGCATCAGTATCCGGTGCTGGTCGGGGCGGAGTTTTTCTCACTCTGGGGAGATATTACGGCGTTTGGCATTGACGCGATCCCGGACCACCGGATCAGCGCCCAGGAGTTTATTGATTACGTCAATGAAAGAAACGGATTCTGCGTTTCCTGTCATCCGTTCCGCAACAATAACCGTGGCCTGGCGGAGCACTTAAAAGATGTTCACGGTCTTGGTGGTGTGGAGGTGCTGAACGGAAGCACGGATCTGGAAGCGAACCGCATGGCTCTGAAATATTGCAGAGAGCTTGGACTCCAGCCAATCGGTGCCAGTGACGCCCACTGGACATCCCAGGTGGGTAAGTTTGTGACCTGGTTCCCGGATCCGGTTTATACCATGGAAGACCTGGTATCCCAGCTAAAAAGCGGACGCTGCAAGCCGGCTGTCTGGGAGGAAAACGGCTACCGTATCGTAGATGATTTTTAACGATTTTAAAGGAGAAGGAAGTATTATGAGAAAGAAACTCGCAGTAGCATCATTTGCGGCATTCCTGGCAGCAGCCAGCCTGACTGCATGCGGCAGTTCCAAAGATGCGCAGACAACCGCAGCCCAGACTGAGGTACAGACCGAAGCGGCAGAAACCGAGGTACAGGAGGAAAAAACGGAGACTGAAGCCTCTGCAGATGACAGAGCCTACGAGGGAACAACCCTGAATGTTATGCTGGCTTATGGCGGTGCGGAGAAGTCCTTCGATGCGTTTACCGAGAAGACCGGCATCAAGGTAGAATATGTGGAGATTTCCACCGGAAAAGCGCTGGCACAGATGCAGGCCGAAAATGGAAATACCACGGCAGATGTATGGTTTGGCGGCGGTGTAGACAGCTATATTTCCGCAGCTGAGCTTGGCTATCTGGAGCAGTATGAATCTCCGGAAGCAGAGGCGATTGATGCAGGTTATCGTGATAAAGACGGTTACTGGACCGGACTTGCGCTGGTTCCGGCAGGCTTTCTGGTAAATAACGATGTCCTGGAGGAAAAGGGACTGGAAGCACCGAAAACCTGGGAAGATCTGGCAGATCCGAAGTATAAAGACGAGATCATTATGGCATCTCCGGCTATCTCCGGTACCCAGTACGCAATCCTGAACGGAACCCTCCAGGCCTGGGGAGAAGAGAAGGGCTGGGAGATTTGGACTGCCATCAATGACAACGTGGATTTCTATGCAAAGGGCGGCGGTGAGCCGGGCCCGAAGGTATGCGCAGGCGAGTACGGAATCGGAATTCTTGCCATGACAGGCGGCACATTTGCACTGGAGAAAGAGTACCCGGTTACCGCAGTTTATCCGGAAGATATGATTCCGTGGACTCCGGCGCCGATCGCAATTTTCAAAAACTCTGAGAACAAGGATGCGGCAAAAGTATTTGTGGATTACTATCTTTCCAAAGAGGGTCAGGAGGCTTTAAGAGAAGCAGACGCAAGAGTTATGGCACGCGGTGATGTAGATGTTCCGTCAGAGATCGGAACCGTAGATACCACGAAGCTGATCAAGCAGGATGTACTCTTATTTGGCTCTGAGAGAGAAGCTCTTCTGGAAAAATGGGATGAGCTTGCAGGCGAAAAGGACTCATAAAAAAATATGAAACAGGATATGAAAATCATCCGCAGAAGATGCCGGACAGCTAAGATGCTGGACCGGCTCCTTCTGTTTTTATTGCTTGCGGGGATTGCCGTTTTTATCCTGTATCCGCTCATTTCCCTGATTGGAAGGAGCGTGTTTAAAAACGGCAGGTTTACCCTGGAATACTACCGGCTGCTTTTCACCCGCGCCAGTTTGAAGCTTTTGAAAAACAGCCTCTGGGTGGCGTCAGTCTCCTCGGTGCTTACCATGACAGGAGCTTTTTTCATTGCGCTGCATCTGTATACATCCAGTACGAAAAGACGGAAAAGGATGGAAAACTGCCTGCTTCTTACCATGATCTCGCCACCCTTTGTGTCAGCGCTGGCGTTTATCATGCTGTTTGGAAGACGGGGACTGATTACCTATGGCCTGCTTCATATCAGCGCAAATCCGTACGGCTGGCAGGGTATCGTGATCCTTCAGGTGATCGGAAATCTGTCCTTTACGGCGCTGTTTCTTCTGACCTTTTTTGACGGGATCGACGGGCGGCTGATCATGGCATCGCGGGATCTGGGGGCGGATTCGCTCCATACCCTGCGACTGGTGATCCTTCCGGCTGTCCGGCCGGGAATGCTGTCGGTACTGTTTACGCTTTTCACCATGAATCTGGCAGATTTTGGAACACCGGTGGTGATCGGCGGAAAATATAAGGTGCTGGCAACAGAGGCTTATCTTCAGGCTATTTCCTCCGCTGATCTTGGTAAAGCATCGGCAATCAGCGTGCTGCTTCTTCTCCCGGCAGTAGCGGCTTTCTGGCTGTATGGAAGGGCACTTTCCTCAGCCGGTACCTTCAGCGGGGCAGGGAAGATGCAGACAGAATGGAACGGAGATTACCGTCTGCCTCCGGTGCTTGCGTATCTGGCGGCAGGCTGCAGTGCAGCGTTCTTTGTCGTGATGACACTGAAATATGGAAATACGTTTTTGAACACAGTTTCCAATACCTCTACAGGGCATATTCAGTTTACGTTAAAGTACTTCCGGGACCTTCCAAGGTCCCAGATGAGTTCCTTCTGCCATAGCCTTGTGTGTGCGCTGGCAGCAGGACTTCTCTCCAGCTTTGTGGGAGTTTTGCTGGCTTATTATACCAGGAGGAGAAAAATCAGGGGGATGGCAGCAGCGGAATTTGCGGCTTCCCTGCCTTATATCATACCGGGAACCTTTTTTGGCCTCGGCTATGTGGCAGCATTCAGCCATCCGCCGTTTCTGCTGCGGGGAACCCTGTGGATCATTCTGTTAAACTGCGCGTTTCGTCAGATTTCTGTGGGATGCAAGGCGGCTAACGGAGCCTTTGCGGCAATGGATGAAAAGACAGAAATGGCCGCAAGAGATATGGGCGCTACGGCTTTGGAAATTCTGTTTGGAATTGTATTTCCGCAGCTGAAGCAGGTATTTAAGATCTGTTTTGTCACCGTTTTTACTTCGGCAATGACAGCAACCGGCGCAATCGTCTTCCTGATATCACCCGGAAAAAATGTTGCCAGCGTAGAGCTGTTTCAGTCTGTGGAAAACGGAAGATACGGTGTCGCCTCCGTGCAGGCAGTCATGATCCTTCTGGTTACGGCGGCAGTGAATATTGCTTCCATGTATTTGTTTTCGGGAAAGGAGAAAAAGCGAAATGTATCTGGAACTGACCGCTGTACGAAAGATGTATGATGAAGATAACGGAGTAAAACAGATAGATCTGGCGGTGGAAAAGGGAATGCTCCTGACACTTCTCGGGCCTTCCGGATGCGGAAAAACGACCCTCTTAAATCTGCTGGGCGGCTTTTTAAAGCCGGATGCCGGAAGTATTTTTCTGGATGGTCAGGAGATCACTTCCCATGTACCGGAGGAACGTCCGGTGTCTACAGTCTTTCAGAGTTATGCTCTGTTTCCGCACATGAATGTACTGGAAAATGTGTGCTATGGCCTGCGCTTTTTTCATCGGATGAAGAAACGGGACGCAGTACCGGTGGCAGAGAAATATCTTGATATTGTTGGTCTTTCGGAGTATGCAAAGACATCGGTCACGGCACTTTCCGGCGGTCAGCAGCAGCGGGTGGCGCTTGCCAGGGCAATGGCTACGGAGCCGAAAGTGCTGTTGTTAGATGAACCGCTGTCCAATCTGGATGCTTCACTCCGGCTTCGGATGCGGGGAGAGCTGAAGCGGCTTCAGCGGAAAACCGGGATGACCATGATCTTTGTCACTCATGATCAGGAGGAGGCACTGAGCCTTTCTGACAGGATTGCGGTGATGAAGCAGGGATGCATTGTTCAGAACGGAACTCCGGAAGAAATTTATTATGAACCGGCAAATGAAGAAATTGCCGCCTTTATTGGAAAAACAAATCCGGACTTTTTACGCCCGGAGGAGCTGTTTTTGACAGAAGATCCTGCCGCTTCCTGTACGATTCTGGAGCGGCAGTTTATGGGATCTCATACAGAGTATCTGGTAACAGATGGAGAAAGAAACTGGCAGGTCAGCATGTTTGGACAGGCAGGGAGCCGCTTCCGGCCTGGAATGAAGGTGCGGCTGGGCATGCCAGAAAAATGTTATTGAGAAAAAATATCCGGTCTGCCCCTTGACAGATTCGGATATTTTTTCTATACTCAATATACCCTATGGGGGTATGCAAAAAAGGCAAGAGAAAAAAATCATGCCGGAAGCAGAACTCCCGGGAGAATGCTTTTTTATTTCATAGGAAATTGCGTCTTATGAAACAAAAAAGCGCTCCGCAGGGATGCGCACTCGGCGCAAAGGTAGATGGTTGCTGAAGCAACCGCGCCTCGGCGCGAGAATGTGCCAAGGCACATTCTTTTTTACAGAAAGGTGGAATTGCATGGAGCATACCGATAAAAAGAACTGCTGCAGTGGAATGGCAGAGCATGCAGAAGCAGCGAAGCCAGATGCTGCAGAGAAAAAAGCAGAGCATAAAGAAGGAAAGCCGTGCTGTTGTCATAAAAAGAAAGAACGTTCGGAGAAGGAATACAAGGATCTGATCCATCGCTTAAACCGCATTGAAGGACAGATCCGGGGAATCCGCAACATGGTAGAGCAGGACGCCTACTGTCCGGATATCCTCATTCAGGTGGCTGCGGCCAACGCGGCGCTCAACAGCTTCAACAAGGTCCTTCTTGGAAATCATCTGCGGACCTGCGTGGCCAATGATATACGCGAAGGCCATGATGAGACCATCGATGAGTTATTGAAGGTATTGCAGAGACTGATGAAGTAAAGGTGAGAATCTTTGCTGGCCATGACACAGAGAGCAAGTGGCAGTGAGGAGAGATTTCGAAGCAATGCGAGGCGGATAAGAAAACAGTATTCCGGGCATGGTAAAGAAGAATGCAATTGGGAAGAAGCAGTTGCAGGGGGAATCGAAAAAGGAGGAAACGACAACAAGATGGAACAGTATACAGTAACCGGCATGAGCTGCGCGGCCTGCAGCAGCCGTGTGGAAAAAGCGGTTTCCGGGGTGCCTGGTGTTACAGCCTGTTCGGTCAGCCTGCTGACCAATTCCATGGGTGTGGAAGGCACGGCATCGTCCGCTGATATCATCAAGGCGGTGCAGGATGCCGGATATGGCGCGTCTGTAAAGGGCGCGGGAAAAGAGGGCAGTGTGCAGGCACAGTCCGTAGACGCGGAGGAAGCGTTAAAAGACCATGAGACTCCGGTCTTAAAGCGCAGGCTCTGGTATTCCGTTGGATTTCTGATCGTTCTCATGTATTTTTCCATGGGACATATGATGTGGGGCTGGCCGCTTCCGGCATTCTTTGACGGAAACCACGTAGCGATGGGGCTGATCCAGTTGATCTTAACCGCCATCGTTATGGTCATCAACCAGAAATTCTTCATCAGCGGCTTTAAGAGCCTGTGGCACAAAGCTCCGAACATGGATACCCTGGTGGCCCTCGGTTCCATGGCGGCATTTACTTACAGTACCTACGCACTGTTTGCCATGACCGGTGCCCAGGTAAAGGGCAATGCGGACGCTGTCATGAGTTACATGCATGAGTTTTATTTTGAGTCCGCAGCCATGATCCTGACCCTCATCACCGTGGGCAAGATGCTGGAGGCACGTTCCAAAGGAAAGACCACCGATGCGTTAAAGAGCCTGATGAAGCTGGCTCCGAAGACCGCGGTTGTGGTTCGGGACGGCGAAGAAGTCACTGTCGGCATTGAGCAGGTACAGAAAGGCGATGTCTTCGTTGTCCGTCCGGGCGAGAACATTCCGGTGGATGGCATTGTATTAGAAGGAAGCAGTGCCGTGAACGAAGCGGCTCTTACCGGTGAGAGTATTCCGGTGGATAAGACTGTGGGTGACAGCGTTTCCGCTGCAACGGTGAACCAGTCCGGCTTTATCCGCTGCGAGGCAGTCAGAGTCGGAGAAGATACGACTCTGTCCCAGATCATTCAGATGGTCAGTGATGCGGCTGCCACCAAGGCGCCGATCGCAAAGGTTGCCGACAGGGTATCCGGTGTGTTTGTACCGACTGTTATTACTATTGCAGTCATTACAACCATTGTATGGCTGCTGGCTGGCCAGAGCGTGGGCTTTGCGCTGGCCCGGGGCATTTCTGTGCTGGTCATCAGCTGTCCGTGTGCACTGGGGCTTGCGACTCCGGTTGCCATTATGGTAGGCAACGGCATGGGCGCAAAGCACGGCATTATGTTTAAGACTGCGGTTTCCCTGGAGGAAGCGGGCAAGATGGATATTGTGGCACTGGATAAGACCGGCACCATCACCAGCGGCGAGCCGAAGGTGACCGACATCATCCTGTCAGAAGCAAAGAGTGAGCAGGAGCTTCTGGCACTGGCTTACACCCTGGAGAAAAAGAGTGAGCATCCGCTGGCCCGCGCCATTAACGAGTGCGCTCAGGCGGACGGCATCACTGCAGGCGAGGTGGACGATTTCGCAGCACTTCCGGGCAATGGACTTTCCGGCATTTATGAGGGCAGTGAGCTCTGCGGAGGAAACGCAAACTTTATTGGCAGTGTTGCAGCGATATCCGATGAGATTCGCGCAAAAGCAGAAAAACTCGCGGAGCAGGGTAAGACCCCGCTGTATTTCAGCCGTGACGGAAAGCTTCTTGGTATTGTTGCGGTGGCGGATGTCATCAAGGAAGACAGCCCGCGGGCGGTTAAAGAACTGCAGAACATGGGCATCCGCGTTGTGATGCTGACCGGTGATAACGAGCGCACTGCGAAAGCTATCGGCGCCCAGGCCGGTGTGGACGAGGTCATCGCAGGCGTGCTTCCGGAAGGAAAAGAGAGCGTGATCCGTTCTCTGAAAGAACAGGGCAAGGTAGCCATGGTCGGTGACGGAATCAACGATGCTCCGGCCCTCACGAGAGCCGATATGGGTATCGCCATCGGAGCTGGAACAGACGTTGCAATCGATGCAGCGGATGTGGTCCTCATGAAGAGCCGCTTATCCGATGTTCCGGCAGTGATCCGCTTAAGCCGCGCGACACTTAGGAATATCCATGAAAACCTGTTCTGGGCATTCTTCTACAATGTGATCGGAATTCCGCTCGCGATGGGACTCTGGATCCCGGTATTCGGATGGAAACTGAATCCGATGTTCGGTGCCGCGGCCATGAGCTTATCCAGCTTCTGCGTCGTATCCAACGCCCTGCGTTTAAATTTCTTTGATATCCGGCGTTCCGACAGGGACAAAAAGATAAAAACAAAATCTCATAAGAAAGAGAAGGAGAGTAAAACTATGGAAAAGACACTGAAAGTAGAAGGTATGATGTGCGGTCACTGTGAGGCGACTGTAAAGAAGGCGCTCGAGGCGATCGACGGTGTATCTGCTGCAGAGGCAGATCACGTAAAAGGAACTGCGACTGTGACACTTACAAAGGATGTTCCGACAGAAGTGTTAAAGAAAGCGATCGAGGATAAGGATTATAAGGTGATCGGCTGATCAGTTTTTCAGACGGATCATGGCATTTTCTCAGATGCCGAAGATGTGCTGTCCCGGGATGAAATACTTCCGGGGCGGCTTTTTCTGCTATCATGGACATATAAAAATTTGGGAGGTCGCACATGGAAAAACGATCATGTTGTTGTTCCGGGGAAGACGGGGTAATGAACATAAACATGGAAACAGGCGCAGAAGCAGCAGAAAACGCGGCAGCTGCGGATGCAGGGGCCGATGATGCAGTCTGTCACTGCCGCCACAAACACAGGACAGAAAAAGAGGAGAAGGACCTTTTAAACCGTTTGAGCCGGATCGAAGGACAGGTCCGCGGCATCAGAGCCATGGTCCAGGACGAGCGCTACTGCCCGGATATCCTGGTCCAGGTATCGGCGGTGCAGTCTGCACTGAATGGCTTCTGCAAGGTCCTGCTGTCAAATCATATCAAAACCTGTGTGGTGGAAGATATCCGGAATGGAAATGAGGAGACTGCGGTGGCAGAGCTCTGTGAGACGATCAAGAAGATGATGTAAAAAATATATTTGTGGTGAAGTGCCGCCTGAGTTGCTGCCAGTCATGCAATCGGAAAACGGGCAGTCTGTGGTGAGCATGCCCGCATAGTATCTATTATAAAAGCCAGGCATCATATATGCGATGCCAGGCTTTTGCGATTTATGAACATTTATCCGATCGTGCGGTAAGTAAAAAACGCGAATCCCAGAATACAGAGGGATGCGATGATCTCACTGATAATGCGGACGACTGTGTGCGGGGTGTCATTGCTGAGGATCCTGCGAGTGATGCGGATACAGACCGTAACGGCAACGAGAATGATCAGTGTGAAATATGCGGTCCGAAGCGGGATCACATTGAATGCGCCGAGACCGGCAGTGACCAGCATTGCGATAGAAAGAA
>ERZ773216.1080-NODE-1080-length-35218-cov-5.107528_pt1 | contig 35218 bp, 17 predicted proteins | sample MGYA00511259_ERZ773216 | MGnify/ENA primary metagenome ERZ773216 (study PRJEB29015, sample SAMEA2737764) | human gut metagenome | biome: human gut; feature: human-associated habitat; material: faeces | place: China | collected 2012 ... | reverse complement strand
CGCCGTGGTCGAGCCTGACAAGGCCATTCGCGACACCATCTACCCGAACTTCGGTTTGGGTGGCGACGAGTCCGATGCCGCCTTCGGCGACGCCGATCTGTCCGAAGTCGACTTCTCGAACATCGACTTCGGAGATCTGAAGCTCGGCGACGACTTCAATCCGGATGACTTCCTGGACGACAATGGCGGTCAGATGGATTTGGGCGACACCCTGTGATCCGAAAAGCGATGATGGAATGGCATAACGTCTGAAATCATCTCAATACATGAATGGGGATTGGCTGGAAACAGCTGATCCTCATTTTTTTAATGCGGAACTGCAGTTGCTGCGATCCCTACGACAACAGTCAGCCTATTGCGGAACCGTACGTATTGCAGATCGGATATCTTCATCGCAAAATCGCATGGCAAATTACAATGAAGGTATGAGCTTTCTTCCATATCCGCCTCCACCTGAACCAGGTTGGTATGACGATGATGCCACAGTAATGTCTTCTCTCGTTGAGCCCGCCATGGCGGAGGCTGCGCAGTCGCAGCCAACATCGCAGCCAACGTACGAATCACCGGAATCCCAAGCATTCCAAGCATTGGAAAATGTGCAGGAATCCGCGGAATCGTATGCGGCGAACATACAGCCGGTGGAACAGGCTGCCGCAGCGCTGGAACCGTCCGACGTCGAACCGGTCAATGACGATGATGACATCGACTGGGATGGCACGGTGCTGTCTTCGGCATTCACCATGAAGCAGCCGAAGCTGGAGTATGTGCTTTACAACGAGCAGACCGGCCAGGAAGTGATCGTCGATATGGGTGTGCTGCTGGGACGCAAGCCTTCCGCTGAAGTGCCGGAAGGCGCGAAATTCGTGAAGTTGGAGGATCCGACGCGCACCATCTCACGCAATCATGCGGCGATCAGCTTCGATCAGGATGGCGTATTGTGGATCGAGGATTACGGTTCGCTCAACGGCACGTACATCATTCAAGGCAATGAGGAGATCAAGGTCGAACGCAAGCCGATGAAGCTTGACGCGCCTTGCACGGTGCGTATCGGAGACCAGTTCTTCACTTTCGAACAGCGCTGATTTCCTTCGCGCCGCGATACATGTTGCGTCGTCAATCCATAAATGAGGATGACGGCGCAACGAACATATTATGGTACGAAAGCTTACCAATGCAAGCGGCTTTTATTAGGCCTTATTAGGCCTTGTTTGGCGGCTTTCGTCGGGCTTTTGCCAAGTTCTACCAAGGGTTACCGTCGCAGACGGATGGCTGCGTTGATGGCGGAATCATTGAGACTGGCAAGCCAGTTGAGCAGATCCGGGTAGATATGCGGATTGCGCGCAAGGAAGGGGTGCAGCTCCGGAGCTTTGCTTGCGATTTCAGCCATCAGCATCTGATCTTCCGTGGTCATGGCCAATTCTGCGGTGAAACCAGCATTCGACGCGACTGGCTCTTGCGGCTGAATCGGCGAAAAATCAGCCACTTCAGACAGGTCTGCGGGGTTGTTATATGGGTCGACGTATTCCGTCGAAGCATCGTTCGCCATATTCGATGCAGGTGTTGCCGCAAACGGCTCAGGCTGGCATTGCTGGGTTGCCGGCGGCTGGTACTGCGCCTGATATTGCACTTCCGATGATTGCTGCGGCTGCTGGTATTGCGCCTGTTCGCTTGGCATCTGGTATTGCGTCTGTTCAGAAGCCGTCTCGGCCTCCTGCTGCATGATTCCGTCCTGTGGAACCGGCCACCCCATCGCGACCAGCTGCTGACGTGCGCGTTCGTCGCCGAACTGGGCGACCCAACGCTTCAGGCCTGGGTACGCACGCGGATTGGCAACCACATTCGCGCCGAATTCCGGATTTTCGTAAGCGATTTTCGCCAGGAATACGGGATCTGCGTTCGGATCCTGCACGGCCGCCACCGCGGCATCGAAATCGACCATCATGATCTCCTTATCTCGTGGTCTGTAAATATTGTATTGAAGACGCCGATATAACGTGACAAATCCGATTATTGACGATTGTCATTGCAGGAACATGCGCATTATTGGACGGCACGTAACGTTTGCAATGTGCTTTCCTGTAAATCGCCGATATCCTCGTGATCGTCGATTTTGCTGACGTTCCAATCGTCGTTTGCCGAATAATCCGATGATTTGCCGCATATATCAAGCACAATCACGGTGACGTTGTCGTTGCCGCCCGCGTCGAGCGCGGACTGCACCAGCATATCCGCGGCGACTTGCGGATCGCCATATGCGGCCGCCACATCGGCGAGCAGTTCCCGATCGATCTGCGCGTGCAGGCCATCCGAGCAGATGATGAAACGTCCCGTGGAGCGCGCCGCATACCAGTCCGGCTGAATGCCGTCAGGAGCGCCGACGCATTGGGTGATGATATTGCGCGGTATGCATCGGTTCGCCTCGTCCGGTAGCATTTCGCCGGTGTCGATGGCGTTCTGCCGTTCGGAATGGTCACGTGTGATCCGGGTCAGCGACTCCGCCATCCAATGGCCTTCCGCATCGGCGCGCATATGGTAGGTGCGTGAATCTCCGACATTGATGATGTAGCAGTACTCATCGATGGCTTGTTCATGCACGCTATCTTCAACGCGAGTCGGCAGCACCACGCCGGTGATGGTGGTTCCGGCGATGCCGCCAAGCTCCTGGCCAAGTTCGAGCACCTGTTGCTGCGATTGGCTCAACGCATGTTCGATGGACGTACGGTTGCGCGACGGCTGTTCGGCAAGCTGCGAGAAACATGCCGCCACCTGTGCGCTGGCCCGCTCGCCGCCTTTGCCGCCGCCCATGCCATCGCATACGACATATACGCCACGGCTGGCGAGAGCGTTGTCTTGGTTGTTTTTTCTTTTGCACCCGACATTGCTATTCAGGCCGGCCTCGATGCTACGGAAGATCATGAGTCCCGTCCTTTCTTACGATTGTGCTTCCGATCGCTGCCGTTGTTCCGCCCGCTGCGGTTGCTGCGGAAGTGGAAAACGTCGGCAAGCGAAAGTTTGGCACGCCATCGGCGTAACGTCGGCAATGACTTGAGCATGTACTTGCGTTCCTGCGCAATATCGCGCCAATACTGCTGCACATGCTCTTCGTTGACGAAATTACCGGAGAAGGCCGCGTAATCGGCTTGCGCGCCCAAAGCGAGCAAGGTCTCGCGGGAAATATCCATCTGATTCGCGATCGAAACCGCCTGTTCGCTGCGTGTGCCTCGAATGTCGAGTCCGCTTTGCCGTGCGAGCGCGGCGACCGATTGCCAGCCGGCTGCCACACGCTGCTGCGTACTGCCGTGTTTTCTTGATCGTGCCAGTGCGATCGCTTTGATGGCGAGCAGGAGACCGCATATGATGAGCAGCGTCCATAGAGGGCTTCCGTAGATGGCTACTTTTCTTGCGATTCTGCCGAAATGCTGCCAGAACAGGTTGGCTGAGGTTTCGTCGGCCATGCTTCCGCCGATTGAGGACTTGCCTTTGGCCTGGGTGTCGTCGCGTAGCGGGTCGGTGAGTGGTACCGGGGGCTGGCGTACCAGGGTTTGCGGATTCGGTGGGGTGAGGTTCTGGTTTTCGTCGGGGACTTTGGTTTCCTTTGGCGTTGGATAGAATGCCACCCAACCGTAGCCGTCCAGTTTGATTTCCACCCATGCGGTCACGTCGTTGCCGGTGAATTTCGTGATGGTGGTTGTTCCTTGTTCTTCGGTGCGGCTTTCGCTGATTTCACCTTCGTCGTCTTTTGGCAGGAATCCGAGTACCACACGGCTGGGAAGACCTAGGCTGCGTGCCATCAATGCCATGGCGGAGGCGTATTGTTCACTGTCTCCGACCATGGCCGTTCCGGCGAGCAGTTGGTCGATGCGGTAGTTGCCGTGGCCTGCGGTTGACGGGTAGTCGCCGCTTAATCCGTGTGAGAACCAACCGGATTCTTTGAGCTTTTCGGCTAAGGCCTGGGCCGCTTCGCCGCCTTTGGATTGGCCTCCGGCGATGGCTGTGGCGAGTTTGTCTACGCAGTCGGGCACATCTTCGGCTTTTGGCTGGCTGATGGCGGCCGCGTCTGTTTTGGCGATCTGTTTGTCGGTGGGAACCATTGGCATGATGCCGGTTTCCGTGTAGGTGAGACCTTCGGAGGTGCGTGAGGGGTAGATGGCCGACATGGTGTCGCTGTTGTAGTAGAACGAGTCGGAGTTTTCGCTGTTGTCGAATGTCACGCTGGATGCGGCTCCGGCCATGGGCAGCCAGTAGTCGCTGAGTCCTTTGTCCACGGTGAATGTGGCGGTGAATTTCTTGCCTTCGGCATTGTTGGTGATGGAGGTGCCGACACGTCGGTAATTGGAGGAGCCCGACGACATGGTGGAGTCGGACAGATTCCATACGTTGCCGTCGAAACGGTCCATGACCGCTAGTCGCACGCTTGATCCAGCGGGCAGGTTTTCGACGGTGAGGAGCACGTCGTCCTTACTGTTTGTAATGTACGAGCGCATGCCGCTTAACGGACTGGTGTAATTGTACGGGCTAAGCGGCGGATCATAATGGTCGCGCAGAATGGTGCGGTCCTGATCGACGACGAGGCATCCTCCAATCGCCAATGCGACGGAAAGCACCACGATCACGACGGAACTGAGCCAACGTCCCAATTCCAGTAATTTCCAACGTGCGCTGATCCAAATCACCAATATGAGCGCCATTATAGTGCCTACGAACATGCGGTAATAGCCGGAAGATGAGCCGAGCAGCGCGCAAATCGCAAGATTGGCGGTAACGGGAATAATGGCGATCATGGTGAATCGGCCATCTTCAGTCACTGCGAAAATGCCGGTCAGTAGCGCGAACCACAGGCAGATGGTCCATACGGCCAGCAAACAGCCATCGGCGGTACCGGTAGGAGGTTCGACCGACAGAATGAATTTGAACGATCCGAGCATGTTCATCCAGCCTTGTGTAAGCGTGCACAAGGTCGGAACAATATGGGCGATGGTGGTGTCGTTGAGGAACAGTACAGGGCCGACAACCAGCTGGGCGACGGCCATGAACAGCATCTGCCACCAGAGACGAAGTGCCGGAACCGTGCCTGCGAGCGCCACGAGAGATCCGATGATGGTGGCCGGAATGGCGGCGAGCGCCCAGGATGTGGCCGATCCGTAGACGTCGATGAGGTTGCTGGCGGCGGCGAGGGTGAGTAGGGCTGCGACGAGCAGGTTTGCGTATTGCGAGGCGCGTGTCCGGCGTAGGTAGGGGAGTGCCTGTGATTTGCCGTCTCGTGACATCCAGATGACGGAGTGTGTGGAGTCGGCCCATGAGCCGGTGCCGGTTCCGGTGAAGGTGTTGCCGAATCCGGTGGTGCGGCCGGTGTCGCCGGTGTTGGTGTTGTGGGTGGAAAGTCCTGTGGTGCTCATTCCAGTACCCCCATGATCATTGGGAGATCGTCTAGGTTTCCTACGGTCGCCAGGGTGAAATCGGCGTATCGTTTGATGGCGCGTGGCTGTCCGATGGCGGTTTGCAGTACCACGCAGGTTGCGGATCGGGGGAGCGCGAGCGCCATGTGTTTGATTTCGTCGATGTTTTTGAGCCTGCCGACGGTGATGTAGTAGAACGATGAGTCGGGGGCATGGGCGAGGGTGGTTTGCGCCAGATTCGGATTGTCGCTGATATCGGGGGAGATGGCGCTGCAGCCGTCAAGGAATTCCGTGGAGTTGCGTGGCATGATGTGTTCGGTTCCCGCGTGTGAGGTCACCGGTCGGTTTTGGAGCAGGCATTGCACGCCGATGGAGGCATGGACGGATACCGCCAGTTCGAATTCGTCGGAGCTCACATAGTCGTCGGGGTTCACGCTGATGGTCAATGCGGTGTCGGTGCGTCGGGTCGCCTCGTATTGACGGATCATCAGTGCGCCTGTTTTTGCGGAGCTGAGCCAGTGCACGTTGCGTACGTCGTCGCCTGGCTCGTATTCACGCAGTCCGTAGAAATCGAGGTCGTCGTCGACGATTTCGCCGCTTGGCTGGCCTTCGAGATCTCGCGGAATTCCGGCGTTGAGTGTGTTCAGCATAACGGTTTTCGGGTGGATGAACACGTTGATTTGGTCGACAAGTTTCTTTTCGTGTCGTACGAGTCCGAATGGGTCGCCTTTGCGTATGGACAGGGGACCGACCGGCAGTACCGCGCGGGAGACGGCGGTGAATTCCACGGTGGTTTGGCGTGATTGGCCGGCGGCGAGCATGGGGATGGCGAATCGTTCGTGGCTGTCTCCGATGGGCAGGTCGCCGCGTGCTGATGTGGTTGGCGTGCGCCCTGGATTGTCGACGCACACATCGACTTTCACCGTGTCTGACACGGTGACGCGCCTGCTGGACACGTCTATGGTGGCGGTGAACGACGTGTTGCCGAGCGACAGCATGATGGCGGCGACCATCATGCATGCGAACACGATCGCCATGGTCAGCAGTTCATGCCAGCTGAGGATTGTGAACGCTATGAGTGAGGCGATGGCGAGTCCGGTCACGGCCCATCCGAGCGGCGACACGTATGAGGTGACCAGTCGTTTGATGCGATGCTTGATGCGACGCAGGGATCGTTGCATGGTTCTCCTGCGCTGCATGGTTTTGGATTGTCGCATGCTTGACCTTTCGGGGGGTTACGAACGTTTCGTGTGGGGTGTGCGCTTTGCGTGTGCCGTGTCGTACGCGGCTGGCTGCGCCGTGCGTTTCAGGCGGTGGCGCCCACGGTCGGTGAAGGCACTTCATTGAGGATCTGTTCGATCATCTGTTCGGGGGTGGATCCCGCGAATGTGGCCTCCGCGGTGAGCGTGATGCGGTGTGCGAGCACGGCAACGGCCAGTTGCTTCACATCGTCGGGCACCACGTATCCGCGATTGCTGGACGCGGCCCACACGCGGGCGCATCGGGTCAGTGCGAGCGCGCCTCGCATGGACGATCCGACTTGGATGCGTTCGTTGTGGCGCGTCGCTTCCACCAAGCGCACGATGTATTCGATGATCGCGTCGTCGAGACGCACGGTTTCGCTGATGGCGCGCATGCGCAGCACGTCGTTGCCGGTGAGCACCGCATGTACGGTGGAGGCACGGTCGGTGACGTTGACCTGCTTGAGGATGTTCACGCTTACGTCATGGCTCGGATAGCCGATGGTTGTTTTGATGAGGAAACGGTCCATCTGCGCCTCAGGCAGTTTGTAGGTGCCGAGTTGCTCGATGGGGTTCTGAGTGGCGATGACCATGAACGGCTGCGGTACCGCATGGGTTTCGCCGTCGACGGTGACTTTCTGCTCTTCCATGACCTCGAGCAGTGCGGACTGCGTTTTTGGCGAGGCTCGGTTGATTTCGTCGGCGAGCACGATGGATGCGAAAATCGGACCTTCGCGGTATTCGAATTCGCCGTTCTTCTGGTCGTAGTAGGTTACGCCGACCACGTCGGACGGCAGCAGATCCGGAGTGAACTGGATACGTTTGAACGACATGTCGATGGAGTTGGCGAGGCCGCGGGCCAGCTGCGTTTTGCCGGTCCCCGGATTGTCTTCGAGCAGAATGTGGCCACCGACGATCATGGCGGTGGCGCATTGGCGGATCGGCTGTTCCTTGCCGACCACGACTTGTGAGACGTTGCCGACCAGTTGGGCGAACAGTTCATGGAATTCGGTGATGTCGGCCTGCGGCGCGGACATCATGGAAGAAGCCATGGCCGGCTGCGCGGGCTTGACGCTTGGTGCCGTAGTCTGCGGGAATTGGCGCGTTGCCATTACGGGAGCCGATTGCGATTGTGGTAGCGGCTGTTGTGTTGGAGCGGATTGCGTCGGTTGCGCCTGCATGGGCTGCGCCATTGGAACCGTAGGCCTCGTCGGCCTGGAAGGAGTTGCGTTATGCGTGCTGAGTACCGTGCCCTCCTCGTCGGCGTCGAACGTGTTGGCGGCGTAGTGGGTTGCGTTATGCGTGCTGAGTACCGTGCCCTCTTCGTCTCCGTCCTGTTCCTGCGGATGCGTCGGCAGGCTTGGAGCTTGGAATGCGGGGCGTGCCTGCGGATTGCCGGGCTGTTGCGGCTTGCTCATATGGCGCCCAATGGAACCCAGCTGGGTGGCGTCGTCGTTTTCGTTGCTCATAGGTACTCCTTGGTTGCTTCTATTGATCGTATTGATGATTGGTTGTGATGTTGAATTTGCTTATTTGACGGTGAATGAGATGCCTCGCGCCTGTTTTCCTGCCAACCCTGTTCGTAATGAGATGGCTGAAGCATTGGTGTCTATCGAGGATTGCGTCTCTCCATTATCAGGGGTTGGTCCCGGTTCCGGATCGGGGGTTTTCTCCTCGTATCGGACTCCGGTCACGGGATCAGAGCTTTTCTTGGTCGCATTGATTTCTGGTTCCCCGGCAGTGGTGATCACGCGAACCTCCCAATCGCATCTGGTACCGGAAGGACTGGTGATATCGGAAACATCCAGTGTGCCATTAGCTGGCCAATCGTAGGTATGTGAATTTTCTCCTGCCGGAGTGATGACGATCTGGCCTTTGACGCTTCGCCCGTAGTCCTTCCAACTACCGCCATTGACATGAATGATGTTGGTGTTCTGCGTATCCCACGTCAATGAGGATGGCAGTGTGATTTCTGCGGGCGTTTTGTTGCCGACGGTAGTGCTGTGAGCGGTCGCAGGATCGCTGATATGTGAGATGTCTTGGAAATACTGTTGGACGTTCACGGTATTGCAGGTGCTCCAATTACCGGAAAGCGGCCACTCTGCTCTGTTCTCGTGAATATCATCATTGTAATAATCCTTGGCCTTTACAACAAAGCCCGTGACGCGCCCTTTTTTGGACCAGGTCGCCACACATGTATTGTTGTTGAGCTCCAGCTTCACATTGGTTGGGGGATCGACTGCCGTGAAGGGCGAAACGGACGTTTCGCTGCTCAATGAGCCACTGCGTTCCGTAACCACGGTAATCGTCGGCTTAATCTCTTTGTAATACCACTCGTTCTTGATGCCGAATTCAACGGAATAGTCCGTGGCATTGGCCTCCACGGATTTGTCTTCGTTTCTGATGCTTACCGTAATCGACTGGTATTTCGAGTTACGGGCGTCATTGATCCGCCCGCTCACCACAATCTTGTCGCCATTCTGCACTGCGGAGATGGTCGGTTTGTCGGGTGTGCCCCAAGGCGAAACGGCATTGGATGCGGCGGATGGTTGACTCCAGCTCATCTTGTTATGCGCTTTGACCGTGGCGGTATAGGATGCGCCATTGGCAATAGCATTGTCGTTGAATGTGAACGTGAAGCTTGTACCTTCAACCTTTTGCGTCGGATTCGCTATATTGGACCCATTTAATGTCACCTCATAGCCGTCGACGGCGGAGAAATTGCCTTCCGGAGCTTTCCATGTGACAACAACGGTGTTCTTGCCGGCTTCGGCCTTCACGTCGGTCGGCGCGTCCGGAAGCTTGTCAGGTGTGCCTTCCACGCCGTTCGATTCCTTCGACCAGCCGACCTCATTCTTGGCTTGCACCTTGAATGAGTACGTCTTGCCGTTCTTCAAGCCGGTAATCTGGCAGGAGGTCACGGAACCGCACGATTTCTCGCCGGAACCGTCGCCGCTCCACGTCACCTTGTATTCGCTGATCGGGCTGCCGTTCGAAGATCCGGCCGTCCAACTCAGATTCACCGCGCCATCCTGCGGATCTCCCGCGATGGGGGAGAGCAGAGGCGCATCCGGCTTGTCCATTACCGAAACGCTGATGGTGCCTGTCACCTCACGTTCCTTCGCATGGGTGGCATCACGCACGTTGACGATCACCTTGTTGGTGCTCGCGCCGATGTTGGAAGCTGCGCTGATCGACACCACGCCGTTGGACGGACAGTCCACGGTCAGCTTTGACGCGCCGTCGGACGTGCATCCGGTCACGGTCAATGTGGAATCGGGGAACGGATTGTACGCGTCGGCAAGCAGGTTCACTTCCTCGCTGCTTCCCGCCTTGACCTTCACGGTTTTTGCGTTGATGCGCGCCAAAGGCCTGTTGGAGGCCGTCACGCGAACCGTGACGCCCGCGCTCACCGTGCCCTTCGAATATTGGATCGAAATGGGCACGCTCACCGTAGTTCCCGGCGACGTGGTCTTGTCGGCGGACACGGTCAGCTTGCCGTTCGAACTCACTTTGGCGCTCACCGGGTCGGAATCAGCGCCGCCCGAATACGTGTACTGCTTTTCATCGTCGTACAGGTCGGACGCCGAATGGGTCAATGCGGTCAGATCTATGGTGGTGGCACTTTCGCCGGCGACCACGTCGATGGTGGGCGAAGAGAACGTCGGCGCGGGCACGTCGCGCCCGATCACGGTGATCGGCAACGTCAATACCGCCGAATTGATGATTTTCACCTTGTCATTCTTGTCGCGCTTGCCATCCACCGCGGTGAAGGTGATGGACGCGGGGCCGGAGTAATCCTTCGGCGCGGTGAACTTCAACGTCTGGTCGTTCACATACAGGTCGCCGTCCGCAGCCTTCGTGGCGCTCACCGAATCGGCGCCGTCCACATACGCGGTCTTGCCTGCGCCCACACGCACGTAATCGGCGATATTGATGGTGATCGTCTCGTGCGCGTTCACTTTCAAAGCCGGCGCTTTCGGTCGAAGTACCGGCGGGAACACGCCGTATGCGGGCACTTGGATGAACGCCGTGGACGTGATGTTATACGTCGTGTTGGTCACGGTGTATGGCACGGCTCGCGCCTCGTCCGTCAAGTCCACGGTAATGGTCGTGGACTTGTCTCCGCCCTTGACACGCGCATGGTCGGTAGCCGAATCATCAACGGCCACGTGCAGTTCATCGGCGCTGCCGGAAGGGTTCGCGATCCATTGCGAAACGTCCACGTCGACCGATTTCTTGTCGATCGTCGCCGACGAAGGCACACGATAGTCGTATGTTGTCGGCGGTTCGATGGTGGCGTTGCCATCGACGTTCACCGTCAATGTTGCGGTGTCAGACAATCCGGCTTTGTCTTTGACCGTATACACCACGTAATAGGTGCCCGCCTGCTGAGGAGTGGTGAAGGCGAGCGCATTATCCACTACGGTCACATTGCTGATATCTTGCGATTCGATGTCTTCGCTGACGGTCAGGTCGGTGCTGTCTCCGGAAATGTCGTTTTGTGTCACGGGTACGGTTGCCGCGGTGTTGGGTCGCAACGTGATTTCGTCGTCGCGCGCGTACACGCCCGAGTCGGTGCCGGATGTGAACACGCCCACGCGGATTTGTGCTTGGGATCGTTGTCCGGTCCAATCTTCGACGGCGTATGAGAATGTGTCGGTTCCTGCGGAGTCGGCATATGCCTCGTATACCAGGTAGGTGGCTCCGACTTCGCTGATGCGTCCGAGTGTCGGAGCCTTGTTGCCGAGACCGAGCAGCTGCACGTCGTCGCCGTCGGCGTCGATGCCGGTCAAGGTGATCGGGATTTGGACTTTCTGCCCTGCCGCAACCTGTGCCTCAACGTCGGATGGTGTTGGCGCCGCCTTGTTTTCGGCGTCTTTTTGATGCACGTTGATGGTGATTGTGGCGGATGCCGCGTTGCCGAGATTGTCTTTGACGGTGTACGTTACGGGGAAGGATCCGGTTTGGTCGGATGCTTGGTATCGTACGGTGTTGCCTGATACGAATACGAGTCCTTTGAACGTGTTCTTGTCGTATTGCAGGTTGTTTTGCAGTCTTACCGTGGTGCCGTCGGAGTAGGTGACGTGGTCGAGCACGTTGATGGAGACGATGCCGTCGGTGCGTACCTGCGTGGTGATGTTGTCGGCTTTCGGTACGGAGTTGGCGGTGGTCAACGCCGGCGGCTGCAGTACGATTACGCCGGTCGACGTGCCTGCCGCGTTGGCTACGCTGTATTTGATTTGCACGGGTTCGGTCGGCACCTGCCGTGCAGTGATGTAGACGCGCTTGTTGCTCACGACGCCGGTTTTGATGCCGCTTGCCGCGTCGGCGGTCACGTTGGTCATGGACAATACGCCGCCCATCGGGTCGACGTCGTTGGCCAGGGGCTCCACGATCGCGGTGTTGTCGGCGCCGAGCAGCGCCACGTCGTTGGCTGCGATGGGTTTGGCGGAGTCTCCGGCCACGGCCTGCACTTCGATGCGGGCCAGGCCGGTCGCGGGAATGGATCCTTGCGTGATGGTGTAGGGCACATAGTAGGTGCCGGGGTTGGATGCGCTGAAGGTGAACGACATGTCGGCGGCGTTCATGGTGGTGGATGCGCCGGATGGGGTTTCCACGGCGGTCAGCTGCGCAGGCTCGGCCGAGGTGCCGTGCACGTATTGTTTGAGCGAAACGGTGGTGCGTGTGTCTGGCGTGGTCTGCTTGACTACCGGATCGATCACTGCGGCCAACGTGTTGGCCGGCTTCACTGAGAAATACACCATGCCGGTGCCGGTCTGCTGGCCGTCGGAAACGGTTACTTCGATGCCGGCGCGTCCGGAAGACATGGATCCCGCGTTGAATACGAGCTGCCCGTCGGCTCGCGTGGAGACGGTCACCTGGTCGGTGTTCTGCGGGGTTGCGGATACGAGCGTGAGCGGATCGCCGTCAGGGTCGGAGAAGCTGCCCAATGCGTTGGTGGTGTAGGTGGCTCCTTGCTCCACGTCGATTTCCGGTGACGTATCGGTTTGTTGGGGTGCGTTGTCGTCGCCTCCGACCAAGGTGAGGTCCACGTTGGCGTTGGATGTCTGCCCGCGTCCGTCGGAAATCTCATAGCTGAATGATGCCGATCCCTCGGTTGCCGCGGATGCGTCGAGCTGCAGATATCGTCCGTCGTATACGGGCGAGACGCTGATGTTGGCTCCGTCCGGGGCGCTTACCGAGGTGATGCGCAGCACGGAACAGTCGGTCTGTTCGTCGTTGCGAAGCACGTCGAGGATCTGCTGCGAGCCCGTTCTCGCGCCGAACGAATCGTCTTCCGCTTTGATCTGCCCGGATTGCGATGAGCAGGTTTTGCTGAAATTATGCTGGTTGTTGGCACTGTCGTTGTTCTGTTCCTGCTGCTTCGACTGTTTGGTTTCCACCTTGTTCCATTGGATTTTGATGACTTTGGTGGATTCCTGCGGATTCCAAACGTTGCCGTTGACCACGTCGTTGAGTATGACCAGACGATGGTTGGTGCGGAATATCAGTTCCGAAGTGGCATTGATGTTGGTCAGGGTGTCGAATGCCGTATCCGAACCGTCTACGGAGCATACTTTGGCGTAATTGTTGGCTTTCTTCGCCCATGCGGCGAACACGCATCCGCCTGTGGATACCGGCTGGGCGGGCTCGCCCTTGCCGGAATTCGGTGTTTCAGAGGTTTTCTTGGTGCTGAGGTTCACCGTTGCGAGCCCGCGTGGTGTCGCCACGGCCACCCATCCGTTCTGTTTGCCGTCCGTGGAGGGGGCCTGCAGCGTCATATCGCCCTGCAGGTTGATGGTCGCGCTTCCCTGCGGCCAGTACACGGTGCTTTTCGCCGCCACCACCGGGTTTTTGCCGATGATGGTGAACGATTCGGCGTGCGGGGCGCCTTCGATCGTGCCGACTTGCTCACGCGTGCCCTGCGGCCCTTTGATGCTCAGCACCGCGCCATCGGAAGCTCGGTATCCGTATACGGTTCCGTCATGCGTCACTGCGATCTTTCCGCCGGATCCCAGTTTCATGTTCGGCTTGTCGGTGGTGGGGTTGACGGATTTCACATCGGCAGCGGATCCCACCCACACATTGCCGGTTTTGGTGTTGATGAACGCTGCGGTGTCGCCTCCGACAATGGTTTCGATATCCGTTTTGATGGCGGTGTTGCCGGTTTCGCTAATGGTGGAAGCCGCGATATTGCTGGCTTTGGTGCCTTCGGAGATCACTGTGTCGCCATCATGCTGTGCCACGTCGAAACGGGAAGCTGCGGATGAGACTCCGGCGTCCACATCCTTGTTCTTCGCATTGAATCGTGCGGCCTTGCGATCTTTCAACGAGGTGATCCACACGGTGCCGTCGTCAAGTTGCACATGCCGTTGCGTCACCGAACTGACGATGAACGCGCCTGCGATGATGCCCAGCAGCAGAAGCAGCATGACGATCGGCGTGATCCACCGCCTGCTTCCCGACGGCAACAGCAGTTTGCGCATCATCGATCCGAAACGTAGTTGACGTTCATATGATTGCGCCGATTGGTTGGCACCGTTCTTGCGTTTGCCCATTTCTGGCTCTTCCCTGAATGTTCCGATTGTCGTTGTGATCGGTCCGTATATGCCGTTTGCGATTGAAAATATGCCGTTGGACGGTCCGGTTGCGAAGTATGGTGATGCTTATGGTTTGGCTGCGCACGCGATCGCAGGATTCTGCGACATCTGCCGGTCCGCTCGGATGAGGCTCACCTGGATGCAGGTCTGCGAGCCGTCGGCGGGTTTGATGCTGATGCGCGTGTCGGTGGTGGTGGTTCCTTGGGCGTTCGGGTCTACTCCGGCATCGCCGACCATCGACCATACGTATGAATCCCCGTTCTGCGGGTCGGGATTCATCCAAGTGAACTGCACGCTGCCGCCGTCGGCGGAATATGACCCGGTCAGATTCTCGACACTGGGCACACTGCCGGTGGTGATGGCCGAATCAGGCGAATCGTTCTCCTGATCGCGCGTTCCCGGATTCTTGATCTGCACGCTGCTGTTGTCGGAAGCGGAATCCATATTCGGCATGATCACATACGCGAACACCAACGCGACGGCCGTGATCGCGGCAACCGCCGAAACGACGATCGCAAGAGGCTTGGCCCAAGTGTTGCGCTGTTTCGGAACAACCGCGGCTGCCTGGCTGTTCGCCTGGGACTGTGCGTACAGGTTCTGCGGGAACGGCGGTTCGCCTTCGACCGTGGTCGGCGTGGCATGGCCATACAATTCCTGCTGCGCACGCTGCATGTCACGCGCGAAATCGTATGCGGAATAATACCGGTCCTCCGGCGTTTTATTCAACGCCTTGCGCAAGATCCGCTCCACTTGTGGAGGAATATCAGACTTGTTGAGCTTGGGTAACGGGTTGGTGAGAATGATGTTCCGCAGCAGAGCACCGCGTTCTTTGCCCCTGGTCGAGCCGAGGGCCGCGGAATAGCCGTATTCATACGGCGACTGGCCCGTCAGCATGGCGAACAGCGTTGCTCCCAGCGAATAAATGTCGGAGGATTCGTTGCCTCCGCCGTTCTTCGCAAGCACTTCCGGCGGAGCCCACGCGATGGTGTAGCCGATGCCGGGACGCCCGTAAATCGTTCCCGCGATGCCGAAATCGGCAAGCATGGGCATGCCATGCGTGTTGATGAGAATATTGCTGGGCTTGATGTCGCGGTGGATGATGCCTTCGCGGTGCGCCGTGGAAAGGGCGCTCGCCAGATTGATGCCGACGGTGAGCATCTGGTCTGCGTTGAGCCTGTTGGATTCCAGGAAGGTCTTGTAATTGCCTCCCGGAGCGTATTCGAATACGGTGTAGCCGTTGCCCGTGGTGGTGACGCCGCTTTCGTACACCGAAAGAATGTAGGGATGCGAGGAGATCCTGCCCATGAAGTTCGCTTCGGAACGGAACCGCGCCGCCGCGCGCGGATCGAGCGTTCCCTTGCTGACCTTGATGGCCACTTGTCGGCTGGGGGAAAGCTGCTGGTACAAATACACGTTCGCTTCGGAACCTGAACCCAACTTTTGGGCGAATGTATACCCAGGGATTTGAGGGGGAATGCCGTTCATGGCTTCCATATGCTCTCTTTCCTCGTGGTGCGTATGCTTTTCGGCCGCTCTCTCTGGATCCCATCCTAACTGAAGACCAACCCAGAAACCTATCAGCAAGGGGTCAAAATGTCCATATACAAAGACGGGCATCTGAGACATGTTGTGGCTGAATAATAGAAGTCGTAGTGATAGAAAGAACGTGCGAACCTTAAGAGACGGCCTTCGTGGCGACGATGAGGGTACATACATTCAGTTGCTGGATGACGGGCATCTGGCTCAAATGGAAATGACCATTGATGTGTTGTCGGCGTTGCTGCAGATGCCACGAAGGAGTGGTTGCACCGCAGATCGTGTTGGATAAAGGTTGGCTTCGAGACAACTTTGCAGGTTCCGGATTTGTCAGGTAAAGGAGGGCGAGACTAGTAGTGTTGGGAGGCATGATGAATTTGGAAGACCTTGACCGCGTCACGTTGGTTGCGGGCGCGCCGAGCAGTGGAAAAACCGAGTTTGCGCTGGGCATGCTGGTTGCCGCAATGAGGCGGTATGGTGACGGGAATGCCGTGATGACGGTGTCTGGCAGGCAGATCGCCGATGCGTTGGGCGATCGGGCGATCCGCGAATTGTCGGCCGTGTCGCAGGCGCGACCGGTCACTACGTTGCCTGCCGTCGCATTCCGTCTGCTGACGGCCGTGAGATCAAGTCAAGGCGAACCGTTGCCGAAACTGTTGAACGGTGCGGAACAGGATGTGATCATCCGCAAGGTACTGGCTTCGCATGTGGAGCATAGGCAACATGGCGACGATTGCGCCACCTGCGATCTGCTGCGCACCTATTTCGCGGTTTCCGAATGGTCAGGACTGGTGGCCGACGATTCCACCGACGCATTCGCCAACCAATTGCGCGACATGCTCGCACGCATGAACGAGATTGGCGCGAAACCGCAGTTCGAAGACATGCTGATCGCCCGTACGGCCAGCAGGGACGGCATGCTTGACGAACGTCGCGAACGCCTGCGCACTCAATGGCGTCTCGCCTTCGCCTTGCGTGAGGAATACAATGAGGCGATCCGTTCGTCTTATCCTGGCGAATATCGTCTCGACGCGTCGCAGCTGATGATCGACGCCACCGAAGCCGTGTCTGGCATACAGGAAGCCGATATTGCGAACATGCTGATCGTCGACGATTTTCAAGATACGACGTTGGCTGGTTTCGCACTGCTTGAAGCCCTGCATGAACGCGGGGTGCGCCTGCTGTTGGTTGGCAATCCCGACGAAGCCGTGCAGACGTTCCGAGGATCATATCCGGAATATCTGTTCAACCAGACGCAGACGCGCATGGGAGCGAGGCTTGAACGCATCGAAGGTCTGCAAACGGCGCACGAAGGCGATACCGCGCAAACCGTGTCGAACCAGCAAGGCGTGCATGGCGACTATCGCACGCTTGTCGCGACGCGAGTGAGCCTGTCGATCGCAAGCACGGAGTCGACGGACGTGCCTCTGCCCGATCGTCCCGGCAAAATGAGCGATATGCCAGGCGCGATGCCCATCGAAACGTTGCCGGCCGACGATACGGGCGCTCGTGTCACGCCGGCCGACGGCAGTGTGGAAACGGCCTTGTACCGTTCCTCTTCCGAAGAGCTCGACGACGTGGTGTGGAAGATCAAAACTGAGCATTTGCAACGTTCCCGTGTATGGAACGACATGGCCGTGATCGCGCACGACAATGCCACCGTGCGCGCATTCGGCGAGCGGTTGCGCGCTGACGGCGTTCCCGTGCGCTATTCCAGCGTGACCCGGCCGTTGAAGGATGAGCCGTTCGTGCAGGGTCTGTTCGCGTTGATCGAGTTGGCCGAATTGAAAAACCAGACGATCGCGGCTTCGACCATGGACCTGCAGACCGCCGGATCCTATATTCGTTCGCGCGTGGCGTTGATTATGGGATCTCCGCTGATTACGGTCGGTGGTGATCAACGGCATGAGGGGCGTCCGGCCCGTCTCGCATCCATCGAATCCGCGATGAACGCGTTGGTTTCGCTCGCTTCGATTGTGGAAAGCAAGGCTGCGAACCATGATGAGGATGCTGCCGAAGAATACGACGAAGATGATTTCGAAGATGATGAGGATGCGGCGGACGCTGCCGTCGAACAACAGGCGTTGCTCCCTCGTTTGATGGAAGATTGGCGCGATTATATGACGGACTATCATGCGATTCGCGCCGATGGCGAGCATGATAGTGAGCATGAAGACGAGCATGAAGGCGATTTCGCGCTGAGTATGGAAGCGCTGTACGTGCTTCTTATGGAGGGCAATACCGATCGCGTGGTCGATGCGATCGCCTCCGTGCTGGGCGCGGATCCGCAGATCAAGGCGTTCGCATCATTGTGGAAGGTTCTTGACAAAACATGCGAGTCGGAAGCCAAACTGGTTTCGCGTGAACCGCAATATGTGTTGGATTGCGCATGGAGGGCCTGCGGCAAGGCGGAAGTCTGGCAGCGTGTGGCGCTGGAGCATTCGGCTGCCGGCCGTGCCGCGAATGATCGGCTTGACGCGGCGATGCGTTTGTTCAACTATGCTTCAGGCGGCGAGTCAAGCGGGGAATTCGCGGTACACACCATCGAGGCGTTCATCGAACAGGTGCGTTTGCTGACCATTGAGGCGGATTCGCTGGCGCATACCGCGCCCATTGATCAGGCGGTGACCCTGACGACTCCCGCAGGAGCGGCGGGAAAGCGCTGGAATCTGGTTTTTCTGCCGGCTTTGCAGCAGGGGCAGTGGCCGAATCTCACACCACGCAACACGTTGTTCGGCGGTGAGGAACTGGCCGATGTGATGCTGCACGGCGTATTGTCCGACACGATCGTCACTCCGGCGGGCAGGCAGGACGCGCAACTGGCGTCGGTGCTCGCCTCCGAGCAGAAGAGCCTGTTGGTGGCGTTGACCCGTGCCAGCGAGCGTGTGGTGGTGAGCGCCGTGCTGAATGACGACAATGTGCCTTCGGATTTTCTATACGGATATATGCCGGAGTGCTTCGACCGCGATCGCGACGCCGATATGGAACGGCGAGAATATGCGTCGGTCGGCGGCCAAGGCGATTACGCGGGGCTGGAAACCGATCCCCGTGGTCTGGTCGCGGCCGCCCGAAGCGTGCTTGCGTCGGAACCTGAGGACAGCCCGAAGGCGCGTGATGCCGCGGAAGCGTTGGCATTGCTGGCTTCGCATGGTGTTACGGCGGCCGACCCTGACCGTTGGCCGTTTATGGGGGAGACGGTCGAGGCCACCATGCGGAAGATCGCGGCCGTCATGCGGACGGGCATGAGCGACACGTCGGAAAGCTCGACGTCGGGCCGAAACGGTAAATCGCGGCGATCCGACGTGGTGACTTTGTCTCCTTCTGCGGTAGACAATCTGTGGGCGTGCCCGGTGTGTTGGATGTTGGAAAACCGCTTCTCCGGCCCGCGCATGGGCAGCGTCGCCACGAGTTTCGGCTCGCTGATCCACAAGGTGGCGCAACAGGCCACCGAAGCCGGACTTGATATGCCGGAACACCATACCGCCATCAGCGACGTGGACAATATCAATGCGATCACCGAATGGATGTATGCCGAATACAAGCGTCTATGCGGTGATTTCAACGCCATTGCCGATCCCGCGCAACGGTATCAGGCGTTGAAGAAAGATGAGCAGGCGCAGGAGGCGTTGCGTAACATCGCCACGTATTTCGTGCAATCGAATCATGGTGATTATCCGATTAAAAATAATGATGCATTCAGCGTTGGAAAACTTACGAAAGCCGAACCTGAGCTGAAATTTACCGCAAAATTCGATTTCGACGATATTCTCGACACCTACAATGCGATGGACGGCGTTCACGCGATTTCACGGAACGAATTGATCGCCATTATGGGAGCGTTGGTCGGAGGATGGCCGGAAACCGGCATGAGCGAGTATCTCACCGTGCGTTTGACCGGCAGGATCGACCGTTTGGAACGGCGTGAAATGGCGGATGGCACGCAGCAGGTGCGTCTGATCGACTACAAAACCGGTGTCAGTCCGACCGGCGAAGGCCTGTTCAACGATCTGCAGCTCGTCTGCTATCAGCTGGGACTCGTATTCCCCGAGGAAAGCGGCATGCGCGGGGCGCAGGCGGTGGCGAACGCGCCGAACATCACGCAAAGCGCGCTATTCCATGTAGCCAAGCACGCATACCCTGCGCCGTATGGCGACACCGCCGCCGAATCGCATATGCAGCAGGCGCTGTTCGCCAATGGAAGTCTCAATACCGGCGAATTCATACCGCGCTATTACGTCAAAAAACTCGACAAGGATTTCCACGACGGACTCGATGACATGCTTCCTCCGTTGGAAGTGAGCGACGAGCATTGGAATGAGTTCCTTGGCTTACGCGGCACGATGGCGGTATGGTCCCTCACCATGATCGCGAGGGTCTTCTATGCGGCCGCGGCCAGCAGGGCGAACGAAATCACCGCAAGACCGACGACGGAACATGTGAGATACTGCAGAAACACTACGATCTGCCCGGCCTGTGCGGGCGAACAGAACACCGTATTCGAAAGGAGAACGGCATGAGCGGAACCATGAAGTTCACCGACAGTCCTGAGCAGGCTGCCGTCGTCCAAGCGCCCTCGTATGCGGATGTGGTGGTGGTGGCCGGCGCTGGCTCCGGCAAAACCTACACGATGACCAGACGCATCATCACGCTGATCGAACAGGGGGTGAGCCCCGAAAAGATCCTCGGACTGACCTTCACGCGCAAAGCGGCCTCGGAACTATTGTCTCGAGTGTCTGCAGCCGTGACTCGCGACCAGCGCGAACGCGGCCTGAAATCAGCGAACATGACGTTCCTCAAACCGGAAGTCTCCACGTACGACGCTTTCTTCCAATCCATCGTGCGCCAATATGGACTGCTTGTCGGCTTTGACCAGAACACGCAGCCATTGAGCGAAGCAGGTGCCATGCAGCTCATCCACACCGTGCTTGACAGGCATATGGATGATCTTATGGCGTTCGACGGCGATCTGAAATCGTTCAACACCATAGCGGGCAACGTGTTCGCCCTGTCCAACGCCATTTCCGGCGCCATGATCGGCGGCGACTGCACCAGCTTCGACGAAGCCGTGCAACGCGTGCGCGACTGGGATGAGGCGTTCGTCGAACAGATCGCCAAGGCGCTTGACGGCGAAACCGTGCCAACGGAAGAGCCGAAATCGCCAAAGCTGCCGAAACGACTGAAAAAGGATTCCGACGCGGACTACGAAAAGAAACTGGAGAAATACCGCGAACTCGGGCACGACATGTGCGTGTTCAACAGCGCGCAACTCGCATTCGTCGCCAAGCAACGCGACCTGCTGCTCGATCTTGTGCTTGACTATCATGCCGAAAAACACGCCTGCAATATGGCGGAATTCAGCGATTTCACCATCGCGGCATTCCAGCTTGTCTCCCGATTCCCGTCCATCGGAGCGGCCTACCGCAAACGCTATTCGCATGTGCTCCTCGACGAATACCAAGACACGTCCACCACGCAGGCGGCACTGCTGAGCGCGCTGTTCCACGCTGACGATACGCATCGCAGCGCGGTCAACGCGGTCGGCGACCCCTTCCAATCGATCTACGCATGGCGAGGGGCGAGCCCTGGCGCATTCCGCATGCTGCAACACGATTTCGGCATGGACGCCACCAGCAGGCCATTCGCATTGACCGTGACACGGCGCAACTCACGCATGGTGCTCGAAGCGGCGAACAATCTCACCAAACCGCTCCGCTTGCCTGCCAGACGCCTCAGCAGCTCGCTGATGCGCGAAGTCGACGTTCCGGCGCTCGTCAATACCGACGAAGCCCCCGAAGGAACGGTGGGCGTGCTTGCGTTCGACACGTTCGGGCAGGAGGTCGACGCGGTCGTGCGCTTCGCCAAACATGCGATCGCCCTGCACACGCCTTCCTCGCGCGACCTCGACAATGGCATGAAAGACAATCGTCCGCACGTGGCGGTGCTGTTCCGTTCCAAAGGAGTCATGTCGCAATTCGCGGAAGCGCTCGAACGCGCAGGCCTGACCACGCTGGTAGTGGGGCGGTCGGCGTTGCTGGAACGCCCGGCGGTGCAGGACGTGTTCGCTTTGCTACGCGTCGTCAGCGATCATACCGACAGTGCGGCGCTTATGCGATTGCTGGCCACGCCGCGATTCTCCATCAGCGCCAACGATCTGCAGGCGCTCGCCGATACCGCGGAACAGGTGAACACGATGTGCCGGTATCGTGCGCTTGTTTCAGCTGGAATCGTGCAGGAGCAATCCAACAAGGAAGAAAAACCGGAAAATCTGGGAATTTATGGAGTAACTCCCAAGTCGGGTCCTTCCGATGCTGAAATCCATGCCATCGTACGTGAATATCGAGATCAAGTGCCGAATGCGGTTTTCCTTGTGGACCTCATGTTGCGTGACGATCTCGCGGAACTCATTGACGGCAGGGTGAGTCGTGAGGGGACGAAGGAAGTGCTTCGCGCCGCGGATGCGATCCGTCAGGTGCAGCGCATGCTTGGCCACCCGTTGCCGGAAGTGGTTCGTGAGGCCATCGTCGCATTGAATCTCGATATCGACATGCAGCTGGCCGAGCATATGCGCGGCGGTCAGGCCGATGCCACGCTCGCCGCATCCCGGGTGGCGCTCGCCAAATCGCCGATCGATGCGTTGCTGAAGCTCGTCGACACGTATATGCAGGAGATCGCGTCGCAGGGAACGCCGAGCCTGCGCGCGTTCATCTCATGGGCGGATTCGCTGCGCGACGCACGCGAGGAGAACGCGGTGGCTCCCGATGTGCCTGTCGACGTGGTGCTGATGACCGTACACCAGTCGAAGGGCCTTGAATGGGATGCCGTGGCCGTGGTCGGCATGACCGATGGCGGATTCCCCACCAACAAGGGCAGCGATCTGCGTGTGGTCGTTGATGAAGAGCATCTCAACGGTTTCCAGGATGGCGTGTGGACGCCGCCCGAATATCATGAGACCGCCAAAACGTGGCTGACCGATCCTGCTGCGGTGCCGGTTCCGGTGCGTGTGGACGCCGATATTCTGCCGCGATTCCCCCATGACGCGCTTGTGGGTGGAAATCCGTTGGAAGCGTTGGAAATGCTGGAGGATGCGGAAATCATTGACGACGAAGTGTTCGGCACCTTGCGGAATATGAGCGTCGATGACATGGAAGGTATTGATCCGGACGGACTGTATTTGACGCAAATCGAGGAGTATGGCCGTCGGTTGCATGCCGACGAGCGTCGCCTCGCGTATGTGGCGTTGACTCGCGCCCGTCATGAGGCGCTGCTCACCTGCAGCGCAACGAATGCGGAAAGCCGTGATCCGCGTGCCGTGGGCGATCGCAAACGTGTGTCCAAACCGTCGAATTTCCTAGTGGAAGTGCGCGATTCCATGCTCAATATCGTTTCCAGAGCGGCTGAGCCGAGCAACCTAGCCGATATTGCGGAAGTTGAGGATGTCGATTCCTCCGAAAACGGCATGACCAGTCTGCATTCGATCGATGCGCCGTTGCCGGATGGATTTTTTGTGGGCGAGCATGCCCGCGATTTTGAAGATGCGGTGGTCGGCGACGCTTGGAATGCGCCGCTCGAGCCGTCGGAAGGCAACCAGTTCCTGCCATGGCCGTGCGAGTTGAGCGATGAGACCCTGCAGACGTTGCGTTTGTCTGCGTTGCAGGTGGATTCGGCGATGAACAATGCTGTCGGGCAGACTGATGGGCGGGCTGGCGAACGGGCCGGCGGGCAAGTTGGCGAGCCTGTCGGTGGCGAAGGTGCTGGGCGTTGCGAAAATACGGGTGCTTCGCTGCTGCGATGCGCGCAATTGCTGGTGGCCGACAGCAATCTCATGCCTGACATGCTTGGAGAGGCGTCGCAGGATGCGTTCGACAGCGCGGTGCGTGCGAAGGGCGAGAGGATTCTTGCGTCAGGTCGTCAGAACGTCACCTCGCTGCAGGCGCGCGCAGGCATGATGGACGAGCGTGGCGCCCGCACTTACTGGCGTGGGCTGGTGCGTCCGATACCGAACGTAGCGTCTCCGGCCGCGCAACTGGGCACGCAGTTCCATGCTTGGGCGGAACGGTTCATCATGGCCGATGCGAATGATGCCGGCATTGGCGTTGGCGCGAGCGGCAATGGCGGTACTCGCGTAGCTGAATCGCGATTGGCGATGCTTGCCGAGCTGCGACGCAACAATGCGGCGCAATCGCAAGACAATCAAGACGATAATGGGGCAGACAATAACGGGATATTCGATTGGCAACAGCGTCTCGCAACGTCGACATGGGCACGGCGCAAGCCCGCGTGGGCGGAACGGCAAATCGTCGTCAACGTGCCGCAATTGGGCACCATCGTCAACGGCAAGCTCGACGCGGTGTTCTTCGGGGGTCTCGATGGGGCGGATCGGTCGAAACAATATACTATTGTCGATTGGAAAACTGGAAAAAAACCTCGCAAAAAAGAGGAAATTCAGAAAAAATTAGCACAGTTGGATATGTATCGTATCTTGCTGTCGGCAATGGAGGGCGTACCGCTCACCGCTATCGACGCCTGCCTCTACTATCTGAGTGAACCCATTGAGGGCGATCGACAGCTCAATGCCGCCGACAAAACAGAAGAAGAGATCCTTGCCGAGTTGAGCTACGGAATTCCGGAACAATCCGACAACGACTAGTGCTGGTGCGCCGAACGTGCGGCGCTTTCCAGCCTGCCCGTAGGGTAACGCACTATGGGCAGCGTTGTGGAGGAGCGCCGCTACCCTCGTGCAGCATGTGTGGGCGGGCACACGTGCCGGACGCAACGAAAGTTAAGGAGCGATAATCATGGCTGCCACCAGCGCAACCGAAATCCCGAAGTCGCCATATTCCGTACTGTTCTCCATTCCGGGAACCAAAGCGTTCTGTGCTTCCGGAGCCTTGGCGCGACTGCCGATGTCGATGATGAGCCTTGGCATTATCCTCGCACTCAACCATTTGTATGACAATTGGACGATCGCAGGCGTGATGAGCGCGGCATATGTGCTTTCCACGGCGGCGGTCACGCCACTGTACGCACGACTGTTCGACCGATTCGGCCAGCGCAAGGTCGGATCGGTAGTGCTTGTCGTGCAAATCATCGCCATGCTTGGCTTTGCGTTCGCGGCATTGGTGCGCGTGCCGATTCCACTGCTGTTCGCCTTGGCTGTGGTGATGGGGCTCACGCAATTCTCGTTCGGCGCGCTTGTGCGTACCCGTTGGACGTATGTGCTTGACCGTACCGGCAACGGCTCATTGCTGAACACTGCGTATGCATTGGAATCCGCCATCGATGAGATCGTATTCATTTTCGGACCGATTCTGGCCGCGTTCCTGGCGGCTTCCGTGCATCCCGTTTCGCAGTTGTTTGTGCCGACGATTGCGTGTGCGATCGGCGGCACGGTGTTCTTCGCATTGCGTGACACGCAACCGCCGGTAGTACGTGAAATCACTGTTGTTTCGGCATCTTCCGACGATGCGGACGTGCGATTGGCGGTTGACGGCAATACTGGAAATAATGGCGGCGCAAATTCCGTGCAACAAGACAAACAACAAGACAAACTGACCGTCGCGCAGTTGAAGTCGAATGACAATCGCAAGAAACGCAATGTGCTCACCTATGCGGGCGTGATTCCGCTTTTGATGGTATTCATCGTGTTCAACATGAGTTTCACCGCATTCGATACGTCGATGACGGCCGTTATGAAAGCGTTGCATCTTGATTCCCTGCTTGGTGTGCAGCTTGCGATGTTGGCGGTCGGCTCGTGCATAGGCGCGCTGGTTTTCGGCACGCGCGAGCTGAAGGGCTCCCGCTGGCGCCATATGATCACGTTCCTCGCGATCATAACGGTAGGCTTCTTCATCATTCACATGTGCCAAGGCAATCTGATTATGATGGGAGTGTTTGAAATCCTTACGGGTCTTACCGTTTCGTCGGTGTTCGCTTCGGGCAATCTCGTTATGAAGGAGACCGTGCCGGAGGAATCGCTGACCGAAGGCCTCGCGTGGGTGAGCACCGCGGGAACCATCGGCGCGTCATTCGGTTCGATGACCACGGGAATCATGCTCGACCATTTCAGCCCAGACATAAGTCTGATGCTGCCATGGATTTTCGTGCTCGCTTCGATTCCGTTCGCCTTGATCGGCTGGGCGGTGACGCGTCGAAGCGTCTCCTTACATTCGTAAATGGAACATTCCTCAGTAGAATGAGTGAGACTGATTTGAAATGCTGTTCGTACGCTCGTACGTGCGACATGCTTGAAGGAGCTGCAATGATCAAGGTTTCTGTAGTTGGCGCCAAAGGACGTATGGGTTCCCATGTGGTCGATGCCGTGAACAACGCGGCCGACACCGAATTGGCGCTCGCGCTTGACGCCGGCGACGACCTCACCCAAATCACCCCCGGCAACACTGACGTGGTGGTGGAGTTCACCGTGCCGAGCGTGTCTCTTGACAATGTGCTCGCACTCGTGGCGCAAGGCGTCGACGTGGTGGTGGGTACCACCGGCTGGACCGACGAGAAGCTCGATCAGGTGCGTGCCGCGCTCGCTGCCGCGCCTCGCGAGGGCCAGAGTGTGTTCATTGCGCCGAATTTCGCCATTTCCGCCGTGCTCGCCGACTATTTCGCCAAGGTTGCGGCTCCGTACTTCGAATCCGCTGAAGTGATCGAGCTGCATCACCCGAACAAGGTGGATGCTCCGTCCGGCACCGCATTCCACACCGCGCAGGGCATCGCCGCAGCCCGCAAGGCCGCAGGTCTTGGCCCTGTGCCGGATGCCACCGAAACCGATGGCGGCTCCCGTGGCCAGGTGGTTGACGGCATTCACGTGCACGCCGTACGTCTGCGCGGTCTTAACGCCCATGAGGAGGCCCTGTTCGGTAATGACGGCGAGCAGCTGACCATTCGTGCCGACAGCTTCGACCGCATCTCCTTCATGCCGGGCGTGCTGCTGGCCGTGCGCAAGGTCTCCACCGGCGCATACCCAGGCGTGACCGTCGGCCTCGACAACTTCCTCGACCTGTAAATCTACCTCGTAAATCTACCTCGTAAATCTATGGGGTCTGGAACTTTTCCGGCCTGATCATACAATCCCCGATTTGGCGGCGATGGTGAGTTTTCGCTTGCTGGATCGGGGATTGACATGTTTTGCGGTCTACGATTTCACGAGGCGTGCTATGGCCGCGCTTGCCTCGGCGATTTTCGCTTCGGAAACTTCCCCGCCCTCTTCGATGGCTTCTTTGACACAGTGGTTGAGATGATCGTCGACGAGCAGCAGCGCTACCGATTTCAACGCACTGTTCACGGCTGATATCTGCGTCAGGATGTCGATGCAGTATTCGCCGTTTTCCGTCATTTGGCGTATGCCTCGCACTTGCCCTTCAATGCGGTTGAGGCGCGCGATGATTTTCTTCTGGTCGTCCGCGTATCCGTGATGGGTTGCGTTCATGATGCTGCTCCTCGTAACGCTGAAATCTTGATCTTACCGCTGAAGATACCGCTTTTCTCTTGCAAATATACCCTATAGGGGTATATTGTGATGATAGTCATTGAGACGTGAACGTGAATAAGGTTGGTGAGAATATGCAGGCTTTGATTGCCGTCATTGTCGCGTTCATTGTGACGGCAGCCGTGTTATGGTTCTTCTTCGCGCCGCGCAAAGCATTTCGCGCTCGTGTCGATAACGGCGTGCAAGAGGCGGTTGTCGAAGTCAAAGGTGGGTATAGTCCGGCAATCATCGAAGCTGAGGCCGGTTTGCCATTGCGATTGATATTCGATCGCAAAGAAGACGGTGAATGCTCGTCGCACGTGGTGTTCTCCGATTTCGGTGTCGACCTGGCATTGCCCGCTTTCCGCACAACGACATTGACGCTTCACCCTAACGAACCGGGGGAGTACGGTTTCGCATGTGGCATGAACATGCTGCATGGCACATTACGGGTGGTGCCGGGAAAACATCATGCCGCAATGCCGAAAGAACATTCGGAATCGGAAGAGAGCACGAATACTGCTGAATCTCACGTTCATATGCAATCGCAACAAACTGTTGTTGATGAAAAATCGTATGAATCCGCTGAATCTTCCAATATTTCTTCAGATTCTTCTGATTCGTCAAACGATTCTTCCGAATCTCGTGAGATGCGAACGCTGATTGCGCGTCTTATTGTGTCAGCCATCGTTACGATTCCAGTATTCGGTTCGACGATGTTGATGCTGTATCCGATGCCGAATTGGGTGCAATTTGTGCTGATGCTGCCGGTGATGTGCTATGCCGCATTACCGATTTTCCGCAGTGGTTTCGCGGCGATTATTCACCGTTCGCCGGAAATGAATGCGCTGGTCAGTCTGGGTACCGTATGTGCGTTTGCCTACTCGTGCGTGGTCACGTTTATTCCGCAGATTCTGCCTGAGAATGCTCGCGAACCGTATTTTGAAGCGGTTGGTGTGGTTATTACGCTGATGCTGGTCGGCCAATTGCTTGAAGCGCGCGCTCGTGTCGGTACTGGAGAGGCCATGCGCGCGTTGGCGGGATTGCAGCCGAAAAACGCTCGCGTGGTACGAGGTGAAATTGAAGAGGAAATTCCGGTCGAGCAGGTGGCGGTCGGAGATATTATTGCGATTCGCCCCGGCGAACAACTTCCTGTTGACGGTGTGGTTATTGCTGGTTCGTCGGCTGTTGACGAATCCATGATTACCGGCGAATCCATGCCTGTGGTGAAGCAGGCCGGCAGTTCCGTGACCGGCGCCACCATCAATGGCACTGGATCGCTGCGGTATCGTGCCACGAAAGTCGGCAAAGACACGGTGCTCGCGCAGATTATCGGATTGGTGCAATCCGCGCAAAGTTCAAAAGCGCCGGTGCAGCGCATGGCGGATAAGATTTCAGGCATTTTCGTGCCGATTGTGGTGCTGATTGCCGTGTGGTCGTGCGCGTTGTGGTTTGCGTTTGGGCCGGAACCACGCGTGGTGCATGCGTTGGTGGCTGCGGTTTCGGTGCTGCTGATCGCATGCCCGTGCGCTTTGGGTCTTGCCACGCCGCTTTCCGTAACGGTTTCGACCGGTCGTGCCGCGCAGATGGGCGTGCTGATCCGTTCCGCCGAAGCGTTGGAAACCTGCGGCAAAATCAATGCTGTCGTACTTGACAAAACAGGCACGATCACCGCTGGAAAGCCATCGTTGACCGACGTGCTTCCGCTTGGAAAATGGCGCAAAATGCCGGATGCTTTGCTGGCGATCACAGCCAGTGCCGAACGGGATTCCGAACATCCTCTTGCCGCCGCGATTGTTGCCGGAGCGCAAGAGAAGCATCTTACGTTAGGCGAGACCACGCAATTCCGTGCGATTTCCGGTCGGGGCGTCACTGCGCACGTCGCGTTGCCGTTAATATCTGCAAATAATCCGACTGTTGCAGCTGACGAATCCTCTGCATCTTCCGTGACCTTCGAATCATCCATATCTTCTCCCGAAACCGCAATGTACAACGTTGCGGTCGGCAATACCGATCTGATCGACGATCTTGACGTGGCCATGCCGAGCGTCGGCAACGAGGATCTTGACGACATTATCGCAACCATGGAACGGCTATCGGCGGAAGGGAAAACGCCGATGCTCGCAGCAATCGACGGCGAGCTTGCGGGAATCGTGGCCGTTGCGGATACGGTGAAAGCCGATTCGCAGCAGGCCATCGCAGCTTTGAAATCGCGTGGCGTCAACGTGGTGATGCTCACTGGAGACAACGAAACGACGGCGCGTGCCGTGGCCGATCAAGTTGGCGTTGGCAATGTGATCGCGGGAGTGCGCCCGGAAAACAAGGCGGACGAAATCGCGAAACTGCAGGCGCAAGGCTATACGGTGGCGATGGTCGGCGATGGTATCAACGATGCTCCGGCGCTTGCCCGCGCGAATGTGGGATTCGCCATCGGTACCGGTACAGATGCGGCGATCCAATCCGCAGACGTGACATTGATGAATGGCTCGCTGATGGGTTTGGTGCATGCGCTTGATTTGACCCATGCCACCATGCGCAATATCGCGCAGAATCTTGGATTTGCGCTCGGCTATAACAGCGTCGGCATTTCCATTGCGGCGGGCGTACTGTACCCGTTCACCGGCATGATGCTCAATCCGATGATCGCGGGCGCGGCCATGGCGTTCTCGTCGCTATGCGTGGTGACGAACGCGAGCCGACTGCGCCTGTTCGATCCGGACAAGGCGCTTCGTAAGACGTATCAGGTTCGTCAGCCGAACCCGAACGATAATAATCACAACAACCATAGTCAGAAAGGATTCATCATGGGACTGTTCAGTGATCACAAGGCCAAGAAGGAAGGTATGCACGAGGGTATGGAAGGCATGCACTCTTGCTGTGGCGGCCATGTTGCCAACGGCAATCAGAGCGCGCCCGCCAAAGATCCGGTCTGCGGCATGAGCGTGGATCCGGCCACTGCCGCAGCAACCCGCGAATACAACGGCACCACCTACTACTTCTGCAACCCGGGCTGCGCCGCCAAGTTCGAGCAGAACCCCACCCAATACCTTGCCTGAGTTTGTTTTGGTGGGCGCACTTTTCCCTCTTGGTGATCGCACTGTTTTGGAGTGTTGTGCGGTCAGGAAAGCAAAATCGTGCGATATTCCGAAATCGTGCGGTCACCAGATCAAAATCGTGAAGTCATTTGGCTTGAATCCCCCTGAGTATGCGGCTAAGCGTACCGATTCTTCCACTTGCTGGGGGATTTTGGACTGTGGGAGGCTTGGCAGCGGGAGGATTGTTCCATTAACTGGAGGTTTTGGGTCTCTGGGAGGCTGGTTGATGGGAGGATTGTTCCAGCGGGTGGAGGTTTTGGGAATGTGAGGGGTTGTTTAGCGTACCGATTGTTCCAGTGACTGGAGGTTTCGGGACTCTGGGAGGCTCGGCAACGGGAGGATTGTTCCAGCGGGTGGGGGATTTTGGTCTCTGGAAGGCGGTTCATATTGCGATATGGTCGCGAACTCGGGCGCTTCGGCGTCCGTGGCGGGAAGTACCGTTGACACTATGACTGACGGTACTATGCATCTTCTTGATCCTGCTCCTTTCGGACGTATTCTTCCGGCCATGGTCACCCCCATGAAGGCCGATGGTTCCGTTGATTTCGAGGCCGCGCAGAAGCTTGCGAAGCAGCTTGTTGCCGATGGCGCCGATGGCCTTGTGGTCAATGGCACCACGGGCGAGTCTCCCACCACCCACATGGAGGAGAAGGTCGAGCTGGTTCAGGCCGTCAAGGATGTGGTGAGCGTGCCCGTTATCTCCGGTGCGGGTTCCAACGATACCGCCCACACCGTGCGCATGGTGGAGCAGACCCAGGAAGCAGGCGCCGATGCGGTGCTTGTGGTCGCTCCGTACTATTCGCGCCCGTCGCAGGAAGGCGTGTTCCGTCACTACAAGGCGGTCAATGATTCCGCGGACAAGCCGATTATCGTTTACGATGTGCCTGGCCGCACCGGTCTGCACATTCAGTTGGAAACCTACCGTCGTTTGGCTGAGCTCGGTCACGTCAAGGCAGTCAAGGACGCCACCGGAGATATCGCGGGTGCCGTGCGTAAGCGTATGGAAACCGGTTTGACTTGGTATTCGGGCGATGACGGTCTGTTCCTGCCGTTCCTTTCGGTTGGTGCAGTCGGCATTATTTCCGTGATCGCACATGCTGCTTCCGGTCCGATGCGCGATTTGGCTGCCGCATTCGACCGCGGTGACATTCATGGGGCTCAGCGCATTGCCGTGCAGCTTGCTCCACTGGTCGAAGCAATGAACGGCAACGGTTTCCAGGCTGTTATGGCCAAGGCTTCGCTGAAGGTGCGTGGCATTCTCGACTCCACGACGATGCGTCTGCCGAACGTCGGTCCGGGCGAGGCTGAGATCAAGCGCGCGGAAGATGGCATGCGCGCTTCCGGCTTGCTGTAATTGAAGAACTTGTGATTGCGAAACTTGTGATTGCGAAGCGCTTGATTGTCGGCAATTGCGCTGATTCCGGGCATTGTTGCGATCACAAGTTTGCTGGGTTTGCCGTAATACGGCAAACTAACTGAATTCCTCGTTTCCGCACAGGCGGAGACAATTAGTAATAGAAATCCAACTAGGAAATGGCTATAGAAGAAACCAAAACAGTAACTACGCACAAGCGCGGCAGCAAAGCTGCCAAGCGCACTGAAAACACGCAGACCGCGGATGTGCAATCCGTGAAGTCTGTGAGCTCTGAGAAGGTCAGCAAGGCTGAAACGACTTCCAAGAAGGCGAAGTCTTCTGGCCGTGGCGGTGGCCGTGGCAATCGTGCGGGCGATGCGTCCGGTTCCGTTCGTGGCGGTTCTCGCGGCAACGGCAGCGGCTCCTCCAAGGGCTCGAAGAGCACGAAAAACGTGAAGGCCGCAAAGAACACGAAGAACTCCAGAAGTTCCAAGAACTCCAGCGCGGCAAGCTCTTCTGCTGGAAGCCGTCGCAATTCCCGTCTTGCTCCGCAGACCACCGCGCCCCAGCAGGATGACGTGTTGATCGCTCCGCCGAAGTACCGTAAGGGCTCCATGCGCATCGTGCCGCTTGGTGGCCTGGGCGAAATCGGCCGTAACATGAACGTGATCGAATACAACGGTCACCTGCTGCTCATCGACTGCGGTGTGCTTTTCCCCGAAGAGGAGCAGCCGGGTGTCGATCTGATTCTGCCTGACTTCCACTACATCAAGGATCGTCTCGACAAGGTCGAGGCTCTGGTGCTTACCCACGGCCACGAGGATCATATCGGCGGCGTGCCGTATCTGCTGAAGCTCCGCCCCGACATTCCGCTGATTGGTTCCAAGCTCACGTTGGCTTTCGTTGAAGCCAAGTGCAAGGAGCATCGCATCAATCCGCGACTGGTTGAGGTCAAGGGTCGTGACAAGCTGAAGGTCGGTCCGTTCAATCTTGAGTTCGTGAACGTCACGCATTCCATTCCGGACGCTCTGGCTGTGTTCGTGCAGACTCCGGCCGGAAGCCTCATCGATACCGGCGATATCAAGCTTGACCAGCTGCCGCTTGACCATCGCATCACCGATTTGGTGGAGTTCGGCAAGCTCGGCGAAAAGGGCGTGGATCTGCTGATGATGGATTCCACCAACGCTGAGGTTCCAGGCTTCGTCAAGCCGGAAACCACCATTGGCCCGGCGCTGGATCAGGCGTTCGCCCAGGCCACGCGCAAGATCATCGTGGCCAGCTTCTCCAGCCATGTGCACCGTGTGCAGCAGGTTGTCGACGCCGCCCACAAGTACGGTCGCAAGGTGGTGTTCGTGGGCCGTTCCATGGTTCGCAACATGTCCATCGCTGCGGATTTGGGCTACTTGAGGCTTCCGGAAGACACGGTCATCGACCTGAAGAAGGCCCATGATGTGCAGGACGACAAGCTCGTCTACATGTGCACCGGTTCCCAAGGCGAGCCGATGGCCGCGCTTGGCCGTATCGCCGACGGCAATCATCGCGACATCACCATCAACGAATTCGACACGGTCATTCTTGCGAGCTCCCTGATTCCGGGCAACGAGCATGGCGTGTACAAGATCATCAACAAGCTGGTGCAGCTTGGCGCTCGTGTGGTCAATCGAGACAATGCCGCCGTGCATGTGTCCGGCCACTGCAATGAGGGCGAACTGCTGTACATGTACAACATCGTCAAGCCGAAGTGCGCCATGCCGATCCACGGCGAGAACCGTCACTTGGTGGCCAACGGCATGATCGCGGTCAAGACGGGCGTCGATCCGCAGAATGTGGTGCTTGCCGAAGACGGCGATGTGGTCGATTTGTACCACGGCCAAGCTGCTGTTGTCGGTTCCGTGCCATGCGGCTACGTGTACGTCGATGGCGATTCCGTTGGCGAACTTACCGAGGACGAGCTTGAGAAGCGTCGTATTCTTGGCACGGAAGGTTTCGTGTCGAGCTTCGTCGTCGTCGATACGGAAACGGCTGACGTTGTCGCAGGTCCGAAGATCTATCTCAACGCGGTGGCCGAAGACGAAAGCGAATTCGACAAGGTTCGTCATCAGATCGTCGAGCAATTGCAGGATGCGATGATGGCTGGCACGCACGATACATACAAGTTGCAGCAGATCATGCGTCGTACGTTGGGTAGCTGGGTCGCACGTCAGCTGCATCGCAAGCCGATGATCGTTCCGGTCGTAGCCGATATCGCACAGGATGTTGACGAAGCGATGGGATTGAACGCAGCGCAATGATGAATCGACAGATAGTCAATATTTTTCGCAATATCGCCGATTCCAGCGAAATCAATATTGGAATAATATTGAAATATCGACAGATCGTCAATAATTGTTGATTACATAATCAAAAGAAGGACGGCGTAACCGGCACAACCGGTTGCGCCGTCTCCTATTCAATAAATAGGAATCTCAACACAAATAAGGAGTGACATGCCAGGAGCAAATCTCACCCGAATCGAAGCGGAAGAACGCAAAAGCGTTATCGCAGCACCGGTTCATTACACGGTCAAACTTGATCTGACCCGTGGAGCCAAGAATTTCGGTTCCGAAACCACCATCACGTTCGACGCCGAGCCGGGAGCTACCAGCTTCCTTGACCTGATCGCCACCGAAGTGAGCGAAATCGTACTCAACGGCGAAACTCTCGATCCGGCCGAAGCGTTCGCCGACAGCCGTATCGAACTGAAGAACCTCGAAGCGCACAACGAAGTGACCGTCAAGGCACTGTGCCAGTATTCCAACACCGGTGAAGGCCTGCACCGTAGCGTCGACCCTTCCGACGGCAACATCTACCTGTACTCTCAGTTCGAAGTGCCGGATGCCCGCCGCGTGTATGCCGTGTTCGACCAGCCCGACATCAAGGCCGTGTTCGATTTCTCCGTGCTTGCAGCCAAGTCGTGGATCGTCACCTCCAACATGCCTGCCGCATCCGTGACCGACAATGAAACCGTTACCGAAGAGGGCACGCTCGGCACGCACGAAGCCGAAACCACCAAGCTGTGGGTGTTCGAATCCACGCCGACCATGAGCTCCTACCTCACCGCCATTTGCGCAGGACCGTACGCCGAATGGCACACCGAATACGCCAACGAAGACGGTCGCACCGTGCCGATGTCCATGTACTGCCGTCAGGCGCTCGCCGAAGCGTTCGCCAAGGATGTCGACTACCTGTTCGACATCACCAAGAAGGGTTTCGCCTTCTATGCGAAGACTTGGGGCGTGCCGTATCCGTACGCCAAGTACGACCAGATTTACGTGCCGGAATACAACGCCGGCGCTATGGAGAACATCGGCATGGTCACCATCCGCGACCAGTACGTGTTCGAATCGAAGGTCACCGACGCGTATGCCGAGCGCCGCGTGGTCACCGTGCTGCACGAGCTTGCACACATGTGGTTCGGTGACTACGTGACCATGAAGTGGTGGAACGACCTGTGGCTCAACGAGTCCTTCGCTGAATTCA
>ERZ773216.1050-NODE-1050-length-35719-cov-7.061322_pt1 | contig 35719 bp, 34 predicted proteins | sample MGYA00511259_ERZ773216 | MGnify/ENA primary metagenome ERZ773216 (study PRJEB29015, sample SAMEA2737764) | human gut metagenome | biome: human gut; feature: human-associated habitat; material: faeces | place: China | collected 2012 ... | reverse complement strand
CGTGACTGGACTTTCACCAGTAAGATTAGTGCCATGCTCGGCACACTAGAAGAAATGCCTGAATCATTTTTTGATTCAGGCATTTTTCTATCCCCAAAGTGAAAATAAAAATACTACGATTCCAAGAATAACAAGAACCACGCCCGTCACACGGTTAAGTGTTTTCGGTGTGGCTTTATTTGCAAATACCGCAGCAATTCTCGCCCAGATCAGGGTAAAAATCACACACAGCGTAAACACCAGTCCGTCCGGTTTCCCGCCAATAACAAAATGGGAAGCAGCCCCTGTAAACGCAGTAAATGCCATAATAAATACACTGGTTCCGACTGCTGTCTTCAGTTCATACCCAAGTACAGAAGTCAGGATAAGAAGCATCATCATGCCGCCGCCAGCACCGACAAATCCACAGATAAATCCGATACAGATACCGCTTATGACCGACTGGATGGCACGCTTTTGTGCGGATACCCCCTGCATGGTCTCTTTGGTTGTCATAACCGGGCGAACAATAAATTTGATACCAAGCAAAAATGTCATAAAGACAGAAAAATTTCCCATTGTGGCAGATGGTACAAGGCTTGAAACATAGCTTCCCACCACGGTAAATGCAAGGACACTAACCATCATGATCAGACCATTTTTCACATCAAGATTCTTATTTTTTCCATAGGTATACGCAGACACTGCACTGGCAAGTACATCAGAAGACAGCGCAATCCCGACCGCCATATACGGCTCCATCCCAAGAAATGTGATAAGCATCGGGCTGATAACCGCTGCCGCACTCATCCCGGCAAAACCGGTTCCAAGTCCGGCTCCCATACCTGCAAAAAATGTTACTAGAATCGTAAATAATACTTTCATTCTCCTGTATCTCTCCTTTGTTCCAGATAACAAGTAATTTTAGCACATTTTTCAAAACAAATCCAGCATGTTATCCAGATAAATTTCTTCCCGGACATGCAGCTGATATTGTGGCTTTGTCATGTAATATAGCAGAAACTCTAAAATCAGTGCACTTCCAAGTCCCCGTCCCTCGATCTTAAAATTAGAAAATCCCATTGGAAAGTAAACATTTTGGATTGCCTCTATTCCAATAAATCCCGGATTTTGCATGGCTTTGGAAAAGCAATATCCCTGCTCAGATTCCGGTGCCGTACAGTGATGTTCCCTATTTTCTCCAAGATTCTTGCGGCTGACCGCTTCATAACAGGCTTTCCTGTCCTTACAGCCAAACCAGCAGCATTCATTGCACAAAAACTCCACCTTGTCTTTTTCTTGCCAAGACAGTGTCTTCCATCGGTCATAGGCTTTATTTAAGCGAAAATCAGGAACAACATACCGGAAATCTTCACGTCGTATTTCCTCTACCAGCTGCTTAAAATCCGTGATTACTTTTGTGGTGGACGAAACAAAATAAAGGTGCGGATAATGTTTTTTCAGATATTCCAACAGCAGATCCGAATGGACAATCACACCGTTTTGCACATCTTTATTTTCTTCCAGTAAAGCACAGAGCGCATTGCATTTCCGGTCAGAAAGATGCTTCTCTTTTAAAAGAGAGTTGCTGAAGGTCAGCCGCGCGGATATTCCATACTCCTGCATCAGTGCCAGAACTTCTTTCGGATCATTCTCTCCAAAACCGGCACGTCCGCCGCCCCAGATACAATCTGCCGGAGCTCCATAGATCGAACCGATTTCACACCAGTCATAAAACCAGTCCCTGTGCTCCCGATATAACGGAAGAAACACGCGGTATAGTTCATAAAATTCAAACAAGCCCGGAAGGTGATAATACGCTTTTACCATTCTGTACATTCCTCTCATTTTTTATCATAACGGTTCAGACCACCTCAGAATAGTTACTTTATTAAATACAAAATCAACCCGGACATCACCCCGATTCCAATAATACAGATAATCATACCTCCAATGACCGTCACAGTTCTTCCTTCATCCGATAATTCCGCATTCTGAAACTGCCATCTGCGCAGAAAAAAGTATACCTTATCCGGATAATAAATCTGTACGATTCCAAGCACATAAATAAGGACTCCCAATACCGTAAATCCCCAAAATGAAATCGACTCCAGATTGCCGTAAAGGATGTGTCCCAATGCATTGCTGTATGTTTCATCACTGATGACAGGCTTTTCATTCCCTGCTATAATCTGCATTTCATCCCAGCCCACAGGGCTTCCATCTGCCGCGAGCAACTGATCCCCCGTCCATGTGCCGTTTATCGTATCATCCGCAAATGAAAACGAGACCTGATCCCCTTTCATGGTATAGGAAACATTCTGTTTTTTTCCATCTGCCACAAGTAAAAAAGTATCATCTTTTGTTCGTTCAACATAGTTGACTGTGTTGTGCACAAACTTATCTGCACGGACTTTGTAATAAAAATCATCCCCAATAAAAACGCCTTTTCGCAGCGTAAAATATCCACCGATTGCAACTGCAAAAATGGCAATTATAATCAAAAAAACAAGTCCCAAATGCTCTTGGATTTTCTTCATTTCCGTCCTCCTTCTCTTTAAAAAAAAGCCATTCTCTCCTGCGAAAATGGCTTCTGAAATACTACTACTTATTTTCAAAATTAACACTGCGGATCATGTTACGGTTGATAAACTGTGTTCCCTTTTTCGGTGTCTCGATCTTCACCCACTGCGCATCCACGTCCATCAGTTTTCCTTTGATACCACCCATATCATTAAATAAACTTACCGCACAATCTTTTCCTATATAAGTATCTAAAATTGAACCACTCATCATTTCGTCTTCCTTCCCATTTTCTGTCACTGTAAACAGCTCAGTATCCTGCATTGCCAGCATATTCCATGTATTTACCATATTGAAATAATTGACTGCTGCCATTGTTGTTGCGATATCCATACCTTCATCACCTCATAGATATCAGTGTAGCATTCTTTGTGCACACTTGCAATTACTTTCTCCCTCTTTCCCTCTCCGACATCGGAACTTCATTTTTCATGTAAGTATCCCACACCTGCATCCGATCCTGCTCATCCAGTTTGCGCAAAACTTTTGCCGGAACACCTGCCACAATACAGTTATCCGGAACATCGCGGGTTACGACTGCCCCTGCCGCCACAATACAGTTCTTTCCGATGGTCACTCCGCCACAGATCGTTGCACTCGAACAAATCCAGCTTCCGCTTCCGATATGGATGGGCTTTGCATACTCCAGGTCATGAAAACCATCCGGATACTGCTGCGGCAGCCGCTCATCGGAAAGAAACGGATGACACGGGGTTGCAATCGTCACGTTTGCGCCTACCCACACACCATCCTCCAGCGTAATCGGCGCACAGTCCAGAAATGTACATTTATAGTTGACAAAACAGCCTTTTCCAAAATGGATATTGACACCATATTCACAGTAAAATGGGGCAAAAATGGCTGCTCCTCCATCCTTTGCAGATGGAATCAGTTTTTCTAACAAACGCTGTTTTCTTTTTTTCCTCCACAGCGGAGTGCGGTTGAATTTATCACAGGTTTCCATGCCAAATTTATGATATTGTTCCAGATCTTTGCTGTCGGCATTGTAAAGTCTGCCGGCTTTCATTCGTTCCCAGTTATTCATGTTTATCTCCCTCTTTTTTATTTCCTTTAGTATAACAAACTTTTGCAATACAGGAAACTGAAGAACAGCTGCACCGGCATACTTCCCGTTTAAAGCATTTGCAGAACAGCCAGACCAAATTTACTGCGATACCGGACAGTTCCTCCGATGAATTTGGTGACTATCTGGTTCTCTTAGGTGCTATTATGCGCGAGGAAATGATGATTGACTAGCTAAAAAAATGTATCAAACTGCTCGGTTAACATGCTCCCTCTCCCTTCAAATAGGCGATCACTTCGAATAGATCCGGTAACACCACCTCTGCTTTTTCCTGCATTTCTTCATTTGCAGGCAGCAGATCCGGAACCATGATCGGAAGCAAATGTCCTGCATGTGCCGCACGAATCCCATTGTAGGAATCCTCAATCGCATACGCGCGCTCCGGTGCAACCCCAAGTTCTGCACAGGCCTTTAAGAAAATGTCCGGTGCCGGTTTGCTGTGCTCCACCATATCCCCGCAGATCACATTGTCAAAAAAATTCAAAATTCCAGCATCCTTTAACTGGTTTGTCACGGTCTGTCTGCGTGTCGAAGATGCCAGCGCAATTTTCTTTCCATCTTCTTTTAAAAAGGTGAGCAGTTCCACAACCCCCGGCTTCATCGGAAGCCTGCCGCCATCGTATCTGCTGTGATAGATAGCAGAGGACTCTTTCGCATAAATATCATACGGAAAATCCTCCCCATAAATTTCCAGCATAATCTCCCGCGTCCGTTTCATCGTCGTCCCCGTACAGGAAAGCACCGCTTTCTCAATATCTGGAATCTGGTATTTATCTGCAAGCTCCTTCCAGCACTGCATCACAGCCCGCTCAGAATCAAAAATCACACCGTCCATATCAAATACAACTGCATCGTAACCGTTTTTCTTTTCCATAGAATAATTTCCTTTCTGTCTTACGTGACAATTTTATTCTAACACGATTTATCCAATTAGTGCATGATAGATTCTCAGATCATCGTCCTTGAATACGTTAAATATGACTTTTTTTATTCTGCTGTCCTCATTGATATAATTCTTTACCGTCTCGGTAGCGATTTCTGCCGCCCTTTGCTGTGGAAAACGAAACACCCCCGTTGACAGACAACAAAAAGCTACGGACTCTGCTCCCGTGTCCGCCGCCAGCTTGAGACATTCTCTGTAGCAGCTTGCCAGCAATTCTTCCTCTTTTCCTGTAACCTCCCACTGTATGATCGGTCCTACGGTGTGAAGAATATATGTTGCCGGAAGATTATAACCGGACGTAATCTTTGTCTTTCCGGTTTCTTCTTCATGTCCCTGCTTTTTCATAATTTCATACATTTTCAGGCGAAGTTCCATCCCTGCATATGTGTGGATAACCCCCCCCCCTCGATAAAACTTTCTAATATTGCTCCTCGTTCTATCAGTCTGTGGGTTCGCTTTTTTCTTTCTTCAAGGCTTGCCATTTTCTTTAATTTCTTCTCTTGATTTTTAAGCTGAGATAATTGCTTTTCATATTTTTCTTTTTCTTCTTTCTTGCTTTCAATCTCTGCTTTTACCTTTTCTAATTCTGTTTTATTGTTCATAAAAATCATCTCCTTTCATATTTTGGGCAAAGAAAAAGGCTAAATACCTTTTCAGATAAATAGCCTTTTCATTTCAATTTTCAGTTATATATTCTATTTATTTATTAGTTAATTTAGAGAGTAATTCTGAAACCATTTCTGTAAATTCAAAAGGCTCAATATTGATGCCATCCATTACATAAGTATGTTTGTTAAGCTTAAAAACAGCTCTTGTTATTATCTTGTCATCAACATTTAAATTTTCAGACTTAGATAATTTCACATTAACACCACATAATGTTGACATTTTTAAATCCTTTAACCCATAATCAATGCCGGTTTCGTTCTTGTCAGCGATAATAACATCAAGAATCTTATCGTTATTATCTTCATTTACTAAATGGACTTTTATATATGCACGCTCTGTATAATCGTCTTTATTATTTGGTTTTACTAAAATTTCATACACAGAAACTGGATTATATTTTTCAAATATTGACAAGGATGCTAAAATTTCTTTCCCTTCATCTCCATCTAATGCTACTTCTTTAGCATCTATTTTAGGCATCGACATTTGATTATCATTAAATACTAAACAATCTTTTTTATACTTATCATATAGCTTTAAGTATTCAATTTTCGATTCCTTTCTCTTTTCCTTGACCCATAACCCAAATGCATAATCTTTTATCTCTTTGTTCATCCGTTTCATTAGCTCAGAGTCTGAATATTTGTCTAATTCTCCATGAAGCTCTTTCTGGCTTTTAAAAGATTCGATAAGATTGGCGTCTATTTTCACTTCTTGTTCTAACACTTTGTTTTTTGTACTTACAAACAACAATCTATCTTTTAATTTTTGTTTCAGAGTCGTTTCCCCATAGATTTTAAGAGCTTTATCATAGGCTTCTTTGTTAATGGCTTCATACTCGCAAATAGCATTATCAATTTCGGATTCAGAAACAAAAACTCCTAATTTTTCTGCATATGATGTTGCCACTATTTCATCTATGCTATTTTCAACAATATCCGAATATGATACACCTACTTTTCCAAACTGTTGCAGAAAAATTTCATTAATTTCATCGTGATAAATGTATTTATCATTTACTTTCACAATGGCACCGTTAATGTTCTCATTCTTTACACTTAAATTATTATCTGCATAAGCACTTTTATAAGAAACATTTTCATTCAAAGTGCATCCATGTAGCAAAGCAGAAAATATAATTAGTAGTAAGGGCATCACGAATCTATTAAATTTCATTAGATTTCATTAGATTTCTCATAGCTGGTCTCCAATTCAATTTTCTCACTATTTATTTTAGCACGCACAATTCTTATATTCCACTTATGTTTTTCTAAAGATTTTATGGGTGGACTGCCATACATAGCAATCCACCCATAAAATTACCATACTTCTAGATTATCTTCCGCATTCACCCAATCTTGCATCTCACCCGTCAAAGCCAACCTGGCATACTCAATAGGGTTGTCAATGGCAAGAGCATTTAATGCACACTGAGAATTAGGTGTGGTCATCAATCCCTGCCTGCGCAATACTCTGTACGCGCATTGCAAGATCCATCCACGAATTCATGATCTACTTCTCCCGCTTTCCCGCTCCGACAGCGGCACTTCGTTTTTCATGTAAGTATCCCACACATGTATCCGGTCCTGCTCATCCAGTTTCCGCAGTACCTTTGCCGGAACCCCCGCCACGATGCAGTCATCCGGCACATCACGGTTTACGACCGCTCCAGCCGCAACGATACAGTTTTTCCCGATGGTCACTCCGCCACAGATCGTCGCGCTCGAACAGATCCAGCTTCCGCTTCCGATGTGGATCGGCTTTGCATACTCAAGATCATGGAAACCGTCCGGATACTGCTGCGGCAGACGCTCATCGGAGAGGAACGGGTGGAATCATTTTTTCCAGAAGACGCTGCTTTCTTTTCTTCATCCACAGCGGTGTGCGGTTGAATTTATCACAGGTTTCCATCCCAAACGAATGGTATTTTTCCAGATCTTTGCTGTCGGCATTGTAGAGTCTGCCAGCTTTCATTCTTTCCCAGTTATTCATGTCTGTTTCTCCTTTTTTCTGATCGCATCCTCTATTCTTCTTTCTCCAGAAATGTCTGCACATTTTCTTTTGTAACTTTCTGATATGCGCGATATATATATTTATAATTTTTAAACGGATTTGGATTATTTTCATCCTCTGTAGCAATCGAAAATGCAAGATTTGCCATTGCTGCTGCCTGCCCTTCTTTATCGTTATATACGGTTGCTGCAAGTGTTCCGTCTTTTACCGCTTCAAGCCCTTCTTTTGTCCCATCTATTCCAAAAAATACCGGCCGGTTTGTTTCCGTATACCCGAGCTTTTCATAAGCATCCATAGCACCGAGTGCCATTGCATCATTATTGGCAAGAACAACTTCCATCCGGTTGTTATATTGTCCGATCAGCTGTATCATACGGTTCTGTGCCTGCACACGATTCCAGTTTGCAATCTGATAACTCAGTTTTTCCAGTGCAATCCCCTGTTCTTTCAGGCTCTCCGCAACGCTTTCCGTTCTAATAATGGCATCCTGATGCCCCATTTCCCCCTCAAGTATCACATACTGGATCTTTCCATCATGATTACGGTCCACATCCGGATGTTCTTTGATATAATCTGCTGCAAGCTGTCCCTGCATCTGTCCGGATTGTTTTGCTTCTGCTCCGACATAATATAACTGATCCCACTGCATCAGGTCTTCTTCCACAGGTTCCCTGTTAAAAAATATAATGGGAATATCGTGTTCCTGCGCGGCTGTAATGATCTGCGACGGATCCGTCCGGTCTGCCAGATTGACGCACAGAATATCACAGCCATTGCCGATCATTTCCTGCACCTGATCGTCCTGCGTTCTCTGCGAATTTGCAGCATCCATAATGGTCAGACTGATATCATATCCCCTTTTTTCCAGTGTCCTGCATTCCCTTTTAAAATTTTCCAGAAGTTCCCCCAGAAAGGTATCTCTCTGGTCATAACATGCGACACCAATATAAATCTGTTTCGGTATTTCCTTTTTTTCGCTTCCACATGCACCATACAAAAGAATTCCCATCAGACCAATTAATGCCATAGCGTTTTTTATTTTTCTTTTATCCATGATAACCTCTGATTTTACCGGCTGATTGTAAACAGCAGATTCCGGTTCTCCTCCGAAAAAAGATTCTCCCGCGTGAGAACGGTATATGTAATCTGCCGGTCTTTCATTTTATAGAAAAAATTACGTCGTTTTTTAATAAGTTCTGCAACACTTTCATAGCCTGCGTCAAACTCATCCGGGGCAACCAGACATTGTGCCCATCCTGCATCCAGATAATAAACTGCCTCCGTTGAATTTCCAATTCCATAGAGTACCGCCCCATACAGGTCATTATCCTTTGCCGCCTCCCCGGCTTCCACAAAGCTTGCATTATCCAAAGCCATCACGATATCCACCCTTCTTTGCGTCTGTAAATTGATTTTCTCTTTCGAATCATTTTCTTTTGATACAGACCATAAAATTTCTGCGCCACTCCCCTTTAATGTATCACAAATCCCCTTCTTTCTTTTTATCACTGCTTCTGAAGTGGCATGCTGCGAATAGATCCCAATCTTCTTCCCGATCAGATTTCCACGGTAATTTTCCAGAAGCTTTTGGGCAAGATCCGCACCCATATGGTAATGATCAGGTTCTATTGTATGCAATCCGGACGGTTCTTCGGGAAATGTATCTCCCACGGCCATTATAGGAACACTTTTTTCCAGCTGTTTTAGCTTTTGCTGCCCATCCCGGTTTGCAATCGGTTTTACGATCACCGCATCTGCTCCTTTTGCAATTTCCTGATTCATAATCTCAATCTCCTCATTGGCGGTTTCCATATTGTCCTTACTGATGATCACAACATCTGTATCATATTCCCGTGCTGCCATTTTCAGTCCGTATTTAAACGCTGACCACTCGCTCTCATCCACATCCGGTATGATCACCGCAATTGTTTCCGGTTCATGGCCGTTTTGCTTATAGATGATAAAGCCGAGAACCAGAATCACGAGAATTCCCAGAACTGCCTCTATTATCACAAATGTTTTTTTCCCATGTTTCATTTTAAGAATCCTCCGGCATATGGTGTTCCTCAAATTTCCTGCAGTTTTCCTCACTGTAAACAATCTCTGGGATGATAACTGTCACTGTCGTTCCCTCATCCAGTTCACTTTCTATCTGAAGTCCGTATGGTTCTCCAAACAATAACCGGAGCCGGTTATTTACATTTACAAGCCCGACTCCGGAGCCCTTTTTATGTACACGGTTTGTATCCTTTAATAACAGGTCAATCTCCTCTTCCGGAATCCCCATTCCGTTATCCGATACCTGCATAAAGATATTTTCTTGCTCTTTCCATCCGCGAATGAGGATTTTTCCGCAGTCATCCATCTCCCTTACGCCGTAATTGATCGCATTTTCAAGGATCGGCTGCAGCACAAGTTTCACGATACAATCATCCAGAATATCCGGACGGATATCAAATACAACTTCAAACTTGTTTTTATACCGCACTTTTTGTATATTAACATAACTTTGCGCGTGCTGCAGTTCATCCCTTATGCGGATAACCGTATGTCCTTTTGAAAGGCTGATCCGGAAAAGCTTTGCCAGCTGCGTGATCATAAAGGCAGCTTCCTCATTTTTACCGCTCTCTATCATCCAGGTGATGGAGTCTAATGTATTGTATAAAAAATGCGGGTTGATCTGGCTTTGCAGCACATCAAATTCGCTTTTTCTTCTTTCATTCTGTTCCCATATGACTTTTTTCATCAGTTCGGAATTCTGCCGGTAGGATTCCTGAATGGATTGTCCCAGATGCCGGATCTCTGTTGAGCCTCCGATTGCAATCTTTTCTTCTTTTCCTTCCTGATATTCACGCACCGAGTGATCCAGTTTCATAATCGGCCGCGATATCCGCACGGAAATGATGCGGTTTACAAATACAAGCATCATTGCCATAAGCAGTAAAATAAGCAGGACAAACTGCTTTACATCGGCCATCTTATTTGTGAATATTTCATACGGCATAACACAGACCAGGCGCCATCCTGTATAACTGATTGCACCCACCATAACTTTTCTGTGGTTTTTTCCCAAATATTCATCGTAAATTTTTTCTTTGGACGAAGCTGCCTTTACGCTGCTTTCTGTATTCATGCCATTGTCAATTCTTGCCTGATGCGGATGATAAATAATATTTCCCTCACCATCACACAGATAAAAATACTGTCCTTTTCCTGACGTATTGATCCGTTCCATCATACGTGAAATCCCGGAATAGTCCATATCCACAAGCAGCACTCCCAACTGTGTATCTGTCCCATTCGTAAGTTCCACGACACGGCTGGAAGAAATCACCCAGTAATACCGACAGGTACCGTCATCAAATAAATTCTGGACATGGGGTGTGGAAAAATGGATATTCTCCATACGTGTTTTTGCCTGCATAAACCATCCCTGTCTGGTCACATCCGGTTCTTCTTTCTGGGCAACAACCGGCTCTGCTGCCATAAGGCTTCCGTATCCATTATATATAGCAATGCTCCTTAAGTTCTCTTTATTTGCCTCATATAAAAGATTTAACCCTTTGTGGATGGATTCGTTCTGTTCCCGGATATCGTTTTCCTTTATAACATCATAATATGCGGCATCCGATATCTGCCTCATATTCACAAGATAATTTTCTATGGAATCCACCGTCTGATCCATCATCTTTCGGTTATTATCCACAATATTCTGCTGTGTGATCCCCGAAAATCTCCAATATACCATCATGCCCATACAAATCATAATTAAGGTTGATATTACAGAAAATGCAACCATGATGGTTGACTGGATATCTCCCGGTTTATTTTTCATTTTTTTCATATGCTGTCCTGTATTTTGAAGGGGATACCCCAAACTGTCTTTTAAACACATAACTAAAGTAATTTGGATCGGAATATCCCACACTCTTTGCAATCATATAACTTTTTTCCGCGGTTTCCACAAGCATGCGTGCCGCCTTATCCATACGGTATTCCGTCAGGTATCCGACAAAAGAATTCCCTGTTTCTTTTTTGAACATGCTTGAAAAATAAGAATTTGACACGCCCAGTTCTTTACAGATATCGTCAAGCCCTAAATCTTCCTGCTGATAATTGTCGTGCACATATTCTTTTGCCCTCCCGATCAGGGATTTCTTGGAATGATACCGGGCATCTGCCATGTCATCATGCAGCATACAGCAGAATTTTAAAAGCCATTTCTGCAAAACCTGCGGTTCTAAATTACACAGTTCATTATACAAAGAACCGATACCTCCCGGTATTTTTGTGGTATCCATTTCATTGTTGACCATAAAATGATACAGTTCGCCAATGAGTTCCATAACTGCCACATGATATTTTTCCAATGATTTCAGGTCAAGGAATTTATGCTGCATGTAAACTTCTATGGCATTTGCAATATCTTCATTTTCTCCAAGGCAGATCTTTTTGAACACATTGGACAGTTCTGTTTTCTCTCCGGCATCCCTTTGGATTTTTCTCTGCGGAACAATCTCTTTTAAATTTATTGCCCGGTTGCTTCCATATAAAACACGATAGGAAACCGCTTCCCTGGCACTTTGATAGGATGCTGCAATCTTTGCGATGTGCCCGCATACCTGACCGATCCCTATGGTTACTTTTGCCCCCATAATATGATGGATATATTTACAGAAACGGTCACAGGCATCCGTTAGTTCTGAAATTTCTTCCTCACTTTTTAACTGCATAATCATAATGGTATCCCCAAGATAGCGAAAACGCTTCGCGTTCCATTTTTCCCCAAGGTTCTCCCCTGCCTGCCGGTCTACCGATACCGAAAGCAGCCGTATATCCATGCCCTCCGGAATCTGGCTTGCCGATGTGTGTATGATCAGGCAGCAATACCACGGGCCTGTAAAAGCAATCTGGTAATCCTTAAAATAATGCGGCATCTCCTCTTCCGGAATACGTCCTTCAATAAGCGTTGTATACAAATTCGCCTGCAGCATCGGAAGGGAATCCGCATAATATTTTTTCAAAAGATCCGTATTTCTTTTTTCACTGATCTCATAGTCCAGTTTCTCTTTCAGACGCTTAAACACTTCTGTTATTTCCACAGCATTAAGCGGCTTTAAAATATATTCCTCAATTTCAAGATGCACGGCTTCTTTTGCATATTCAAAATCATCAAACCCGGTAAAAAGCAGAATTTTTGTTGCCGGATACTTTGCTTTTATATGTGCACACAATTCCAGTCCGTCCATATATGGCATCCGGATGTCCGTCATAACAACATCCGGCTGCATTTCTTCAAGCATATCCATTGCTTTAAATCCGTTGTTTGCATGCCCGGCAACCTGAAAGCCGAGTTCCTCCCATTTAACTTTTTTAACGATGGCTTCAATGACTTCTTCTTCATCATCCACCAGCAATAATGTATACATACCTCTTCCCCCATGTTATTTTATTTATTATAGCAATTTGTCCAGATAAAGTAAAACCTTTCCAACATAAAACAGAGATGCCCTGCATGTTTCATGCATCACCGGCATCCCTGCTTTTTCATTATAGAGGAGAGTATATGTTTTATTTTTTCTGAACGTATTTCAGACAATCCAGTGTTACTGCAACAAGGATGATAATACCCGAGAATACGAACTGGAGGTTGGTATCAATACCCAGGATTGTGAGGGAGTATGTTAATGCTGTAAAGATACATACACCGGTAACAACACCGGAAATCTTACCAATACCACCGGTAAATGATACACCACCGACAACGCAGGCTGCAATGGCATCCATATCCCAGCCCTGTCCATAAGCGGCAGAACCAGATCCTACCATTCGGGTACATTCAAGCCAGGAACCAAATCCGTAAAGGATACCTGCCATAATAAATGCACCAAGTGTTACTGCAAAGACAGAAATTCCTGAAACAGCTGCTGCCTCCGGATTTCCTCCGACTGCATAAAGATTTTTACCAAAGGTTGTTTTGTTCCAGATAAACCATACAATGACAATTGCTGCAACTGCCCAGAGAATGATGGTCGGGAATCCATTGACTTTTGGAATTACCATATTCGGAATGGTCGGCTCGATCGCTCCGAAGGAAACACCTTTTGTCGCATAGGTGACCAGACCAAAAATGACAAGCATGTTTGCCATGGTCGATATAAACGGATGCATCTTGAATTTCGCTGTAAAAAATCCGGCTATACTTGTAAAGAACGTACATAATACAATACATGCCACAAGTGCCAGCACGACTCTTGCCGGTGTCGGTACTTTCGTAAAATCAAAGATGTGTCCGAACACACCACCTGTATTTACACCCTGATGCATGATAATGGTTGCGGTTGTCATTCCCATACCAACCATTCGTCCAACGGAAAGATCCGTTCCTGTAAGAAGGATCAGACCTGCAACTCCAAGTGCTAAAAACATTCTAGGCGATGCCTGCTGGAGAATATTTAAAATATTATTATACGTAAGAAGCGGCGTTCCTTTTTTGATTGGAGTTATGATACATAACGCAACAAAAATAAGAATGATCGCGATGTAGAGTCCATTCTGTAAAAGGAATGTTCTCCGGTTAAATGTATACTTATAATTTTCCCATTTCTGTGCCTGATTTTCTGCAAATGTAAATTTGGACAACCGGAGCAGATCAATCAGATGATACTTGTAACTGTACGCATCATGCTTCCGGTCTTTAATCCTCTGATACTCTTTTTCCAGTTCAATCTTTTCATTGGAAACACGGTTCTTATATACATAATTTTCTTCTTTGACCTCGGCCTGGGCGGAAGTCTTTGCCAGAGTTTCTTTGTGTTCCTTTTCAATCTTTGCAAGTCTCTGCTGATGCTCCTGCAGTGCCTGTTCCTTTTCCGCTATACAACTTGCCTTAACTGCATTATAATACTTGTCAAAATTATTTTTGAGATAATTTTCTGCTTTCCCGATCAGTTTTGCGATCTGGTCTTTGTTCTGTGCCTCTACCGCTTTTGCCTGTTCAAGCTCCTTCTGGCAGGATGCAATCTCAGAATCTTTTTCCCCTTTGGAAAGTGTTTTATCTCTTTTTACGTTTTCGATCCTGCCCTGGTACATAATGACTTTTGCCGTACCATCTTTTCTGAGTTCATCAATCTCTTTTTGTATTTTTCCGACATATTCCTCAATCGGCTGACGCAGTGTTTTTTCCTGCTCCGCTGTAAGAATCTTGCTATTTGCCATATCTGTCCCCCCTGCCTATAAATATTTCGCGCTGAGGCGAAGTAATTCTTCCTGATTCGTTTCCTTTGTATTGACAATGCCCGCAAGCCGTCCGTTCGACATGACACCGATCCGGTTTGTAATACCAAGGATTTCCGGCATCTCAGAAGAAACCACGATAATGGTCTTTCCCTGTTTTGCCATCTGTATGATCAGGTCATAAATTTCATATTTTGCGCCGACATCAATTCCTCTTGTCGGTTCATCCATCATAAACACCTTCGGTTCACGCTCGAGCCACTTTCCAAAAATAACCTTCTGCTGGTTTCCTCCGGAAAGACTTGAAATCATATCGTTTGGTCCCAGACATTTGGTATGCATGACTTTAATTTCATTTGCGGTAGCCTTTGTCATTTTCGGTTCTGAAAGTGCCGCGCCTTTTTTATATGCATTAAGATTTGCAATGGTTGTATTAAATGTAAGATTCCCTTTCAGGAATAATCCATTTGCCTTCCGTTCTTCCGTAATAAGCGCGAATCCATAATCCATTGCCTCTTTTGCACAGCTGAAATTCATAAGCTTATGGTTCAGATAAACACGGCCTGCGGCTCTTGTGCGGATACCGAATATGGTTTCCAGCAATTCTGTCCGTCCGGCTCCCACAAGGCCATATAAGCCAAAAATCTCCCCTTCACGGACATCAAATGTAACATCCTGTAAATACGGCTCATATTTTGTGGACAAATGCTGGATTGATAAAATAACATCTTTCGGCTGATTATCCACCGGTGGAAAACGGTTTTCCAGCACACGGCCTACCATTGCAGTAATCAGTTCATTCATATTTGTTTCTTTTGCACTTTTTGTCATGACCAGATTTCCATCCCGGAGTACGGAAATATCATCACAGATCTCAAATATTTCATCCATTTTATGGGAAATATAAATAAGGGAGATGCCCTGGTCACGAAGCATCCGCATCATATCAAAAAGTTTATCCACTTCCTGTACGGTAAGTGATGATGTTGGCTCATCCAATACGATTACTTTCGAATTATATGAGATCGCCTTTGCAATTTCACACATCTGCCGCTGGGAAACGGACATATTTCTCATCGGCTGATCCAGATTCACCGTCATTCCCAGTTTCCGGAATAATTCCGAGGCTTCATTTTTCATTCTTCCCTCATCGATCATCCCAAGGGAATTTACCGGGTATCTGCCAAGAAAGAGATTATCCACAACATTTCTCTCCAGGCACTGGTTTAACTCCTGATGCACCATTGCAATCCCATTTTCAAGTGCATCCTTCGGGCCGGAAAAATTCACTTCTTTTCCGTCAAGGTATATAGTTCCTTCGTCTTTCTGATAAGTTCCAAAAAGACATTTCATCATTGTTGACTTACCGGCACCATTTTCTCCCATAAGTCCCATAACTGTTCCTTTTCTCACATCAAGGTTGATATGATCAAGTACTCTGTTGCGGCCAAATGATTTACTCATGCCACGTATCGATAAGATAATATCTTTGCTCTGATCCCCCATACTATCCGCTCCTATCCTTTTGTTTTCGGGGAGAGAACCGCATTTCTCCCCCCGAAGTTAAGTTGTTTTACTGATTTAAAAGAGCTGTGTAAGAAGCTGCATTATCTGTTTTCACCATGTTGATGGCAAAAGCATCGTACTGTCCCGGATTGCCCAGACGGTTTGTGATATTAGACTCTGTCTGTCCGTCACCACCAATGTACTCAACATCCAGATTTAAAAGGTCATCATACTTCTGTAACAGCGGCTGATAGGTAGAACTTAAGAAGTTATCAGAAGCATTGTAAATATTCAGCCATACCTTCTTTGTCGGATGGGCAGATGCATCTAACTGCTTGGATACCGGTTCCCATACAACGGTAGAATCTGTAAAATCTTTGTAATTATCAGCGGTTACTGCCACGTTCAGGGAATAGTAAGATCTCTCGTCTTCTTTGTATACATAAACGTCACTGCTTAATACATTTCCTGCATCGTCTGCAGTTCCGATACCCGTGTCAACATCTACACCATCCAGTGCATTTCTAAGAACACGCAGTGTCAGGTATGCCTGTACGTCTGCATGCTGGCTGATCGTTCCACCGTAGCCTTCTGCAATTGCTGCAACTGCATCGCTGTTTGCATCATATCCGAATGTCGGTACACCGTTATCCTTTGACCATGCATTAAACATTGACATTCCCATTCCATCATTGTTGGATACAACGACATCAATGGAATCCCCGAAAGAAGATGACCATGTACCAATCGCATTGCCGGCTGTTGCTGCATCCCATGTAGCACCTGCTGAGTTTTTCATTTCCTGGGAAGCAAGTTCACGGATCACATAGGTTTTTCCACCTACTTCAATGCTTCCGTCCTGAACCTGTGATGCTTTTCCATCGGTATTGGTTCCTGCCGGTGCACTGTCTGCCTCGCCGTTTTTATCCACTGCTGTTCCAAGTGCTTTTCTGACACCTCTTGTACGGGCAATGGAATCATTGTGACCGATATCACCGATTGCTAAAACATAGCCGATCACGCCATCTCCGTTACGGTCAATCTTGTCAATATTTTTCTCGATGTAATCTTTTACCATGGTACCCTGAAGTTCTGCACCCTGATTTGCATCAAACCCTACATAATAAGTATCTTTGTTAAAATTGAGTGCTGTCATATCAAGCTCTCCTGTGGAACTGTTTGACGGCTGACGGTTAAACCATACCAAAGGTTTATCCTTGTTTGCGACAGTTGAGGTAGAAGTGCCTCCCCCTTTATTGCCTGCCTGTGTGCCACCGCCGTTGTTTCCCCCATCGGCTCCACATGCTGCGGTTGAAAGTGCAAGTACCGCCATCATCATAATTGCAACAATTTTCTTTTTCATAAGAATTTCCCCCTTCTTGTTTTGTTTGTAATGCTAGTATAAGAGGTTTTCATCTCATAAACTATAGAATATTTTTTGATTCACATTAAAAATTTTCATATTTTTCCGTTATTTGTTCAATTTTTTCATATTTTTTCTTTGCCATTTCGTCACTTTACCGTTGATTTATACTAAAAAAAGCCATCTTTCTTTATAAAGATGGCTTTTTAAATCTTTTATAAAAGGCTCTGTTATCATTGTTCCAGAATCACATGCCACGCCTCACACAGCCGTTCCAGCGACCACGCGGCATTTGCCGGACTTGTGGATGGAAGCACCATCGCTTCGATCCCCGTGACCGGAAACTGGTATCTTTTATAAAGCTGTCCTGCCTTGTTTCCGTTTGCATAAACACGTGTTATGTTCGTTTTTTCCAGAATCATGCCAATATCCGTCGGCTGTACATTTTTAATACTGCTGTCACTTGAGCCTTTGATGTCACAGCTTTGGATCACATCCCACAGGGCAATCCGGTGGGCAAGCAGCATGGCTTTTTTCTCCTCAATTGTATGCGGAACCGGCTCCTTTAAAAGTGTTGCAAGCACTTTCCAGAAACGGTTCTGTTTGTGCCCGTAATAAAAATTGTTTTCTCTTGATTTGACGGACGGCAGGGTTCCTAATATGAGGATTTCGGAAGCTTTGTCGTACACCGGCTCAAACGAATGGACAATGTGTTCATATTCCATGGAATTCTCCTTTTAAAGTTACCACCCTATCCGTATCCATCTTACTGCTTATCCTTCTCTAAGATCTGGTCAATCGCAGCTGTCACCTTTTTGTAAACTTCATCACTCGTGATTCCGCCCATGATCGGATCTCCGACAATGTTGCCATTACGGTCAACGAGAACTGTCGTTGGAAATGCCATAATATTTGTTGCGTATTTACCGGCCTCACTGTCCGAATCAAGGGAAAGGTTGGTATAATCTGCCCCCTGTTTTTTCAGAATGCTTTTTGCTTCCGCAATTCCCTCTTTGTTACCATCGAGTGAATCCGTGTTTACGCCAATGACCTGACCGCCCTTTGCCTTCAGTTCTTCATTTAATTTGTTGAGTGCCGGAAGTTCCTCCACACATGGCGTGCATCCATTAAACCAGAAATTAACAACCGTTACCGCATTCTGTGAAAAAATGCTGCTGTCCACCTTATTTCCATCCAGATCCTTCGCCTGAAAAGACGGAAAGACGGATGTTTCTGCATTCGCGCTTTGGGCGCCGGAATTTTCTGTTCCCATCTGCGCGGTAAGTTCCGTTACCTGATCCTCGATTTTCTTAATCTCTTCGATATCCTTATCCAGCTTTTTCAGGTCTGCCTCCGAAAACTGGTCCTTCACATGATCCAGCTGTGTCTCCAGAAATGTTCCATAATTTTGTTCTCCTGCGTCTGCAGCTTTGTTTTTGTCAATGTTATTAAAAACCGTATTCCACAATTCCTGATGTTTCGCAATAATGGCATTTTCCTTTTCGTACAGTTTGTTGAGTTCTGCATTACCAGCCCCTGTATCTTCCGCAGACTGTGCCTGCGTTTCCGTCACATTGCTGCCTTTTTCCGAGGCATTGCCACAGGCGGCAAGTCCAAATACCAGAGTCATAACCAGTAACATTACTGTAAGTTTTTTCATTTTAATTAGTCTCCTTCTTCTTTTTTGATTTTTCCGCAAATCCATACTTATAACTGATTGCTTCTACCGGACATTCCTTCACACATGCTCCGCAGCGTATACATTCCGTATGATTTGGATGCCGGACCACATCCACATCCATTTTACAGACACCGGCACATTTGCCGCAAGATACACATTTACCGGTATCTATATGCATCTGTAAAAGAGATACTTTATTAAAAAGCGCATAGACTGCGCCAAGCGGACAGATCCATTTGCAGAACGGGCGATAAAACATAAGGCTTAACAACACGACCGCAACCAGTATTCCGGCCTTCCATGTAAACAGCTTTCCCAATGCCGCACGGATGCCTGCATTTGCAATCGAAAGTGGAAGTGCCCCCTCTAATACTCCCTGTGGACAGAGGTATTTGCAAAAAAATGGGTCCCCCATTCCCAGCTGGTTCGTCACCAATATAGGAAGCAGAATAACGAAAACCAAAAGAATTCCATATTTGATAAACCGATTACACTTTCCTGCCGGGATAAAGATTTGTGTCTTCTGGCGGATACGCTCAACCAATCCCTGGAACAGCTCCGTGCCATGCAGCATTGTTTTAAACAGGGAAACACCCAGCTGCAGGCTGCCATCACGAGCATTTCCCACGATCTGCGCACACCGCTGACTGCCATCTGCGGCTATCTGGAACTTTTGGAAAAGGAACCGTTATCTGCTGCCTCCCTCTAGTATGTTGCCATCATCCGGGAACGCACGGATGTGATGACACAACTGACGGAAGAACTGTTCCGGTATTCGGTTGTCCTGTCTGTGCCTTTGGCACAATCCTTGCAGGAAGTGTCGGTAAATCGCATTTTAGAAGGAAGCATTGCCGCAATGTATGCGGTGCTCAAAAGACACCGGATCACACCGGACATTACCATGACCGACCGGACTTGGGCTTTCATTGCACGGGCGCTGGTGGAGCAGATGCACGGGCAGATGGATACCGCTTATGAAGCGGGGAGGCTTGTCATCCAGAAGCAGATTTAGTTTATTTTTTTATAAAACAGACCAAAAATAAAGCAACTACAACAACTCCTGTGCCTATGATGATACACCTCTTTGCTGTGGTGACTTCTTTTTGATATAAGCGAAATAATTCTCCGGAATGATGCTTTCTATTATGGAGACCAATCATTGCATAGATCAAAAAGAATGCAACTCCGAATATTAAAATTACACTCAGTCGTCCCCAAGCAGAAGGAATGGCGTATTGACCGATTATGATACATAGCAGGATCATAAAATACACGATTTTATTTTGCCCATATCCTAAAGGAAGTTCTTTTTTATAATTTCTATACATCATTTTTCCATAATAAACGATCATGCATATTAAAAATAATAGATAGATTATCATAACCATCATCCTCATTGTATATCTCCTTAATTTTGTCTCATACGAGAAAATGTCACATCCGCCTCCGGATCGGTAAGCTCTATATTGATCCGACTGTTGCGCCGCTCATGAAGCAATAATTGTTTTGCTGTCTCTGTGCTGATTCCCTTTTTCTTTCTTCTCATTGGTCTGAACATACTGTTTCCCCGATAGTATCACTGTTCTTTTCGAATCGTATCTCATATAGTTACAAAAAATATAAATTTTTTAGTCCGGCATAATAATCCGGATCAGATGTTTATCCAGCATGATTGTCCGGTTCCAGGGATTGATAATAATCCCCGCGATCTCCGGCACAGTAAGTGCTGCTTCAAACATCCTGCCGATCTCTGACAAAAATGTCGACTTCACCTGATCTGCACCTTTTAATTCTTCCTCAAAGCTGGTAAATGCCGACCACCAGATTTTACCGTCCGGAGTCCTCACTGTCTGTAACTTCATTTGTGCCTGTGCCGGATCCGGTTCCACAGCAACGATCAGTTGTCCTCCCTCTTTCATCCGCCGCCGGATCACCGTCAACGTATGTGCAAGCTGCTCCTGTGTGGCTTCTTTCTGAAGCGCAAAAATTGCATCTTCTATTCTTTCATTGCCCTTTAATCCCTCATCCTGATATTCATTTTTCTTATTCATATTTCATATCCTCTCTTGTCTGCTTCTTTCTATTATAAAATGAGAGGTTTCTTTTTGAAAGCTATTTCTTTCAGATTCTCCTTTGGGGAGAATTCTTTTAACGGAACCGTCCTTCTCTTTTTCTGAGACTGCGAACCTCCAACTCTCCAACTCATAGATTGTATTCTCTGCACGTTTCTTCTATACTGAAAGCAGACAGACACTGCAGCAACTGTCTCTTACGAAATGGAGGTTCCACTATGTCACAAAATAATATTGGCGAATTTATACAACAATCCAGAAAAGCCAGAGGATTTACACAGAAAGATCTCGGTGACCGGATCGGCGTCAGTGATAAAACCATATCCAAATGGGAAAACGGAAACAGTATTCCTGACACTTCGATTCTGAACGAACTTTGTGCTACTCTCGATATCAATGTCAATGAACTTCTCTCCGGTGAAAAATTAACACCGGAAATTTATTCTATGAAAGCGGAGGAAAATATGATGAACCTTTTGGAAGACAATCAAAAACAACAGTGCTTTACACTCTTTCCCTGTGCAGTGGGTATCGTTTTATTGATTCTTACCGGACTGTTTGCAATATTTACGCATGTGTTTTTACCGGATATGCTGGATCTTTGGGATTTTCCAACACTCCTCATTTACATCGGAATCTGTTGTTCCCTTGTTTTATTGAGCGGAAAGCGACATAAACAGGAAATCATTCACTTTCTCCGGAAAATTGTGGTACCTGTCGGATGTATCTGTCCTCTGTTGGGGATAAACCAGTTTATTCATCAGTTCCGTGATCCGGCTGATATTGGTTCTTTCGTAAACCAATGTGTCTTATTTGTTCTCTATTCCCTGATTGCCTATGTGATTCTGGTTCTTATCGAACAGCATCTGGACAAATAATCTTTCACATGCAAAAATCCCGCCGTTTCCGGCGGGATGAAACTCCTGTAAAAACAGTCCCTCACCAATAGGCACAGGGACTGCTTTTATTTATCTTACATATTCTTAACCGTTGCAATATCCACTGGAGTAAGCTCCCCGTGAGCGGTCTCTAAAGAACGTGCCAGCGCATTTGCGGTATCCATAGCGGTGATACAGTACACACCGGTCTCAATCGCATTACGGCGGATTAAGAATCCGTCTCTTGTCTTATCACCGTTACCCTGTGTCGGTGTATCGATGACAAGGTCGATCTTGTGGCCAAGGATCAGATCCATTACATTTGGTGACTCCTGCGAAATCTTATTGACACGCAGTGCATTGACGCCGTGCTCCTGCAGATACTTTGCAGTGCTTCGTGTTGCGTAGATTTTGTAGCCGAGTGCCTCAAAACGCTTTGCCACACCGACAGCCTCCGGCTTATCGGCATCCTTTACCGTCATAATCATCTGCTTGTATTTCGGAAGCTGTACACCTGCTCCAAGGAATGCTTTGTACAGTGCCTCATTGAATGTCTTTGCGATACCCAGACACTCACCGGTAGACTTCATCTCCGGTCCAAGGCTGATTTCTGCTCCACGCAGTTTCTCGAAGGAGAATACCGGCATCTTGATTGCGATATAATCGGCAACTGGTGCAAGTCCCGGCTCATAGCCCAGACCGCGGATCGTGTTACCGATGATCACTTTGGTTGCCAGATCTACGATCGGAATACCGGTAACCTTACTGATGTACGGCACGGTTCTTGAGGAACGCGGATTTACCTCGATGACATATACTTCCTCATTCATGGCGATGAACTGGATATTGATCAGACCGACCACATGCAGTGCCTGTGCCAGACGCTTTGTATACTCTACGATGGTATCCTTTACCTTATCACTGATCGTTGGAGCCGGATATACGGAAATACTGTCTCCGGAATGGACTCCGGTACGCTCGATATGTTCCATAATACCAGGAATGAGAATGTCGGTTCCGTCACATACGGCATCGACCTCGATCTCCTTACCCTGTAAATACTTGTCTACGAGAATTGGATGATCCTGTGCAATACGGTTGATGATTCCGATGAACTCCTCGATTTCCTCATCGTTAAACGCAATCTTCATTCCCTGTCCGCCAAGTACATAGGAAGGACGGACAAGAACCGGATAACCAAGACGGTTTGCAACTTCTTTGGCTTCCTCTGCGGTGAATACGGTTCCACCGGCTGCTCTCGGAATATGAGTCTTCTCCAGAATCTCATCAAAAAGCTCACGATCCTCTGCGGCATCGACATCCTCTGCCTTGGTTCCAAGAATCGGAACGCCCATCTTCATAAGCGCCTCTGTCAGTTTGATCGCTGTCTGTCCACCGAACTGTACCACAGCTCCGTCCGGTTTCTCAATATTTACGATGGACTCGACATCCTCTGCGGTCAACGGCTCAAAATACAGCTTGTCTGCAATATCAAAGTCGGTGGAAACGGTCTCCGGGTTGTTGTTGATAATGACGGTCTCCCAGCCTTCCTTGGCAAATGCCCAGGTACAGTGTACGGAACAGAAATCAAACTCGATACCCTGACCGATACGGATCGGACCGGAACCAAGAACCAGAACCTTTTTCTGCGGTGTGGTCTCTGCCGCCTCGTTCTCACTTCCGTAAACACTGTAGTAATACGGTGTCTCTGCAGCAAACTCTGCGGCACAGGTATCCACCATCTTATATGCTGCAACGATACCGTTTGCATAACGCATCTGTTTAATCTCTTCCTCGTTCTTTCCGGTAAGCTCTGCGATGACGTTGTCCGGGAACTCGATTCTCTTTGCTTCTTTTAACAGATCTACCGTCAGTTCTTCGCTCTTTAAGTGCTGCTCCATCTCTACCAGAATTGCCAGCTTGTCGATAAACCAGCGGTCGATCTTGGTAATTTCATAAATATGATCATAGGAAACGCCGCGGCGCAGTGCCTCTGCAATCACCCAGATTCTGCGGTCATCGACCACATGAAGCTGTGCCTCTAACTCTTCATCGGACAGTCCGGTAAAATCATAGGACATAAGGCTGTCCACATGCTGTTCCAGGGAACGGATGGCTTTCATCAGTGCGCCCTCGAAGTTATCACAGATACTCATAACCTCTCCGGTTGCTTTCATCTGTGTACTTAACGTTCTCTTTGCAGTAAGGAATTTATCAAACGGAAGTCTCGGGATCTTCACTACACAGTAGTCAAGCATTGGCTCGAAACTTGCATAGGTCTTCTGTGTGATGGCGTTCTTGATCTCATCAAGTGTGTAGCCTAATGCAATCTTTGCGGTAACCTTTGCGATCGGGTATCCGGTTGCCTTGGAGGCAAGAGCGGAAGAACGGGATACACGAGGGTTTACCTCGATGACACAGTACTCAAAAGAATCCGGATTCAATGCATACTGCACGTTACATCCACCGGTGATCTTTAACTCATTGATGATGTTTAATGCAGAACTACGAAGCATCTGGTACTCTTTATCCCCGAGTGTCTGGGAAGGTGCCACTACAATGGAATCTCCGGTATGCACACCAACCGGATCGATATTCTCCATGTTACATACGGTGATGCAGTTTCCGTTCGCATCACGCATTACTTCGTACTCGACTTCCTTCCATCCTGCGATACAGCGCTCAACCAGTACCTCACCGACACGGCTTAAACGGAGTCCATTGCTTAAGATATCGACCAGCTCCTGCTCATTGTGGGCGATACCGCCGCCACTTCCGCCGAGGGTGAATGCCGGACGGAGCACAACCGGATATCCGATCGTATTAGTAAACTTGATACCGTCTTCTACGGTATTTACAACCTGGGAAGCTGCACAAGGCTCACCAATCTTTTCCATGGTATCCTTAAATGCCTGACGGTCCTCTGCCTTAAAGATGGTTTCTGCGGTCGTACCGATCAGTTTTACTCCGTGCTCTTCTAAGAAGCCGGACTCTGCCAGTTCCATACCCAGATTTAATCCAGCCTGTCCACCGAGTGTCGGAAGGATGCTGTCCGGTTTTTCCTTTAAAATAATTTTTTCAAGAACCGGAAGTGTCAGAGGCTCAATGTATACCTGATCTGCAATCTGCTTGTCGGTCATGATGGTGGCAGGGTTGGAGTTTACCAGACATACCTCCACGCCTTCTTCCTTTAAGGAACGGCATGCCTGTGTTCCTGCGTAGTCAAACTCGGCTGCCTGTCCGATGACGATTGGTCCCGAACCGATTACTAATACTTTTTTGATATCTTTATTTCTTGGCATTACTGATTCCCTCCCATCATCTGAATAAAGCGGTCAAACAGGTACGAAGAGTCCTGTGGTCCCGGGCATGCTTCCGGATGGAACTGCACGGTGAAAATATTCTTTCCGACATACTCTAAGCCCTCGTTGGTTCCGTCATTGACATTGACGAATGCAGGCTTTGCAACCTTCGGATCAAGGGTATCGGTATCTACCACATAGCCATGGTTCTGGGAAGAAATGTAAACACGACCGGTTGACAAATCTTTCACCGGATGGTTTCCACCACGGTGTCCGTATTTCATCTTGTGTGTATCCGCTCCGTTGGCCAGTGCCATGAGCTGATGACCGAGACAGATGGCAAAGATCGGTACGTCACTTGCATACAGTTTCTTTAATTCCTCGATGATCGCTGTGCACTCTTTCGGATCTCCAGGTCCGTTGCTGAGCATAATGCCATCCGGATTGGCTCCGAGAATTTCCTCCGCCGATGTGTGTGCCGGATAAATCGTCACCTCACAGCCACGGGCATTTAACGATTTTGCGATATTGTTCTTCGCACCGAAATCCATCAGTGCAACTTTCTTTCCGCTTCCCTTTAATACGTTCTTCTCGCTGCAGGTAACTTTATCCACAACATTTCCGGTTGTATATTCTTTCAGTTTTGGAAGAATTTCATCCAGATTATAATTTTCGTTTGTCGTGATCATTCCGTTCATGGTTCCCTTTTCGCGGAGAATCTTGGTAAGCGCACGGGTATCAATTCCTGCAATTCCCGGAATATCATGCTTTGTCAGGAAATCCTGAATGCTTCCCTGACAGCGGAAATTGCTCGGCATACGTGAAAGCTCTCTTACAATATATCCGTCCGGCCACGGTCTGGCGGATTCCATATCCGGTGTAATTCCGTAGTTACCGATCAGCGGATACGTCATCACAACCGCCTGTCCTGCATAGGACGGATCTGTAAGTACCTCTAAATATCCGGTCATTGAGGTATTAAATACGATCTCACTGATGATTTCGCGTGTAGAACCAATGCTTGTACCTGTAAACACGGTTCCGTCTTCCAGTATCAAAAAAGCTTTCATTCTTTGCCCTGCCTTTCTTGCATCTTGGCAAAAAAAAAGAGAGAATCTCTTTTTTTTACCTTGAGTTAGCTTTACCTAAATTGTAAAAATTTTATCACAAATCGTCACTTTTTTCAACCTTTTTTGCAAGAGAAAAAAGTGACATATTTTATGAATAAATATACATATTATACAATTCCATGCATCCACAATACCATGAACCCGACAGCAACTGCCGCACAGACTGCCAGACCGCCAATGCTGGTTCCGAGGATCACGCCGGATGGAATTTCTTTCTTTTCATATATCGCGCGTGCCACGGTTTTTGCCTGCATCGGAACAAATGAACACGGCTGTGTTACCTCCATTGGATGAAACCGGCGTTTGGTAAAATAATCCGCTGTCCATGCCGGCATTGCCGATAACGTCACCCTCTGTAACTGATATTGATTTGCCGCATACGCCTTCATTTCTTCCAACAGACATCTGCCACATCCTCTGCGCTGGAATACCGGAAGCACATACAGCATGGTAATATGTCCCTCTTTCTGCATTCCTGACATGGCGATCATATGTCCCTGTTCAAAAATTCCCCACATGGTGAGAGTTCCTTCTGCAATCATGTTCCGGATGTTTGTGTTTTCCGTATATTGCAGAAATATATGAATCATTTCCAGATCCGTGATCCGCGCACGCAGACAGTAATCAAAGACACCCCTTGCAATACTGAGCGCTTCCGGAATCTGATCTTCCGTTAAAATCTGTGCTTTCATTTACGCTTCCTCCTTATTTTCCAACAGCCGGTCCTTCAGACCGCTGTAACGTCTCTGTTGGGAATTATTCTCAATCATTTGTTCAAATGTTGTATCATCTCCCACTATCGTAACACATTTCTTTGCTCTTGTAACCGCTGTGTACAATAAATTCCGGTTCATAAGCATGCGGGGGCCGGAAAGAAGCGGAATGACAACGGCCGGATACTCCGATCCCTGTGATTTATGGATCGTCACAGCATACGCAAGTTCCAGCTCATCCAGCAGTTTGTACGAATATTCCACCATACGCCCTTCATCGAAATTTACCGTGATGGTCTCTGCAAAATCATTGATCTCTTCAATAATTCCGGTATCTCCGTTAAACACCCCGGTTCCTTTGTCTATGCAGAGTCCATATTTGCTGCGGATCTCCCATTCCAGCTGATAATTATTTTTGATCTGCATGACTTTATCGCCTTCCCGGAAAACGATCGCCCCATGCTCTTTCTCCTTTTTTCTGTCCGATGGCGGGTTCAGATACATCTGCAGAATCGTATTGAGACGTTCTACTCCGAGCAGCCCTTTCCGCATAGGCGTAAGCACCTGGATATCGTATTCGCTTGCCCCCACAAATTTCGGAAGTTTCTGCTTGATCAGCTGCAGCGTAACGTTGATAATTTTATCTGCCTCATAACGCTTTAGGAAAAAGAAATCCATGCTCTTATTATCCAGGCTGACTTTTTCTCCCCGGTTAATCTTATGCGCATTGACAATAATATCACTGGTGCTTGCCTGTCGGAAAATTTTTGTCAGCATTACCGTAGGAAACATCTTCGAATCAATAATGTCCTTCAGCACACTTCCCGCCCCTACACTCGGCAGCTGATTCACATCTCCCACCAGGATCAGACGCGTGCCCGGTAGAATTGCTTTCAGAAGGGAATTCATCAGGGAAATATCCACCATCGACATCTCATCAATAATGATGAGATTGGTCTCCAGCGGATTTTGTTCATTGCGCTCAAATCCGGCATTTCCTTCCATTCCGCCATTCAGTTCGAGCATCCGGTGAATCGTCCGTGCCTCATACCCGGTGGTTTCGCTCATGCGCTTTGCTGCCCGTCCGGTCGGTGCCGCCAGCATAATATCTTCTCCGGATAATTCAAAATACCGGATGATCGTATTGATCGTCGTTGTTTTTCCCGTTCCGGGACCTCCGGTAATCACGAGAACACCGTTTCTTACGGCTTCCTTTACCGCTTCTACCTGATGCTCATCAAGATCCATTCCCGTCTTCTTTTCAATCTTTCGGATTCTGTCCTCAATTTCGATATCCGGAACATCAAACACAGCATTCAGCTGTGTCAGACGGGTAGCGGTATTTGCCTCCATATAAAAATAGGTTGCCGCATAGATCTGCGTACTGTCTTCCACCTGGCGCATAATGATCTTGCGATCCATCGCCAGATTCATGTAATGCTGCTCGATGTGCTCCGGGTCTACCTCAAGAAGCCGGCTTGCCCGCTGCGTCAGTTCCTGCATCGGCAGATAGGTATGCCCCTCTCCGGCAGCCTGCAGCAGCACATACTGGATACCGCTTCGAATCCGGAAATCGGAATCGGTGCGGATTCCCACACGGGATGCGATCTCATCTGCCGTGCGGAATCCGACCCCTTCCACATCATCTGCCATACGATATGGATTTTCTTTCAGTATTCCGTATATTTCCTGCCCGTATGTTTTATATATTTTCACTGCAAGTGTGGTATTGATCCCGTATTGCTGCAAAAAAATCATTGCCTGCCGGAGATCTTTTTTCTGATTCACCTGATCCGCGATTTCCATCGCCTTTCTCTGGCTGATGCCTTTGATCTCCGCCAGCCGCTCCGGTTCTTCTTCAATGATACGGAAGGTATCTGCCTTGAATCTTCGCACAATCCTTGCCGCTAAGGCAATTCCGATCCCTTTGATCGCCCCTGATCCCAGATACCGCTCAATTGCCACCTCATCCTGTGGTGCCTTTTCTTCGAAACTCTTTACCTGAAACTGTCTGCCGTAAGTCGGATGTTCTGTATAACTTCCCTTTGCCTTAATGTTTTCTCCCTCGGCAATATCCGAAAATACCCCCACACAAGTCTCTTCTTCTTCGTTACACACCAGAACAAGTACGGTATATCCGTTGTCTGCATTTCGATAGATGATGTGATCTACATATCCTTCAATGCTCTCAAGATTCTCTTCCAAAATATGTTCCCCATTCTCTAAAAAAGAGACTGTTGTAAACAGTCTCTCCTCTTTTCTTTGTGCTGATGTTACTACTGGCCAATATTACGTTTCATCTGCTCATACAGTGTCTGTGTATAGTTTTCTCCGATCTGATCCACCATTTCATCTGCCACCGTTTCAATTGCCTGATCCATATACAGATCTTTGTACTGTGACATCGTAGAATCCTCGTCATCATCCGAGGTAAATGTATCTTTCATCTGTTTGATGACCTGCTCCACAAAATAAGATTCAAAATCTTTGATGACACCTTTTAATTGTTCCTCTGAAGAGTCCGATGAAATATTCTTTAATGAACTCTGAAGAGAATTGCTCTGCTCTGCACTTTTGTTTGCATTTGCAACCGTATAATTTGTACTGATTGATGAAATATCCATAGTATATCCCTCTTATGTAAGTAATTCCGAATCGCCGCCTATCGTTTCAGGTTATTTGCCGTCTCCAGCATGGAATCCGAGGTCGTGATTGCCTTGGAATTTAATTCATATGCGCGCTGTGCAATGATCATATTTACCATCTCATCAGCAACCTGTACATTTGAAGCTTCGATGTAGCCCTGATATACACCGGTTTTCGTCAGCCCTGCATTTTGTCCCTCCAGCATCGGATTTCCCGAAGCTGCAGTCGCTGCAAGTTTGCTTCCTGACATTTTCTCCAGTCCTGCCGGATTGTTAAACTGATAGATTCCAAAAGACTGGTTTAATGACACTACATTGCCGGTTGCATCTTTATAGCCAATCGTTCCATTGCTCGAAAATACCATGCTTTCCGAAGATACGCCTCTCGGCACACGAATGGTATTTCCTCTGGAATCCAATACCGGAAGCCCCTCTGAGGTTGCCAGAATTGTGTTTCCATTCGAATCCTGACTCCAGGAGAAGTTACCGTTTCTGGTGTAATATGTCTGTCCATCCACACCCCGCACGGCAAAGAATCCCTTTCCTTCCAGTGCAAAATCGGTCGGAATCTCTGTCTCTTCACGCGCCCCCTGCGTATAGTTGGACATGGTCGCTGCCACTCTGGTTCCGAGTCCTACCTGTGCACCTACCGGTTTATTGGCACCATTTGCCGTCGTTGTCTTTGTCTGCAGTGTCTGGTACAGTAAAGATTTAAACTCGGTACGTTCCGTCTTATAACCTGTCGTATTCACATTGGACAGGTTATTTGAAATTGTATCCAGATTTGTCTGCTGCGCAATCATTCCGGTTGCCGCAGTATAAAGTGATCTCATCATACGCTTCTATTTCCTCCTTGCGGTCTTTCAGCGGCTATTATACTTTACCGACATTGTTAACTGCCCGGTCAAGTGTTCCATCTATGGAAGTGATTACCTTCTGTCCTGCCTCATAGGCTCTCTGAATTGTAATCATATTTACCATCTCATTTACAACATTTACATTGGAAGTCTCCAGTGTGCCCTGCTCTATATTGGCATCTGTTGCAATCCGGTTCCCTCCCGGAAGAAGGTTATACAGATTCTCACCGTATTTTTCAAGATAGTCATAATTATCCACGTCCACCATGCCAATCGTTCCGACAATCTGGTTATTCTGCATGACATATCCCAGTTTATTCACGGTAATCGCAGCATTTGGATCCAGACGTATATAATTATTCTGACCCGGATCGCCATTCATTGCACCAGTGGCATTTAAAACATAATCGCCATCCTTCGTCACCAGATACCCCTCTTTATTTACGGTAAAGGCTCCATCCCGCGTATACTTCACGGAAGTATTTCCCTGCTTGTCCGTGAATGCCACGGCAAAAAAGCCATTTCCTTCAATCGCAAAATCTGTGGTGTTATCTGTCACCTTGAAATTTCCCGTGGAATAATCCGTATATACCTGCCCAAGGTGAACCCCATATGTAATATCTCCAAGCTTTTTCGGAATCCCCATATTAGAAGAATCCTTAATGCGCAAAGACATCTCATCGGCAAAAGTACGACTCGTCGTTCCTTCTTTTTTATATGCTGTTGTGTCTGCGTTTGCCAGATTATTTGCCAGAATATCCAGACGCTTCATTTCGTTTACCATTCCCGTATGGGCGGTATACAATCCTTTTACCATTTATGACACCTCAATTTTCACAGTTTTAATTTATATCGGCCAATGCCCTCACGAGCTTTATAGACATGCGATAAAAAGTGCGCATAAACGCGCACTTTATGCATTAATCCTCGTCTCTTTTTCCTGCAAGGAATTCTACATATTTTCCGGTTCCGATTGCTACACAGGTCATAGGATGCTCTGCCGTCATCGTGTTGATTCCGGTACGTTCTTCAATCAGTTCCTCCAGACCGCGAAGCAAGGAGCCGCCACCTGTCAGGACAATTCCCCTGTCTGCAACGTCTGCTGCCAGTTCCGGTGGAGTTTTCTCCAGTACGGAATGTACAGCTTCCACAATCTGTAATGTTGCCTCACGCAGAGCTTCCTCTGTCTCCTCAGAGCTTACCGTAATGGTTCTTGGCAGACCGGTTACCAGATTACGGCCACGGACATCCATCGTCTCATTCTGTGCCAGTGGGTAGCATGTACCAATTTTGATCTTGATATCTTCTGCGGTACGCTCACCGATCAAAAGATTATGTTTCTTTCTCATATAGCGGACCAGGGCTTCGTCAAAATCATCTCCTGCAATTTTCACGGAAGTGCTCACAACAGAACCACCCAGAGAAATGACTGCGATATCCGAAGTACCTCCTCCGATATCTACGATCATGTTTCCGCATGGTCTGGAAATATCAATACCGGCACCGATTGCTGCTGCAATTGGTTCCTCAATAATCTCTACTTCGCGGGCTCCTGCCTGATAAGTTGCATCCTCTACGGCTTTCTTTTCAACCTCTGTAACACCACTCGGTACACAGACGCTGATGCGCGGCTTGCGAAAGCTCTTCTTTCCAAGTGCTTTCTGGATGAAATACTTGATCATCTTCTCTGTGACGGTATAATCTGAAATCACACCCTGGCGAAGAGGACGGACTGCCACAATGTTTCCCGGTGTTCTTCCAAGCATCAGTCTTGCTTCCTCACCGATTGCTTTAATTTTATTGGTATCTCTGTCAAATGCAACAACGGAAGGCTCTTTTAATACAACACCTTTTCCTTTAATATATACTAAAATACTCGCAGTACCTAAATCAATTCCGATATCTGATCCGATCATCCCGAATGCCCCTTCCTATTTTCTTTTTATCTTTCTTTATCAAAATCTGATCTGCGTTTATGGCGCAAATCTGCAGTTAATCATATTTTTATGCATACAGTAACATTATATACAATTCATCCCATTTTTCAAACATTTTTTTATAGGTTAAAGCATTTTAATTAAATTTTAAGGAATCTCTCTGTTCCCGGGACAAAAATCTGTGCATTTTCGCTATTTTATACGTTCTTCGATTCCAGATACGGTTTTAAAAACTGACCGGTATACGATTCCGGAACTTTGCAGATTTCCTCCGGAGTCCCCTGTGCAATCACGGTTCCGCCACCGTCACCGCCTTCCGGTCCCATATCAATGATATAGTCAGCCGTCTTGATGACGTCCAGATTATGCTCGATGACGACAACTGTATTTCCACCGTCCGAAAGCTTTCTGAGAATCTCCACCAGCTTGTGTACATCCGCAAAATGCAGTCCGGTGGTTGGCTCATCCAGTACATAAATGGTTTTCCCCGTTCCTCGTTTGCTCAGTTCTGTGGCAAGTTTGATACGCTGCGCTTCTCCTCCGGATAATTCTGTGGAAGGCTGTCCCAGTTTTACATAGGAAAGTCCGACATCGTACAGTGTCTGAATCTTTCGGTGGATCGTTGGTACATTTTTGAAAAATTCCAATGCCTCTTCCACCGTCATATCCAGCACGTCATAGATCGTCTTTCCTTTATAGCGCACTTCGAGTGTCTCGCGGTTATAGCGCCTGCCACCGCAGACTTCACACGGCACATACACATCTGGCAGGAAATGCATCTCGATCTTTATGATACCATCTCCACTGCAGGCCTCACAGCGTCCGCCTTTGACGTTGAAACTGAAACGTCCCTTCTTATATCCACGTGCCTTTGCATCCGGAGTTGCCGCAAACAGATCACGGATCATGTCAAACACACCGGTATAGGTTGCCGGATTCGAACGCGGTGTGCGTCCGATCGGTGACTGATCAATATCGATAATCTTATCCAGTTGTTCCACACCCAGAATATCATTGTGATCTCCGGGGATGCAGCGTGCCCGGTTTAAAGTTCGCGCCAGATGCTTATACAGAATTTCATTGGTCAGGGAACTCTTTCCCGATCCCGATACTCCGGTGATACAGGTCATGATACCAAGCGGAACCTGCACATCAATATTTTTCAGATTATTTTCCCGCGCTCCTTTGATGGTAAGAAATCCGGTTGGTCTGCGCCGTTCCGATGGTACCGGAATCTTCATCCGGCCGCTCAGATAAGCGCCGGTAATGGATTTTTTGCATTTCATGATATCCGCCGCAGTACCGGCCGCAACGACTTCTCCACCATGGACGCCGGCTGCCGGACCAATATCCACAATGTAGTCGGCCGCACGCATGGTATCCTCATCATGTTCCACGACAATCAGCGTATTTCCCAGATTCTTAAGATTCATCAGTGCATGCAGCAGCTTGTCATTGTCCCGCTGATGCAGTCCAATACTCGGCTCATCCAGAATATATGCCACGCCGACCAGTCCGGAACCGATCTGGGTAGCCAGGCGGATGCGCTGCGCCTCTCCTCCGGACAAGGTTCCGGTCGCACGTGTCAATGTCAGATAATCCAGACCTACCTCCTGCAAAAAGCCCACACGGGCACGGATTTCCTTTAAAATCTGATTGCCGATGAACTGCTGCTGTTCCGTCAGCTGCATTTCCGCCAGATATTTCACGAGATCCTTTACCGACATATCGGTCATCTCATATATATTTTTGTCTGCAACCGTAACCGCAAGAGAACTCTGCTTCAGACGCTGTCCATGGCAGGCAGCACACGGTGTAATACGCATAAACTGCTCATATTCCTGCTTCATCGTGTCCGATCCCGTCTCCCGGTAACGGCGCTCGACATTTTTAATAAGGCCTTCCCAATTCAGATCATAGACGCCTTCTCCACGCTGCCCTTTATAATGCACCTTTAATATCCGGCCATCTCCGCCATGAATGAGCATATGCCGGATTTCTTTTGGCAGATCTTTATATGGTGTATCGAGAGAAAATCCATATCCTTCCGACAACGCTTTTAGGGTGGCATAGGTATAGCTGGACGGATCGGTGCAGGACTGCCAGCCCATTACCTGAATTGCCCCCTCGGAAATAGACAGTGTCTTATCCGGAATCATGAGATTTTCATCAAACTCCATCTTGTAACCGAGTCCGTAGCAGACCGGACAGGCACCAAACGGATTATTAAACGAAAAGCTTCGCGGTTCCACCTCATCCACACTGATTCCGCAATCCGGACACGCAAAATTCTGGGAAAAATTCATTGGTTCCCCGTCCACCACATCTACAATCGCATTTCCCCCGGTCAGCTCAAAAACATTTTCCAGGGAATCGGTCAGACGCTTTTCAATTCCGGGTTTTACCACCAGACGGTCGACCACAATATCAATATTGTGTTTGATGTTTTTATCCATCGGAATTTCTTCCGAAAGTTCATACATATTTCCGTCCACGATCACACGCACATAACCGCTTTTTTTTGCTTTCTCGAATAATTTCTGATGTTCGCCCTTACGCCCGCGCACAACCGGCGCAAGGATCTGGATGCGTGTGCGTTCCGGCAGTTTCATCACGGCATCTACCATCTGATCGATCGTCTGTTTCTCGATGGCACGTCCACACTTCGGACAATGTGGAATTCCTATGCGGGCATACAGCAGTCGAAAATAATCATAAATTTCCGTCACGGTTCCGACGGTGGAACGCGGGTTTCGGTTCGTCGATTTCTGGTCAATGGAGATTGCCGGCGGAAGTCCCTCAATTGACTCTACATCCGGTTTTTCCATCTGTCCTAAGAACTGTCTTGCATAGGAAGACAAAGACTCCATATAGCGCCGCTGTCCCTCCGCATAGATCGTATCGAACGCAAGCGAAGACTTTCCGGAACCTGACAGTCCGGTCAGAACAACAAACTCATCTCTCGGAATGTCCACATCGATGCATTTTAAGTTGTGTTCGTTGGCGCCTCGTATTTTAATATATTTTCTCTGTTTTTTCGGCATTTTGTTTCCTCTCTTTTATCTATTCCTCAATAGGCGTTTGCGAAACGCCACAGCCCGCATAAATACGGCATTTTTTGTTACCAA
>ERZ773216.1049-NODE-1049-length-35734-cov-63.968133_pt1 | contig 35734 bp, 32 predicted proteins | sample MGYA00511259_ERZ773216 | MGnify/ENA primary metagenome ERZ773216 (study PRJEB29015, sample SAMEA2737764) | human gut metagenome | biome: human gut; feature: human-associated habitat; material: faeces | place: China | collected 2012 ... | reverse complement strand
CCAGAATAAGTGAAAAATGAAGAAAGGTAAAAAGGCTTGAAAAGCCCGAAAATACAGGAAATATGGGAAAAATCAAGATTTTATTTGTTTGCCACGGCAACATCTGCCGCAGCACCATGGCCCAAAGCATCTTCACCCATCTGGTCCACAGACAGCACCTCGATGCTGTTTTCGAGATAGATTCAGCTGCGACCAGCCGTGAGGAAATAGGCAATCCGCCGCACTACGGAACCAAAAATAAACTATACGAGGAGCATATTCCTCTTATTCCACACCGCGCGAGACAGATGACACGTGATGATTATTTGTACTATGACCTTCTGATTGGAATGGACACTGCAAATATCAGGAATATGACAAGGATTGCAGGTGGCAGTGACAGTCAGCAGAAGATATTTAAGATGCTGTCATTTGCTGATTACGGGACAAATCATAAGCTTACAGCAGCGCGCGATGTTGCAGATCCATGGTATACAGGTGATTTTGATGCGACCTTTGATGATGTAATTAGTGGATGCCGGGGCTTGTTAGAATACATAAAAGAGGTGTATAATCTATAGCTATAGCAATTAAAAGAGAATAATAGCAGCGGTTACGGTGCTGAACACAGCTGTGATAATTAATTTCAGGAGGCACAAATGCAATTACAGAATGGAAGACCGACAGATACCACAGGCAGACTGGATAAAGAAATTCGTACATACGATTTTTTGGACAAACTGGGAATCGAATATCAGAGAATAGACCACGAGGCGGCATTTACGATGGAGGTTTGTGAGGAGATTGACAAGACACTCGGCGCAACAATCTGCAAAAATCTTTTTCTGTGCAACCGCCAGAAAACTGATTTTTACCTGCTAATGATACCGGGAGACAAGACCTTTAAGACAAAAGAGCTCTCGCATCAGATAGGCAGTGCGAGACTTTCGTTTGCAAGTCCGCAGGATATGGAAAAATATCTGGATATCACACCGGGCTCAGTCAGTGTGATGGGACTGATGAATGACCATGACAATGCGGTCAGACTTCTGGTGGATGAGGATGTGCTAAAAGGTGAGTGGGTTGGGTGTCATCCATGTATAAATACATCCAGCCTCAGGATAAAGACAAAGGATATGTTTGGTCCGGTGATAAAGGCCATGCATCATGATATGACAGTGGTAAAATTAACAGGTGAAGCATAGTAGAGCCTGACAGAACGTAAGGAGAACCAATGGTAAAAGCAGTAATATTTGATATGGACGGAACACTCATAGATACGGAGAAATATTATCGTATTTTCTGGCCAATGGCACTTAAGCAATTCGGCTACGAGATGACAGATGAGCAGGCGCTTTCAATGCGAAGCCTCGGGCAGCCGTATGCACCGCAGCATCTTAAGGATATGTTTCATGATCCGGATATGGATTATAATAAAATCAGGGTATATCGGAGAAAAATCATGGAGGAGCATCTGGAAAAGGTGGGGATTGAGCTTAAGCCCGGTGCAATCGAGATACTTATATATTTGAAGGAAAAAGGTATTCACAGAGCGATTTCCACAGCAAATGATATAGAAAGAGCTGAGAAATATTTAAAAAAGATAGGGCTCTACGGATATTTTGACAAGATTATCTGTGCACCTATGGTGGAGCATGGAAAGCCGGCACCTGATGTGTATGAGTTTGCGTGCAGCGAGCTAAAGCTGGCACCTGATGAGTGCCTGGCGGTAGAGGATTCGCCAAATGGCGTCAAAAGTGCATATTCTGCAGGCTGTAAGGTTGTTATGGTACCGGATTTGACACAGCCTGATGAAGAGCTTAAAAAGATGCTTTTTGCCTGTGTTGACAGGATAGATGAGATTAAAAGTATAGTATAATCACAGCATATATAAGTCGTGGAGGCATGATGGGCACAGAAAATGATTTACCGGGAATTTCATTAAAAGACGAGCAGAGACAGCTTCAAAATATCATAGGCATTGCACAGGATAATCTGGACCGTGCAAAGGAATCGGTAAAAAAGCTGACAGATGATTTAGAGGATTTAAGAGATGTCTACGAGGCACAGGACAAAGAGGGGCTTGCCCTGTGGAACAATGCGACAGCGCAGCTTCATGAGAACGAGAGAAATATTGTAAGATGTGAAAAGGCGCGGAAGAAGCCGTATTTTGGCAGAATAGATTTTAAGGATCCGCGTCAGAAGTCACAGGAGTCCTACTATATAGGCAGAGTCGGTATTGCAAAGAATGCATCAGAGCCTGTGGTCATTGACTGGAGAGCACCGATTGCATCCGTATATTATGAAAGCAGTCTTGGACCATGTAAGTACACGGTGAGCTCAGAGGGTACTTTTGAGATTGATTTAAACAGAAAGCGCACCTATGAGATTGCAGAGGATAAGCTCATCGACTTTTTTGATTCAGATGTCGTAGCAAATGATGAGCTTCTGACAAAGTATCTGGCTAAGAATAAAAAGGCAGTGCTCGGAGAGATTATCGCGACAATCCAAAAGGAGCAAAACCTTATTATCCGCCGTTCGCCAAAGACGAATATCATTGTGCAGGGAGTTGCAGGCTCAGGAAAGACAACGGTTGCAATGCACAGGATATCGTATATTTTATATAATTATGCTGATGATTTCAGACCGGAGGATTTCTACATTATAGGCAGTAACCACATTTTGTTGAACTATATTACAAGCGTGCTTCCGGAGCTTGATGTGTACGGCATAAAACAGATGACTATGGAGCAGCTTTTTACAAGGCTTTTGTACGAGGATTGGGATGACAAAAAGTACAGCATACATGAAGTCAGCAAAAATGACGGTAGAAACAGCATAAAGGGCAGTAAAGAATGGTTTGAAGCTCTTGAAAAATTCTGTTGGGATTACGAGGAAAAGTGTATTCCAAGAGATGAGGTTTACATGGAAAAAACGGACAATCTGCTTGTGGGAAAGGTGCTGATTGACACTTATCTGCATGATAATCCGCTTCTTTCCATGCAGAGTAAAATCCTCATGTTAAATGAGATAATTTACTCGAAGTATGAAAATGAGGTTCTCGGTAAGGAAGTGAAGTTCCCTGCAAAGGAGCGCAGAGAGCTTGATAAAAAATACAAAACCTATTTCGGTAAGGAGGACTGGAAAGGCTCTGTGTATGATTTTTACAGGGATTTTCTGCTTAGTCAGAAGGAAAAGGAATATGATATAGATATTCCAAAGGACTCATTTGATGTGTATGATCTGGCAGCGCTTGCGTATATTTATAAGCGCATCAAGGAGACAGATCCGGTTCGTGAGGCGAGTCATGTGGTTATTGATGAGGCACAGGATTTTGGCATGATGGCATACTGCTGTCTGCATTACTGCCTCAGAAACTGCACATACACTATCATGGGCGATACCTCGCAGAATATACATTTTGAGTATGGCTTAAATGACTGGGAGAACTTGAAAAAGCTGATACTCACAGGCACATATGACGCATTCGGTCTGCTTCGAAAGAGCTACAGAAACACTGTTGAGATTTCAGAATTTGCAACAGAGATACTGCGCCATGGAGATTTTGCAATCTATCCGGTGGAGCCTATTATTAGGCATGGAAATGCAGTGCGCATAGAGGAGTATGCCAATGTGCGCCCACTGATTTCGGCATCGGTTGACACGATAAAAGGCTGGCAGAGTGAAGGCTATGAGACGATAGCTGTCGTGTGCCGTGATGAGGCAGAGGCTCTCAAGGTGTCTGCTGAGCTTAAAAAACATATAGAAATAGCAGATGATGATATTGAAACTGCACAGTTTGGTGCAGGAGTCATGGTACTTCCGGTCGCGTATACAAAGGGACTTGAGTTTGATGCTGTATTGCTGTTTGACCCATCAGAGAGAAAATATCCGGCTGATGATAGTCATGTGAAGCTTTTGTACGTTGCAGCTACCCGTGCACTTCATGAGCTTGCTGTATTCCACCGGGGCAGGCTGACACCGCTTATTGCAGACCCTGCTCCTTCCAACAGGCATCAGAAGGAGTTTTCTGCAGAGCCGCTTACTAAGTCAAAGGAATATGAAAAGCAGCAACTGACAGAAAAAGAGATAGAAGAACAAAAGCGTGTTGATGGCAGACGCGATATGGATGAAAGAGAGTATTTTGGTCCGTCGCGCATTGCATTAAAGCCTGAGCAGTTGACAAATAAGGCTGAAAATGAGAAGCTTGATTTATCTGCATTTGTAAAAAAAGACAGGGAAAATCAAACACAATGTACTGCTACAGATATGGCAAATAAAATTAAGATTAAGGAAGTAAGTAAGGCTGCAAAAAAGAGCAGCCTCCCACTCAATCCCTCCCCATACGCATATGGCTCAATCCCGGACAACGATATACTTCATGTAAAGGGACATTCAAAGGGCAAGTTTGCGGTAAAATGGCTCAAAAAAGGTAAATCGCATGTTGAAATCGCCACAGCGGACGGCACACTTTATGTGATACCAATAACACCGGAGATAGTACGCGTAATCTTTGTAAAAGGAATTGGAGCAAAGCCGCACAAAACCTATTGGAAGCAAAAGGCCGATACAGCCTTCAAATGGGTGGCAAAGGAATCCAAATCGCTTATTGAAATTCAAACGGAGAAGCTGATACTTAGGATAGAAAAGAAAAACGGAGCCATACAGTATTTTGATGCCGACAGAAATCTCCTTGTAAGTGAAAATGCCACAGAGCCAAGGCTTTTAAATAATGGCGAGTGCTACACATTTTTTGACTGGGACAAATCTGAAAAGCTCAAATCCAAGGGAATACTTGCGACAGACCTTACTGATTTGACAAACAAAGCCAGATATATTTCGTTCGGAGGCAGACAGCAGAGGCTGCCGCTTATCGTGTCAAACAAGGGATATGGAATCGCTACTGCATCAAGCCGGACAGCACTCTTTTGCAATATAAAGATGTACGGACAGTATATCTTTATAGACGGTGACACTCAAAGCGACTATTATTTTATAGGTGCAGGCAGTGTGGGGCATACACTTGAGCTGTACGGCACATTATAAAATGCAAGTTGCCCAAAGCAAAATTATCTGATAAAATATCGGCATGAGTATAAACGGAGGATAACAGATGAAATTCAGGACAGAAAACGAATTTACACATTTCAAATTTTCAGATGTACATGTGAGCGATATCATGATGAGCTTTGGCACCTTCAAAATATGCCTTGACAACGTAATCATAAAGGCAGATAATTCTAAAAACAGAGATATCCGTGATATGAGGACAAACGGCCTTATATTAAAGCTTTCAGATGCAAATATTATTTCATTCATACGCGAGGGCTTTAAGACATATGATGCCGATGGCAACCTAAAGAGCACCACGGCTGACGAGGAGATAGATGAGGCAGATTATATCGACACCTTCAACAATTTTCTTGACGGATACGCATATTTAATCGAGAAGGAGAATGAAAATTATACCTTCGTATTCGATGGAACAGATGAGCGCTCGTACACCTTGATTGTATCGGCATCAAAAGACGAGTGCGAGTGGGACAGATTTATGAATATTGAGGCATAGAGTATGCCATGGTGCATTTTTAGACAAGTCCAAGATGCACCATGGCATTTTTAAGCCCATCCTCTTTGATATCGTCTGTCACTATATCGGCAACAGCCTTGACTTCATCGCTGGAATTGCCCATGGCAACACCGACATCACAGTAGCGCAGCATATCAAAATCATTCTGGCCATCGCCAAAGCCTATTGTATCAGCCTGGCTCATGTGAAGAAACTCTACCACATCACGTATGCCGGTTGCCTTGTTGACACCGCGCAATGTAATCTCACCGCTGTAAGGTTCAGGCTCTTTAAAGCTGCTCAGGGTTACAACAAATTCATCACCGAGGAGTCTTCTTAAATCATCAATGTGGTAGTCGCAATTGCAGTAAATAGTGCTTTCAACATCAGCGTATCGGTTAGAAAAGCTTGATAATTCATCATCAATCACAATATCCTTAAATGTCGGGTTGTCCTGTATCACATGCATGTCAAACTGCTTTGAGAATGCTGATATGAATTTGTCGGCCCACTTGTGGTTGGTGATGCTTTTATCCTTTGTCTGGAAGATAAGTCCTGTGTTGTTGTCACCAACAGTGTCAAGAATCTTCTGTAACAGATTCTGCCCATAGACATGATGTGCAATTACCTTATCACCCACAGTGACATAGCCGCCGGCAGCAGCCACCACTCCGTCAAAATCAAAGGCTTTTAATGATGGATAAATCTGATTGTAGCTACGTCCGGTGCAAAGAAAAATCATATGACCGTTTTGTTTTGCTCTTATTAGAGCATCGGTGGTTGATGGGCTCATGGTGCTATTGCCGAAATCCACGAGAGTGCCGTCTATATCAAAAAATAATAGTTTTTTCATAAGTGTTACCTGCCTCATTATTATTAATTCATATACCAGATATACTCTACAATACGAATTCAATAAAGGCAATAGTATATGGCTTAAATTTATTTAATAATTTCTGATAAATAAGGCTTTGTTATAACCATAATTAAGAAAAACTATAATATATTCCTATACTTTATTTTCTTAAGTTTTGGCTGTGATGGGTTGAAATAATAAGTTTATTGTGTTATAACGTTAAACAACAAAAGAACAATAAATGCGTTGAAGGAGACTTGGATCACCAGACACCGACAGGAATACAGCGTCACCGACTGAGAGCGCTGTTTGGAAGAGATGATTGCAGGAACACTACCGGAGCAGATTTGTTGAACGATTGATATGGTTTATTTCATAGATAGGTTTATCGTATGTGAATTAAGCTTTTTATATATCAAAAGTAGGCAGATACGATTCATCCACGTTACGGATAAGAGTGGAGAAACATGAACATTCCTTTTTCTCAAAGCGGGTGGTACCGCGGAATATTTTTAGAATTTTCGCCCCGGAGCATTTCATTAATTTGATATGCTCCGGGGCTTTTTTCCGTCCCGCTTAAAAAATCAAAGGAGCACAAAAATATGGAATTCTTAACAGGAGCAGTTCAAAAGGAAGACCTCGGTATCGCAGAAATTCTTGCAGGCGACTACGAGGGCAAAAACATCAAAGTAAAGGGTGCGATTCACACCATAAGAGATATGGGTGAGGTTGCATTCATCGTCTTAAGACGCAGGGACGGACTCATACAGTGTGTATACGAGCCGGGCAAATCCCAGTTTAGCGTCGATGATCTAAAGGAAGCAGATACCGTGGAGGTGTGCGGCACATACAAGAGTGACGACCGTTCTCCAAACGGCTTCGAGCTTCGTCTTGACACTATCACAATTTTATCTGAGCCGGCGGAGCCTATGCCGCTTCAGATCAACAAATGGAAACTGAATACATCACTTGAGGCAAAGCTCAATAACAGGGCAGTGGCACTCAGAAATCCAAGAGAGCGTGCTACGTTCCGTATACAGGAGGGTATCACAAGGGGCTTTAGGGATTTCCTTTACAATAATGGATTTACAGAGATTCATACGCCAAAGCTTGGTGCAAAGTCAGCCGAGGGAGGAGCCAACCTCTTCAAGCTTGAATATTTCCACAGACCGGCTATATTACAGCAGAGCCCGCAGTTTTACAAGCAGATGATGGTAGGTGTCTTTGACAGGGTCTTTGAGACTGCACCTGTTTTCAGAGCAGAAAAGCACAATACAAAGAGACATCTGAATGAGTATACATCACTCGATTTTGAGATGGGCTACATTGACGGATTCGAGGATATCATGGAGATGGAGACCGGCTTTTTGCAGTACACCATGGAGCTTTTAAAGACCTCATACGCCAAGGAGCTTGAGCTTTTAAAGATTAAGCTGCCTGACGTGACAAGCATACCGAGAGTCAGATTTGACGAGGCAAAGCAGCGTGTCGCAGAAAAATATAACAGACAGTTCAGAAACCCATTCGACTTAGAGCCGGAGGAGGAGGTACTTATCGGACAGTACTTCAAGGAAGAGTATGGCAGTGATTTTGTATTTGTCACACATTATCCTTCAAAGAAGAGACCGTTCTATGCCATGGATGATCCGGCAGACGAGACATACACCTTAAGCTTTGACCTGCTTTTCAGAGGTCTTGAAATCACAACAGGCGGCCAGCGAATCCACGACTACAACAAGCTTATGGAAAAAATCGCAAAGCGTGGCATGGAGACAGAGGGCATGGAGAGCTATCTTTCAGCCTTTAAGCACGGCATGCCGCCACATGGAGGTCTTGGAATAGGACTTGAGAGACTTACAATGCAGCTTATCGGAGAGGACAATGTGCGCGAGGCTACGCTGTTTCCTCGTGATCTCAGCAGATTGGAGCCATAGGTCACAGCTTCTGGGGTTGTGGCGGGTGCGCATGCAGGCTGAGAGGCTGCATGTGTGTATATATTTTGCTCAGAAAATTTTTAAGCTTGTTCCGACATTTCCTGCGGATAGGTTGTTGGCAGGATGTATGCTGTGAGGTATTACAGGCTGTGAGCGTCGGAACTGTTAAAAATTTGTCTTCGCAATATATATACACCCATGCGCTACAGGGTGTTGATGCGCACCCGGATGCAAGTTTTGGCAGTCCCAGATATGCAGGATTCAATTATGGCGGGTGCGCTTTAAGGCTGAGAAGTGGCATGTGTGTATAATCCCAAGTAGAAATTAAAATATCAGGAAAGAGAGAAAGAATATCGTATGAATCATATAGGAACAAGAGAAATCGCCACAGAGCGGCTTACTCTTCGAAGATTTGAAATAGAAGATGCCGAGAACATGTTTTACAACTGGGCAAATGACCCGGAAGTGACCAAATATCTTACATGGCCGGCACATGAGAGTGTTGATACTACAGAGACTATTTTAAAGGAATGGATATCTAAGTATGACGAAAAAGATTTTTATCAGTGGGCTATTGAGCTTAATGATCTCGAGCAACCTATCGGAACTATAAGTGTAATTAAAACTGATGAGAGAGTTGAGTCGGTTGAAATCGGTTATTGTATTGGAAAGCGTTTCTGGAATAAGGGATACATGACAGAGGCACTCACAGCTATCATCAGATTTTTCATTAATGAGGTCGGTGCCGGACGTGTATGGGCCAGACATGATACTGAAAATCCAAATTCAGGCAAGGTGATGGCTGCGGCAGGCATGGATTATGAAGGTACTTTACGCCATGCAGGCTTCAACAATCAGGGTATATGCGATGAAGCGGTATATGCAAAGGTCAGAAGTGCAGCACTTGACGAGGAGCCTGAGGAGGAAACTCCTGAGCAGCAGGCTGTTACCACAAAGGTGATGGGCGAGGATGGAGTCATGAGAAACGTAATCTCTGACGAGACTATGGAGTATGTCGGAATCCTTGCAAAGCTTGAGCTTTCACCTAAGGAGGCAGAGGCTGCCAAGAAGGATATGGCAGATATGCTTGATTATATCGACAAGCTCGAGGAGCTTGATACTGCGGGAATTGAGCCTATGAGCCACGTATTCCCTGTAAACAATGTATTCAGAGATGATGTTGTCACAAACGGTGACGGAAGTGAAGCTACACTTGCCAATGCACCGGTCAAGAAGGACGGCGGATTCAAGGTACCAAAGACAATCGGCGAATAACGGCAAGGAGGAGAAAAATGGATTTAATGTCTTTAACTGCCGTGGAACTCGGCAAGAAAATACAGGCAAAGGAAGTTACAGTGGAAGAGGCTGTAAAGGCTGCCATTGCTTCTATAAAAGCAAAAGAAGAAAAGATAAACAGCTTTGTCACAATAGACGAAGAGGGTGCACTTAAAAAAGCAGCAGAGGTTCAGGCAAAAATTGATGCGGGAGAGCTAAAAGGGGCACTTGCGGGTGTGCCTGTAGCCATAAAGGATAACATGTGTACAGAAGGTCTTCTCACCACATGTTCATCAAAGATACTCTACAATTTCATTCCGACCTACACAGCAGAGGCTGTTAAGCGTCTTGAGGATGCAGGCTGTGTCATCGTTGGAAAAACCAACATGGATGAGTTTGCCATGGGAAGCACAACAGAGACATCTGCCTTTGGAGCAACCAAAAACCCATGGAATACAGAGCACGTACCGGGCGGTTCATCAGGCGGAAGCTGTGCAGCAGTTGCAGCAGAGGAGGTGCCGTTTGCACTCGGTTCGGATACAGGCGGATCCATAAGACAGCCAAGCTCCTTCTGTGGTGTGACAGGAATCAAGCCAACTTACGGAACAGTTTCACGTTACGGACTTATAGCTTACGGTTCATCGCTTGACCAGATCGGACCAATTGCAAAGGATGTCACAGATTGTGCCACAATACTTGAGACAATTGCTTCATATGATAAGAAGGATTCGACATCAGTAAACAGAGATGATTTGAAGTTTACAGAGGCTCTTATTGATGACGTAAAGGGTATGAAAATCGGTATTCCAAAGGATTATTTCGGTGACGGACTTGATCCTGAAGTAAAATCGGCTATTCTTGCAGCTGCAGATGTTTTAAAAGAAAAAGGAGCTATCGTAGAGGAATTTGACCTTGGACTTGTAGAGTACGCGATTCCTGCCTACTATGTAATCGCCTGCGCAGAGGCAAGCTCAAACCTCGCCAGATTTGACGGTGTAAAATACGGATACCGCACCAAAGAGTACACAGACCTTCACAACATGTACAAGAAATCGCGTTCTGAGGGCTTTGGACCTGAGGTGAAGAGGAGAATCATGCTCGGCTCCTTTGTACTCTCATCAGGATATTATGATGCATATTATCTTAAGGCACTACGTGTAAAAGCGCTTATCAAGAAAGCCTTTGATGATGCCTTTGCCAAATATGATGTGATACTCGGACCGGCAGCACCAACCACAGCTCCAAAGCTTGGAGAGAGCTTAAGTGATCCAATCCAGATGTATCTCGGCGATATTTACACTATATCAGTAAACCTCGCAGGACTTCCGGGAATATCGCTTCCGTGCGGTATGGACAAAAACGGACTTCCAATAGGATTACAGCTTATCGGAGACTGTTTTAAGGAGAAGAATATCATCCGTGCAGCCTACAGCTTTGAAAAAACAAGAGAGCTTAAGCGCAGCACTATCGCGGAGAAATACAGTAACAAAAATACAGCAGATACCAATAAATCTGCCGGTGCACAGTAGGAAGGAGGCAAAAAGGATATGAAAAACTATGAGACAGTCATCGGACTTGAGGTCCATGTAGAGTTAGCTACAAAAACAAAGATCTTTTGCGCCTGCTCCACAGCTTTCGGAGGCGCACCAAATACACATACATGTCCTGTCTGCACAGGACAGCCGGGCTCACTTCCTGTTTTAAACAAGCAGGTTGTAGAGTACGCAGTGGCAGTAGGACTTGCCACCAACTGTACCATCACACAGTACAGCAAATTTGACAGAAAGAACTATTTCTATCCTGATAATCCACAGAACTATCAGATATCACAGCTTTATCTGCCAATCTGCCGCAACGGTTCAGTGGAGATTGAGACAGCAAACGGAAAGAAAAACGTCAGAATCCATGAAATCCACATGGAGGAGGATGCCGGAAAGCTCGTACATGACGAGTGGGAGGACGTATCTATCGTAGATTACAATCGTTCCGGAGTACCTCTTATAGAGATAGTATCAGAGCCTGATATGCGCTCGGCTGATGAGGTTATCGCATACCTTGAGACGCTGCGTCAGACCATCCAGTATCTTGGAGCATCTGACTGTAAACTAAATGAGGGCTCAATGCGTGCCGATGTCAACATCTCAGTAAGAGAGGTCGGAGCCAAGAAATTCGGAACACGTACTGAGATGAAAAACCTTAACTCCTTCAAGGCTATCGCGCATGCCATCGAGGGCGAGCGCGAGCGTCAGATAGAGCTTCTTGAGATGGGAAGAAAGGTAGTACAGGAGACACGTAGATGGGATGACAACAAGGAATCATCACATGCCATGCGTTCAAAAGAGGATGCACAGGACTACAGATATTTCCCGGAGCCTGACCTCGTGCCAATCGTTGTATCCGATGAATGGATTGCACAGATAAAGGCAAAGCAGCCTGAGCTTCGCCCACAGAAGCTTGCGCGCTACAAGAAGGAATACGACATCCCAGAGTATGATGCAAAGCTTCTCACAGAGTCAAAGCATATGGCAGACATATTTGAGGCTGCCACAAAGCTCTGCGGCAAGCCGAAGAAGGTTTCAAACTGGCTGATGGTTGAGACAATGCGACTGTTAAAGGATAACGATATGGATGCAGATGAGATAAAATTCTCACCTGTAAACCTTGCAAAGCTTGTAGATCTGGTGGATGCAGGCACGATCAACTCATCTGTTGCCAAGGAAGTATTTGAGAAAATATTCTCGGATGATATCGACCCTGAGCAGTATGTCGAGGAGAACGGTCTTAAGAGCATGAATGATGAGGGTGAGCTTATAGCCACAATCCAGGCTGTAATCGATGCAAATCCACAGGCAGTGGAGGATTATCACAATGGCAAGAAGAAAGCCATCGGAGCACTTGTAGGTCAGACCATGAAGGCCACAAAGGGCAAGGCAAATCCTGCTGTTGTCAATAAGCTTCTTATGGAGCTGTTATAATTTCTGTAATTTTTACAGAGACAATGAATGAGCACACATTTGATATAAATATATTGAATGTGTGCTTTTTTTTACATTTAATGAATGTCATGAATTTCGTTTTTAAACTCGTTGACGATGAAATATAGTGACGATATAACCTGACTTTGAGAGTTGAAATGCAAAATGGTGCTAAGCCACCGGTTTAAAACCGATGACTTAGCATTTTTTAAATTTCACTTTCAGAAAAAATAGTTTGTCAAAGGCAGATTTGTCAGTTTTGACAGGTCATTTATGAACGAAGTATCACAAGTCAGGTTTATATATTTTTTCAATGAAATTTTAGCAAGTTTAAAGCTATGCATAAACTCAAATACTGACTCGGAAGAGTAGAAATTTTCCATGAGTTTCATTTGCAATTTTCTGCACTTTTTTCAGCATGAAATTCTTTGTTTAATTTGAAAATCCAACCCTTATAATATGCAATCGGATCATCAATACCTTTTTCAATTAGTTTGTGGACGTAACCGATAGGTTTGTATTATTTATGAGCAGGCCGATGATGTTTATATTATAACATCATGAATACAAGAGAAAAATATACTGGTGCTAAATCTTAAAGATGGGTCTTATATTTTTTTGCAGGCATCAAATGTGATATAAGAAAATAATTAAATTTTATTATAGATTAGTAAGATAGACAAAAAATATTTAATATTTTGTTGACAAATTTATCACATGCGTATATAGTAGTACAAGAAAGAACTACTATATACGGAGGGAAATATGTTAGAAAAATTTGGACTTTCAAAACAAGAAATAGCGGTATACAGTCAATTGAGTATTTCTAAAGGAAAAACAGGTTATGTTATTGCTAAGGATATAAATATGTCAAGATCAAATGTATATCCGATATTAAATAGTCTTGTGAAAAAAGGTGCAGTTATATTTGAAGATGGAGAATCTAGAAAATATTTTAAAGTAAATCCAGAAGAATTTTTTGATAATTATATAAATAGTCTTATAAAAATAAAAAATGAATTGCTTGAAGAATTGCAAGAGGAAGAGGATATTCCAGATGGATATTTTACTATTGAAGGAGAAACCAATATAAAAAATAAAATTAATTCGCTTGTTAGTAATGCAAATAGTAGGGTTTATGTATGTGGGAAAAAAGATGAAATTTTCTTTTTGAATGATATATTGGTAAAACTATGTGAAAAAAATAAGAAAGTCGTTGTTATTACGGACAATATAGAAGAATGGGATAATAGGATGATTATATATAAATCGGAACATGAATTTTTGCAGGTCGGCTTAATTGTTGATTCTGATAGTGCGATAGTAGGAAATATTTACGGTGAAGAAGCCAATTGTTTGTATTCAAGAAATAAGAATTTTGTGATTTCTTATAAAATAAATTTAAAGAATGAAATAGAGGTGATAGAAATGAAAAAGTGATAAATAGAATATGGAATAAATATTTAAAAGACAAAGGAGGAATATAAATGAAAATATGTAAAAAATGTATTTTACCAGAAAATTTTAAAGAGATAACCTTTAATGAAGAAGGAGTTTGTTGTTACTGTCAAACTAACACTACAGTAGCCAAAAAAGTTAATATTTCAGATGAATTTAGATATGAAAAATGCGATGAAATAGATAAAATAATTTCTGAAAACAAAGGAAAGGGCCAATATGATTGTGTTGTCGGATTTAGCGGTGGTAAAGATAGTACATATCTTTTATGGAAACTCAAGAATGAATATAAACTAAATATTTTAGCTGTTGTAATAGATCATGGTTTTTTCCCAAATGTCACAAATGAAAATATAGATATTGTTCAAAAAAAATTAAAGATTGATGTATTAAAGTATTCGATTAATAGTGGCTTCATGGAAAGATTTTTTAAATTTAAATTTGAAAATTATAAGACAAAAGCTATTTTTGACGATGTATGTGCAGATTGTTCAAATATTCTTGAAGGAAATGTTATTAAAATTGCTGCAAAAATGGATATTCCATTAGTATTTATAGGTCTATCGCCAGAGCAGGTCAATAGATATGTCTATGAAATTCCTAAAAAACATTTACTAGAATCATGGGAAAAAGATGTATTTTCCGACAAACATTTTTTTGAAAATACGGATCGATTTTATTCTTGGAGAGGAATAGAAGAAAAAAGTATAGATTCAATAAAAGTAATTATTCCATATCATGTATGGGATTATGATGAGGAAGAGATAGTAATGACTTTGGAAAAGGAAAACATATTGCCAAGCAGGAAATCAAATCCCATGATGACTAGATGCAAAATTTTAGATACAATGTGTTATTTAGATAAAGAGAGAATAGGGTATGATGGATTTATGGCACCATTTTCAGATTTAATTAGAATGGGAAAAGCACCAAGAAAAAAATATTACGATTTATTTTATACGGATTATAAAATAAATAAAGCACATGTTGACGAGGTAGTTGAACGATTGAGTTTGAACATGCAGGAGTTGATAAAAAAATAGCATGAATGAGTTGAAACTGAAAGATGAAATAAAGAAACGTCTTAAAAAACACAAATTATTTTTTGAAAATCATGCTGAACTTGGAAATCAAGAATATGAAACTGCAAGGTATATAAAGAAATGTCTTTTGAGTTTAGGATATGTTGTTGAGGAGATAAATAGTTCAACTGGAATAATTGCGAGTCTAGAACAGAATACTAAAAATAGAAAATGTTTGTTTTTTAGAGCGGAAATGGATGCTTTACCAGTAGAAAATAATATTGTAAAACATGCCTGTGGACATGATTCTCATATGGCAGTTATGCTTTCTTTAGCAGAAGAAATTGCAGGTTATTCTAACTTAAAAATTGATGTTGTATTTCTATTTCAACCAGCTGAGGAACTTTGTAATGGAGCAAAAAAACTGATAGAGCATGAAATATTTAATAAATATAATGAAAAAAATATATTAGGCTTTCATATGTGGGCAGACTTACCATATTGCAGTTGTGCTTTGGTTAAGGGAAATATGATGGCTGGTGGTGGGCAATTTAAGATTGAAATAGAGGGAAGTGCAGCACATGGTGCATTTCCATATTTGGGTAAAGACTCAGTGGTTATTGCAGCTGAAGTAATAATTGAAATTCAGTCAATTATTAGCAGACAGATAAATCCATTAGATTCTGCGGTAATAACTGTAGGAACAATTAATGGTGGGATTGCAGATAATCAAATTCCAACAAAGACAACAATTACAGGAACGATAAGATATCTTTCGGAACAGACTAAGATTAGAATTATAGAATATATAAAGAATATTTGTAAAAGTAAAAAGGTAAAGTGGAATGTTGAAATTGAATTTACATTTAAAGAAAGGGTATTTCCAATAGAAAATGATGAAAAATTGATAGAAATAATATCCGAAGATGTTATAGATGTATTTGGAAAAGAAGCTGTAATAAGTGATTATAGGACGATGGCAGTGGATGATTTTTCAGAATATATGAAAACAATACCAGGAATATATTTATTAGTTGGATGTCAGAATAAAGAGCAATACCCATAACATCATCCTCAATTTTATGTGGATGCATATGCAATGGAAAAGGCATATGAACTAGTGAGCAAGTTGTTTTTGAAATTAAATGAGGTGAAAAAATGAATAAAGAAGTAGTTGTAATTATTTGTCCAGATGTTCTTAAAAAACCATATTTTTATGAAGCTATTAAAAAAAGAAATTATGATATAGCAGTTGTAGCTAAAGGATATAAAGGCGATAAAGCTGATTATATTTTAAATATTGATTATAAGAATTTGGACATTGTAGTTAGTGAGTTAGTTAAGTTTAGAGAGAAACATAAAATAGCTATGATATTTAGTGTTAGTGAATTCGGTATTGAGGTAGCAGCAGCAGCGTCAGAAATACTTGGTATTCCATACGGATCTTCTTATGCGGCTGTTAAAAGAGCTAGAAATAAATATCTTACAAGACAATTTTTAAGAGAAAAAAATGTTGCAACACCAAATTTTGGAATTGCAAAAAATAATCAAGAAATAAAAAAATTGATTAAAAAAATAGGACTTCCTGTTATTATTAAGCCACTAAATGGTGCAGGTGCATGCTCTGTAATTCAGATAAATAGCATAGATGAAATAGAAGAAAAACTTGAAAATGTGATTGCTAATAGAGGAAAAATGCCCGTTAATGATTATCGAATTGACACTACTCAAGAATACTGGATTGTAGAGGAGTATTTAGATGGTATAGAGATTTCTGTTGAATGCTGTACGTTTGAAGGTGAAACAAAAGTTATAGCTATTCATGATAAATATTGTGATGTATGTGAACCTTATTTTATCGAAAAGACATTTGTAACACCATCGCCAAGATTTACAACAGAGCAAATTATAGAAATTGAGTGCATGGCAAAAGAGGTACTTTCAGCTATTGGATATGATTATGGTGTTGCACATGTAGAAATGAAAGTTACGTCTAATGGACCAAGACTGTTAGAAATAAATGCAAGAGTAGGTGGCGGATTGAATATGGAATCAGTATTATATTCAACAGGTATTAATATATTAGAATTATTATTAGATATAAGACGTGGCATTAAACCCAATATTAATGTTACGCATAGAAATAATGTAGCTTTTACTATGATTCCGGTAGTTGAAGGAATTGTAAAGAAGATATCTGGTTTTGAAGAGGCTTTAGAAGTAGATCATATATCCTTGGCTCAGCCATATCTTGAAGTGGGAGAAGAGGTCAAGGCTCGTCAGGCTAATTATGGTGGTTTTATTTTGGCAAAAGATGGTGATACTTCAACATTATTAGAAAAATTAAAAGTTGCTGAACAAAAAGTAGAATTTGAAATAGAGAAAGTATGATGGAAAATATATGTATTTATAAAGGATTAAATAGGGATATGTATACTCTTGCATTATATAGATTTATATCTGGAATGGGATATTTTGTGATTCCATATTTAAGCCTTTTTTTAACAGGTGAATTGAAAATTTCTGTAATTATTTCAGGAATTGTAATTGCAGGAGCAAATTTATTTTGTATACCAGTTTTATATATTAGTGCAAGAATTACAGAAAAGATAGGACCTAAGAATACAATAATCATAACGCAGATTATATCTGCATTGTCATATATAATTGTAGTTATTTGTCCATATAATATATTGAAAATATGGTTTACTATTGTTGGATTATGTCTTTCCTCTGTTGCTGTTCCATCAATGGATACATGGGCTACTATAAAGAATTCAGATGGGGATAGAAGAAAAGTATTTTCTTTACTATATTTGGCACAAAATATTGGATTTGCAATTGGAAGTTTAGTTATAGGTTTTGCGTACAAAATAAATCCAGATTTTGTATTTATAGGAGATGCAATTACTACTTTTTTGGCTGTTGGAATATTGTATATAAATACAGAAGACACAAAGGCAGAATTATTCAAAAAAGATAATACTAAAAATGTAAAACTAGATTTAAAAATTGGTATATCAATAAAAGTATTTATGTTTATCATTTTATTAAATGCACTTGCGTATGGACAATTATCATTTATGTTACCAGTTTTTTTAAGAAGAGTGACTACGAATGGAACAGTTCTTTATGGATTCGTAATGGCTGTAAATGCAATTTTAGTAATTATTCTTTCGCCAATTTTTACTCAGGTTTTTAAAAATGCGAAACTTATAGATGTAATAATTTTATCTGAGTTATTATTTGCTTTGGGCTATGGTACATATGGATTTGGAACAAATAATATTGAGTTTGTTATGATTACGATTTTATGGTCAATTGGAGAGGTACTGTTTTCTATTAATTATATGGCTTATATAGTACAGAATACGGAAAAATATCTAGTTCCGAGAGTTGCAGCTATGGCTGCAATATTTAATAAAGTAGGTGTAATTCTAAGTTCTGTTATTGGCGGAGCATTTATTTCTGAAGTAGGATATTTAAAAAGTTGGATGTGTATAAGTATTATTATGTTAATTTCTGGTGGGTTGGCTGTTTTTATAAGGAGGACAGAAAAATGAGATTTACAAAGATGCATGGATGTGGAAATGATTATGTTTTTATAAATTTATTTGAAGAAAAGATTGATAATCCAAAGATGATTTCAAAAAGGATAAGTGATAGACATTATGGAATTGGATCAGATGGCTTAATTACTATTGGCCCGTCAAATAATGCAGATTTTAAGATGTGTATTTACAATTCAGATGGATCAGAGGCAGAAATGTGTGGAAATGGAATAAGGTGTGTTGGAAAATATGTTTTTGATAATGGGCTCACAAATAAAAATAAAATCACAATTGAAACTTTATCAGGAATTAAAGAACTTAAGTTAAATATTATTAATGATAAAGTAAATACGATTGAAGTTGATATGGGAATCCCTCTTATAAAATCTAAAGATATTCCTACTGTAATAGACCGAAATATTATAGTAAGTGAAGAGGTTAAAATTGATGAGAATATATTTAATATTACGTGTGTCTCAATGGGAAATCCACATACAATTTTATTCGTGAATGATATTACAAAGATAGAAATTGAAAAATATGGAGAATTAATTGAAAATAGTAAATTATTTCCGAATAAAACAAATGTTGAGTTTGTCAAAGTAATATCAAGAGATGAAATATCAATGAGAGTGTGGGAACGTGGATCAAAAGAAACTTGGGCATGTGGAACTGGAGCTTGCGCGGCTGTCACAGCTTGTGTTTTAAATGGAAAAACAGATAATCAAGTGTTAGTACATCTTAGAGGTGGAGATATTAAGGTTACATATGATATTAATGAACATATTATTATGGAAGGAGAAGCTAAGACGGTTTACGTAGGAGAAATTGAATTAATATAGGCCGACTTAAAAATAGGCGATGAATAAAAATGATTTTAATTGTGAAAATGGTTTAATCAATTATATAAATTCTAAAAATTCATCTACTCCAATTAAGGCATATTTAAAAGGAAACATAGAGGTAAGTAAGGATATTCCTGCGGATATTGATTATTTAGAATTAAAAGATGGAGCTATCCTTTTTGGTGATTATTCAAATATTTCAAATTATATAGAGAATAAGAATATAGAGTTTGTGAGGATAGAATGTGAAAGAACAAATTCAAAATTAGAAACTATAGGATTTGAAAATATTAATGCTAGAATAGAACCTGGTGCACAGATTAGAGAAAGAGTAATTATTGGAGAAAATGTAGTGATTATGATGGGCGCAATTATAAATATTGGAGCACAAATTGGAGATGCATCAATGATTGATATGAATGCAGTAATAGGTTCGAGAGCACATATTGGAAAAAGAGTTCATGTAGGAGCAGGAGCTGTTATTTCGGGAGTATTAGAACCACCAAGCGCAACATCATGCTATATAGAGGATGATGCATTTATAGGAGCTAATTCTGTTGTGCTAGAAGGTGTAAAGGTTGGTAAGGGAGCAGTTGTTGCAGCTGGAGCTGTGGTATGTGAAGATGTTATACCTTATAGCGTTGTAGCTGGGGTACCAGCACGTGAAATTAAAATGGTTGATAATGTTACGAATTTAAAGACTACAATTGTAGATAAATTGAGGTAGAAAGAATATATGATAAATAAGAAAAATATATTACGAGGATATACATATAGTTACGAAGAAGGGAGAAAAGCTCGGGATAGTTGTCGGTTATTGACACTCAGAATAGAGACAAGTTTGGTATGTAATATGAAATGTCGCTATTGTGCATGGGAAAGTGGAAATGCACTAGATTATGAAATAGACTTTACCGAGTTAAAAAGATGTATTGATGATGGAATATCATTAGGAATTAAATCAGTGGTTATTATTGGTGGAGGTGAACCAACTATTTATAGTCATTTTGCAGAATTAGTTATGTATATAAATAGTAAGAAGTTAATTCCGGTTGTAATTACAAATGGTTTAACTATGAATTATGATTTAGCAAAATTTTTATATGATAATAATTGTTCAGTTCTTTTAAAACATGATTCATTTCATAAGCATGTTCAGGATTATTTGTCTGGCATCAATGGAGCATATTCAAAAATAAACGATGGGTTAAATAATCTTATTAGTGTTGGCTATACACAAGATATAGATGATGGATTAAGATTAGGACTTTCATTCGTTGTTACAAAACAAAATATTGATGAAATAACAAAAATTTGGAAATATTGTAGAAATAATAACTTATATCCAAACATGGAGTTACTGAATCCCATTGGACGTACAAAGTATAATGCCGACAAACTTATACCAGAACAAAGTTATGTAAAAAAAATTATTGAAGAAATAAAAAAAATTGATTTAAATTTAGGTTTTGACATATCGAATGAACCTTCGTGTTTGCAGCATTTATACAGTATGTATTTAAATGTTCAAGGAAATATTCAACCATGTGGAGCTATAAGAATTAAAGAGTTCAAATATAATGAATATGATTCATTGAAAGAATGTTATGAAAATAGTTATTTTAGTAGAATTAGAAGGATAGAAAATCATCTTGATGAAGACTCAGAGCTCACTTATTTTAGAATTTAATCTAGGAGAATATGTATGTTTTTAAGTAAAGAAAAAGTATTTGAATTAACAGAAAAATATGGAAGTCCGATATATGTATATGATGAGAATATATTGAGAAAATCATGTAAAGAAATGCACGACTTACTTCCGGGGAAAAATTTTAGAGTAAACTATTCAGCAAAAGCCAATAGTAATATAGAAATTTTGAGGATAGTTCTTGATGAGGATATTGATGTTGATGCAATGTCACCGGGGGAAATATATTTACAAAAGCTTGCTGGCTATACTTCTGAAAAAATATTTTATATTGGAAATAATGTATCAAAAGAAGAGATGCAATTTGCCTTGCAGCAAAATGTGCTTGTGAGTGTTGATTCGCTATCACAGCTTGAATCTTTTGGACAGATTAATCCTGGTGGTGATGTAGCTGTAAGATTCAATCCAGGAATTGGAACGGGGCATCATCAAAAAGTTGTTACAGCGGGAAAAAATACAAAATTTGGAGTTCAGAAGGATTTTGTTCCAATGGTAAAAGAAATTCTTTCAAAATATAATCTTAACATTGTTGGAATAAATCAGCATATAGGGTCTTTGTTTTTAGAGCCTGATTCGTATATAAAGGGAGTGCAATCACTTCTGGAAATTGCTACTCAGTTTCCTAATTTGAAATTTATAGATATGGGAGGTGGGTTTGGTATACCTTATCATGAAAAAGAGGGTAGATTAAATCTTAGTGTGTTATCAAAAAGACTTAATTCTATCTTAGACGATTTCTTGAAAAAATATGATAATAAGGATGTTATTTTTAAGATTGAACCAGGACGCTATATTCCAGCAGAATGTGGTGTACTTTTAGGTAAAGTATATTCTGTCAAGGAAAATTATAATAAAACTTATGTAGGAACTGATTTGGGATTTAATGTTCTTATGAGACCTGTTTTATATGACTCGTATCATGCAGTAACTGTTTTTAATAGAGATGAGAGTAAAACAGAAGAAAATGCAACGATAGTTGGAAATATTTGTGAATCTGGAGATATTATTGCAAATGATAGGAAGATAAAGAAAGTCAGTTTGGGAGACGTGATTGCAGTGAATAATGCTGGTGCATATGGGTTCGCAATGAGTTCTAACTATAATTGCAGATTAAAACCAGCCGAAGTGCTAATTGATAGGGAGGGAAAAGACCGATTAATTAGAAAACGTGAAAATTTTGAAGACCTTGTTAGAAATTTCATTATATAATAGAAATAGATATGTGTTTTAGAGAATGCGAAAGAATGAATACGTCTATTATATCGATTAAGATGCATATGGTGAACAAGAGAATTATAATGAGCATACAGATTAGTTAAGTACTTCCTGCACCAATAAGGTGCAGGGAGTTTTTTATATAAAAAGAAAAACCGGCTGTCTTGCACGAGCCCATTCAGTAGTGTATAATAGTTAAATGGCTGATAAAGCAGCCAAATGATACAAAGGCGGTAATTCACCTATGAATAATGATGATTTCAAGGAAGTACCTGACAATATTCAGGATAATAAGGAAGAAACTACAAATAACATAGATAATACAAACGATAACAAGTCAAACGACTACGAGGATGTCTGCTACATCTGCCGCAGACCGGAGAGCGTGGCAGGCAAGATGATACATATCCAGCCGAACCTGTGCATCTGCAACGATTGTATGCAAAAGACCTTTGACTCCATGAGCAACGGTAATTTTGGCAACCTCGGAAATCTGGGAAATATAAGCAATATGGATTTTGGCAATATGCCCAATATCAGCATGATAAATTTGTCAGATCTGACAGGAGGCATACCAAACAGCCAGAAGCTTAAGAAGAAAAAACCAAAGGAAGAGAAAAAGGTCGAGCCGATTCTTGACATTCACTCAATTCCTGCACCGCATAGGATTAAGGCGAGTCTTGATGACTATGTGGTAGGTCAGGAGCATGCAAAGAAGGTCATGTCGGTTGCAGTATATAACCACTACAAGCGTGTCATGGCTGACAATAAGCATAAGGCGCAGGAAGAGAATACCACTGCAAAGCAGGCTTCAAATAAATATGATGGTGTGGAGATTGAGAAATCAAATATGCTCATGATCGGACCTACAGGTTCAGGAAAGACATATCTCGTAAAGACTCTTGCAAAGCTTTTAGATGTGCCACTTGCCATAACAGATGCCACATCACTTACTGAGGCCGGATATATCGGTGACGATATCGAAAGTGTGGTAAGTAAGCTTCTTGCGGCTGCAGATAATGACGTGGAGAGAGCTGAGCACGGTATCATTTTTATAGATGAGATAGACAAGCTTGCAAAGAAGAGAAATGCCAACCAGCGTGATGTGAGCGGAGAGTCAGTGCAGCAGGGTATGCTTAAGCTTTTAGAGGGCTCAGAGGTTGAGGTGCCGGTTGGTGCCAGCAGCAAGAATGCCATGGTTCCGATGACCACAGTTGACACGAGAAATATTCTCTTTATCTGCGGAGGCGCTTTTCCGGGTCTTGAGGATATCATAAAGGAGCGCCTGAACAAGGAGGCTTCTATAGGCTTCAAGGCTGATTTGAAGGACAAGTATGATGGGGATGAAAACCTGCTCATGCAGGCAACTGTTGATGATATTCGCAAATTCGGAATGATTCCTGAGTTTATCGGACGACTTCCAATCATGTTCTCACTTGAGGCGCTCACCGAGGATATGCTTGTAAAGATATTGAAGGAGCCAAAGAATGCCATTATCAAGCAGTATCAGAAGCTTCTTGAGATGGATGAGGTAAGGCTTGAGTTCGATGACGATGCGCTTTATGCCATCGCTAAGATGGCAAAGGAGAAGAAGGTCGGAGCCAGAGCCCTTCGTGCGATTATAGAGGATTTCATGCTCGATATCATGTATGAGATACCAAAGGATGACAATATCGGCACGGTTACAATCACTAAGGACTATGTGGAGAAGAAGGGTGGCCCGCTCATTCAGATGAGAGGTACACCTGAGCTTGTAGACAGTCAGCACGTTTAATTGTTAAATGATTATGAAATTGTGAATTGGCTGTAAATGATGCAACCAGGCTATGCGTAATGAATCTATGTGTAGTCTGTAATGATTTATAAACGTTCATATATCAAGAGGAATTGGAAAAATGAAAATTATCCACTGTGCAGACCTGCATCTGGATTCGAAGATGACCTCGAATCTGTCAAAGGAGCAGGCAAAAGAGAGAAAAATGGAAATACTGCGTACATATTCAAGGATGATAGAGTACGCCAAAAATAACGATGTAAAGGCGATTATCATAGCAGGCGATTTATTTGACACGAGAAATGTGTCAGCGACTGCCAGAAATCTGGTAAAGGATTCGATTACGTCAAATCCGGATATTGATTTCTATTATCTTAAGGGTAATCACGACTCGGACAATTTCATATCGAAGCTCGATGAAATCCCTGACAACCTTAAGCTTTTTTCTAATCAGTGGACCTCATACAGCTATGGAAATATCACAATAACAGGTCTTGAGATAGACAAGTCTAACCAGGCGGCCATGTACAATTCTCTTGTGCTCGACAATGACAATTACAACGTTGTCACTCTCCACGGACAGCTCGGTGATGAGATTTCCACAGGCGACCTTAAGAATAAGGGCATTGATTATCTCGCACTCGGCCATGTGCATGAGTATCAGAGCGGACAGCTTGACAACCGTGGCATGTATTGCTACAGCGGCTGCTTAGAGGGAAGAGGCTTTGATGAGTGTGGACAAAAGGGCTTTGTGGTGCTTGATATAGATGATGAGAAGCTCACGGCAGGCTTTAGCTTTGTACCGTTTGCGTACAGGAGTCTCTACACGCTGTATGTGGATGTGACAGGAGCCATGACCACACAGGATGTGGCTGTGAAGATGGAAAAAGCCATTTCGGACAGTGAATATTCATCGAGAAGCATGGTAAAGTTCGTGCTTGTAGGTGAGGTGGACGTGGATTGTGAGATAAACACAGACTTCCTCAAGGATATGTTCGAGGAATATTTCTACTATGAAAAGGTGTATGATGAGACAAGGCTTCTCATCAATTACAGTGAATACGAAAAGGATGCATCACTTAAGGGTGAGTTCATACGGATGGTGCTTGGCTCAGATATGACCGAGGAGCAGAAGTCTGAGGTCATCAGGTGTGGTATATCGGCGCTTAGCGGGGAGGAGATTTAGAAATTGAAATTAATAGCTTGTCACATAAACAACTTCGGAAAGCTGTCCGATCTTAATATCAATTTCAATGATGGAGTCAATGTCATAAACCAGCCAAACGGCTGGGGAAAGAGTACACTTGCGGCTTTTTTGAAGGCTATGCTGTACGGCTTTGATACGAAAAAGGAGCCGGGCGCCTTTGAGAGGGAAAGAAAGCTCTATAAGCCATGGCAGGGCGGCACTTATGGTGGAGAGCTTGATTTTGAGGCCGATGGAGTGGAGTACAGACTTGTAAGGACCTTTGGCCTCACAGAAAAGCAGGATGATTTTCACTTATACAGGCTTGCAACCATGGTTGAGTGTGATGATTTTTCACCACTGCTTGGAGAGGAGCTTTTTGACCTCGACCGCAGCTCGTTCAAGAGAACGATATACATAGCACAGGCAGACTGCATGTTTTCATCTTCAGACAGCATCAGCGCAAAGCTTGGCAATATGGCGGAAAATACAAATGACATCAACAACTTCGAGTCGGCGACAGCGGACATTAAGGATATGATGAACAAGATGTCCCCAAACCGTATCACAGGCTCCATCAAAAAGCGTGTAAATACACTCACAGCCTTAGAACAGGAGCTTAAGAAGTATCAGGCCGCGGATGAGGCGGCAGCACAGCTTTCACAGAAAATAGATGAGAAAACTGCCCAGAAGAAGGAGCTTACCGGTATCAGGGCCGAGTACGGCAGGGCACTTCAGGTGGCATCTGAGGACAGCAGAAAGCAGGCACTTCGTGAAAACTACGAGCAGCTTTGTGCCGTTGCAAAGGAGAAAGAGAGCATTTACAATGCTGCATCGGCAGTCTTTGGAGACAAAGCTCCGGATGAGGCAGAGCTTTTGGAAAAGACAAAGCAGGCCGGAGAACTTGAAAGCTTAAAGGCTGTAGAAGATAATCTGAGCTTTACGCCTGAGGAGGAGCAGTATTTAGATACACTTTCAGGTATGTTTAAGGATGGTGTGCCATCTGATGAGGGTCTTGATGAGATGCAAAAGAAGATTGCAAACATCCAGAGTGTCAAGAATGAGTACAGCCACATGGAGCTCAAGCTCTCGCAGATGACCTCACTTGCAAAGATGGCAGATGATGAGGAGGAACCGGAGACACCTGAGAAGACTAAGCTTGTACCTGCAGGTATTGTGCTTATGGTTATCGGTCTTTTGGCAGCGGCTGTTGCCACGGTATTCAGTCTGAATGAGAAGTACAATGTGAAGGAAATCATGTTTCTTGTGGTAGGCATAGCTGGAGTCGCTATGGCGCTTTGCGGTGTTGTCATGATGGTCTATGGAATCCGTCTGAACAACAAAAAGCAGAGAGCATACATCAGGCTTATGGCTGAGCGTGAGGAAAATATAAAGCAGAAGGAGATACCGATTCAGGAATTAAAGGAACAGCTTGAGCAGATTCAAAGCGGCATTATATCAATGGAGCATGAGGTATCGCAGTTTTTTGACAGCTTTTCGATTGAAGCAGATGAATCGCAGTATCAGGAGAAGCTTTATGAGCTTCGAACAAAGGCTCATGACTACAGCCGTTTCAACGAGCAGATAGGAAAGCGCGCCAAGACAAAGGCTGACTATGAGAAGGCAAAGGCTTCGCTTGATGAGTATTTAAGTCTCTATGGATATGACAGCGCTGCAGAATATACACAGGCACTTGCACAGATGAAAAAGCAGCTCGCAGAGGCCGGCTTTGCAAAGGAAAATATGGACAGTGCTCTTCAGAAGAAAACGCAGTTTGAGAATGACAACGATATGGACAAGCTTCTTGCACCAAATGAGTGTCCGTATACACTTGATGAGCTCAATGAGATGATTTCAAAGGTGGAAGGCAGCCTCGATGAAATCAGGGCATCCTTAGTGCAGTACGGCAGACAGATGGATGATCTGCAGGAGCAGCTTGATATGAGGGATGAAAAGGAGCAGGAGTATCGCAACTGCAAGCAGATACAGGCTGAGGAAAAGCATAAGTACGAGATACTTGGGCTTACATCAGACTATCTGACCAGGGCAAGGGAGCAGTTTACTGCCAGATATATGGCACCTATTTCCAATGGCTTCCAGAAGTACTTCGGTATACTGACAGAAAATACAGACAGAGACTGGCAGGTGGATGCCAATATTTCAATAAGGATGAAGGAGCAGGGGCAGCTTCGCGATGTGAGAACCATGTCGGCAGGCTACAAGGACCTGATAGGCATATGTATGCGTTTTGCGCTTGTGGATGCGATGTATCCGGGAGAGAAGCCGTTCCTCATACTTGATGATCCGTTTGTGAATCTGGATGATGAGAAGCTTGCTCGAGGCAGAAGGCTGCTTGCGGTGCTTTCGCAGGATTACCAGGTGATTTATTTTACATGTCATGGAAGCCGCGAGTAAATTTTGGTCGAAGCTTTGTTTATATTAGATAAATATGGTAGCATATTTTTATTTATAGAATATAATTATATGAGGGTCAAAATATCTTTTGATCCTCATATCTAAATATTATATCATATGAGGTAAAATATGCAGTTCATAGTATCAAAAAAGGAGTTCATTCCACCGGTAATAGCTCCTGATATCATAGAGACATTGGGCGATGATTACGAGATATGGACATATGAGGATTACGAAAGACTCCCACCACTTATGGTGGGAGTTTATTCGTATTCGGCTATTCCAAAGTGTCTGGCTCCTTTATCCACGCAGGGGCTTGTAAAGAGCGGTGTGTTCAGGCTTCAAAGGGAGTTTGTTCCGGGGCTTTACGGAAGTGGTGTGTATGTGGTGGTTATTGACACAGGTGTGAATTATGCGCAGGAGGCTTTTTTGACACCTGAGGGTAAGACGAAGATTGCTGTGCTCTGGGATCAGAATACGGATACGGTTTATTCAGAGAATGAGATAAATGCTGCTATTTTATCGGAAAATCCATATGAGAGCATACCGGGCGATGAGGATGGGCATGGTACGTTTGTGGCGAGCGTGATATGTGGCAATGACAGACCGCAGGATGATTTTGCAGGGGTGGCACCACAGGCTAAGCTTATTGTCGTAAAGCTGAAAAGGGCACCTCAAAAGCTGTATGATTTCTACTTTATTCCGGATCGTAAAATGGTGTACTCGGAGGTTGATGTGATGAGAGCAGTGCATTTTGCAGATGAGTTTGCAGGTCAAAAGGGAGCACCGGCTGTCTTTTGCATGGCGCTTGGCTGCAATAACGGAAGCCACACGGGAGCTGAGGATCTTTCAGAGTATCTGGACTATATCACGGCAAAAAGAGGCAGGGCTGTGGTTGCGGCAGCGGGCAATGAGGCGAACAGCAGGCATCATTATAAAGGGCGCATAACAGATACAGTCGATGATATTGAGATAAATGTTGAGCAGGATATGGATGGCTTTTATCTGGAATGCTGGGCACTTTCACCTGAGCTATTTACGCTTTCTGTCATATCGCCTAGCGGACAATCAAATCCAGCCGGGGTACCAATGCGAATAGACAGCGGTGAATACTCATTTCTGCTTGAGGGAACACAGGTGACTATTGACTACAGGCAGACCGGCAGACAGACGAGGGATTTGCTTATATTTATCCGCTTTCAAAAGGTGGTGAAGGGAGTGTGGACCATCAGGGTATTTCCACTTAGTACTATTGGAGGTGTTTTTAATATGTGGCTCCCGATGACAGGACTTCTTGATGCTGATGTGAGCTTTATTGTCTCGGAGCCTGATACCACGCTGACCATGCCTTCGGATGCTAAGCTTGTGATAACGGCGGGAGGCTATAATTCCCTAAATGATGCAATACTTTTAGAGTCGGGAAGGGGCTTTGACGCAGACGGTGGAATAAAGCCGGATCTCGTAGCACCGGCTGTGGATATCACAGGGGCAAATCTAAGAGGAATGTATATAGCACTAAGTGGCACATCGGCGGCTGCTGCAATCACTGCAGCGGTGGCGGCTCTCATCATGGAGTGGATGATAGTGAGAGGCAATGTTTTGCTCGCAAACGGAGTGGATATAAAAAATGTCATGGTAAGAAACTGCCGCAGAAAAGAAAAAACTGACTACCCAAATAAAATTTTTGGCTATGGATTCATGAATGGGTTTGCCAATTTCTAAGAAAACGGATATAATATATTCTAAAAGGTAAAAAGGAAGGGTGAATGGATGACAAAAAGCAATAATTTATTAGCGGATTACGCTGCAAAAAAACAGGATATCTGTATTAAAAATGACACAATTTCAGATAGTCTTTTCAGGGAATATGGTGTCAACAGAGGACTTAGGGATGTAAACGGAAAGGGAGTTCTGACAGGTCTTACGAATATTTCGGAGATTGTTTCATTTAAAACGGGCGAGGATGGCAGCAGCGTGCCATGTGACGGACAATTGTGGTACAGGGGCTACAATGTAAAGACACTTACAAATAACTTAAGGCCCGGTGAGTTTGGTTTTGAAAAAATTGCTTATCTGCTGCTTTTCGGGCAGCTGCCATCTGAGAGTGAATTGGCTGAGTTTACAGAGGTTTTAGGAAGAAGCAGAACCCTTCCTACCAACTTTACGAGGGATGTCATCATGAAGGCTCCGTCAAAGGATATCATGAATTCCATGACGAGAAGTATACTGACACTGGCTTCATATGATCCTCTTGTAGCAAAGGCGGGCATCGACAACAATATCAGACAGTGCTTATCACTTGTTGCAATATTCCCGATGCTTGCAGTTTACGGTTATCATGCGTATAATCATTATGAAAATGATCAGAGCATGTATATTCACAGGCCGGATCCAAAGCTTTCGACAGCTGAAAACTTCCTTAGGATGCTCAGAGCTGACAATCAATATACAGAGCTTGAAGCAAGGGTGCTTGATATGGCGCTTATTCTGCATATGGAGCACGGCGGTGGAAACAACTCTACATTTACCACACGTGTGGTTACATCGGCAGGTACAGATACATACTCTGCTATCGCGGCAGCCATGTCATCCCTTAAGGGACCAAAGCACGGCGGTGCCAACATCAAGGTGATGGAGATGATGCAGGATATCCGTTCACATGTGAAGGACTGGGATGATGAGGATGAGGTGAGAGCTTACCTCAGAAAAATGATGGATGGTGAGGTATTTGACCACAAGGGGCTCATCTATGGAATGGGACATGCCGTGTATTCACTTTCTGACCCGAGAGAGCGTATATTCAGAGGCTATGTGGAGAAGCTTTCAGTGGCAAAGAATAGAGATAAGGAGATGAATCTCTATAATACAATAGAGAAGGTGGCTCCTGAGATTATCGCTGAAAAGCGCCATATCTTTAAGGGTGTTTCTCCTAATGTCGATTTCTACAGTGGCTTTGTTTATGAGATGCTTGGTATTCCTATGGAGCTTTACACACCTCTTTTTGCCATTGCGCGAATCGTTGGATGGAGTGCTCACAGGCTTGAGGAGATTGTCGGCATGAACAAGATTATCCGTCCGGCTTACAAGAGCGTCATGAAGGAGATAGAGTAACGAAAGGATGTTACAGGCTATCATTCATACATCAATACTACGATATGTTGGGGATTAGACATATTTAGAAGAATCGAGGTATTATACAAATGAGTTTTACAAAGGTAAAAAAGGGAGTCTGTGCAGCAAAGGGCTTTGTTGCAAACGGACTGAACTGCGGATTAAACAGTGATAAAAACAAAAATGACCTGGCTTTAGTTTATTCAGAAACGCAGTGTCAGGCAGCGGCTGTTTACACAACAAACAAGGTGAAGGGCGCACCTATTCAGGTGACAAAGGCACACCTTGAGGCATCAGGACATACGGCAAAGGCTGTTATTGCCAACAGCAAAAACGCCAACACCTGCAATGCTGACGGAGTGGAGAAGGCACAGAAAATGTGCGAGCTTGCAGCAGCAGAGCTTTCGATTGACCCGAATGAGGTTATCGTGGCATCTACAGGAGTTATTGGCCAGGTGCTTCCGATAGAGCCTATTGAGAGCCATATAAAGGAGCTTGCAAAGGGACTTTCGGCAGACGGCAACGACAAGGCTGTAAACGCTATCATGACGACAGATACCGTTCCAAAGCAGTATGCGGTGAAGTTCATGCTTGGAGACTGTGAGTGTACAGTAGGCGGTATGGCAAAGGGAAGCGGCATGATTCACCCGAACATGGCTACTACCTTAAACTTTATCACATCAGATGTTGCCATCTCATCAGAGCTTATCCAGAAGGCTTTGAGCGAGATTGTAAAGGTTACCTACAACTGCTTAAGCATTGACGGAGATACCTCTACCAATGATATGGTAAGCATCATGGCAAACGGTCTGGCTGGAAACACACCGATTACCACAGAGAACGCAGATTATGAGACCTTTAAGGCTGCTCTCTATGAGGTGCTTTCTAACCTCACAAGAATGCTCGCAAAGGACGGAGAGGGAGCTTCTAAGCTCTTAGAGTGCACATGCGCAGGTGCGCCTGACCTTGATACGGCAATTATTGTGGCAAAGAGCGTTATCCGTTCACCGCTTTTAAAGTGTGCTATGTTTGGCGAGGATGCCAACTGGGGACGAATCCTTTGTGCTATAGGCTATGCGGAGGCTGATTTTGATATAGACAAGGTGGAGCTTCACCTGCGCTCAACAGCAGGAAGCATCAAGGTGTGCGAGAACGGTGCCGGAGTTGACTTCTCAGAGGAGGAGGCAGCAAAGATACTGCATGAGGACGAGATTTACATCGACATAGATTTACACCAGGGAGATGTGTCAGCCAAGGCATGGGGCTGTGATCTTACATATGATTACGTAAAAATTAACGGAGATTACAGATCTTAATCTTGACAAGTAATATTGATTAATGATATTATTTTTCTAAAGTAATTAATTAAAAAAGTAAAGCGAACGAGGGCGTTCAGATATTAGGTTATCTGCGCCCTCTTTTTTGTTGGAAAAATTACATTTACAAAAGAGAGATTAGGAGGCGGTACATTGACTAAGAATGCATTGGATATGATTGATAAGAAAATAGTAGAGCTGCTGCAGGAAAATGCACGTATAGCGATAAAGGAGATAGCGGCACAGGTGTTTTTGTCATCACCGGCTGTAACAGCCAGAATAGAGAGATTGGAGAGCAAGGGAATCATAAAGGGCTATCATGCCACTGTTGATTCGGTTAATCTGGGCTATAAGATAAAGGCCTTTGTCAATCTGGATCTGGAGCCTGTACAAAAGGAAGAGTTTTATCCGTTTATTGAGAGTGTGGAGAATGTCATAGAGTGCAATTGTGTGACAGGAGAGTATTCTATGCTCATAGAGGTGGAGTTTTTGAATACGGAGGAGCTTGATGACTTTATCAACACTCTGCAGAAATTCGGCAAGACAAGTACACAGATAGTTTTTTCCACCCCTGTTGAGCACAGAGGCCTGCCTGTACATTCAGGTTTTGATGCATAAGATGATATGAGAGTCAAAAGATATTTTGCATGATTGGATGAAGTGTGCTAAAATAATTTGCAAAATACTGACTGTTAAACATGATTTTGGATGCTTTGAATAGTCAGATATATTGATTACGGCAGGAGGATAATATGAGTAAGAAATTAGGCTTCATAGGTTGTGGAAACATGGGAAAGGCAATGATACACGGAGTGCTGGCATCAGGCAAGGCACAGGCAAGCGATATTCTTGCATCTGCAAAGACCGAAAGCTCCAGAGAAAAGAATGCAGCAGAGCTTGGAATCAGGCTGACAGCGGACAATAAGAGAGTAGCAGAGTTTGCAGATATTCTGTTTTTAGCAGTAAAGCCACAGTACTATGAGGAGGTTATAGCAGAGATAAAGGACACTGTTAGTGACGATGAAATCATTGTTTCTATTGCACCGGGCAAGTCACTTTCGTGGTTTGACGAGATGTTTGGAAAGAGCTTAAAGGTTATACGTACCATGCCAAATACACCTGCCATGGTTGGTGAGGGCATGATGGGAGTCTGTGCAAATGAAAGAGTATCGCAGGCGGAGCTTGATACAGTGCTTGATTTGTGCTCGGGCTTTTCAAAGGCTGAGATGATAGACGAGAAGCTTATGGATGTAGTGACAGCGGTCAGCGGAAGCTCACCGGCATATGTGTTTATGTTTATCGAGGCTATGGCAGATGCAGCTGTAGCAGGCGGCATGCCAAGGAGCCAGGCATATACATTTGCAGCCCAGGCAGTGCTTGGAAGCGCAAAAATGGTTCTCGAGACAGGAAAGCATCCGGGCGAGCTCAAGGATATGGTATGCTCACCGGCCGGAACAACTATCCAGGCTGTACGTGTGCTTGAGGAAAAGGGCATGAGAAGCAGTGTTTTTGAAGCTATGATGAAATGCCTTGATATCTCCCGCAAAATGTAGTAGAATTATTGCATTGAGTTAAAGGAGAAAAGCAATGAGTCAGGCAAAGGTTGATAAATATAAGAATGAAAAGGCAAATCGTAAAAAGACAAATGCCAGAAATAAAGTAAAGCGTGTTATAGCACGAATTGTTGCTGCAGCGGCTTTGGTTGCATTGGTAGGCTGGGGCGGTTACTCCGGATATCAGTACTATGAGAAGAGTCGTCCGGTGAACTGCTATTACGTAGATATCAGCGCAGTCAGCGATTATTTACAGGGATTATCTACAGACAGTAAACAGTAGATTATATTTTTGATACATAACATATATTTTACGATTTATATGATTAAGTTAAAATACCTCGCAGGTTACTGCGAGGTATTTTCAGTTTTTGAAGAATCCCCGGGCTCTTTTTGTGATTCAGATACAGTCTTTGCATTTTCTTCGGTATTTGAGCTGTCAGATTTTTTTGCTTTGGAGAGGGTGTTGTCAATTGCGTTGAGCAGCACTTTGGAGGTGTACTGACTTGTGTTTGCGTAGGAAATATTATCGGTGGATTGATTTTGCACAATCTGCGATACGAGCTCGTTCATAGCAGGCTCAACAAGCGGATACATGGTTTCCACCGAATCAGTCATGTTTTCAAGGCTTATGGAGTTAATGTTATTGCTGTCCACCGCTACAGACACATCGATAGCAGCCCCACCCAGCGCTACAGATGTATTGTACACACCCGGTGTATACATGCCGGTTTCTTCGACTGCAGGCTTTGGTTCATCACCTGAAAAGAAATATGTAGCAGCGAAAATTATCAGAAGAAGCAGTATGCCAAGGAGAACTCCGGTGAGAATGACATGCTTCATTTTTACAACGACGATTTTTGTTTTTGCACTCATATGCGCCTCCTGTGGTTGTTTTATATATAATATGTGTGGGGACGCGCAAATATGACAGATATTCATTCCTGCCTATAACGAAAAAGAGATATCCATGAAGGATATCTCTTTTCGTTATAAGAGCGATAGACGGGGCTCGAACCCGCGGTCTCGACCTTGGCAAGGTCGCGCGTTACCAACTACGCCACTATCGCATTTGTTATGTTTGTGAGCTCTCTTGTGTCGAGCACGTGTTATATAATACACGATAGAGGAGCATCTGTCAATAGTAATTTTAAATTTTTTTGAAAAATTGCATTGATTTGTTTTTTTGAGTGGCTCCGCTGCACTTTTATAATGAAAAAGAGATATCCTTCATAGATATCTCTTTATGTTATAAGAGCGATAGACGGGGCTCGAACCCGCGGTCTCGACCTTGGCAAGGTCGCGCGTTACCAACTACGCCACTATCGCATGTATTAACTTGTGTGCCCTCTTATGCTTGGCACGTGTTATATAATACACGATAGTGGTGTATCTGTCAACCATTATTTTTATTTTTTTTGTAATAAGTTTTTCAATTTTGTCCATATATTATTTTGTGAAGATATGCATTTCGCGGTTGTTTTCATTGACATAATTATGCTATGATTATGTCAATGAAAAGAGTGAAGTATCATGCCACTTATTATGCCTATTAAGGATCTGCGCAATACAACCGAGATTTCCAATATTGCACATAAGGAACAAGAGCCTATTTTTATCACCAAAAACGGATATAGCAACTTGGTTGTAATGAGCAGTGAACTGTATGATAAATTTGCAAGAATGAATCGCATCGACCAAGCAATCTTCGAATCCGAGCAGGAAATCGCTAACGGAGCAGACGCTGTTGATGCAGAAATAGTTTTTACAGAATTGGAGAAAAAACATTTTGGATAAATACAAAGTAAAGGTCAATCCTAGAGCAATCCGTGAATTAGACAGCATTTACGAGTATATCGCAAACGAGAAATGGTGAATCTTGTAATGAATTTTTTGACAATGTAGTTAGTTCGTGAAATTTATTATTTAATGAAATTGGTAAATCGGAATTTATAAAGGAGAATATTGATGAAACTATTTTTATGTTCGCACTTT
>ERZ773216.1045-NODE-1045-length-35790-cov-10.451574_pt1 | contig 35790 bp, 34 predicted proteins | sample MGYA00511259_ERZ773216 | MGnify/ENA primary metagenome ERZ773216 (study PRJEB29015, sample SAMEA2737764) | human gut metagenome | biome: human gut; feature: human-associated habitat; material: faeces | place: China | collected 2012 ... | reverse complement strand
TGAAAGAAAAACGGTGCAGACAAATATGATTTCCTTCGTGAGCCATGGAGCTGGGTTTCTAACAATCATGGAAGCTTCAGCTGAACATGATTGTTGTTTAGAAGCCCAGCGGAATGCCCGGCGAACAGGAACATCATATTTCGTCTGTACCGCTTTTCTTTTCATAAACCTATAAAATCACGACTTGCGAGAGGACGCTTATATCTGCCCTTCACATCCTAAGAAAGCACCACAGAATCTGCGACACTACGTCCGTTAAACTCCAGTTATTTATTCATAATCCTGCGGAATCCAGATTCCATCCTCGCTGTCAGGCTGGATCATTTTTACAAACCGCTCTGCGCCGTCCTCGGTAAAAGTGATTTTTATATTGATACCTTCTTTCGAGCCGTCCTGCAACGCCTCCACTTGTACTTTGTTTTCGTTATCCAGCAGATTCAACAAATACTTTGCAGCCAATACCGGATCCTTTAGATTCTGATATAACATAGAACTGGAAAGCAGACTGTTCATAACCAATGCATCATACATGCCATTGACCGTGTAATCCATTGGCGTGCCATTAATTTGCGGATATGCCTCATCAAATTCCGTTCCTGATACAATATAATCCAGAAAACGGATATTCTCATCCGTCACTTTATAACTTCCATCTCTCTCCTCAAACGTAATATCTTCTTTCCACACCGTAACATGTGGATCAGATGTCCATGCATAGTACAAAATCTCTGCTGTGTTTTTTCCATCATAGGAGGTCGTGATCGTATACCCCTTCGAATTTTCATCCGACGTATCCCACATTGGCCACGGGCTTGACCATCCAAAGATGGTATCTCCTTCGTCGATCACAAGCAGCTGCTCCTTCATCATTTTTTTTCTTGCTCCATCCATGCACAAACTGTCAATCGCTGCTTCGTCCCTGTCACAAAATGCATCCGCCCAGGTTTGTAAGAAACTTTGTTGTTGTGCCCGAATCGCATCGGACTGCTTTTTTAATAAGGCATTTAGTTCTGATTCCTGATCAGCCAAAGAATCCTTCTCTGTGTTTAACGTTTGGTCAGTCAGACTGCTTTCTGATAATTCGGTTGCAATATTTTCTTCCACATTATCGTTCTTTTTCGGATTGGTAAGAAAAAGTGCTCCTATTATCACACAGAAAAGCAATGCTGCTGCAATCAGCCAGAAGGTCGGCTTTTTAAAATTCAGGATTCCTTTTACTCTCTGTTTCACACCCACTTCTCCAAATGCTAATGGGCAGACGGTGATCATTTTTCCCGACACATGGAACGAAAGCAGGACAAGTGAATACTCTTTTTTCTGCTCTGCGCTCCAGTCCTTTATCACACGCTCATCGCATGCCATCTCAATGTCCCGGCAAAACAGAATGTACGCCAGCCAGCAGAACGGATTGAACCAATATACTGCAAACAACACATAACCAAGTGGTTTCCACAGATAATCCAGCCGTCTGATATGCGCTTTTTCATGCGCCACAACATTTTTTATCTGAACTTCTTTTAACGATGATGGCAGATAGATCCGAGGATTTAACACTCCAAAAATAAATGGTGTCTGGATTCTGTCACAAATATAGATATTTCCTTCTATGCGGACGGATTCTCTCACTTTCCTGCGAATATGTACATAACTGACTGCTGCATATACGAGCAAAACCGCTACACCGCATAACCAGATAGATGCAATCAGGTTCATCGGGTTTTGCGCCGTCTCCTGCTCCGGAATTGTGATACCCTCAAAATAATATTTTGCAAGATACCGGTTTGCCGTGTTGTCTAAAGCCGGCATTTCTGCCAGAACCTGCGATGTTACCGCACCTGCTTCAATGCTTACAACCTGTGCGTTTGGTGCGAGGCTAAATGTCGTCTCTAATTGAAACGGGCACAGCAGCCGGATTCCAACCAGCGCCCACAAGATACAGTGAATCCACTTCGGCGATTTCCTCAGCAGACAGCGTGCCAGCACCACAACCACGATCAGCACACTGGCAGATATACTCATGTTCAACAATTTCAAAAAGAGTCCTGACATTTTCAGCCCTCCTTTCCAATAGCATCGATCATTTTCTTTATCTCGTCCACCTCTGATTTATTTAATTTTTTTCTCGTTGTGAACGCGGCAAGAAACGCCGGAAGGGAACCTCCAAAGTTGTCCTCCACAAATTTTTCACTCTGGGCAGCGTCGTATTCCTCTTTCGTCATCCGGGCGGAAACCATTCCTTTTTCGTTCTGAAAGATTCCCCGCTCGCACAACCTCTTTAAAACCGTGTAAGTGGTCGACTTTTTCCAACCAAGCTTCTGCTCACATAATTTCACCAGCTCACCGGACGGAAGCGGTTCATTGCTCCATATGATTTCCGCAAACTGCGATTCTATTACCCCTAATCTTAATTCCTCCATTGTTACCTCCTTGGTCTAATGCTTGTAGACTTGTTGTTTTTAGTCTACAGTCATTAGACCAATTTGTCAAGAAAAAAATCCACAGATATGTGGAAATCAATTACTTTTTTCCTCATATCTGTGGATAAATAAATTTTTATAAATTTGTTTCCTTCCAAAATCACTCCCACAAATCGCCCCAGATATCCGTACACAATTTTGTACAATATTCTCTGGAAAAATTTGCGTCCTGTTCTATGATCGCATTTTTTCCTGCCATTTCATCTGTGTAATCTTTCAGGAAATAAGTGGTGACTCCATTATGCCCCGGCTCCACCTGCGTCACAAGTGCATTCACGCCATAATCTACAATAAATCCCCTGCCAGCCTCATCAAATCCAACTGTGATCTCTGCCATGCCTCCCACCATACGGTTTGCAATTCCATCACCGCTGCTGGATGTCCAGTTGACGAAATTTCCAAGAGAATAATAGACGAGCATTTGATGTCCGGTTGTCTCATCCTCTACCCATTCAATTGGTTCGATCACATGCGGATGCGTTCCGAGCACCAGATCAACACCGCTTTCTGCAAAAATTTTTGTCCACTTTTTCTGCATGCTGTCCGGATGCAGACTATATTCTGTTCCCCAATGCGGACACACAATAACAAAATCGGACTGTTCTTTCGCTGATGCAATATCTGCTTTTACTTTTTCTTCGTCCAGAAGATTTACTGCATACGGCATATCCGAAGGCAGTGCAATACCGTTCAGACCATATGTATAATTTAATACCGCAATTTTTATGCCATTCTGCTCTAAAACGGTAATGGCATCCTGCGCATCCTGACTTTTATTAATTCCAAGAATTTTTATGTCAGGATATTTTTTCTCCCAGTTTGAAAGGCAATTAGTAATTCCTTTTTTCCCCTGATCCATCGCATGATTTGTTCCATGCAAAATGACATCAAATCCGGTTTCTGCCAATGCATCCGCCACCTCGTAAGGTGCATTAAAGCTTGGATAACCAGATACTCCTAGTTCCTCCCCGCCAATGATAACTTCCTGATTGACAATCGCAATGTTTGCCACCTGCACCTCGTCTTTCACATTGGCAAAAAGACTTGAAAAATCATAAGAGCCATCCTCTGCCTGACAGCTTTCTTCCACCGGAATGTGAAGCAGAACATCCCCGACCATGGCAAGTGTCACGGTCGGACCTGAATACACATCTGAGATTTCCGGCTCCTCGGTTGTAATATCCACAGCCTGTTCTGTCTCTGCCTGAATGTTATCCACGCTTTCTGTATTTTCGACTTCGTTATCCACGGAAGCTTCCTCTACATGGTTGAAACTGTAGATCATTTCCTGCCTGTCACAACCGGATAGCGTGAACATGGCAAGCAATATCATTGGTATCTTTTTCATTTTCACCTCCTACGAAAGCAACGCCTGATACACATCCCTCTTACTGATCCCACGGTCTTTTGCCACAAGTTTCATTGCCTCTTTCCGTGCAATGCCCTGGCTCTCATATACCTGCATATGTTCCTCTAATGTCATGGATTCCCAGTTTTTCTTCTCTTCATCGGCAATCTCCTCAAAACTCTTTCCCTGCAAAACAAGGACATACTCGCCGCGTGGTTCGTTTTGCTCATAATAGCTGAGACTGTCACCTAACGTTGTCTGCATTTTTTCCTCATATCGCTTTGTAAGCTCCCTGCAGATTGTAAGCTTTCTGTCACTTCCAAGAACGCTCTCCAGTTCCTCTAACGTTTTCACAAGATGGTGCGGTGCCTCATAGATAATGATGGTTCTTGTCTCATTTGCAAGCCCGTCTAAAACAAGCGCCCGCTCTTTCTTATCTCTCGGCAAAAATGCTTCAAACGCAAATCTTCTCGTTGGAAGTCCTGACATCGTAAGTGCTGTAATACAGGCTGCCGGTCCCGGAAGGGAAGTCACTTCGATTCCTTCTTCATAACAGATGCGCACGAGATCTTCCCCCGGATCAGAAATACCCGGCGTTCCTGCGTCCGTGATAAGTGCAATATTTTTCCCTTCGCGAAGCTTGTCCACCAATTGATATGCTTTGTCAATCTTATTAAATTCATGGTAGCTTGTCATAGGTGTCTTGATCTCAAAATGATTCAGCAGTTTGATGGAATTTCTCGTATCTTCTGCTGCGATCAGGTCAACCTCTTTTAGCGTGCGGAGGACCCGATAGGTAATATCCTCAAGGTTTCCAATCGGTGTTGCGCACAAATATAACTTTCCTGCCATCATTATTCTCTCTCCAATATCCTCCCGGAAGTATTTTTCAATTTATCTTTTTGCATAGATCAAAATGATAATGTTCTGAATATTTGTTACGAAGCAATATAAATGAAATGGTACAACTAACAAAAAACTAAATTATATCTGTCCGCTGCGCATCAGTCATTTTTCGCATGATTATAAAAAAAGCACACGTAAATATAATGCCTTTCATCATTGTGGTTGTTGTAAGTGCCCACCATATTCCCAGAATTCCTAGCACACCACTACTTAAAATGATTGCAAGCGGAATACGAAGCGATGTGAATACAATACTAATCACACTACACAGGCGAGTCCTGCCAAGTCCTGATAATGCACCTACTGTCATCAGCTCAACACATAAAAAAGCTTCGCTGTACCCGACAATGATCAAATAGTCAACTGCTGTTGCAATCGCTGTCTTCTCATGGAAAAACACGCTTGCGATCGGTACTGGAACAACTACAAACACAAGGGTGATCAAAATTCCCCATATACCAACGGTGCACAACGATGCTCGATATCCCTTCTTCACACGTTCGGTTTTACCAGCACCATAGTTTTGACCGATAAAAGCGTTCATAGCTGCGCCAAATCCATCTGCCGTATTCCATGAGATTGATTCAATCTGACCACCCACACGCTGCGTAGCGATTGCCTCTGGACCAAAACCAGCTACCATGCGTGTCAATACCATAGAGATAAAACAATACACCATACCCTGAAGTGCAGTAGGAATACCTATTTTGCAGATTCCCTGCACATATTCCAACGGAATTTTTACAAACAAGCGAAGACCTTTCAACACATTTTCCTTCTTCTGTAATATAACTCCAAACAGCATAATCATTGTAACAATTACCTGTGCCAAAACAGTTGCCATCGCTGCGCCTGCCGCTCCAAATCTCTGAAATGGTCCCGGTCCAAGAATCAAAACAGGGTCCAGGATCATATTCGCCGCCAAACCAAAAAGATTTGCAATAAAAGGAGTTTTAGAATCTCCCTGAGCCGTATATATTCCCGTTAATGTGAATGATAAAAATGAAAAAACAATGAATCCGCATGCAATCTTAGTGTAATCCAACGCAGCACTCAATGTTTCCGCATCATCCAGCTTGAAAAATCCAACCAGCTGATTTGCAAATAGTGCTACAATGATCCCATATGCGAGTCCCATCAATAATGCCAACTGCATCGCTGTCTGTGCATATCCATGTGCCTTTTCCTTCTCTCCTCGTCCTATGCACTGTGCAATCTGTACCTGGCCTCCCATTCTTGCCATCGAAGCAAGCCCCTGCGAGAGCCATGTAAACATACCTCCAACGCCTACTCCGGCAACCGCCTTGGCGCCTAGCAGTCCAATCCATGCCATATCGGTAATATTATATAATGTTCCTAGAAATGACGATGCCATAATTGGAATCGCAAGTTTCGTTAATGTCTTTAAAATTGGTCCTTTTGTTAAATTTCCTTCCATTCAGTCCCTATTAATTCCTTTTCCTTTGTATTTCCTTCTGCATGACGTTCTATTTCTGTACATAAATTTTTCAATCATTTTATACATACTTTACCTTTTATCCCTCTATCTTTGTTTCTGCATTTACTCTTTCTTCTCCATCATCTTCGGAATCACAAAATATAGCGCAATTCCAAGTGCCACGATTCCAAAAGAGATAATCTGTGATGTGGAAAAAATCCCTAAGCTTCCACGATAATCATTTCGTAAAAATTCGATCAAAAATCTTCCCACTCCGTAGAGCACCAGATAACCTGCTGCCACTCTGCCCGGCTCTGGCTTCTTAGATGCATACCACAGTAATACGCCACAGATCAGAAAATCGCCTGCGGATGAGATCAGCTGCGTTGGAATCAGACTCACGCCGTTTGGTGCAAAATCAGAATGTGTAAAGGTAATGCCATACCACGCATCCGTCTCTCTTCCGTAGCAGCATCCTGCACAAAAACATCCAATACGCCCAAATCCCTGTGCCATGGAAACTGCAGGCATCACAAGATCAAAATAAGAAATAAAATTTTCTTTTTTGATACGGCAATAGACATAACTTGTCACAATTCCACCGATAATTCCACCATAAACGACATATCCGTTTTTGAAATCCCATAAAATAGATGGATCTTCCATAATTGCCGGAAGCTCTACAATATAATAGAGCAGGCGACAGCCAACCATTCCACCAATCAACGCACATAAAAATATACCGAAAATCGTATCCTCACTTAAGCCTCTCTTCTTTCCCCGGTAATTACATAGGAAAAGTGCCGAAGCAAATCCCATCGCAATCATCAATCCATACATATAAATCGTTATCGGTCCAAGCGTTATCTTATTAAACATATTACCCTCCTTGTTTTGTGAAACAAAATGCGAACCCTCTGGTGAGCAGAGGGTGTGTCCTCCTTGTTTTGCGGAGCAAAATGCGACTGTCCTTACAGGAGCAGAGGATTTAGCCTCCTTGTTTACCAGACTTATAAACTGATAATTACGAAACTCTCATGCCGTAGATTTAATTGTGCTAAAATAACAAAAGCTTGAGAAGACACTGGGGAGCCGCCGGTTCTTACATGGCAGACATAGCAACTTGCTGTGGCTGGCATGTTAGTACCGCTGCGAGCGACACGTAGCGAAAGCGTGTCTTCGAAAATTTTGTTATTTTATCACAATCTTCACACGCCGTATTGAGTTTCGTATTACCAATCAATATCCATAAATGTCATAAATCTCATCCGTATACACACCCTGCTCCTTGTATACAATGAGCGGCTTCTCCATCGTCACACGGGATTTTCCCCCGCGCAGTCCCTCGATCAGCACCATATTTGGTTCCTTATCAATATAAGGATACACCAGACGCATACGCTTCGGCTCTATCTTATATTCCACCATTTTGCTCATGATCTCCGCCAGCCGGAACGGCCGGTGTACCATATAAAATCTGCCTCCCGGCATAAGAAGTCTTGCGCTCTCACGCAAAATATCATCCAGCGTGCACAAAACCTCATGCCTTGCGATCGCCTTTGCTGTGGATGGCGAGTTTTCCCCATGAGTGCCGATCATATACGGCGGGTTTGTTGTGATGACATGAAAAGAAGATGCTCCAAAAATATTTGAAGCATCCCTGATATCTCCTGTGACTACTTTGATCTTATCCTCGAGATGATTGTACGCGACACTGCGTCTTGCCATATCTGCGCTTTCTTCCTGAATCTCTAACGCTGTAAAATCTGCTGCGTCCGTCTTTGCTTCCATTAAAATCGGAATAATTCCGGTGCCGGTTCCAAGATCCAGTACTTTTTCCCCTGCCTTTGCTTTCGCAAAACCGGATAACAGCACAGCGTCCATGCCAAAACAGAAACGCGCCGGATTCTGGATGATTCCATATCCATTGCGTTGCAGCTCGTCCAAACGCTCTCCTTCATGAATCAGATTATTTTGTATCATCAATCTTTGACTTTCCTCCACGGTCTTCTAATGCAGCCAGCTCTTTCATTTCCTCGGCAGTAAGCTTCACATCTCTGCGTCGTTTTGGTTTGAATTTCAACTGATCTGCCTGATATTCCCGCAGTTCCTTCTCATCGTTGACTTCCACTAAAACTTTTACAAGCTGGCGAAGTACATTTACAGAAGAAACTTCGCCCTTCAAACCATCATCCGTTGTGACATAATCACCAACGTTTGGCAGACGGCTGTTGAGATACTCGTATGTCTCTTCCTCATTTTTCAGACAGCACATCAGTCTGCCGCACACGCCGGAAATCTTGGTTGGATTCAGGGAAAGATTCTGCTCCTTCGCCATTTTGATTGATACCGGTGCAAACTCGGAAAGGAATGTGTGACAGCACAGTTCACGTCCACAGATTCCATATCCTCCCATAATCTTTGTCTCATCGCGGACACCGATCTGACGCAGTTCGATCCTTGTGCGGAATACGGCTGCAAGATCTTTTACCAGCTCACGGAAATCAATTCTTCCGTCTGCGGTAAAATAGAACAGCAGCTTATTATTATCAAATGTGTATTCTGCTTCCACTAACTTCATATCCAGCTTATGTTTTGCAATCTTTTCCAGACAGATCTTAAACGCCTCTTTTTCCTTCTGGCGGTTCTTCTCTGCCTGCTTTTCATCCTGCTCAGTCGCAATGCGGATGACCGGTTTTAATGGCTGGACGACGCTCTCCTCGGACACTTCCCTCGGATCGGTCATGACAGTTCCCATCTCTACGCCTCTTGCAGTCTCTACAATTGCATGTATGCCTGCTTTTAACTGTAACTTTCCAGGTCCGAAATAATATATTTTACCTGCATTCCGGAAACGGATTCCTACTACTTTTACCATTCTAGTTCTCCTTAATTGTCAGCAGTAATAACTCAATCACCAGATCAAAGTTTACGTTTGCGTCCAGACGTATCTGGGCTTTACGCAAAGCTTCCAAAATACTGTTGATTCCATTGTAAGAGCTTTTTTCTGCCTGTCGTTTTATGTCGTAGACCTCATCCTTGAAAATAAGGCCATTTACGTCACCTGTTGCTTTAAAATATAATACGTCACGATACCAGATCATCATCAGATCAAAGTAATCGTTAATTTCTAATTTGTAATCTGCGATCTGCTTTACCGCAGCGGTCATCTCATAGAGATCAATATCATCGAGACGCTTGATCAGCTGCAGTGCGCTTGCCTTCATCTCATTAAAATCATCAGAGGACGCAAGCTGGATTGCTTTTCCCACATTTCCCTGTGCAAATGCCACACACACATCCGCCTGATAGTCAGGGATCTGATACTTTTCCATCAGGAACTTTTTGATTTTCTCATCCGGCACAACTTTAATATTCAACGTCACGCATCTGGATAAGATCGTTGGCAGAAATGTGTCCGCATTCGTTGTCAAAAGCATGATGACCGCATATGCCGGCGGCTCCTCGATGGTTTTCAGCAGTGCATTCTGTGCCTGCTGGTTCATCTTCTCCGCCTCATCAATGATATATATCTTGTGACTGCTGCTGTATGGTTTCACATCAATATCATTATTTACCTGTGTACGGATATCATCCACAGAAATGGTATTTGGCTTGTCGTGGTTTACATAAATAATATCCGGCTGATTATGTCCCAGTGCCTGTCTGCAGGAATGGCACTCCATACATGCCTCTTTTCCATGCTTTTCACACTGCAAAGCCATTGCAAATGCCTCCGCCAGCATCATTTTTCCGGATTTGTCCGGTCCATTGATGATGTACGCATGGGATACTTTATCCATCCCGATCGCGTTCTGTAAATGCTCTATAATCTGCTCATGTCCGATAATATCTTTAAATCCTGCCATATGCCGCTCCTTTAAGTCAATATATCTAACAACAATCCACGGATCTCACCTATCCTGCTCAGGATCGCAATGTGATCCTTCTCATCCTTCACAAGCTCCCTTGCCAGTTCATCCAGATTTGAATCGATCAGCCGGATCAGTCCATACACTCTGTGCCGTCCTTTGCGGTCTAAGAAATTCTCTCTGGAAAACTTGTGTGAACGATACACCACCTCATTTAAAAAGTCTTTGATCAGTCCACGGTATTTTTTCATATCGCGGATATCCATATGCTGTGCAATACGGTTCCCCTGTGCCGTGATATCATTCATCAAAAGATCGACTTTTGCCTGAAGATCTGCATCGGTGATGGCACTCGCCAGAGTGAATTTGAATGTTCCATCTCCGGTTTCCGTTGTCACTGTATCAGGTACCTGTGTCACCTGTGCTATATTATTTACTTTAATATCCACCAATGCCCACCTTCTTTCCTACCTGTCTTCTAAAATTGCCCTGCGGATCTCTTCCTCTGTCTCATCGAGATCCTGATTGACAAATCTCCTTGTGATCCCTGCTTCCTTTAACTTTTCCTCAGAAAAATCTTTCGCATCTGCCAGAAATCTGCGGCAAAGTTCCTCATACTTCGGGCTTTCCTGCATACGCTCTCTGTTTAATGCCCGGCTCAGACGCTCGCCGTCTTCCACTTCTATATAAATCGGCACGACTTTCTCTTTTCCAAAGTAATCACGAATCTTTAAATAAGATTCCAGCGTTCCTATGATCAGATAATTCTGGTGTTCCAGATTGATCTGGTCATCATTCACGGTAAGATATTTCCAGATCCCATGGATGGTATCGTAAGCACGAAGCTCGATAATACGCCCTTCACGCTCCAATTCTTCCACTTTTTTCTCATCACAGAAAAAATATTCTACTCCATTTTTTTCCCCGGCACGCGCCGGTCTTGTCGTATATGGAACAATGGTCTTTAACGCGAGACTTTCATCTCCCAATATCTTTTTAAACAGGGTATCTTTTCCCGTGGAACTTTTTCCCATGATACAATATATTTTACCCATTTTTCCTGCCTCATTTAGTATAATATAGTCTTTAAAAATATACAATCTTTAGAATTTTTTCCTGCACATCAGAACCACCTTCCACACGCAGTCCAAGTGATAAGCATTCCTCAATATTATCTGCCAGACGCTTCGTGATGATCTCACCCGGAACGATCATCGGAATCCCCGGCGGATACAGATAAATCGTGTCCGCAGACATATTTCCAACTGCTTCCTCTAACGTTACTTCTTTATAAGGAAGCTCCTCCGCCTGATAAATCTGCATTTCACGCGGATATTTCTGATATATTTTCTCAATAAAGGAATGATACATCCCATCATCCGGCAGATGATTCAAAATTTTGCTTCCATTTGAAATGTCCTCCTGCACCTTTGCATCGATCTCATGCAGTGCGCCTGCCAGACGCTCCAACCCTTCATCCTCGTCCATCAGACTTGTCATTCCCAGCACATAATAACCGGAAACCATCTCCATCTGTAAATGGTATTTTTTCAAAAGGATCTGATGCAGCTCATCCCCTGTCATCCCGGCTCTATCCGCAAAAATGACCAGTTTGGAATCATCCCAGTCAAATGCTTCCCCGGTGTCCAGATCTTCCTCCTGCATGACATGCAGGTATTTTAAACCGGCTGTTTTCCCATAAAAATCCATCAGACGCTTCCTGTAATCTGCAAAAAGCTGCTGCCCATGTTCTGCAATCAGCCGGATACACGAATCCATTCCCGCCATAAAAATATAGGATGGTGAACTCGTCTCGTAAATGGACAGATACCGCTCCACCCGCTTCTCATCGATGAGATCAGATGTCAGATGCAGCAACGCTGTCTGGGTAAACGACGGCAATGTCTTATGTAAACTCATAATCACTGCGTCCGCACCAAGTTTTACGGCATTTTCCGGGAAACCGCCTCCGAATCCAAAATGCGCTCCGTGTGCTTCATCCACGATAAGCGGAATCCCATGTTCATGGCACACCTCTGCAATCTTCGCCACGTCTGACACAATTCCCTCATACGTCGGGGAAGTGAGGATCACTGCCACTGCGTCAGGATTTTCATATAACGATTCCTGCACCTGCTCTACCGTGATCTGCCCCTGGATTCCATTTTTTGTGATAGAAGGATACAGATATTCTGCCTGCAGTTCATTCATATATAATGCATGATAGACTGCTTTGTGACAATTTCTTGCGACTAATACCTTGTCCCCGCGCCTCGTAGCAGCACTGATGGCAGCCAGCAAGCCACAGGTACTTCCATTTACAAGAAAAAAGCACCGTTTTGAATGGTAAAGCTCTGCTCCGCGCACTTCGGCTTCCTTTATCATACCGGTCGCATGATGCAGATTGTCAAATCCGTCAATCTCCGTAATGTCAATCTCATACGGATTGGGAAACGCCAGACTCTTTCTTTTATGTCCCGGCATATGGAACGGATAATAGTCCGACTGCGCATATTCCTCTAAATCATCTATCAAATACTTCATGTAAGCCTGCTCCTGATGTTCGATATCCATATCAGTATATAATACCAGATACATACTGATATACCTTAGTATAACACACTTTCCCCACAGATTCAGCAATGACTTGCATTACCATCCACTCATTACTCTTGAAAAAAAAGTATTTCCTATGCTATAGTATTTTAGATTGCGGATCAAACAATAACATTCCGGAGGTATAGTATGGAAAATGCGCTTGTGATCCTCTGTGGCGGAAACAGCACACGGATGGGAACTGATAAGGCTCTTCTTCCTTTTGGGGACACCTGTTTAATTGAATATCTTGTCAGAAAATTTCAGCCGTATTTTTCCAGAATCTATCTCTCGGTAAAAATAAAGGGGGATTACTCCCATCTAAAGCTTCCCGTAACTGAAATCCCGGATATCTATCCGAATCAGGGACCAATGTCCGGCATTTTTTCCGGCTTATCCATGATCGATGAGGAATGCGCATTTTTTATGTCTGTAGACACTCCGTTTCTGGAACCGAAAACAGGACTTGCCCTGCTCTCAGAGCTCGGTGACGCCGATATCTGCACACTTGAGGGAAAGGCTTCTTATCTCGAAACTGCAACTGCAGCCTACTCCAAAAATTGCATTACAACCATTGGAAAATGTCTTCTGCTCCACCAGCTCACGTTCAACACGCTGCGGGAAAAGTGTAGCACCAGATACGTGACTGAGGCTGCGATCTCCGAGGCTGCACCGACACCGATCGATATCCAGTACTATAATCTGGACACCAGAGACAATTATTATCATGCGCTTCGTATTTTAAGCGGAATTGTACCGCCAGATTCTTCCCAGGCGCTGATCGAATATTTCAAAGACACCAGAGATTTATTTTTGCATAAAACTCCGGTGATCTCCTTTGTGGCAAAACCGGGAACGATCATGACACCTCTCATTGAGCGGCTGCTTCCTTTATTAGAGCGTGAGGGGTTAAAAGTCGTTCACCTCATCAAAGAAGATTCCTCTGTCGTATTCAAAAACGTCTTTTTTGAGCCGACTCTGGAAAATCTCTCCTCGTCGCTCTCCGGTGCCGACCTTGTTCTGACGGAAAATTTTGGAGCAGATGCGCCGAATAAAATTGAAATTCTGCGGAAATACTGGTCGGAAACACCGTTATCTGACGAAAAAGATCTGATCGCTGTATTTGCTGATTTTCCATATCATGCAGAGACTACCCTTCCGGTCTTTGATCTGAACAAACCAAAAAATATTGTCACATTCCTCCGGGAATATCTGGGCAGACAATAAAACCAGAAATAAAGGCTGCCTGTTGGCAGCCTCTTATAAATATCGTTCCAGATCCGGCATCCAGTCTCCAAAGAAAACCTCATCTCTGCACATTGCATTCCAGACAGGTCTCAAAAACAAAACAATCCGGTGCAATACTATTTCCCAGGAAACATTCTCTATTCCCTGCTTTCTAACATATTTTTCCCACCGTTTTTTCATATAAGTGTAAGTATCGTAAGATTCCAGCATTTCAATCCTTTTTTCCTGTGGGATCACTTCCTCGTTTCCACACAAAAAAGACAGTGTCTCGTAAATATGCCTTCCATCGACAGTTTCCTGCTTCAGCAGACGAAATGTTGTATCATATACCTCCATAGAAGGAATCAGTTCCAGATATTTGAGGATTGTAAAAAGTTGTTCTGCCAGATATGTTTCAACCGGAAAATGTTGATACGCTGCACATTTCTTCTCAAAAAAGACTGACTGCAGCTCCTGTTTTTCCGGCTTTGCTGCATCATATACCAATGGACTAATACGGATGGTAAGCGGAACCTTCATTTCCTCCCATTCTCCAGTTATGTAAACCAGATAGTCCTGTTCCTCTTTTTCCACAGAATAATTCCAGCGGATATGATATTCCCGTTTCGCGCAGATCGCCTCTGCAAAATCAGTGATCCACTTTTCGTCCAACACCTGCTGCTCTTTTCCTTCATCCTGTCCGTATACAAAATGAAGTGGCTTCTGCCACTCCTTCCGATAACCATCGATACTGAAATCCTCACGGCCTTTCAGCCATAACCGCTTTGCAAAACCGGTTTCCAGAATCTGGAACATCAATGTTTCCTGCAAAAAAACTTCCAGCAGATCTGCAAATGGGATTTGATATTCTATGCTTTTTTCTTTTAACTTCTTCTTCGTAAGTAGATTCTGTTCCATTTAAAGCCAGACTCCAATCATATTCTGAACTTTTTTCACGACTTTACGCTCTTTTGCATAATACATCAGTTTTGCGATATCCTTCTTCGGGTCTTTTATGTAAGCCATCAGTCCTTCTTTGAATCTTTCCCGATCCATCTTGTCCTCGTATTTTAAACATTCACAGATCAGTCTTTCCTTTTCAAAAATCCGAACTGTCACATCAGAAAACTGTATTTCTGTCACTCCAAGCTCCAAAGTCTCCGGCTCTGCATACATCGGAATGATCTTCGGATAATCCATTTTAAAACGTGATTTGGAAGTATTCTTATCCACCGCAAGCCGCCAGCCATACGGTTTCTTTTTGATATAGCCATACGCATATAACGCATTCTCCAGATTCAGCACGCAGTCCGGAAACAGCTTTGCCACAAGCTCCTCCTCTGTAAAATCACTGAGATGAACTGCATAATAACCGCTTTTTATGCGCAGAATGTCCCCCTTTTCCACAAAATCAAGGATCCTGCGATAATCGATCCCCAGCCCGGCGAGCTGGCTCTTTTTTACAATTCCGCCATTATCCAGTATAAACTTCCTGACCCTTTCTAACAGCAACTCTCTTTTTTCACTGACTGCATATGACTCCGACATGCTTTATCTCCATCTTCTGCGTCTTCTACGTTTTTTTCTGATTCTTCGTCTCTGATCTTTTCTGTCTCTACGAACGGCTCTGTTGTGTTTGATAATATAGTAATTATCGTAAAAACGTTTTAAGAAAAATAAAAGTACACCAAGCAAAATCACTGCAACAATGAGTAAAACCACAACAATCGGTTTCACCTGCACCGTGGAGACTGCTTCCTGTTCCTCCTCCTCGGTCGACTCATTGTCAAATGCGTAGCCTTCTACGACCACGCCGGTTGTCTTAATATCTGCTTTTCCTACATTTCTTCCCGCATAAGTATACGTGATGCTCCCTGCGATCTCCGGGTCGCTGTCATTATATTCCACGGAAGATGAGGTGTCTGAAAATTCTGCTGTTTTCGGCAGAACAATGACGGCATCTTTATCAAGCTCCACAAATGGCGCAATATTGTTCAGATTACCATTATCCACCGTTGTCTCTGCGCTGTAATCCGTATCATTTTCCGCTACATTCAGCACCTGAAAATTGTCAAATGCGTAATCAAATAAGTTTACCGTATCAATAAACTGATTCGGTGACTGCGTATTCATTACCACACAGATCAAAGTCATTCCATCTTTTTCCGCATAAGTCACCAGAGTGCTGTTTGCGGTCGCCGTGTATCCGGTCTTTCCGCCGACACAGTACGGATATAAGTACTTGCGGTTCGCATTGTGGTAAGTGCAGAGCATGTCGTGATGATTCCTCAACACCGTTTCCTCCGCATGCTTATTGGTCGGAGGGATTGTATACATCTTCGTCCCGATGATAATACGAAATGTCTCATTCTGATAAGCTGCCTGCGCGATCAACGCCATGTCATGTGCGGTCGTGTAATGATTTTCATCCTGCAGACCGTGCGGATTGGCAAAATGTGTGTTAGTACATCCTAATTCTTTTGCCTTGGCATTCATCATGTCCACAAAATTTTCTACCGTGCCGCCCACATGTTCTGCGACAGCGTAGGCACATTCATTTGCCGACTCTAGCATGACACCGTAAAGGCACTGCTCTAAGGTCATCTGCTCTCCGTAATCTCTGGCAATTCCCGATCCTTCCGTGTTGTTGATCGCATCATCCGAAAAAGTGACCATGTCACTCAGGTTGCCATTTTCTAACGCCAGCAGCGTGGTCATGATCTTGGTGATACTCGCCGGGTAGTGTGCTTCATCACTATTTTTTTCATAAAGGATCGTGCCTGTGGACTCTTCCATCAAAATAACACCCGGTGAGAGTGTTTCCGGCGCATCCGGCCAGTAGTCTGCCGCCTTGACGTCCACTTTTCCAAGACAGACAGCAGATATAATCGTAAGGATCAGGCATGCTGCCTTTTTCCATCTATTTTTCAACATCATAAAAACTCCAAATCTATATTAAATCTATTAATTTCGCACAATCCGTCCCATGTATACACAATTTTTACGGATTGTTACTGTTCACCCGTAACTCGTTCCTGTAACAACAACGTTACTCTATCAACATTATTAGTATAATAGTTGGAAAAAATACATGCAACCACTTTTCATCATTTTAAGACTTTATTAATTTGTCAGATTATGCAATGTGTGCTTGAAAGTTGGGGTTTCTTTATTGTAGAATATATACGATTGTTTCACGATACTGTACTTTTACTTTGCGGATCGTTTGAAACGATATTTCAGCAAAAAATTTATAGTTTACATAATATTGAGAGGTTGTTTTATGAGATTAAGAAATATCCCTGGCGCGGATGACGCCATTTTAAATAGTGGATACTGTATCAAAAATCCAGAAGATCAGAAAGGACACTGGCAGAACTGTTTTGACAAAGTGCAGCCGCTTCATATCGAGATCGGCATGGGAAAGGGTCGTTTTATCATGGATATGGCTGCCCTGCACCCGGATATTAATTACATCGGCATCGAGCGTTACTCCAGCGTACTTTTACGTGCTTTACAGAAAATGGAGTTAAATCCACTGCCAAATATTAAATTCATCTGTATGGATGCCGCCGATATTGCAGAAGTGTTTGCCAAAGACGAGGTAGACCGCATTTACTTAAACTTCTCCGATCCATGGCCAAAAGACCGCCACGCCAAGAGACGTCTCACTTCCAGACAATTTTTTGCCCGTTATGACCAGATTTTGAAAAAAGAGGGACACCTTGAATTTAAAACTGATAATCAGGATCTTTTCACCTTCTCTTTGGAGGAAGTGCCGGAAGCCGGATGGAAATTAGACGCTTCCACCAGAGATCTGCACCATGATGCCGTCTTAAACGAAGGAAATGTCATGACGGAATATGAAGAAAAGTTTTCTTCCAAGGGAAATCCGATCTGTAAATTAATCGCATCGAGATAGAAAAAACGCCCGGTACCAACGGTTTTACACCATTGATACCGGGCATTTTATTTATCCTTCAATTGCAATGTAACGTTTTTCCGGAACAGCTTTCTTCTGTTCTTTCGGAACGTCCAATGTCAGGATACCGTTTTCGTATTTTGCATGAATATCTTCCTCTTTCATGTTCTCACCAACATAAAAGCTTCGGCTCATGCTGCCTGCATAACGTTCACGTCTGATGTATTTGTCATTCTTATCCTTCTCATCCTTATCGAGTCCCTTCTCGGCACTGATAGTCAGGTATCCATCGTTCAACTCAAGATGAATTTCATCTTTCTTAAATCCCGGAAGATCAATTGCTACTTCGTAGCCATTGTCTGTCTCCTTAACATCTGTCTTCATCATATTCTTTGCATGTTTGCCATACAATGTTTTATCAACATCCGGGAATGAAAAATTCATCCAGTTATCAAAATCATCAAATAAGCTCTCTCCAAAAATACTAGGCATTAACATAAGTCATCTCTCCTTTTCTATCTGTCCACTTTTTTGTGGATATTCATATGCTCATTAACCTTGTTTCTTTGGAACTGTCAGAGGAAAAACTTTTGAACTTCTGTTCTTTTTCTTTCCCTCTTCCTTTGTTCTGACTATGTTATAGCACCGATCGTTAGCACTGTCAATAGTTGAGTGCTAATTTTCTGTGAACTTTTTGTGAAATCTTGGAATTCTTTATACAATTGTCCTTAATATTTATATCATTCATTTTTACATGCTTCAATTAATATTTAAAATCAGATTTATGCCTGATCAAAAAAGGCATTAAATAAAATGGCTTCAACAACAGATTTTCATCTTTCCCGGCATCCTTCTGTGACAATAAATATATGTCATGCACATTATTTGAAAACTTTTTATAAAACGCCTTGATTGATTCATGTTTTCCCGAACCAGATGACTTGATTTCAAAAGCATTGACTTTACTTCCCTCTGAAATCAGGAAATCAACTTCATAATAATGTGTGCTGCCGGCTTTTTCCCATGTGTGATAGTAAAGTTCTCTTCCTGATGCTGATATCATCTGTGCAACCAGATTTTCATACAAAAATCCAAGATTCGCCGGTAGTTTATCAGAAAGCAGTTTTGCGTAAACATCATTTTCTGTTACCGGACGATCTATAAACATCAGTGTAACAAACAATCCGGTATCCGCCAGATACAACTTATAGCTGTCAAAATCTTTCGTATCTGCCATGCTTACCCTCGGATCTGTCGAATTATAGCATGGTAAAATTGTTTTTGAGTCAATCAACTTATACAATAATTCCTCAGCTCTTGTATTATTTTTCTTTCCAATGGCTGATGTGATCCGGTATTTCCTTGAATCTTTTGATAACTGGGCAGGAATGGCATGGTATAATGCAGATATTCTGCCGGATGCATCAATTTTTTTAAAATCATCTTCATACAAGGATATGATCTGCCTTTTTACCATATCAATTTCCGAAAAATTTTTTCCTTCCACATAGGCTTCTACTGCCTGCGGCATCCCTCCCACAGCCATATATACCCTTAAATCTCTCATTAATTTACGATTTGTCGCCTGCCCAATAGCAGTCCCCATATCATAAATCTGTTGTAAAAGTTCGTAACTGTTTCCAGATAACTGTAGCTTCCGTCAGCCACAAGATGTTTGATTGCCTGCCTTGCTTGTGGGAAAAGCTGAACCTCATCAAATATAATTAACGATTCATGTTCATATAATGTCACTCCGGTTTCCGCCTTCAAGCAAAACCGCGTATTTGTCCGAATACTTCTCTTTCCATGCTGACAACTGGTCATATACTTTTCCTTATTTTGTGCTTTTCTTCAAGATTCTATTTATCAAATTTGTGCTTTTCTTCAAGATTTTAAAATTGGATTCAAATAAAAAAGCCGCAACCCAAATAAAATCAAGGGTTTGCGACATAAAAAAAGCACCGACCCCATAGCCTATGCTATAAAACCGATACTTCTGTAATGCGCCACCAGGGGTTCGAACCCTGGACACCCTGATTAAGAGTCAGGTGCTCTGCCAGCTGAGCTAGTGGCGCATGTCTTTCAGCGACGAATGTTATTATATAATACTTTTTTTAGAAATGCAACTATTTTTTTATAAATTATTTCGTATTTTGTCGAGTACTGTTTTTATATTTTTAATTTTATATTTTTCAAAGGGACAGTCCTTGCGAACCGTCCCTCCTCATTAATCAATAATTCCAAATTCTTTGTAAAATTTCTTTCTGGCTTCTTTATCAACAGAAGCCTTTTTTACATCTTCTATTCTATTATTTTGCAATAAAAGATTTATAAGTTTTCCTAGTCTTGCCTCACCCATATTTACAAGATGTTCTGCTACTGTATCCATAGTATTGTACTCTCCTTTCTCCTTCTCTGCCAGAATTTCTTCATAACGCTCATCCCCCGTCATAGCAGATAATAATTTTAATACTTCATCCACATGTTTAATTTCTGTTTTGTCATCTGATACATAATCTTTATTCTTTCTCTTGTGTACAAAGAAATTTGCTACAATTTTAAAATCGCTTTTAAATCTTGCAATCTCTTCTTCCGTCAACCATGCAATATTAAAAACTGTGATTTTATAGTCATTAACATACTCTCCCAAACCCTCCGGAATGTATATCACATCCTTTAAATGCGTTGGTTTATCCCACATCTTATCTGTACCAAAATATAAAACAATTGTCAATACTGCAACTGGTCTTTTTCTTTTCTTCTGCAATTGACTACGATAAGAGGCACCATCATAACCTAATATACGAAGCGGCATATATTTCTCCGGTAAAGTTTGATTTTCCATGCCATATATGGCAAATTCAATATCACGCTCTTTCCAGAGTTTGACGATATCCCTTTCCTGTTCATGCAGTTTATTTTTCCTGCCTTTATACACAGATCTTGTACTTATATTTTCTAAGGACTCTGGTGTTACCTTCTGTTCTCCTTTAAATACCAGACCATTTATGATGTCTGCAAATACATCATTATAATCTGCAAGTATTTTTTCTGTTGTATCTTTCTCGCCCAAACCTTCCTCTCTTTCTTTGCGAAGTTTCCGGAAAGCCCTCAATATCTGTATCTAACAATTTTTTAGGATTTCATGCCGATCTGGCAGAAATAACTCGTACTATAACACTTATTTGAAAAAAAGATTTTGCTATCTGCAATATTGAATGTAACTGATGTATACACAATTGTCAAGAAATCCTTTCCTAATATTTCCTATTTCACTATTTTATGGTATTTTATAACTATGTGTGCCCGGCTTGATTTTATATCAAAATAAATACGGCACCATTTTATAAGGAGGTTTCACATGCGTGTTGAAGAACGATTATTAAAATATGTCTCTTACTGGACAACTTCTGACGAGGAATGCCGACAGATTCCATCTTCGGAAAGACAGTTTGAGTTAGGAAAAGTGTTAGAACAGGAATTGCGCGATCTCGGTTTAGAGAAAGTCACTTTAACCGATCACTGCTATGTTTACGGACTGTTGCCGGCAACGAAAGGATATGCTGACAAGCCTGCTGTCGGCTTTATTTCCCATATGGACACTGCTCCTGATTTTTCTGGAAAAGATGTCAAACCACAGATCATTCCGGATTATGACGGCAATGATGTTCTTTTAAAAGGATCAGGTGCTTATCTGAAAGTATCCGATTTTCCGACACTTGAAACATTAAAAGGACGCACACTGATCACCACAGACGGCACAACGCTTCTTGGCGCTGATGACAAAGCCGGGGTTGCCGAGATCATGACCGCAGTGGAACAGATCATCACAGAAAAAATACCTCACGGCGACATCTGGATCGGCTTCACACCGGACGAAGAAGTCGGAAGCGGTGCTGATTTATTTGACCTTGGCTATTTTAAAGCCAAATTTGCCTACACCGTTGACGGCGACTACGAGGGCGAAGTTGCCTATGAAAACTTCAATGCTGCAAGTGCTTCTTTTGAGATCACTGGCGTCAATGTCCACCCTGGAGAGGCAAAAGATATTATGATCAACGCTGCCCTTGTCGGCTGTGAGATTGCATCTCTTCTCCCTGAAAATGAGACTCCTGCCCACACCGAAGGCAGAGAGGGATTTTATCATCTGACTGATTTTAGCGGAGACATCGCCCACGCCAAAGTGAATTATATCGTGCGTGACCATGACAAAGCCTCTTTTGAAAAACGTCTTGATTCCCTGCGTGGCATTGAGAAAAAAATGAATGAAAAATATCATGCAGACACTGTAAAATTGAACATTCAGCATTCCTATAGCAATATGCTGGAAGTCATTGAAAAGAATGAATATGTCGTAGCAATTGCAAAAAAAGCAATCAAAAACGTTGGTCTGGAACCAGTCTCCCGCCCAGTCCGCGGTGGTACAGACGGCGCCAGATTAAGTTTTATGGGACTTCCTTGTCCGAACCTCGGAACCAGCGGCTATGGTTTCCACGGACCGTTTGAACATATCAGTGTAGAAGGTATGGATACCGCTGTTTCGGTTATCAAAGAAATCGTAAAAATCACTGCCGAATAATGATCCGAAGCGTTTTTCCTATTGCACAAAAAATCTGCCATACAAAAATTGCATTTGTATGACAGATTTTTTATTGTCTTAAATATTATTTTTTTACTTTACACCGAAGTCTTTCTTCTATTATAAGTTTGCAATCAACGCTGCAATCTCATCCGGTGTCATAACCTTATTCGGATCTGACAGGTCAGGCATTGCCGGCTTATCATCTACAACTGTTTCATCTTCCAATGGAATCTTCTCGACCGGAACATTATCATCCGTATCCGTCAAAGTATCTACCATAATATCATCATACTTGGATAAATCTTCCTCCGGAGAAGAAACTTCTTCTTTACCAATTGATGGTTCCTCCATATCAGATGGAACTTCCTCGATCGGTGTCTCCTCCATCACGGACGGTTCTTCTTCAATCGGTGTCTCCTTCATCACGGACGGTTCTTCTTCGATCGGTGTCTCTTCCATCACGGACGGTTCTTCTTCGATTGGTGTTTCTTCCATCACAGTTGCTTCTCCAGCAGCCGATGGGATTTCCTCAACTGCGGCTTCCTGAACCTGTGGTTCTTCTTTTTCAATTTTATTCTCTTCTGCCAAGATACGTTCCTCGGTAAAAAAGTTCTGTTTTGCAGACTCTGCTGCTATCTTTGCATCAGCTCCGATCGTATTCAATGTATTCTGCAAAACTTCCAGCTGCTGTAATATTTTATTCTGATTGTCTAAAATATTCTGTGCATATGCGCTGTCATTTTTATTAGTTTCCGGTGCCGGATGCGAAACATTGTCTGATAAAACAGCCTCTAACATCGAAATCTTTTCCATGATGTGGTCATTGGAATTCATCAGTGCATCTGCATTCTCTTTACTTCTTCCAATGGAAACCTTTGCTACTGCTTTCTGTGCGTGGATAATATCCTCCACATTTGCTTTCCGGGACTGGTTTCCTTTTTCAATGAGTTCATACAGATCATCAAATGTTTTCCTCAATAAAAGATAAGACGCTTTTTCTGATTTAAAAATACTATCATACTGTTCTTCTTTGCGATTCTTTTCTGCCATCAGATAAATCGAAATGGAATCTACCAAAAAATAGATTGCAACCAGAAACAATGCTGTAATGATCGCCAGAATAATAAATTTCTGAGGCATATTGATCATTGCATATAAATCTGCAACCAGTAAAACTACCGCAATTAACAATGTAATATTTATGCGGAACCTGACATTTTTTTCGCTGTTCTTATCCATAAGAGCTACCTCCCACTATTGCGTCCTCCGTGACGCTCTCTGTGGCTATTTTACCATAACTTACACGAGATAGCTATATGCGAAAACAACAATCTTCAACAGAATACGACCAAAATTTCTTTTTATAATAAAATAAGCTGTCCGATCAGCTCCGCTCCTTTATAAAGATCGTCGATGGTTGTGTATTCACGTGTCGAATGTGCATTATACATTCCATTCGATAAAACAAGCCCTTCGATTCCGTTTTTTGCAAAACTGTTGTTATCACTTCCGCCGAACGTACCTGTAAGTTCACCGGAAAATCCTAAGATTTCACAGGCTTTTTGAAAATCGGTCACTGACTTGCTCTCAAGTGGTGTCTCATAGGCGGTCAGATGGATCTGGCTTGTCACCTCCGCCGTGGCATTGATCTTCTGCGCCTCCTCTGTGAAAATCCGTTCCGTCATGCACACTGTCTCCAACGCTTTCCCATGATCGTAACTTCTGATCTCTCCGGTCAGCACACAGCAGTCCGGCACAATGTTTGTCGCTGTTCCACCCTGAATCGTTCCGATATTAAACGTCGTCTCTTCATCCACATGCCCCATGCAGAGGCGGCTGACCGCATTGGCCGCTGCAAAAATCGCATGGATCCCGTTTTCCGGTTCAAATCCGGCGTGAGCCGCTTTTCCTTTTATCTCAGCTTTCACGGAAATGATAGACGGGGCACGTCTTGCAGCGGTTCCAACCGCCCCGGACAGATCAAGCACATACGCCTGTTTTGCGGTTACTTTCGAATAGTCAAAAACATCCGAACCTTTGACATATAATTCCTCACCAATTGTAAACAGGATTTCAATTTTTTTATGAGGTTTTCCACTGTCAAGAACAAGTTGTACACCATAGAGGATTTCCAGAATACCACTGATGTCGTCTGCACCAAGCACAGTATCCCCGGCAGAATGTATTGTTCCGTCTTTTTCCAAAACAGATTTTTTGCCGCTCCCCGGTTCTACAACATCCATATGTGCGCAAAAAATAACCGCATCTCCTTCTAATTCTCCATCTAAGACAGCAAAAATATTTCCGGTGTCGCCACCATAATAAGCTCCTGCCTGATCTTCCTCCACAGAAAATCCCATGCTTTTTAGTCTGGCAAGCAGCCAGTCTGCGGTGTTCCGCTCATGAAAACTGGTGGAATCAAAGGATACCAGTTGTTTAAAATCTTCTATGATGTTCTGTTTCCATGCCATGATGAGGTACCTCTTTTCGATTTATTTAATCTGCATTTAATTTAGTTTGATTTGAATTTAATCTACTCCGCAGTGCATGTTGGAAAAATCTGCGATTTACTCCGCAGTGCACGCCAGAAAAATCTACAATCTAATCCGCAGTGCAGCCGGGAAAATCTGCGATTTTCCCGGCTGTCGGGCATTCGCCCTCTTCATAATATAAGGAATAAATTATTGCCTGCAAGCAGTCAAATTTATTCCTCACATTATGAACACTGCTCATTATATTACATATTCCGGTTCATTCAGCAGTTGCATTTTTCTCAGGAATTCTTTTGTCCGTTCATTCTGTGGATTGGTAAATACTTCCTTCGGCGTTCCATACTCCACGACATGACCGCCATCTAAAAATATCACTTTATTGGCAACATGCCTTACAAAGTTCATTTCGTGAGATACTAAGAGCATCGTATGTCCTTCTGCCGCAACATTTTTGATCGTCTCAAGTACTTCACCGACAAGCTCCGGGTCTAAGGCTGAAGTCGGCTCGTCGAGCAGGAGTAATTCCGGCTTTAGGGCAAGTGCTCTGGCAATTGCGACACGCTGCTGCTGTCCTCCGGACAAATGTTTTGGATAATGATTTGCCCATGATGCCATTCCAACACGCTCTAATTCTTTTAAAGCAATTGCTTTTGCATCCGCTTTGCTCTTTTTCTGAACAACCATAAGACCTTCCATAACATTTTCCAACGCTGTCTTTTTCTCAAACAGATAAAATCTCTGGAACACCATGCCCGTGCTCTTACGGAATTCCAGACTGTCTTTGTGTTTTTTGGAAAGATCGACCGTTTTTCCACCAAAAACAGCCTCCCCCTCCTCCGGGATCTCCAACTGGTTGATACATCTTAATAAGGTTGATTTTCCTGTACCGGAAGGACCGATAATTCCGACGACATCGCCTTTTTCAATTTTTAAATTAATATGGTCTAATACTTTATTCTCATGAAAACTTTTGGAAAGGTTTTTGATCTCTAACATTTTTATACCCCTCTCTCATCCTCGGATATCTCTACTTTTGCCACCTGACCCGGAATCTGCATTTTCTTCTCAACCAGCCTGATTCCCTGCTCGATCACAAATGTGATCACCCAGTAAATGATCGCAAGTGAAACATATACTTCAAAATAACGGTAAGTTCTACCACCAATGATTTTTCCCTGTGCTGTCATTTCAACAACTGCACAGACAAACGCAAGGGACGTTCCCTTGATCAGTCCAATAAAGGAATTTCCAAGTCCCGGGAGCGCCACACTTAGCATTTCCGGGAAAATGATTCTGCGAAACGTCTGGAAATATGTCATTCCGATTGCACTTGCAGCCTCGATCTGTCCGACATCGACAGATGCCAGAGCTCCCCGGAAAATCTCTGCGATATACGCTGATTCATTGATGGAAAGTGCGATGATCGCATACACAAAACCGGAGGTTGTCGAACTCTGATAATTCCATCCATTCTGCTGGTATATGTATTTTGTGATCATCGGGATTCCAAAGTATGCGATATATAGCTGCACGATCACTGGTGTTCCCCGGATCAGCGAGATGTACACTCCAGCGATCTGTTTTAACACAGGAATATTTTTTGTTTTGATCAATGCCAGGAGCATTCCGATGATAAGTGCAATGATCATGGAACTGACTGCAAGGATCAGGGTTGTCGGAAGATATTTTAAGATCTCCGGAAGCTGGCTTAAGACCGCTTCAAAATCAAATAACTTTGCCATAGTTTTTTCTCTCCGTTCGTTTTCTGTTTTTATTGCTACAATTGTCTGTAGAAATTTACAGTGTTTTTGAAGTCATGATGCACACAAATTCTCCTTCACCGGAGCGGGTGGAAAAATCCGGTGTATATCCAAGCTTCTCATAAAAGCCAAGTGCCTTCTCGCGGGAATTGATCCGTATGTTTGTAACACCCCGCTCTTTCAAAAGCTGCTCTGCTGCCTTGATTCCAAGTGCCCCGTAATGTTTTCCCCTGTACTCTTCCAATGTGGCAACACGCTCGATATGACCGGCATTTTCTTCATCGATCCGTACCCGGCAGGTAGACACCGGAAATCCGTTTTCGTGAACCAGAATGTATTCACTGTCCTTTGTGTCATCCGCAAATTCGTATCTGGGTGGAATATCAAACCCGACACACATTGCCTGTATTCTGATATAATGCACTCCTGCTCTCTGCCATTCTTCTGTTGCATGCACTGCTTCCATCATCTTCCGCTCCTTGCTTCTCCCTTAGTTCCACGGTTTATAAAAATCGTTTGGAATTTTTAATTTATTTGCCGGATCTTTGCTTAAATGCTCTCTTCCGGCCGGTGTCTTCCAGATCGCATCAAAATCAGTATCCGGAATCACGATATCGTAATAAGTAGACTCCCAGTAATCCGGGTCTGCCTTGCTAAGATCAACACTCGCTGCAAAATCTTTAAAATACGTGTTGTGGTAAAATGCCGGAATCTGATATAAATCCCTTGCATATCCCCATAAATTCTTGTAATCCACGAGACGCCTTTTGCATGGACCAATGTTTCTGGAATAAGCGACATCGAATCTTGCCAGTGTCACATATAAACGGATATCACTGTCTGTCACGTAATCTCCAAACAGAAATCTCTGCTGTTCTAAACGTTCTTCCATTGCATCTAACCCTGCAAAAAATGTCTCATAAGCATCTGAAAAAGCCTGTAAGGATTGTGCGAACTGTGCTCTGTAAACAGCATTGTTAACATTTTCAAACAACCACCAGTTTAACTTGTCAATCTCTTCTCTGAGTTCTTCCGGGTAAAGATCCGGTGCATCCGGCTTTTGGAATGGCTTAAAATCAACCTCCAGATAGTTGGTCAGCCTGTGATAATCGTTGTTCACTACCTTTTTCTCTTTGTAATCCACAAAAGAAGGGACAGTTGCACGACCTGTGTACTCCGGGTCTGCATTGTAATAAAGCTCACTCAGAAACTGTGCTCCTGTTTCCGGGTTGATATGATCTGGCGAATTTACAAATTCCCAGCCCAAAGGTTTTTCGTAAGCATCATCATCCCAGCCTACGATTTCCACTTTGATTGCATCCTGCAAACCGAGAAGCTCCCTTGTAATAGACGCACGGTTTGACCAGTGGCATCCTTTTGCCCAGAATAAAATGTACCGGTCTTTCTCGACCGGATTTTCCCCGGGTCCGAATCCTTTTGTAAAATGATTTGGCTGTCTGTGGAAATTGCCGTATTGGTCTACTTCACTTACTGTCTCTGTCGGGCGGACTCTGATCTGCCTGCCGTTTACTTCTATATACTCTGCCATAATATGCCTCCTGCCTATCGCTTCCCAATTTTAAATTTCTTACCCGGATCACTGCTTAAATGTGCCCTGTCTGCAGATGCTCCCCAGTATGCATCAAAATTAATCTCATCTAAAAATCTTGCATTAAATGTCTCCATGAGATGTCCCGCTTTTTTATTGGACGGATTTGCAAAATCTTTAAAGTACGTGTTGTTCTTAAATGCTGGAATCTGGTAAAGATCTCTTGCATATCCCCACAGGTTTTTGTAATCAATGAGACGCTGTTTTGTGTGGCCAAGCTGGAATGCATAGCGGATATCAAGTCTTGCCAGCGTCACATAAAGTCTCACATCACTGTCTGTCACATAATCTCCAAATAAAAATCTCTGATGTCCGAGCCTTTCTTCCAGAATATCAAGTGCTGCATAAAATGCATTGTAAGCATCCCAGAATGCCTCTTTGGAGCGGGCAAATGCTGTTTTGTATACACCATTATTTACATTATGGAATAACCAGATATTTAACTTATCAATTTCTTCCCTGAGTTCTTCCGGATAAAGATCCGGTGCATTCTCTCCATGAAATTCCCTGAAGTTTACTTCAAAATAGTTGGTCAGTCTGTTGTAATCGTTGTTCACTACTTTTCCGGTCTGTACGTCGATCAGTGCTGGAACTGTCGTTCGTCCGGTATAATCATCATCTGCTTTATAATATGCCTCACTCAAAAACTGAATGTTTAAAACCGGATCTGTGTTGTTCTCGTCATATACAAATTCCCAGCCGAGATTTTTTTCATGAGGCGCATGTTCTACCATATTGACACTAATGGCATCCTCCAACCCCAGAAGCTCCCTCACGATAGATGCACGGTTTGACCAGTGGCACAGCTTTGCCCAGACCAGACGATAACGTCCTTTTTCCACCGGATTTTCGCCCGGTCCGAATCCTTTTGTAAAATGATTTGGCTGTCTGTGAAAATATCCGTTCTCGTCAACCTCTGAAACTGTCTCTACCGGACGGACTCTGATCTTTCTTCCATTTACTACTTCATAATCAAATTCTGCCATTTTTCTGCCTCCTGCTTTTCGTTCTTCTTAGTTGATCGGTGTTTCAAATTTATCTGCGGATGGAACCTGATCTGCCCCGAAATATTTCTGTGAAAGTTCTTCTAATGTGCCATCCTCCTGTAACTCTTTCAATACCTTATTAACATCCTCCCGAAGCGCTGCCCCCTCGTCATTTAACGGGAATAAGAAGTACGCATCCAGTGCTGTTGAAAACTTTGCTGTCTCATCAGCAGATAGTTCTGTTTTCTGTAATCCGTCAAAACCAAACTCTTCGATGTAGCTGTTGTAAATTGGAAGGTCATCTACCCTGAAATCGCTTGTTCCGTCCTGAATATGTTCAAATACAACCGAGAGATCTGCCTCTGTGTAAATAATCTCAATCTGTGATTCCGGATTTTCTTCATTCCATTTTTCAATGGCATTCGTGACATTCACTCCGGCACCTGCCTCAATCTTGTAACCTCTGTCAGCGGCATCCTGTAAAGAAGTGAGTGGTTCATCATCTGCTCTCTGAACAAATACATATTTGATCTCGTCATATGGGAAAGAATAGTAGTAACTTTCCGCTCTCTTCTCATTGTAGCTGAAATTATTGACTGCAATCTGATAATTACCAGCGGTAAGTCCTGAGAAAATCGCATCAAATTCTGCGGTCTGCAAATTCAGACTGTACTGTGGAAGCCGGTCAAATACTGCCTGTAATACTTCGATATCATATCCTGAATAACTTCCATCTTCCTCCACGGAAATGTAAGGCTTTGGCGAACCTCCGGTCACTGCATTGATCACGGTGACATCTCCACTGTTCTCTGTTTCTGCACTGACGTCTGCATTTGTGGATGCATTATTTGTATCTGCGCAATTTCCACCGCACGCTGTTACACTGATTGCTAATGCTCCTGTAAGAATTCCTGCTGTTAATTTTTTTACTAAACTCTGTTTCATAATGTTTTCTCCTCTTCATTTTTCTACTTTTTAGAAAATTGTGAAACTCCTCCTACTCTTCTTTCACGAGTTTCGCAATTATCTATTTCTACTTTTAAGCATCTTTCTCTCATACACTTTCATACGTTAATTCTAAAAAGTGCTCACATAAAGAAAGAAGCAGGTCGTTGTCATATGTTTATCACAACTGCCTGCTTCTTCTTTTTCCAAAACACCCAGATGCATAAATCATATGAAAATAAAACTGTATTCATCCATACAGCACATACAACAGCGGCACATCTGTTTTTTGTTCTTTACAATCGTATTTGTTTTCATATGATTTTCTTCCTTCTTTATTTCCTATCTTTTTGATATGTTTTATAGGAATTAATTTATGTTTGTGATTATAACTATGTGGTCATGGTTTGTCAATTGTTCTGGTTATAGAAGATTCCTTGTGGTTGCTATAGGTTTTTCTTATAACTCATATTGTCGTTAATTGCAGCTCAATTTTTACCCCCAAAAATCCAAGACAGCCGACTGTAAGTATACGCAGCTTTTTTCGAATATTCGGATTGGCAAGTATCGTTATCTGTAGTATTATGCTTGTCATAAAGGAAATGGGGTTTCACCGGGTAGGGATTATTCCTGACAGGACTTGCTCGTTTCTTTTTTTATTTCTAAAACATCATATACCGGCAATGCCCCTGTAGAATCAATAACGCCGGTACAGAATATCCAAAAAGGTGTTTCTAACATTACTTAAAAATCTTTTGTTCTGCCATATATCGCTTTAATAAAAAAATTTTCTTCCAGATTTGAATTTTCCTTAGAATAATAATATAATCCATATCCTTGCTTCACTAATGCTTCTGCTGCAAAATTCTCATAAAGAGCCCCTTTATAAACTCCAAGATTCTTATTTGCGCGAAGATCTTCCTGTGCCGCATCTTTCAGCCATTCCACACATCCCATATATTCCTTTGATCTTCCGCATACCCTTTTGCCCACAGAAATTCTTCAAAATCCATCGAATGCATCTGATAATCTGCCTTATATCCCACGCTGATACTGGCAATTCGATGGTACTGCACTCCTAACAGCGATCCTGAACAGATTACATCATATCTTCCATCTTCCTTAAAAAATTTTAAAGAGGTTGCAATTTCCGGAAAATCCTGGATTTCATCAAAAAAAATCAATGTTTCATGTGCTTCAAAATGTTTTGCTGGATCAATTCTGCTTATTATTTTTATAATACTGTCTGCCGAAAATCCTTCTTCGATAATTGCTTTATATACCGGTTCTGTAATAAAGTTTACATTTTTATGAGCGTATTTTTTTATATTTATTACACTTTTATGAGCGTTCCTTTATCACAGATTGTCTATGTAAATTTTATGATACAGCACGTTCTGTTTCATCATTCGGCCATGATTTTCTAAGGGCTGCATAAGAAATCAAAAAGTTTGCAAGCCAGCCTGCAGGTACAGCAAGCCAGACAAATGCAATACCAAAACGTGGTGCAAAAATCAGTGCGACCGATAAACGAATCGCAAGATTTACCATGTTCGCAATAAGGAATGGACGCATAATTCCAAGGCCACGAAGCACCCCATCTGTTGCCATCTTGATACCCATAAAGATAAAGAAATAACCAAGCCATCTCATATAATCACCGGACACCTGATATGCCAGGGCTGTTCCGTCTTTGCCCAGGAATAATGATGAGATCTGAGTATGCAGTGTTTCAATAACTATGAAAGCGAGAGCTGCAAAGCATGTATCTAATAACAATGCCGCACGATAGCCTTTTTTGATACGTGAGGTTTTATTTGCACCAAGATTCTGGGAAACATATGGTGAAACTGCATTACCAATCGATACAAACATCAATGAAAAAACATTCTCTACTCTCATCGTTGCTGCGTAACCTGCAAGTGCCTGTGTACCAAAAGGATTTACAACTGCCTGTACGATCATCATGCCTATTGATACTGTAGACTGTTGAAGAACTGATGGAATAGCAATTCGAAGCATTAATTGTAACTCCTGTCTGTCAAACCATCTATACCGGCACTTATACCGACGCATCCGGTATAGAAAAATCAAAAACGAAAACCCTGCGGAAACACCCTGTGCGATGAGCGTTGCAAGAGCTGCACCGAACACACCCATTCCAAGATCCGCTACCATCCAAAGATCCATAAAAATATTCAATACAGATGAAAATATCAGAAGTCCTAACGGAATTTTTGATTCGCCGATTGATGTAAACATGGTAGATAGAATGTTATACATAAAAAGAAACGGAAATCCCACAAAATAGACTTGCAGATACAATACTGCTTCGTCCAGTATATCAGCAGGTGTCTGTAACAAGCTCATCATCAGGCGGGAAAACCCAAATCCAAATGCACCCAGGAGTATGCTTAAAATACAAAAGCTGATCAGTGATGTTGACACAATCGTTTTCATTTTACTGTAATTTCTGGCACCAAAATAGCGGCTCACAAGCACTCCCGCACCTACACCGGCACCAAGTGCTACACATATGAAAACATTCGTAAGTGCCGCACAGGCACCGACTGCTGCCAGTGCAGAAGAACCGACAAACTGACCGACGATAATCGAATCAGCCATATTATAGACTTGCTGAAAAAAGCTGCCAAGAATCATTGGCATTGCGAAAATAGTCAACGCTTTAAGAGGTTTATCTGTTATCAAATATTCATCTTTTGACATTCTTTTACTGCTCCTTCTAAAAAAATCCCATTGCGAGATTGTATGTTTCATCATACATCATATAAAATCAGAAAACAAGAACCGGCACTGGTTTGCAAAAGCAATCCGGTACCGGCTCCTGTAATTGTGATTTCATTAATTTTCAGTTTTTTCTTAAGCGATCTCTTTTTTCATCGCATTGTAACCGATCACGACTGTCCAGACATATGCACATGTCTTAGGGATCATCAGCATACCGATCATCGGAATGACATCCGCCCACAGCACAACCGGGATATAGAATGCAAAGCTTAAAACGATTGTCAGCCACATAAAGCGGAAAGACTTGTCATTGTTCTCTTTTGCGCTTTTATAGAATAAAACAATGATCAGGATTCCCATCAGTGCAAACGGAATATTACGGTAAATCCCCCAGGAAAGCGGAGCTGATGCACTAAGCCAGTTATTCTGTGGCATCATGCACAAAATAATTCTTAATCCTGCAAGACCGTAAACAGCTGCTGTCGCTGCACTATGACCTTTGATCTGATAGCGTTCACGCCAGATGTGATAAAGTACAACGTAAAAGACTGTCATCGTTACAGATGTGATCCATTTGCCCAGTCCTAACGGTACAGTAAAGTTCTCAAGACCTGTGGTGCAAAGAGCCAGTGCACGTGGAACCAGATGGAATGCATCTCCACTTCCCAAAAGAACTGCCATAATTCCAAACATAGTAAACTGGCGGTTTCCTTTGCTCTTTCTGATCATTAAAATTCCGATCGTGATTACCGAGATTAAATATACGGTGTCAAATAAAGTTTCTACAATTGCCTGCATGATAAATTTCCTTTCTTATTTTAAAATTTTATATTGAATTACGTTGCACTGCGAAAACAGTCTCAACCTAATTGCAAACATTTAAAAATTACGATATATGAACACTGTTCATTTTGGTTCAAAAATTTTCCCACTTTCAAAGTGGGAGAATTTCCGTTACTGATCACACACAATGTGAACAATAACTGCTTTTAATATAATGTTTTGTTGATAAGCATCAACACAGAGGACGGATCATAATCCTCGCGGATCACTGATACCAGCATGAGGGAAAACAGGATTTCTGCAAACTGCATTTCTGTAAAATTCTCATCGAATACGCCCGGACGGATCTCTGGGTCATTTTTTAAAACTTCACATAGTCCATTTAAAATATGTCCCCATGTACGCATCATCCTTTTCTTTCCATCATCTTTCCCTTCCTTCATGAAACCAAAGGAATGTAAAGAGAAAAATCCCGGAAACCGCTTATTGCCATATTTGAACCGTTCATAAATCCATGAAATGCAAGTTGTAACATCATGAAATACCTGCTCGTCTTCCGGATGAAAAAAGATTTCCTGCCAGACACTCTCAATGGTAGCACCAAGCAGCTCTGCCTTGGATTCGTAGTAATTATAAATCGTGCCGGCTGAAACGGAACATTTCGCTGCAACTGATCTTATGCTTACAGCCGCCCATCCGTTTTCTTTGATCAGCTCCCTGCTGGCAGCCAATATATCTTCTTTTGAAGTAGCAAGACGATTCATAATTTCCCCCTTTGACATCCTGACATTTCTTTTATTTTTCATATCTGAACGCTGTTCATGTTGGAAATATACACCGTCCATGTTGATTTGTCAATCTCTTTTTTAACTGTTTTTGTCAATTTTAGAAAACATTACAGTAATCGCCATCACTCAAAATCTCTGGTAATATTCGTAAGCCATTTATTTCTGAAATAGTGAATAAATACCACAGGCATTTTTTCGAACTCGTCCAGTGTCATGACAAAGTATACCCAGACAGGCGGCAGTTTGAAAACATATGCTGCAAGGAAGGTAAGTGGGACTGCAACAAGCCACATAAATATGGTATCTACGATCATTCCAAATCTGGCATCACCGCCACCCCTGAAGCAGCCGCATATGAGACAGGTATTAATGCCTTCGCCCACAAAACGCCAGGTTGTCATAATGATAAAAATGCCAAGATAATAAATAGCAGTCTCTGTTAATTTATCCCGGTAGAAATCCAGTATCACAGGTCGGATCGCCAGAATAACGGCACATCCGATCAGGCTGACAATAACTGTTATTGTAAGCATTCGTTTCCCATACTCTCTGGCTGTATCAATGCGGTCTTTCCCAAGCTCCTGGCTGACAATGATCGTGGTAGCGTTGGCAAAACCACGGCAGGCGATAGCACCGATATTTACCACCATAACAGCAACGGCATTTGCCGCAACCATATCATCACCAATATGACCAAGAATTGCTGCAAACGCTGAATTGGCAAAGCTCCAGACAACGTCATTTATCACCGCCGGAGTGGCAATTTTTATAAAGTCCTGTAACAGAATATCTGATTTTGCAAAGAAGTATTTTATTCTGAATCTGACGTCCGAACTGCGCAATGAATAAATCAGACAGATCAGCACTTCTGAGATTCTGGCGATCACAGTACCAAGTGCTACACCGGTAACACCGAGCTTTGGAAGACCAAACAATCCAAAAATAAAGGATGCATTGCAAAATACATTCACACAAAGCGAAACAATATACGTAACCGACGGCAGCATGATTTTTCCGATGCTTCGGAGCGCACTCATAAAAATCTGTGAGAATCCCATGAATACAAATGAAAATGAAATCACCTTCAGATATTCACTTCCGGCAGCAATGGTCTCAGGACTGTTTGTAAAAATCTTCATAATTGCCGTTGGCATAGTAAAGGAGATAACAAAAAATACAAGAGAGATAATCAGGGAGATCCGTTCTGCGAGACCCAGAATCTTCTCTACCGTCTTTTTATCACCTTTTCCCCAGTATTGGGCACATAAAACCGAAGTACCTGTTGCCATTCCATAATATAAGCAGAAAAGAA
>ERZ773216.1037-NODE-1037-length-35954-cov-4.283128_pt1 | contig 35954 bp, 57 predicted proteins | sample MGYA00511259_ERZ773216 | MGnify/ENA primary metagenome ERZ773216 (study PRJEB29015, sample SAMEA2737764) | human gut metagenome | biome: human gut; feature: human-associated habitat; material: faeces | place: China | collected 2012 ... | reverse complement strand
ACGGTATACATCTCATGCTTGATAGGTTCATTTCTCAGGGAAACCCCGGCGGCGTGGAAAGTGTTGACCAGCTTGGAGGCCAGAACATTGCGCTGCGCCGTCATAGGCCCTGCGCTGGTGTAGATCTCCAGCCCGGACGCGCTCGACCAGCCCCCCTCCCCGTAAGCGTTGGTGTGGATGCTCACAAAGCAGTCCGGCTTTGACTTATTACTGATGTTGGCCCGCTCTGTCAGGCTGGGGTAATTGTCCGCCGTCTTGGTGAGCACCACGCCCACCCCTTGGGCCTCCAGAAGCGGTTTGATACGCTGAGCCATGTCCCAGGTAAACTCCCACTCTTTGTAGGTGCCGTCCGGGGAGCCGTTAACGTTGCCCGGCCCGTGTCCGGGGTCGAGGCATACAGTGTGCTTGCTCATAGGCTTGTCCTCCTGTTCCGGCGGCTTCTGGCCGCCCTGTTTGAGCCAGACGCAAATCCAGTTGTGCACCTTGCGGCTGGCGGTGATGCGCTCGCCGCCAAAGTCGCACTGGCTGGAGCCGCCCCCATCCAGCATGACGGCGGAGGCCCAGCCCAGCCCGGCCAGCTCGTCCCGCAGAGTTTCCGGCGTGGCTGCATCGGCGCCATCCGAGGAGCAGTAGAGGGCCAGACTGCCACCCCGCAGGCCGATGGCGCTGCGGCCCCTCTTGCCTCTCTGGGCCGAGCCATAGGAGGGTTTATCCACTGGCTCGCCGGAGGAAATAAGGGCAGTCACCGCGATAAAGTTGGCCGCTCCCTCGTACTCGGAGGTCATGTGGATGTCCGGCCCCTTGTCCCAGGCGTAGCCCATCGGCCGCCAGGGCGTGCCGGAGAGCATCGCCCCGCCCACCTTAAGCAGCGGGCAGGGGGTGCCGTCTGGGTTCCACATGCCGCCATTGAGCACGTAATGAGCCTTTGTTTCAGCCTTGACCTGAGAGAGCGTCTTGCGGCAGTTGGTGACTCTCAGCTCAATCCGCTCCACGGACGAGAGCGGGATGTATGTAATGAGCTTACTCATGGTCGCCTACACCCTCCCCTCTAGTAAAACATCTTCGTCTGGCATTATAAAATAGAGGTCTGTCACTGTCGGTGGAACTCTGGTCAGTGCTGCCGGAGACCTTCCGTTCGCAGTCGGTATTCCAATCCCGGTTTCAGCTCCATAAACGCCCCATCCGACATCGGAGGAAATCCCGAAATAAATGTATTCACCCGGTTGCGCTTCAAGGTCATAGGTTCCCCCTTCGTAAAGCGTTTGTCCATCAATGGTGATGCTATAGACCCCCTCGGTTACAGTCACACCTACTGTGTGTGTGGATGCAACCGGAATCTCCCCCACCATCTCCGCCATTCTGCGAAATGTGGTGCCTTCTGGTACCTCCACGCCCTTGGCCGTGAGGTTGGCCTTTAGGGTGTCCTTTGTAGCGCTGAGATAGGCCAGCTTGTCCGCGGTCGTACTCATCAAACCACCTCCCCGTTGATTGCATCCAGCGCGGCGTTGATGTCTCCAATGGAGGCCAGCGCCGCGTTAAACTCCTGTTCGCTGCCGATGTAGCCCCCGTCAACCGCCGCCTGATAGGCGCTCTTGCCGGGCAATCCATCCTTGCCCGGTGCGCCGTCCTTGCCCGACATTCCAACACCGGCAACTTTTTTGCCGTTTACAACGATAGCCATGTGCTACACCTCCACCCATTGCCACATATCCGGGGTATCCGGGGCCCACGTGCAGGGAATCATGTCCCCGCCCTCTGCCACCTTGTAGACCTTGCCGTTGTAGCTGTAGTGCTTACCCGCATGACAGTCCATGCCGTACACCCACGGGATGGGGTCGTCCACTGTGCCCGCGTGCTCACGGTCAATGGGCCGGTAGATGGCGAGCATGCCGTCGTCGTGCGGGGGCATCTCCTCTTGAGGAGTTACCGCCTGTACGACCCGGTAGAGCTGGCCGCCGCCGTTGAGGATGCGGCCCGCAGGTAATTCCTCTCCGGCCTCCAGCGCCGCCTCCCACGTGGGAAACAGGTCGGGCATGTCCAGGGCGTAGGTGTCCGGGATGGCCGCGCTGGTGGCCGCATAGGCCCGCATAGCGGCGGCGTACTGCGGCGTGAGGTCGGGCGGCTGGGGTTCCGGCTCCGGCTCTGGAGGCCGCTCAGTAGGCGTGATGCCCACCAGCTTGTCCCCCTCAATCTGGAGGTCACACCAGCCATAGGTCGCCCACACCGCGTCATGGAGGTGGGCGGGCACCTCTATGTAGTCATCCAGCCAGCAGGCGCTCCGCCCGCTCTGGCTCTGGATCGGGTGCTGGCCGGTTTCCAGCGGTTCAATTTGGATGATGGTCATATTTGATTCACCTCTTATTTCTAAACTATGGCATAGTAGTGATATACAACTCCAGATGTATTAAATTGTACATCTGCTGCACTAGTCGGGCTAAGGCCAAAATACCAACTGAAAGTTTTTCCATCCGTCGATTTTTTACCGTAAGTATCTCTTGGATTATAATTGTAGCCCATGCCAAAACCAAAGCCGCTTGTATACTCAGTAGGGATAATACTGCTTGGAATAATATTACAAATATCAGAATCGCTGATACTTGTATACGAATCCGTATGTTGAATACCATAAATACAGAGTAGTTTAAAGGGTTCGGCTAAGGTTATTTGATTAGGGTTGCTTTTGCCTGATTTTCCCGTTCCCACATAGCTCCCCAAAATAACCTTCGCCCCCGCGTGCTCGTCCACATACTGCTTATTAGCGGCATCCGTGGAATCAGCAGGAGCGGCCAGATTGGCTATCTTGTGCCCGGTCATATCCGTGTTTGCTTTAAGTGCAACACCGCTCTCAGAGGTCTGTAGCACCTGCGTCGTGTTGTTGACCAGATTGATGCCGGAAGTGCCGACTGTGATCGCTGCCGCTCCCTCAGCCAGGGGGGCCTCAATCCGGATATTCCCGTTTGGCATCATCTTGATTTGAGCGGCAGAGCCCCCGTGCTTGATGGCCTTGTCCGCCGGGATGGTGATATCTCCCTGCATCGTCCCGCCAGTCAAAGGCAGATACTCGCCTCCGCCCTTCCCCGCCAGCTCGTCGATAGCTCCCTGCACATTGGTAGCCTCCAGGCCGCTGCCCGTGTTGCTGTAGCCCACCTGTTCGGCGGAGAGGTCGCCGCCCTCTCCGTCTTCTGTCACCTCAATGGTGTAGGGGCCGTCGCCAAGGCTCTCCCCCATCTGCATCGTGCCGCCGCCGGGTATTGAGAGCCAGGGCGCAGCCGTGGCGATAGCGGCTAACTGGGCGGCGTACTGCTCCAGTGTGGTGCCCGACGGCGGTTCTACTCCCATAGCCTGTAGTGACGCTGCGATACTTGCCTTAGCGGCGGACAGCCGGTTGATTTCGCCCTGAATACTCATACCACGCCTCCAATCAGATTGCCGCAAGGGCCTCCTCAATGTCGCCCGTCAGGCTCACCGAGCCCCCAGTGGTGTAACCAGCAGGGACGGCAAAGGAGGTTGTGGTCAAGCCGTCAATCTCCCCGGAGACCGCCCCATTGTTTGCCATTGAGCCAGTGACCTTCGCGCCTTTTGCGTAAGCGGTCTTGCCATTAAGGATATCCCCGGCAACCGCTGTGCCGTCAGAGGTGTCCACATAAGCCTCCGGGATGGCCGCTACCTCAACGGACGTGAGCACCTTCCCGTCCGTAGGCTCTACCGTTTGGACAGACTTGTTGGGCGTAACACTCTTCGTCTCCGGGGTGATCTGCACCTTTCCTGTCCCGCTGTGATACCCCTTCGGGATGGTGTAAGACAGTTTTTCCGGGGTCAGTGTTTCAGTCGCCGCCCCATTGTTTGGCATGGTACCTGTGGTGGTCTTGCCTGCCTTGTCCACAAACACCTTGCCAGTCAATACGTCAGCGGCGGTAGCCGTAACGGCGGATACGTCCTGGTAGTTCCCGGGGATGGCGGCTACTGTCACATCGGACAGGCCATAATAGCCGGGGTCGGGCGTCACATTCTGCTGGGACTTGGTTGGCGTGACAGTCTTGCTCTGGAGGTTATAGTTTCCGCCACCGGACACCCCTGACACCGTGCCACTGCCGTTGTGGTAGCCTTTGGGGATGGTATATGTATCGCCCTCTTGGACAGTAGCAGATACCGCTCCTCTGTTCTCAATTCCATCAATTTCCGTTGCCAGCTTGGTCAGATCGTCCGTGCTTGTGCCGATGCCCAGTTCAACGGCCTTTGACCTGATAGTGTTCCGCGCTGTTTGGATTCTGCTGATTTCAGTTGCTACACTCATACTTTCCCACCTTTCAAATTGTCCCTAACAGGATTTCGATATTGCCTACCGTCTCCTGCACCGCGGCTGCGGTAATGGGGAGCGTATTATCACCCTCGTCAAAGCCGCTTACTGTGTCCACAGATAACGTCCTTGTGTCTCTGTCCAGCTTTAGCCCGTGCCCGATGTTGTAGGATGTACCTCCTCCACCCTCCGGTAAAGGGATATCCGACGCCTCGTACTGGCCGCTATCCGGGTTCCAAATCTCCCAAAACCCATCCAGGCCGGGCCTCGGGGGATGCTGGTTTAGGTCTGTAATGCGCTCCTCCATCTGCTCAAATTCGGAGGGCAGGGGAGGTGGGAAAGCGTCTACGGCGTTAATGGAGTCATGAACCGTTGCGTAGAATATATTACTGTGCCGCACCTGCTCCCCGAGGGTGCCTCTGACTTGCATTAAATACTGGCCGTCATCAGCCAGCACGGAGGCCGTCAGCAAGGCGGAGTACACTTGCCCGACGCGCTGGAGCTGGATAATATTCTTCTGACCGCTCTTCTCCACATCCACCTTTAAGTCCCACTCGTCTGTGAGGTCGGTGGAGATTTCGAGGGCTACAACCTCATTGTCGCCCTCAAACCCGAGGCAAAATTTAGGCGGGGTGCAGATGTACCAATTTGTCATGATGAGCATTATGTTTCGCCCCCGTCCATCAACCGTTCTATCACTTTACCGTCCTCCAGCTTGTACCGGGGGATGCCGTCCTCGGTGTAGATGGGCCGAGGGAAGTAGTGACCTTGAGCGTGGTGGTATTTGTCGCCGTATCCCCGGTCAATCTCCGTGCCCCAGTCCCCGCTCACAAAGGCGGAGGAGTTGACGGCGGTGATGCGGTTATGTCCATCGGTTTGGACATAAACAATATAGTTTAGGTCAGGTATCATTTCGGCCATAATGTACTCCCTTATAGTTCCGCGGAATTATAATATAGGGTTTGTGCGTTGATTTGGAGTTGACCTTGCGTCGGGTCAATGCGCATTGTCGGGCGGCAATCCACTGCTTTAGCTGGTCGTTTATCGGCCGCACTGTAAAGTTGAAAATACCTCTGGCATTTCGCTAGCTCCTCGGCATAATCCGGCGTCTCGAAGAGCTGCCAGTTGCCTTCCTCGTTTTGGTAGGCTAGAGTTTGGCCGGAGCCAAGTTCTAGCTTGCCTGCAATCAAATTCTTTTCAGTATCCGTTAAGATTGAAAATTGAACGTTTCCACCGGCCAAACCAAGCACTGCAATAGTAATGCCGTTTCCTTGATAAGCATTGATACCTATATTCTCGCTAGTCGCCACAGGGATTGTAACAGTACCGCTAAACAATCCATCCGTTGTTAATATCGAGGCGGTGACAACTTCACCCTGATCAACATTTTGCGTGATCTGGAATAGATCACCTACATTGTTGAGTGTCAGATAATCATGGGCAAGCGTAATTACAGATCCAGGTTTGCCGCATTTCCAGCAATCAAAAATAGACCCATATGATGTACTATAGCTCCTCTCCCCCCTCTGGTTAATGGGAAACTGCCCGCCGCCCTGCTGGGAGCCGCCGCCCACGAAGTACCAGTTGTTCAGCAGGTTACGGCGGGTGCTGGAGCCTAACAAAGCATCGATCTCCTCACCGCTGTATTTGCTGGTGTAGTATTCGGTTGGTTCTTCTGCCGCTTCTCTGGCTGATAATTTCCGCTCAAGTGCCGCTACACGCTCCTCCAGAGTCAGTTCCATTTTCTCACCTCACACAATTAGCCGACGGCCAAGCTTGTCCAGAACAACGCGGCCATTTTTATCTTTCACTGGGCCGGAGACTATCTTTTGGGGAACGCCATAATACAAAATAATGCATCCATCCATTGAGCTTCCCCCGTTTCCTCCTGCTCCACCAGTTACAACTGAAGCCTTTTTTACAAAAATGTCGGCATCGCACCGAACAGTAAGATCTTCTGTTTTACTGTCTCCGCCTGCACGATTAGACCATTTTCGTTTATTGGTTACTGAAAGTCTTACCGATCCACATACTCCAGCGCCGCCACCACCGCTTCCACCGCTTCCGCCTGAACCATACGATGATGCATTCTCTCCATCTTTACCTTTCCCACCGCTTCCACCTCCATGTTGATATGCCTCCCCCTCTGCGTCTGCTCCATTAGATGAGCCTGCGCCAGAGCTTGGCCCTTTAAAATTTACATTGGCTTTGGTGGCTATTATTGCAGGGCCACCATTTTCTCCGTTTCCTCCTGCGCCACCGCCTCCCGCACCACCACAATCTGCCTCACAATTTGCCTCTGCATTAAACCAAAGAGTATTAATATTGCTTCCTGAGAATGTTTTTCTGTCAGAGTATTCTCTCTGGCTTATTCCTTCTCCGCCTTTTGCAGATCCAGCATCCTTGCCAGGCTCACCAGGGCCTCCACCATCTCCTCCATCCATTCCATCTTTTCCTGCTAAAGCATATGTTTCTCCTGTAACTGTATCAACATATCCAAGGTTATTTCGATTCCCACTGACAGACGAAAGCAATCCAAATGTTGTGACACTTTCCCCTCCATAGCCAGTTGCTTTGCCACAAGAATACGCTATTTTTTGACCGCCCACGACATCGAGCGATGACTGGAAAATTCTACCTCCAAGGCCACCAAGACCTTTCTTTCCACCTTTCCCTTCCGATTGGCTTCCAAGCGATACTGATGCTGTAGTCGAAACAAATGTATTTTCAGGTACAGAACTAGTGTTACTAGAGTAATCGCTAGCAGCTCTGGCAATATTACCAGATTCTCCATCCCCTCCGGGTTGGCCGCTTTGCCCACCATCAATCAAAACTGCTCTTACATATGTTGTCCCTTCCGGGACAGTCCACTCGCCTGCGCCTGTAAGAACTACACGGTTTTCGAGTAATTCAGTTTCCTCTATTTTTAATGGTACATATCCAACAAGCATCTCCGAACTTGATTTTAATGTGTTTGAGATGGTAATGTCTTCTTTTTCAATGCAAGCCGTAACTGGCTCTTTGTTATATGGGTCCCACGTCAACACACGGTTCCCTGTTGATTCCCCTTTATAGACAACTGGTGCTTGGATAGATTGAGCATGCTTATAGTAATTTTTCATTCGGTCCGCAACAGCCGCAGAGTTTGTGAGCGATACCAACGTAGCATTTTCGACCTTCTTTACATTTGGCTCTTTGGCTGAAACAATATCACGTATGATTTGGCTCTTGTTGTGCGTATACTTTGTTCCAGTAAGCTTCCCAGACCCAGATGTTAGTTTCGCGTAATTGGCCCCACTCTCTAAAATAGTAAAGCCAGATGCAGACAGGTCAAACACAGGATCATCAAATGTAACAATTTTCCCTTCTTCTACAGACCCTTCAAAAAGTGTAGATGACTCACCAGATTTTATATATTGATGTTCCGTAACAATTACTTGGGTTACTTTGGCCGCGTTAGTGACGCTCGGGCCCTGATACATTCGGTCTAAACCAAGGTTCCCGCTAATTCCATCCCAAAGGGCCGCAATCCGAAGAACTCCATTTAGATCAGTTCGAATAGTTGCGCCAATTGCAAATAGAACCTGTGACAAGTTATCCCTTGCTGTAGCGATAGGCAACCAACCATACAATTTTATGTCTGCTAAATTTGTTTTTATCTCGTATGGTATTGTGCCGCATATGGAAGCAAGAAGTTCGGATGCAGTCTCTCCAGAGTAGATTCCTCCATAATGCTGATTTTCAGATAAAAGCCCAATTGCGCTTGTTGCAGATATCTTATATGTATTAGGGCCATTCCGGTCAATGGATTTCACATAAAACACACCGGTCTGAACGTCATCATAAAAATAAACAATTGGAGCGTTTCTTTCAAACTCTGTAATTGTTCTGTCCTCAGTCTCAATTACGACTGATAATGTATTGGCTTCCAGAGAGGAAGATAGAAGAGATGTTGCAATATGAAGATTTCCGCTTTTAATTTTGTTGCCCTCAAACACTCTGTCGCCATACACAATTTTGTTTTTGTTTGCCATCTCCTATCCTCACTTTTTACGGCTTGACCTGTGCGTCTATCGGGACAAAGCTTACCTCTATTTCTCCCCAATAATTTACGCTACCTTCTACCTTCTCCATGTCTTGAGATGCGCTAGTATAATACGCCTCGTAGGAGATGGTTGTCTGTCCGTCCGCAGCCTCCAACATAACGCTATCATCGACTGAGTGTTGGTACAGATAGTCCCAAAAGGTATCCAGCCCTTCGTAATTGTCTCCTCTGCGAAACACTGTAATCTTATGTCCAAGATAGGTTCCAATAACATCACGTATCATTCGACCGGAAAGCACTCGGCCAGCATTATCTCCATCTAGTACATTGAAACTTCGATTATAAGTCGAAATTGCAACATCTGCGTCAAACTCAATGCCGTTCAATTTGATATAGCTCATTTAACCCTCCACCAAATTTACGCCGATACGCTGAACTTCGCTCTGAGTTGCTTGATAAGATACGCGACCAAGCACCTGCTTGTCGATTTCCAAGATAACTGTATTGGAGCCGCCGCCACCATATCGCTGCATCCCACGGGCAACAGCGGCTTCAATCTCAGATGTTGGAGCCTCTATATTTGTCCCGCTCTTTTGATCTCCCAGTACGGCGAGGAACTCTTTATTAGGCGGTATGACCGCGCCTTTTGCAAGGGCAGGAACGTCATCAATTGAAAGCCTTGGTACTGACATTCGGCCTGAGCCGGATCTGGCTGAAAAGGAACCGCTACTTGTTTTTCCGCTACTGTTTAATGCTTTGAGCGCAACGCCACCGCCTAAAAGGGCTATTCCAGCCAGCAAGAAAAACGGATTAAGCGTCATTGCTCCGATTGCCACTAATGCAATACCAGCGAGCAGGAGCGCCGTAGATACCCACTGAGATACCTGATCAAGCTGCAACACTTCAACCCAACTTTTCATTTCAGTGCTATTGGATGCAGCTAATGCCGTACCAGCAATAAACAACCCAATTCCAGCAACTAGCAAGGCAATGCCGATCCCCTGCATACCTGGAACCAGAATCAAAACGAGGCCAATTATTGCAATGTACGGCGATATTTCTACCATTGCCGCGGACAGTGCAGAAACGATAGTATCAATTAGCGATTCGCCGCCATCCATTTCCATCTTGCTAAATGCAAAGATCGCAATACCAAGAACAATTAAACCGATTCCTAGGGCAATTTGACCTGCAACCAAGAGCACTATGCCAATTATGGCAATCCATGGGCCAATAACTTCTGCGGCCTCTTGCAATCTCGTTAGGATATTTTGTATAAAATCGCCCTCATCGCCTGCGGCTTTACCCACGGCCCAAAGGGCTGCTCCAGCGATAATAAACGCCACACCAAGTAAGATGTGTCCAGTGATGACAAGAAAAACACCTAAAACGGCAATCAGGGGACCAATGACTGCGGCCGCCTCCGAAAGTCTTGTTAAAATATTTTGGATAAAGTCTCCTTCGTCGCCAGATGCCGCCCCCGTAGCCCAAATTGCTGCGCCCATAATGATTAACGAAATGCCAATAAGAATATGTCCCGTAACAACCAAAAGAACGCCAATCACGGCAACCAGAGGCCCGATAATAGAAAGGGCCTCACCAAGCCCTCCTTGTAATAACGCCTTTATAGCTTCTGGATTCGATGTAACAGCATCCACAATAGCAAGCGCACCAGCTACCATCAAGGCGAGTCCGACCGGGATACTTGCTCCTGTAAATACAAGAATTGCACCAATTGCAAGGAGTGCAGCACCAGTAAGTAGCTCAAGGATGGCCGAAAGGGCATCCTGAATACTGGTTTTTACAATAGAGAAATCTGGCTCGATTGATTGGTCCTGTTGTGCCTGATTTTCGCTTTTATTGCTGCTCCCTGAAAGCTGGTTGATTTCATCAAAAGAGGCGAGCGACTTCCCAGCTTCCTCCGCAGCCTCACCCGTTTTTTCAAGTGCTTCTGTTTCCTCATACAGATTTTCAGCGGAGTCCGAAGCTTTCTCTGCTGTTGTACCAAAAAGCGCAGCAGTAATCCGGGCGGCCATTGAAATTATACGGGCCAACATATCGACAAAACTTGTAAATGCTGGTATAATGACCTCAATCATCGGCTGAGCGAGTGTCAGGAGAGCCCCTTTTAGACGTGCAATAGATGCTCTAGCCTCGTCATTTGTTTTGATGACTTTCCCCATCCATTCACGGAACTTCGCAAGACCTTGTGTAATGACCGTGAATACAAGCGCACTTCTGATAACTTCACGCATGCGAGAGGAAAATTTGCTTGCGCTCTTTTGCGCTCTATCTACTGATTTTGCCATTTTGGCGGCGGCAGGGCCGGACTTTGCCATGTTCTGCTGGAGCCCTCCTGCTTCCTCTTTTGCCAGGTTCAACTTTCCTTCTAAGCCAGAAATTTTGGAATCATAATCTGAAAGCGCTTTTTCAGCCTGCCTCCACTCTTTCTCAATTGCGTCAACCTTTTCTTGTTGCTTTTTCAATTTGGAATCGACCATAGGCTTGTCAGAATAGGCACGCATATAGTCATCAGCGGACGAACCAGGTTTCATGGCGGCATTGATAGCATTCTGTTCGTCCTGGAGCATGGATAACTGCTTCCTGGCCTCCTCCAACTCCGCATTTACAACGTTGAGGTTTTCTACTAAAGGAAACCTCCCCTGCTTTTTGGACGTAAGTTGATCTTCAAGCGATTGGATTTTCTTAGCAAGCTGATTCAGCTCTTTTTGTGCTTTCTTATTGTCAATATTGGTTTCAATGACGATGGAGCCGTCAGCGGCCACATTAAACACCACCTTGATAGGAGAGATTTACATTGGAAGGGTACAAAGAAATCATTATTACAAGAGAAAAATCGCCGTGGGGATGCGCTGTTGACTTCACGGTGCTTTTGGATGACAAAGTGGTTGGGATTTTAAGAAACGGCACAACCGTTTCTGCATACGCTCAAGATGGACCCCATACGCTTTCGTTCCAAAAGGGGCGTAAAATCGACTGTTCAATTTCAATCCTCGTATCGCCGGATGACACTTCAAAAATTGTAAACACAGCAATATCTGGATCACACCTCGTAGTTGAGAGCGAATACGCAACAAATACGCCGCAGGCAGCCGTATTTGATACAGAAAACAACCAAACAAATCGGAATAGACGGGTTAAAAACAATGTTCTATTCGCCGTTGTAATTATTGCCGCTGTTCTTTCGGCTGTTGCCATTACCTTTGGCAGCCGTACTGCTAAACCATCAAATTCTGGTTCTAATGGGCCAGCGCAAAACGAACTTGTCAACCAGCAGACACAGCAGCCAGAACCATCCGAGAAAATAGATGAAAACAGTGTCGGCATTGATGCAACGCTAAATGCAGACCGATTTGACCTGTCGATTGTGGATATAAAATGGACAACCGCTCTTGAAACATCGCTCGGCACAATAGAGCCGGAAGATTCAGGAAAGGGGCTATTGTGTGTAATCTTTTCTGCAAAGAACACAACGGAAAATGTTCAAAATGTAGCAAACATTGGCTTTAATGCTTACGCCGATGGGCGAAAGGTGTTGCCGAAGGTCGTTGTTGGCACCGTAGATGATGCGGTGGTATTTGTTGGTGCTGTTTCTCCTGGTATGGAAATTGTCGGGCATGTTGTATGGGAACTTCCAGACGATTGGGAGGAATTTCAAACATCTTATATCGATCTTGGAAGTGCCAGAGACAGCAAACAGCACTTTACAATTCACAGGGAAGATATTAATTAGTTATAAGAGCCCCCGCTACCTCATATCGAGATAGCGGGGGCTTTTTTATGCCGTCAGTTCTTTTGTTCCATCCATCCCAGGCAAGCACATCTGCCCAGTGATTTGACGGTTAAAGGAAACCGGGACCGGGATGTTCCAGGTTGCGAATACGTCTCTTGTCATAGCGCCCACCTCCTGGGGCGTACTGCCCATGTCCAGCATCACTCGACGGGTAATTCGGATCAGGTTTGCAATGGCGTTGGGAGATACCTCCGGGGCAATGCGGGCGGGTGATTTTAACTGCTCGTTCATCTTCTCAAAGGCCGTGACGTAGGCCGCTGTAAACAGTACGCCTTTTTTGCCTTGCATTTTGTTTGCAATCATGTCACAGCCCTTTTTGGTGATTAAATAGCTGGGCCGTTCTTGGTTGTTTCCATCCATGTAGCTGCTTTCAATGAAGAAAGAGCCGTGGGCGAAGTTCCCCTCGGCTAAATACTGCTGGTAGGTCCGAATACTTTTCAAAAGCTCGTTATGATTTCTTCCAACCATTTCAGCCACGTCCCGACTATCAACTACATCTATGTCGTGGAAATTAAAAACTTTAAGTTCGTTCATGCGGTCGTCTCCTTCCAACTGAATCCAGAATCTATGCAGCTCCCAAGCAAACGGTCACGCACTTCAATGGTGTTTTTCCAAAGGAGCGCCATAGCCTCCCTCACTGGATTCGCTTCCTCGCTGGACTCGTACATACTGGCAAGCAGGATTTCCATTGTACTGCAAATCTGGTTTAGGTCGTTTGCTGATTCTTCCACCGAATCACGCAACTGAATCATTCCTGGCCTCATTCCGCATCACCGCCTTTCACCGCGATAACCACCTGTTCGGCCCTTACACCCAGATAGGCGGCGGCAATACGCTTGACCCAATGCTCGTTGTTAGTCAACTGGTTAAGCAATTCTTGAAGAGTGTTTTTCTCGTTCATATGGAAAACCTCTTTTCATATTGATTAGAGGCTCCCACTGTGATAGAATGGATTTATCCAGTGGGAGACCTCTGGTGATGTAGAGTGTTGGTGTTGCTTGCTAGGCCCGCCAGCACTCTATTTTTCTACCTCAGACCTAACCTTTTGGATACCAAGCCGGATAATATCACTTCTTGTTTTGTCCAACTTCTCACAGCAAAAATCTAAGTCTTCAATCGTTTGTTTGTCGGCTCTGATTTTTAACTGTATATCTTTCGGGTTTTCGGCCTTTGGTCTGCCTGTACGGGGCGACATTTTATCACCTTCTTTCTGTGTACACATTTATTATATAGCGTGTACACAGAAAGTCAAGAGGTTTTCCAAAAATATTTCCGCTATCTCAATATGAAGTTTTCAAGGTGCAGTTAACCGGAGGTTATCCCCCTGTCCAAATCTTTACAAGGTCATTCTCCGCCTCGCTGTATGTCTGCTTGATGTCGATGATGTCACGGTTCTTTCGGTAGAACTCCCTGTCAGACTTGTCCAACGGCTTGCCCTTTGCCTTCTTGTCGCGGATGCGGACGATCTGGGCAAAGAGGCAGTCCCCTATTTCCGCATAGGCCGCGAGGATAGTCCACCAGTGGATGCCGCCCGTGTTGGTTTCGATGTCGTAGTCCACAGCGCGGGCTTCATAGCCCAGCACACGGTTGATAGGGGCAATGATGCGGGGGAAGTCCATAGGCCAGTCCACAAGGTGGGGGCCTTTCTGCTCCCGTGGCTCCTCGCCGCCGTTGATGAATCGAAAAACCTCTTTTATGGCCGCGTCATAGTCGGTCAGCTCGTCAAAATCCACATAGAAGATTTGGAGCACGTCAAGGGCCCGGTCTTCCTCGCTGGAATCGGGGTCGTTCATGGCCTCGAAAATGTCGAGGATAACCCGATAATCATAGCGGATAGCAAACTCCTGCCCGTCTATATCCACGCTTTTTGGAAGTCCATAGCTCATGACGTGCTCCTTTGGTTACTTCTTCTGATACTTCTGGTATTTCGCTGTGTACTTGCTGATGCGCGGGTTAGTAAGCTTCTGCTCTCTGGTGAAAGTGGTATCAATCTCATCCATGACCGCCATCATCAAGTTGCACCAGACAGGGAGGCCGTTGGCAATGGCATAGACATTCATGCCGCCGAAGACAGACTCGCTCACAGGGGCCTCGAACACGCCGTCAATAATGCCGCGCATTTCAGCGTCCCGCTCTTTGGCAAACTCGAAGATTTCCTTCTTGTCCACCATCTTCTCGATCTGTGCTTTGTAGCTCTCCTGCTTCTTGTCCAGATCCTCAAAAGCGGAGTACAGCCGCTCAACGAAGTTGCTGTCAGTGGGGTTGAACGACACCTCGCACTTGCCATTCAAAGAATATGTAACAAGGCCGGAGTCAAAATTCAGTTCCTTCATAAGTTAAACCTCCACGGTTCCCGGTGTGAATTTCACAGTTCCACCACTAATCGATGCTGTACCAACAGTTCTAGTGCCGCCATATGTAACATCAATTGGCATCCCAATTGTGCCACCGCCTTCACCACCGAGCCCGGACGGCAAAATAGAGCATGAGGAGTATCTTTCAGCAAATACCGCTGTTCCGGCCGTCCCCGCATACAGATGGACAATAAGCATATCTTGATTCATCAAAGCGTTCACGTTCTGATCTTTGATAGCAAGGTTCCAGATTTTTTCCTGTGCTGCGTCATCTGCATCCAACTCACATGGGTCAAAGGTTTGTGTAATGGTTGGTTTCTTCCCGTTGGTATAGGTATTTCCAAAAATATCAACTTTGGTTTCTGTTTGCCAGTCGTATTCGGCTGAACTGTCCTCTACACGCTTACCGATGGGAGACCACGTAGGCGTAGAGCTCTCTCCAGTGTTTAGGTAAGCAATTAACATTTCACGGCCTACGGTCTGGCCCGGCGTAGTATTAAAAGTCAAATCAGGCTCAGGCATTGTTTTTCTCCTTTCAAACGCCAACTTCATATGTCAGTTTCATCAAAATCTGGTAGTCTTCATAACCGTCCTCATAAGCGGCAAATTTAGAGGATTGTGTGGTGGGCTCAACTCGGAGCGCCCGAATCTCGTCTCCCAAATCAGGAAGATTTTTTCTTGCCCAGTCACCGAAGTGGTTCAGTAGCTCGTCAGCCTCCAGGCGCTTGTCGTTGCTCTCACCAGGCTTTATGCGATAGATCAGTTTGAATTGGTACTCCGCTTGGTATCCACCCAGGATGAAGCGCTTTGTTATATAGGTGCCCTGGATGGTGGAGAGAGCCATAGCTGTTTCGTCGCCTGTTTTTTTGTCAATGTTTAAAAACTCGTACCGGATCAACGATACCGGGCTTTCCGGGAAAGTATTGACCCAAATAGACATAGAACGAGAGATTTTATCTACTTCCTCGGCTGCCACCAACATGCGGGGCTTTTCATTATTAGAGTTCACACTTCACCGCCTTATCCGCCACACGGACCCACTTTTCAAGGTTTTCGGCCTTGCTGGCTTCGAACCAATGGGATTGTGCCTGCGCATGTGATGCTGTATTAAACACAAGGTTTTTGTCAGTCAAGACCTTTGTTGTGCCCTTTGATGCATAACTGCTACCTGTAGCCGGGTCTACCATCAGCTTTCCAAAATATAAGTAGCGTGCATATGGGCCGGGGTAAATCACTTCTGAACCATCTGACCGCGTCCGCTTGTCCAATGACCCAGTAAGCATCGGAACATATGGTGATGTGTCCTTCCGAACCTGGAGCGCCACAGTGTGCTCCGCCTTAGTGCATCCTTCGGCCAGTTTGTCTTTAATTACGTCCAGTCCAGTCGTATGTACACTGAATTTCAGCATCAGGCTCCACCTACCTCCCAATGGGACATCTCCCCGCCGAAGTCCTTGAAGTCAACCGTTTTCACCTCGTAGACGTAGTCGTAGGCGGCGGATATTTTCTGGTTGCTCCAATCCGGGTGGATGGCCTTCCCCTTGACAAAAAAGGTGTTCTGCCCGGGAGATAGGGTCCACATCCCGTCCCGGCTCTCGCCGTTCCAAAACTCCACGGGTCCCACGTAACGCTTCTTCTCGCCGGTCACACCGTCAGTGGCGGATACGTTGGTCGGTATGTAGAGTGTTACAGCATCGGCGTCCACAAGTCCGCTCTCGTTGACGTTTTTCCCCTTCACGGCGTCCAGAAAAACACCCTCCAGCACCGTAATATGGTTGACTGTCGTTTCCGCCATGGTGGCCGGGTCGATTTCCACCGCCACGTTATAGATCGTCACAGTGTGCGGGAACACAACCGCACCCCCTTCCCCGGTAGAGAAGCCCGGTCCCAGCCAGGTACATACTCGCCGCTGACGCCAGACCAGCTTTTGCGGAGGTGGCGGAGGCGGCCGCGTGGGCCGCGCTCTCGCCCCCGCTCCGGTAGGTCTTGGACCAACTGCCCACACTCTGGCTTTGCAACTCTCCAGTCTCTCCAGCATTTGCGGAGTTTTTAAGGGCATTCAGGGCCGCTTGCTGGGCAAGGTCGATGCTCTGGTACTGTTCTGCCACGGCGCAGCAAGCCATCTTTACTGCGTCCAGCTCTTTGTTTTGAGCCGCCCGGCCCTGCGTGTAGTAGTCCAGAAAGGAACTTGCACGCAGGGACAGACGAGGGAAGTCAGCCATTTGGATAGCCGTGCCTAGATACGCAGCAGTGTAATACTCATAATCTGCGTAAGCCATCAGGCCGCCCCCTTACTTCTTCGCACGGGCTTTCGTCTTAGCCTGCGGCTCAAACGTCGCCCCAGTGAAACTAAATTTCACTACGCTGGAATCATCAACAAGCACCTCGAAGGTATCATCCTTGGTCACCCGGAAGACAATGTCCGCGTCAAACAGGATGTCTTCCTTTGTAGGAGAGCCATTTTTCTTGAAGGTCATCTTTGTCCCGGTCTTTGTCAGGTGAAATGGGAAATAATACCCGCTCTGCTCATCCGGGTCGTCGCTGAACTCGGTGTAGTTGGTCACATAATGAAATGTGCCCGTTACAGCGCCACTCTCATAAACCTTCAGGTCATCACCCACAAGCTCGGAAACCTGTTTCCCCAATAGGGCCTGACCGCTGGGGAATAGCGTTAAAGTGTCAGACCCTATTAACCCCCCGCCGGTGCGTAAACAGCAAAAGGGAAGGCGTTCTCATTGCCGACGTTGAAGGCGTTGATGGGGTTGGGAATCTCCCAGCCCAGCCGCATGACGGCGCGGAGGGCCACCATGTCGTTCTGCATCAGGTTATAAAGGATATTGCCAGTGGTGGGATCTTGCACCACGCCGCTATCGAAAATCTTAAAGGTCATGTCCTGTCGGATGGCATAGACCAACTGGCTCCAGTCACCCACGATAGCCAAAGATTCCTCCGGGTCGTAAGCGCCGTTCACCGGGAAGTACATGCTCATGCCGTCCAGCGCGTAGCGGGTATCTCCCTGCATATCGGTCTTGAAAATGGGCTGGCCGTTCTTGTCCACAAGGCCGCGCAGCTTGGCGCGCATCTGAATGGCAGCCATCACGCCGTTGGGGATATAACCGCTCTCTTCCACCTTGGCAATCACGCCACCCTCACCCATGATGTCCTTGAAAATATCGCTGGTAGCGGTCACAACAGCGCTTGCGGTAGTGGCCGAAGGGACAAGTCCATCACGCCAAGAAGTCGGCTTATCCGTACCGTACAGGATGGCGGCGTCAATGACTTTGCCGAAAGCTTCCTCAAGTCGAGGCCGAACTTCTCCCCAAATGTCGTAGTCACTGTCGTCCAGCACGGCCTCGGGGATGGGGACGATAACCGCAATTTCCTCGGCATAGATTTTCTTCTTGTCCCACGCCATATTTGTGGTCTTCTTCAGTGAAGCCTTGGAGTCGGATGCGCCGGTGGTTGCCTCGCCGTTGACAAAGTAGGCGGTGGGTAGAGCGTCCAGCACATTGAGTGTCTGCGTCTTGCTGGTCATGTTGGGCAGCCGACGGGCCATCCGCAGCACAGCGGACTCCGTTACGGCCCCCTGGATAATTTCACGGGTTACGGGCTCAGGGATAAGCCCAGAAAGTTTGCTTCTATCGATAATGTCAACAGCCATTTATGTTCTCCTTTCATTTCAGTGCGCCCCGGATCAGGGCGTTCATTACATCGTTTTCTCCTGTTTTTTGCTTCCCTCCGCCCACTGGAGCAGTCCAGTCAAAGGAAGTCTTCTTGCGGTCGGCGGTGAGCTCGTCCACGGCCTGCTCAAAGGTGGTCTTGTCGTCCACCATCTTCCCTGCCTTGAAGGCGATGAACTCCGCCTCCTCGCCGGTCAAGCCCTTTTTCAGGACATACAACTCACGCTTCAACTGGTCTCTCTCCGCTTCTGCGGTTGTCAGCTTTCCGGAGAGAGTATCCCTCTCGCCAGTCAGCTTGTACCAGCGTTCTTTCTCTCCGGCCTGCCCGTCCTTCCAGGTGCGGTAGGCGGTCAGCTCTTCTTCGCTGGGCATACCCTTCATGGCTTTCGCAAGCCGCTTGCCGATCATGGCATCCACTTCCTCCTGTGTGAAGGTCTTCGCAGGGGCGGGCTCCGGCGCAGGGGCCGGGGTAGGATTATTGATAGGTTCGCTCATTGTATTAACCTCCGTTTATTGTCAGGGCCGTCGCCCTGCGGTTTTACGCCTCTCGGCATGGATGAAAAAGGAAAAGCGTGGGTAACCAACTACAATTCGTAGTCAGTTACCCACGCTCGGGTCTTCCGCCTCAACGCTTAGAGACGGGAGCAATATTTAGTTATTATTCAATTCTTGATATAGCCGTTCCAATTCATCCTCTGTTTTCTCTCGTGGAACAGCATCGCCTTTAAGATGAATACCACATCGATCACAATACATTTCGTTTTCTGTATAGGGCATGTCTGATCCACCAACAAAAGTTGTTCTATACCCCAAAAGTCCACCGCATTTATGACATATATAATTATTCACAGCTTCATTTCCTCCCGTTTAATATGTATGATTTTAACACCATCTTTTACGGGAATCAACTCAACGCGGTTGCCTTTTGATAGAAGTGCTTCGATTACGCATTTCGCCTTATCATCCAATAATATCGATGCGTTCAATTTCGTCCTCCGTAAATCCGATCAGCAAACCGTTTTCATTCTCCACATCGAACTCCAGAAACTCATTTCCATCATCGTCGAAGTCGTAATCATACCCATAAAGCTCCCCAATCGTCATGCGCCCGCTTGTGGAAAAAACTTTAATTTTCTTTCCGAAGTAAATCTCAGGATTTTCAATTATCATTTTTTCCACCTTCCCGAAAATGGAACGCCATGAGTTCCGCTTTTGCTATAATGGATTTTGATGCTTCTTGCAATTATTATATCACCGTTTCTATTGATTGTATATCCAATCTCTCTCCCGGCGTCAATAATTTCTGTATTTTTCCACTTTTTAAAATCATCTGTAAAATTGATTTTCCCGCTACCTGCCTTTGCGTTTATGATAGCTTGTAACTCCTCCATAGAAACCGTTATTACACTTCTACCCGGTATAGCCATACCAGCCATATGCCGCGCTTGTTTCTCTGGGTTGATTTCCAACGGATACCCACCGCTTTGGATTGCCTGCCTGATCGGTGCTTCCGCATCGCGCTGTATTTTGAGGGCTGAAGCCATTTGCTCAGATGCCACATCGGTATAAGTAACCTTCATCCTCTCCCGCTGCAACGGCAGCCCCGCCGCCTCGCTGAACGATTTGTATTCCTTATTCATCCGCCGGATACGGGCCGTCACTGCCTGGGCATCCTCTGTCAGGCCTGCGGCCTTGTATGCGGTCTGTTCTCGCTTCAGCTTGCGGATAGTTCGCTCGACCTGCCGTTGCTTCTGTGTGGCCTCATAGGCTGTATAGTGTTTCTCCTCGAAGTCCACATCGTGGCCGTCATCAATGTGAGCCAGCTCCTCGTCGGTATAGGTGCGCCCCATCACTCCGTCCACAAATACAGTCCTAATATGACGGCAGTTGGCTCCTTCCAGGCCATCCACATAGCCAAGTCCGCACACCTCGTAGATGTTCGGATACTTGTCCTCGGCTCTGACAGAGTACACACGGCCCTGCCATGCCTTGTGGTTTTGCCAGACAATACCCTTGTCCCGAGCCCCGATGTGGGCGGACACTTCAAAATAAGGTGTTTCTAGATACTCTGCGCTCTGCTCCGTGTATTTGGCACAGATCTGGGATACGCCCGTCATCACCGCCCTGCGGGCTGCCACGTCAATATGGTCCCGGTGTCCGCTCTCATAGTCCACCATGCGGAGGCCGCTTTCTGCCAACTGCTTGACAGCGCCCTTGATGGCCTGATTATAGGAGATAGCCCCGCTCATGACCTGCATCTCCGCGCTGTCCAGCGCCCACTGATAGGCTTTTGCCGGTGCTAACATCGTCCGCCCATTGTCCACCAGGAAGCCCATGGAGCGGGTCAGGTTTGACAGCTCCCAGCGTGTCTGCTCATAGATGGCCCAGGTATCTTCCACGCTCACCAACGTCTCTGGCTGGGTCACGCCCGCTAGGTCAATGAGGTCGGTATAATATCGCTGGTTCCGCTCCACCACCTCGTCCAACAGCTTGTCCAGTTCTTTCCGGGAGATGTTGGCGGTTCGCTGGATAGCTTTCTCAATCTCGCTCAGGTCGATGCCATGGGAGCGCAGCACCCGGATGTCCTGCACCGTCACCTCGTTCAGTTCACCAGAAATTTTCAGTCGGGAACATATCTCTTCAAGAATCGTCGCTTCCAGACTGCGGTACAGTTCGGCCAGATCTTCTGGGATGGCATCGAGAATCTCTGGGGTGAATGGATACCTCATTCAATCTCTTCTTCCTCCTCGTCCGTCATATCCTCCATCTTTGGCAGCATCTTCTTTGCCGTGGCCTCGTCCTCGTTGTACCACTTCATGCGGTACTCCCAGTCGTTCATGATTCCCGCAGCCAGATCCTGTCTGTCGTTGTTTCGCTCCGTAGTCTTGTCCTCGATGATGGAGTCATCAAAGTCAATGGTCACTTTTGCTTCTTCGTTCAGGCCTTTGTTCATAGCCGCATTCCCAAGCCGAAGAATGATATGGCACAGCTCTGTAATAGCCTGTTCCAAGATAATTTCATGCTTCTTGATGGTGCGGAACATGGTGCTATTCTCGCTGATGACCTGGGTGGCCGTGGTGATATTCCCACTGTCAAAGCGGTAGTACGTCTCCCCAAAGCCGCATTTGCTGGACAGCAGATTAAGTTGTGTCTGCACGCCCTGGGTGTGTTCCGCCGTTCGCAGGTTCATGTCGATAGGCTGGATGATGTCCCCGCCCTCGATGTCCTCCGGCAGCATATAATAGGCAAGGTCATCAGGGTCAAAGACCGGCTCGCCATCCAAATACTTCTGCGCGGACGGCTTGACCATAACCCGCTTTTTCCCGAGCACAAACTCATTGACATAGCTGTCAAAGGCGATGTCTACGCCCTTCATGCTGTCGATGGCGTTGGCGTATACCGAAATCCCGAGCGGGATAGAGTAATCGAAGTTGTTGGCGATGTTTGGCCGATCAATGACAAACTGCCGCCGGTCGCTGCCGGTGTGGACCACGGGCGGCACCCGCTCAAACCCCTTCACGGAGGTCAGCGGAACCTCAGTATCCACGTTATGGTTCCGATATGTATACAGCCGATTCTCAATGTCGTACAGACCGTCCACCTTCCGGTGAATTTGCAGATAGCAATAATCATCCTCGTTTACGTTGACGATACTGTCAAAGGCACATTCAGTAATGACGCCATTCTGCCAGGACAGGGGCCAAATATGCTCTACCGTAACATAGTCGATAATTATATCGGTGGCGCTTCCTGGAATCGGCCCTGCTTCCGTGGCCTCCATGCCCACTACACGGGGAATAAAAGCCACCGTTCCAAGAGCGAAGGCCATTTCCTGCATCTCATTGGAGCGCACGCGAAAGTTGTTCTCATTCAGAACCCGGTCAATAAACTCCTGCTCCTTTGTGCCATCCAGAGTGATTTCAACCCGCTCATTCATAAGCAGATTAGCCCAATCTTCAGGAATCTTCTTCCCCATGTTGAGACTGTACCGCTTGCAGCTCACCATCCCGGCCCCGTTGCGCACCCGATATCGGTGGAACTCCTTTACGTCTCCCTCATACCAGGACTTCCACTCCAGAACCTTGCCGTAAAAGCCCGCGCTGACGGTGGCAAAGCCCAGCTCTTTGAGTTTGTCGATGATAGTCACTTTCTCACCTCATTACCGGGAAATACCGGACCAGAATAGTGTTTGCGAAATATCGTATATCATCCATGGCGTGGTCGTCTGCCTTGATGACCTTGTCCACAGTGGATTCCTCGTCCCATCGGTATAGGCCAAATTCTCGGATGGCGTCTTTACACTGGCGGTGTATTTTAAGTTCCCCGCTTTTGAGATAGACGGAAGTGCGCCGTATCCCGTCCATTACGTCATTGTTCGCTTTGACCACATGGAACTCATTGTGTCGGAATACCGTAGTGATGAAAGACGCCGCCGACGGGTCAATGACCACATAGTCCACGTTATAGCCGTCTGCCAGTTCCCGTATCGCCTGGTAGTATTCTTCATCAGTCAGCTGCTTCTGCGTCCCACGCCCGCTGTAATAATACTCCTTGATTCGGACAGCCCCTTGCTTTGTCACGCACCAAAGGCCGGCGGAAAATGGGTTGAGCGTTCCATAGTCCACGGATATATAATACCGGCCCGCCGGCGGTTCCTCGTCCACGATGTTGCTCTCGCCAAACATGGGGTAGATTAGTCCCTCGGCCAGCGCCCACCGTCCCAAAATATAACGGTCGTAAAAAACCGTTCCTCGATACTCCCGCTTTAGGTTCTCCACAAAAGCCTCTGGGAGAAACGGATTATCATCAATTGTGTACGTCTGGCTAAAAATATCCGCTTTGCTGTCCAGAAACACTTTCAGCCAGTGATTCGGCCCCTGTGGATTGTACGTACCGTCAAAGCATGAATACGCTTTATCCAGGCGGCTTTTCAGCAGTTCAAAGACTTCCTGGCTCCAGTCTGCCACCTCGTCGCCGTAGCAGTATTTGATGGACGCGCCGCGGATTTTCGAGACCTGGGAAACCTTTTCAGCTCCAAGGCAGTAGCACTTTTCCCCAAATATCCACGCCGTATTGTCGCTGGAGATCGTGCCAACAAGAGCATCACCATAGATCGTTCGCATAGGCTCAAGCACATTCCGCTCAATGGTGGACTTTGTGACGCCAAGAATGACCGTCAGCCCGTCCTTGCCGACACGCTCCCGGATGCGGATTGGGATAATCCACCGAAAATCAAGGTATGTTTTCCCCGATCGAGTAGCCCCTCCCTTAAAGTTCCAGCGGTGATGCCCCTCTCGGACAAATTCAGTTTGTTTCGGACTTAACAGCATCTCTGAACTCCTTCAACAGCCCGTCCAGTTTATTCAAACTGTCGTTCCCGCTGGCTGTGTTCTTTGTGGCCTTGTCAACGATAATCCCGAAAGAAGTGGCGATTTGAGACAACCCGGCATCGCTTATCTTTTCTGGGTCTGTCAGCGCCATTAGGTGCAGGTCGATCGCTTCCTGCATCTTCTCTTTGCGGGTCTCCATGAAGGCCAACATATCCAGCGTGTTCTGCTTCTTTTTTTGTTGCGCCTTTTGGGCGAATCCTTCGCAACCTAACACAACACGCTTAACGGTATCTTTGGAAACCCCATTGATTTTCGCCGTGGCGTTATAGCTCTCGGTCTCCAGATAATCAGCCACAATTTTCTTTCTTCGCCTGTCCGTCAGCCGTGCAGCCATGTCACCACCTCTCGCCTAAGTAGAGTCAAAATCATGTCAAACGCCCACTCCCTTTAAGGGCCAATATATTAACCCCGTAGGGGTTATATATATGGCCCTAAAGGGAGTACACCATCGCCGCCTACTGTCGAGCTCTGGCTCGGATACGGCCAGCCGTCACAGCCTGTTAAGCGATACACCCGTGTGGGTTGTCAACCAAGAAACATGTTGATAAAAAACTGCTGTCCTTTCCCCGTCACCTTCGGAGTCTTGTTTACTGTAACGTGCCCATCTGCATGTGTAATGCTGGTTTCCTTGATTTCAAACAGGCCCAATTCCATCGAGCGCTGTGTGGGCATGTTGTAATCCGTGCCCTCTCTGCGGATCAGATATCCGTTGTTCCGCATCCAGTCAAAGAGACGGTTCTGCCCAGTGTCCACCCCATTCTGCTTGAGGAGCTTTGCCAGCTCTCCAACCAGTATGGATGTATTGGAGGCAGCCACGGAGTCCGCAAATAGCACCTTCGGCCGGTTGGTCTCCTTCTCCGCCTCCAGCATCTTAATCTTTCGATCTGCTATCTGGAGCGCACGGGCCATTACCTTTTCCGGGCTATTCCAATCCTTTTCCAATTGGAGGAAATACTTCCGGGCAATCTTCCCCTTCTCGTTCCGCTGTAGCATGCAGATCTCCTTGGCCATATCGATAGAGACGGCGGCATCTTTCATGCTCTGAGGGCCGCCAGCGGGGTTATGGACAAAAATGTCCGTGACTGCGTAATCCTCATTTTCAGCGAATCCATATTCGCACATACGGGGAAACCACTTGTGGTACGGTGTTTCTACCTCTAGAAACTCGTGGAGTTCCCGCGCTGATACTGCTGGCTTTTCGCCGCTAAAGTCAACTTTGATTAGTTCGTTCATGTAGATACCACCCTTTCTGTTTTGCTTCCCACCTTTATGTTGACTCAGGGCAGGGGAGTAAGGTGGCACCTCCCTTTTCGGCCCGTCGGCCTAGCCCTGATCTTTTGTTTGAGAGGCGGCGGGGGAATATCCCGCCATGCGTTTCCTCTCGTTGGGGCCACCCCCGTCTCCTGCAACTGCGGGGCGGCAAATATTTTTCAAAATATGTATTGACAATATCATATTTTATGATATAATTAAGTCATAAAAAGTAAAAGGAACAATATAGGAGGTAAAGTCATGAAACACTATGAATATTGCGTTTGCAAAGACGGCTGGATGATGGGTGCTTATATGGACGACAAGAAGGGAGCCGAGGATTGTGCCGCTCGTTATGCCTCCCAGTATCCTGACAGCAAGGTTAAGATCAAGGTCAATGTTTATGACGAAATGGAATACCGTTATTTCAAGGAGGTCGGTTGCTGATGACAAACAGAGAAGCATACGTGTTTGGCTGGGTGTTCGGTCGGCTCAACGCGGCGGCATATCCGCAGGAGATCGGAGGGGATCTCACCCTTGCCGCTCAGCGCCCGTATACAGCACTCGCCAGAGTCATTTCTGATGCTCACAGGCTTGGCCTCCTAAAGAGGGATCTCGACCGGCAGGTTGCTGAGGCGCTTTGCGAGATCACCAGCATTGACCCGCCCGTGGAGGGAGGGTCTGAAAAGTTCCAGCCCCTTGAAATGCAGGGGGCTTGGCAGTTAGGCTATTTTGCCGGTAAAGGCAAGCGCCCCCTTGCGTCTGTCGAGTTTGATATTGCCGCCGCCAGAAAGGCCAAAGGCTTGACTCAAGCCCAGCTTGCGGATGCGATGGACGTTAACCAGGCCGTGATATCCCGCTGGGAGAGCGGCAAGGTCAGCCCCAATGCCTGGAATTTGGACAAGCTGAAAGAAATTCTGAGCTAATCCTGCCGCCCCTCCTGGGGCGGCTTTTTTGCCCTCTCCAGCTCGTGCGCTTGTGGTGCCACCGCCCGCCTCAGGTGGCGAGGAGCGGCATATGGCGGACAGTAGGTTGTCCAGCCGCCCATTGGCATTTAATTTAATCGCGCAGTGCCTCTTTTGCTTTCCCTCTGCGTTTGGAGCCGAGAGGCGGCATTGAGCCGCCACACGTCCGCGACGTAATGGGCCGCCGCTTCCGCTTCTGCTACTGCACTCGGTATATGTGCGCTTCCCGCTTAGATTGTCACGCCCTAGCCTTGGTGGCGACATCATGATTAGCCACTCGCAGGGTAGTTTTCAGCGGGATAGCGCTGGTAGCTATCGCCCTACACAAGCGTCCGGCTTCCACGGATGGGAGCGACCCAATATAGCAGGCGGACTGAGTTGCACAGCCTGGAGATCACCCTGCTTCTGGCTCCTGCATATCGGCGGATTCCGTCTCTACACGCTCCGCCGGGCGCAGCCGCTTTCTATGTGTCGGCACACCGGGGCAGGTCATAGCTGCCACCGCTTCCGCCTCCATGACAGGCGGCTCGCGTCTTACTCTTCCCAGCGCCTAGACGCTCCGGCAGTCTGGTGTAGTGTCTTTCCACCGTCATTCGCCGCCCGAAGGGTGCGACCCCTCATGCCCCGAATAGTGGGGTGGTGTTCGACCGGCGGCATATTGCACACAGAGGGGGTGGCGGCAGATGCACCGACGCCACCCACTCTGCGTGAAGGAGGAAAAGGGGGCGGAAAGAAAGTGGGAGCGCGAAGGCATACGCCCCCACACTCCCATTTTCGCATATACCATGCTCTCCGATTCCCTCATGAGGGAATCACAGCAACTTTTTCTGTGAAATAATGAAAAGTTACATTGCATTTGGGTCGTCTGTTCTCCCGAGCAGGTAATCTACAGATACATTGAAATGGTCTGCTATTTTTACAACAGATACTATTTCAGGAATCACTCCATCCCGCTCATATCTCAAAATTGAGTTCTTGCTGATGCCACATAGCTCCGCGAGAACACAGGGCTGTGTCCCTTCCTTCTCCCTCAACTTCTTCAATCTCTCCCGGAACTCGTTCAAGGGCTATCACTCCTCATGCTGTCCGCCCTCCCCGTCGTGGATGTTGCCGATGACAAAATGGCGCTTGCTCAGTTTGTACGGATGTAGTGGGGTGCTGCTTCCGCTTCCAATTCCAGTTGTGAAACATGGGATTCTGAGATCTGTGTTAAAAATAACTGGCTCTCTTGATCCGTTGTAGCTCAAAATATCACCCTCAAAAATCTTCACGCCGTTCTTGTCGGTCAGGCCGGTGTACTGGCAGAGCGTGGAAGGGTCGACCTCAAGGCAATTTACAGTAGAAAAAAGAGACTCGCCCTTCTTGTAAAGCACGGCACTCTCAGATGGTAAAATCGATCGCCCTCCATCTGCAAACGAAATCAAGCTTCCTTTCACCCACTCGCCATTATCCAGCCGCTTGGCTTTGAAAAGTATTTCTCTGGTCATTTGGCACCTCCGATGATCTCGTCCAATGTGGCCCGCCTTATGCTCCTCAGCGTAGGGAACGTTTCATCAAGGTTATCAAGACTGCCCTTATAGTTGTCTTCGTCATCATACATGTAAAATGTCTGTCCCACTATATCAACGTATGCCAATGTTTTAACAACTGGATATAGCACTTTGATAGCCTTCGCCCTCTCCACCTCCTGCTCCGTCCAGCGGGGCTTGCGGGCGATGTTTTCTGGATGATTTATGAGATTGTTAAGACATTCCACAGTGGAGAATCCCCAGCAGTCATTTGATATTTCAATCTGGAATGTCCCATATTTATTGATACGAAATCGCCCTAACGTGTTCCCTCTAATTTCAAACTTTTCTTCTGGTTCAACCCCAAGCACCTCGCAAATTCTCGGCTTGTCCATGTTGGCCCCCCTCCTTGATTTTCAGGTACTTTTCGATGGCTTCGTCTAGGTCGGTCTCCTTTCGCTGGCCGTAGGAGCAGAAACTCAATGGATGATATTCGTAGGTGTTTTGCTCAAGCACAAAATTTCTCCCAATAAATTCAATGCGGCGAATACATTCATCTTTGTACTTGCATTCCAAACAATAGCACCCGCCGGCAGCGTGAACAGGGTCAACCGTCGGCAACTCATCAAACATCCGCTTCATGACGGCTCCAGTCATCCCATCACCACCAAAGCACTCTCTGGCTTTATCCGCATCAACTAGTCTCATGCTCGGCCTCCCACTGTTTCTTCATGTCTTCGTATAACTCTTCCATCTTTCGATCCCACCCCTTGAGCTTCCGCAGGACAAGCAGGCCAAGCGCCATCCACTCCACAGCGGCTATAATTGTAAGAATATCAGCCATCCTGCTCCCTCCGTAGTGCGGCCTCGGCTTCCTTTGGGGTATCCCCAAATACACACCCGTTGTCCATATCATGTAAAACATTGATGGCGCTTGCATAATGGGCTTTTGCCGGTTTGGGGAAGCGCGCACTGCACATATACACCCATCTCGGAGGCTTGAATGGCAGCACCACGCACCGCCCTTCATCGTCGGCCTGCTTGAGTTCGCGGAGGCGGTCAATGGGGCCGAGAGCACGATATTGCTCCAGCTCTTGCTTGTCCACTCTCAGTCCGAAAGCCTCACCCTTGAGTTGTTCGATTTCCCCTGGCTCCAAGCCAGTCTCCTCATAGGCTGCGAGGCGGTCACAGACATCTTTATTCATTTGTCCATATAGGTGGGGCTTGAAACACGCCCTGCCATCGGCTGATCTTCTGGTCAACCGTTCCATGTCAGTCCTCCTTTTGGCCGTCCCACTTCCATGCGGGGCAAAGTTTGTGCAGGTCCTCTACTGCCGCATCCCTTTCCCGTTTTACCCGTTCCAGCTCAGCTTGTACGGCTTCCAACTCCTCGTGCGCCTTGACAATTTCCGTTTTGGCGCAAACGATAGGGCAGTCGTGGCACTTGTCCTCATAGTGTTTCAGACGGGTGATTTCTGCCCTGGTCTGCTCCAACTCGGTCAGAACTTTTATGTATGCCCGTTCTGCATTTTCATAGAGGTGTTGCCTATTGTCTGCGCTCCTCCTTTGCCGCTCTACTTCGTCCCGCAACCTCTCGTTTTCGGCCTGGAGTGCGGAGAGAGCAGTGGCGGCATCAAGGGCAACGCCTCTTTTCAGGTCATTCCCTTCAAAATATCCGTTTAATTGCTCAATCAGCTTCTCAATGTCCATCACTTTCCCTCCTCCGGCGGCCCATCCCAGGCCGTCCAGTATTGTCCGTACAGATCCATAGAAAACGGCTTGATGTGCTTGCAGTACAAGTATCCATCCCTGCACCCTTCTGCAATCTCCAGGCCGCCCCATTGGAGCTGGGCTATCCCTGCTCCCTCAATGTAGATTGCGGTCTCCTGGGTGATGGATTCCAGCTCTGCACGGGTGTATTTGTGTCTCAAAACCATCTGTAATTCAGCTCCTCGTTCAACATTGACCACCGAAAAACCTTGTCATCCGCAGAGATCAGCCCATCGTCCTCCAGAACAAATCGCTGCTCAAAATCATGTACAGTGTGGCCATCTGCTTTGAATGTTACCGGACTATCAGTGTCCCATTTGAGCATCAGTGCCCACAGCTCCGGGTATTTTTTCCGCATGAGACGAAGCTGACCGACTCCCTGGTTATGGCAGAACCAGCAGCCACTCCTTGTTGCTGTGGTGTATATAGGAGACAACAGGTCGTTTCCCTCGCACCAGCGTCTACAGTCAGTCTCCGTCCATCCTGCCTCTACAAGCGGACTTTTCTTTGTGTCGGTCAGATTGTGAAAGCGGTTCGGCTCGTCTGCTGAGATGCCGATATAAATAATTTTGTCACCCGTTTCTATTGCTCTAAGCGGTGGCATCTTCACAGAGCTGTTGCACCACGCGCCTAGGGTTCTCGGCCACCCTCTGATTTTTCCTGGTGCGGTCTTGGTTGTTTCAAGTCGGATGCGATAAAACACATTTTCGTAAGTGTTTTTGCTCCTGATGCGCTCCACCTCGATGCCCCACCTCTCCTTGATGATCCTGTCCGCATGCGCCTTAAACTCCACCATCGGCGGCAGGTCAGCAGGGATGGTGTCGGTAGCCCAAACCTCCGCATGGACGATGCGGTCAAGCGGCCATCCAAGCTGCTCGATAGCGCCCAGGCACGCCAGTGAGTCCTTTCCGTAGCTCAGGGACAAGATGTGCTCAGTCATCGGCCTCTCCCTCCGGCGGGCGGCGGTATAATAAATATCTTTCCCCATAGTCATCCGCACAGAAGGTTTCAAATCCATCAAAATCACAGCACGTCCACCAATCTTCCGAAACACTGTGGACCAGCATGAAACGGGGCTTGTGTAATCCCCATGCAAGATTGTGTACCCATAGCGCATTTACACCGTCCATCTCCCGCAGTTCCTCCAGCGTCAGCGGCTCGTTCGGCGGGGTGAGGGTGGACATATTAGAGATCGCCTGCAAAAGCGCACCCCGTTCAACAGCGGTTAAATCTGTTTTCTTGATATACTCCTTTAGCGCATCCGAATCAATCGCACTCATCTTTCAGCGCCTCCTTAACCATGCGTGGGCTTCCCTTTGTGGGGATTTCTTGCGTTGGCAATAAAAGCATCCATAATAAGCGTGAGACGATTATGTTTGACTTCGCCATTTCCATCGATATAAAAGTTTTTCATGCTCCACCGCTGGAGTTCTTGACCAAATGGATAATCTACCACGATATCCTGACCAATCAGGGCAATAAATTCAGGCCTGGTCATCTTTCGGCACCTCCAATCTCTTCATCACCATCTCCACGGCCTCGTCCGTCATGGCTTTCCCACATTTCCGACAAAACGGATGGTTGCCGTTATGTGTATATTCTCCAAAGTCTTCCCGGAAAGCATGATAATCAAAACAATGCGAACAAACATATTTCACAACGCCCTCTTGCGCATCCTCACACCGAATCCAGTGCGCCCTCCACGCCTTCTCCACCTGCTCCCGGCTGACGGGGCGGAGGGCGGAGAGGGCCATATCAATAGCATCCCAATAAGACAGCCCATCTTCCCGGTCATCCCAGTCCGGAGTCCACCGCTGTATAGTTTTCAGGCACTCAATCGCTTCTTCCCGCGTCATGGCTTGACCTCCAATCTCTGCAATTCCTCCGCGCTCAGAATCGGCGCGCGTCTTATCGTCCATCGTTCGGCACCTCCTTGATTGCTTTCCATCGCTCTTTACGGCTACACGTCCCGACGACTGCATCACAAATGCTCTTGGACGCACAGCGCTCACATGGTCCCGCCCTAAAAAACTGTTTCATATACTCTGTGGTGGTTGATATGGAGTATCCGGTGGCCTGGGCTATCGTCTCCGGCCCATACCCGTCCAGCGCCATGCGCTCCAGAAAATCACGGGACGGTTTTGGCCTTTTCGCCCTGGTATGTAGGAGGCAGCCAACTCTTTTCGGGTTGCAGTCCGGCAGCGGGCACTGTCCACAGATTGCCGCCTCCTCCGCGTCCCGCTCCGTGATATTGCGCTCCACGATCGGCTCCATCGCGTCCAGGCTACGCCAGGGGGCCACCGCTCCGCTGATGCCGTATGGGTCTCTGGTGATCACAGCTCCTGCACCTCCACCCGAATACATCCCCCGTCCCAAAGCCTATGTATAACCTGCCTGTACCAGCGGTGATCGTCGTCCGGCAGCAGGTATCCCTTGAGCGCGTCCACCACGGCTTTGGCGATGGCAGCGTGGTTGTCAATGTCCAGCCCGTCGTCCCATGCAAAAGTGATGGAGACCGGCCCCCGTACCATCCCGCGCCGCACTCGGGCCTGTTTCAGCGCGGCCAGAGTCAGCGCGTGGAGCTCGTCAGCGTCCTTCTTCCGCTGCGCCCAGTGCTTGCCGGAGTAGTAGGCGTTCAGCCCAAACCGGCGGCAGAAGGCCGACTTGCCCTTCTTCGTGGGCGGGTATGGTATGTTAAATCTGATTGTTCCCATGTCCAAGCGCCTCCAGTGCCCGGTCCAGGGCTTTTACGATCTCGCCGTGATCATGGGCCAGGTCAGACCAGGTCTCCATAATGGCGCGATGCTTGTCTCTCAGGGCGGACAAAACATCCGCCGCCTTTTCGTCTGTCACTCTGATATCACCTCGCTGGTATAATCCGCCCCACCGCCCGATAGAACGCCGCGTCGCACGTTCCGGTACTGGCGTGCCTGTTTTTCGCCAAAATAATTTGCATATAGTCAGGCTCCCACGGGTCGGGCCGTTCCTGGTTGTAATAACTATTGCAATGCAAAAAGATTACACCGTCCGCATCCTGCTCCAGTGCCCCGGTGTCCCGCAGGTCGGAGAGCTGGGGCCGCTTGTCCTGCCGCTGTGCATTCTCCCGGTTGATCTGCGCCAGGCAGAGCAGCGGGACTTTGAGCTTCCGTGCCAACGCCTTGAGCTGCCCCGACACCTCGGTCATAGCCTCATAGCGGTTTTTAGCCCGCTCCTCTGTCCGGATCAGCCCGAAATAGTCCACCACTAGCAGCTTGAGCCCCTTAACCTTCCGGGCCATGTTGGCGATATCGTCCACGGTGGCGCGGGGCTTGCGGTTTGTGTAGACAGGTATCTGGGACACCTTCGAACTCCACTCCGCCGCACGGGCTCGCTCTTCGTCCCCAAGATTGCCCATCATGAGGGCGTCATAGGAAATCCCGGCGGCCCGCGACAGCCGTTTGGCGGCCAACTGCTCCTCATCCATTTCCAGGGAGACGAAGAGCACTGGCCCCCGCTGCTGGGCCACCTGATCCGCCACGGCCAGCCCGAAGGTGGTCTTGCCCATGCCGGGCCGGGCGGCCAGAATGTAAAATCCGCTGTTCAGCAGACCGCCGCCCAGCAATCGGTCTAAGCTCCGGTAGCCCGTAGGGACGTAGCCGCCGGCACCGGCATCCACCCGCTCCCGGTGCCGGTAATAGGCCAGCAAAGTATCCCCGGAGGTAGCCAGCTCCCTTGCGGTGTCCTGAGCCTCAATGGCCTCCAGCTCTCGCTGTGCGGCGGAAATCAGCTCCCTGGGGGTGTCCTCCAGGGTAGACGCACGCTGCTCCAGCTCCTGGCCGAGGGCTACCAGGCTCCGCCGCATGGACGCCCGCCGGGTCTCTTCCGCGTAAATCCCGGCGTTGGCCGCCGTGTTGGTGGCCTGCATCAGCTCCAGCATGTATGCATCGCTGACTGCGCCCCTGGCCTCCGCCCGGATGCTCACAGGGTCTACCGGCTCCTCACGCCGGTAAAGCTCAACCGCCGCCCGGAAAATAGCCCGGTTCGCCTCCAGCACGAAATCCGCCTCTGTCAGGTACTCCATCACCTCGGGCAGGCAGGCGTCGTCCAGCAGGATAGAGCCGCATACCGCGCTCTCCGCCTCCAGTGCGTCAATCGTCATAGACTACAACCTCCTGTCCATCCTCGTCCCGCTCCAGGTGATAGGCCCTGGGGCGGTATGTCTCCGTAGTGGCTGGCTGCTCCGCCCTTCGGCGGGCTTCCCAGGTTCGCACGGCGGCTTTCCAGTCTACAACGGGCCGCCCTGCGCCGTATTTCCACCCCCGCGCTGCGTAGAAGTCCACAAAGGCCTCCGGGTCTATGCCGTTCCCCCGTTCCTGGCAATAGGCGCGGACTTCTTCCACGCTTGGAGGAGAAAACCGTTTTGATTTCCCCCTGGAGAGGGGGGTAGGGGGAAGAGAACTATCGTTCTCTCCCTCTTCCTCTCCCTCTTCCTCTCTCTCCTTCTCTATCTCCCCCTCCTTGATGGATTGTTCCACGTTTGTTCCATTTTGTTTTTCGTTTGTTCCGATTTGTTCCTCGCTTGTTCCGCCTTTTTTCATTCGGCTTCTCGCTTTGTTCCGACCACTGTCCAGAGTGGGCTTTATCAAAGTGAAAACAGAAAGGGGGACGCCGGAAAGGGAAGGTGTCTCCTCATCCAGCGCATACCCGATGACCGACATGAGGACGGAAGTCTGGTCCCGCTTTGGCAGCGCCTTCAACGCTTCGTAATAACTGCGGTAGAAGGTAAACTGATCCCGCTTCATAAGGGTACACCCCCCTTAAAACGGGAGCTCGCCGTCCTCGTCGGCATCTTCAAAAGGGCCGGACGTTCTCGCCTTCCAAGTCACGGACTTCTGGACTTCCTCCTGCATCCATGTGGGGAGCAGCTTCAGCACCGCTTCGGCGTCCTCTGCATCCATGTCAAACTGGATCGGTTCGTTTTCCAGGGGCGGCACGTCCATACCCTTCATCGGCTTGGAGATACCGGCAATCTTGGAGTAGGTGCCGCCATTCTTGCTCTCTTGGTTGACCACGGTAAGTAAACAGGGGGCGTTGATCACATTCGCCAAATCGAACCCGGCCAGCTCTTCCTGGGTAAAGGGCTTACCGCGCCAGGCGTCCAGATCATGGCGCAGGGTGGACTTCTCATGGAGGGAGGCGGTGTAAGGCTTGCTAAGCCAGCGGGGCTTGTCCTCACCGTCCACCTGTACGCGCTCCGTGGGCAGCTCAAAAATAAGCCGCACCTTTTCTTGATCCTTGTTGTTAAAGTCGTTGTGCTGGATGCCCAGATCGACCACGCCCACGCAGCGGGCCGGGTAAGCTCCGGGCTCAATGGGGGCGCTGCCGCCGCCCTTGGTCTCCTTAACTGTCAAACTCATGCTGCTTATCCTCCTTATCAAATGTAATCGGGCACTCGTTCCCCATCCCGTCAAATGGATAGGGCAGGAACTCGCCGGTGAGGGCACACTGGTGGCGCTTGAGACCCTCCCGGTATTGGATGTAGGGGCACCACTGGCAAACCGTTAGCCCATTTGGGAAATGTACGGCCACGGTGGCCGTGCCGGTGGTGTAGTAGCGCACGCAGGTCTCGCGGCTCATACGTACCGCTCCACTTCCAGCCCCATCTCCAGAGCCAACTGCTCCGGGCAGTCGCGCAGGGCTTTGTTGACTGCGGCTCGGAAGCAGTCCGGGCAAAGCCAGCGCCCCTCCCACTGGAACCGGGCCTCGCCGTGGTAGACCTCCTGGCGGCACTTCTCACACTCGGAGACGGGGTTGTCCTGTTGCCTGTCCGAGCATGGATTCAAATTCAACATTGACAAAACAACTCCTTTTGCTGATAATAAATCCAGGGGTGTTAGATATGAGATTTACTTTTGATGCAGTCTGTAAAAAATGTGGGAAAGAAATGCAGTTTTCTTGCGACATGGACAACGCAAAGGATCTTGTTTACATTGCTCGATGCCCACGCTGTGGCTATTTCCCTTCAGATCCTGATATCGAGCGGATTTACCACATTATGGACAGCATAGAAACGCTCGAACAAAGAAACACAGCCCTACACATAATCAAGATTTCTCCGAACCTGGGGAAATTGAGTCCAAGATCTCTATAAGCAGAAAGCAGATCTCCTGTTCCGCATGAAGTTTTTTCCTAAGCTCTTCTGCAATGTCATGCTTGATTTCCTCAAATTTCCTTGCCATTTGAAATTTCCTCCTCTTGCCGCCCTCCGGTCTCGCACACCGTGGAGCGGCGCTTTTTATTCGTAAATAACGGCTTCCGCCCGTGTAATAAAATGATGAATGCCAGTAGAGCACTCGTTCCAGCGGTCATCATCAAAATCAGACACTTCAACGGTTTCGCCTATGGCATAAACAAAGTTCGGATCATAATTGCTCTTTACCTGGCCGCCAGCAGGATTTCCGTTGATATCTGTGATACTCAATACCTTGGCCTTACTGGCGCGGCATTTTCGGCTAGTAGCGGAGGACCGGCGTGCATCTGCGGGGATTTCCAACTCCACAACAAGGCCACTTGCCTTTTTGTAGCCGATATAAGAACCGGAATCTGGGCATTGCAGCGGGTAAAAAGCTGTATGAATATCCCGTATCATTTGATCCATAGATGCACCGCTCAGGTTGGCACCGCGCAGGTTGGCACCGCTCAGGTCGGCACCGCGCAGGTTGGCACCGCGCAGGTCGGCACGGCTGCCGCCCTCTCCATTCAGCCAAAGGAGATGCTCGTCCAAAATCTTTTTTAAGTCCATTTTGCTCCCTCCTCAATGTGGGATTACAATGGCCGCCCAAACATCGTCGATGCTCTCCGCGCCCTCCAGGCCGGTGATCTGGATGGTGAGCGGGCCGGT
>ERZ773216.1028-NODE-1028-length-36247-cov-6.971264_pt1 | contig 36247 bp, 23 predicted proteins | sample MGYA00511259_ERZ773216 | MGnify/ENA primary metagenome ERZ773216 (study PRJEB29015, sample SAMEA2737764) | human gut metagenome | biome: human gut; feature: human-associated habitat; material: faeces | place: China | collected 2012 ... | reverse complement strand
TCAGTTTCAGTTTTTCTCCATCCTTGCGGTGTGTTTCGGGAGCTTTTTCACGAAGTACATCAAGAATAGGTTTCTTCAAACCTTTGATAGAAGCTTTGACAGGACCTTTCAAATCCAATACGAGAATTTCATTCTCTCCTTCTTTGAGCCAACACCCCGGCATAAAAAGGGTCTGTTGCGGACCAATTTCCCAAAAACGTCCCATTGCATGCCCGTTCACCCAAACCATACCTTTCCCCCATGTACTCATATCCAAGAATGTATCTCCTACTTTATCCAGGTTAAAGGTACTCTTATAGTAAGCAGGCATAGTCGGTACTATTTTTGTATCGTTATATTTCTTGTCTTTAATAAAAGAATAATCTACCGGGAAGTTGTACACTGTCCAGTTTTTCAATTCCTTAGACTGATTACCCGAAATTAGTTCCACCTTTTCTGTGATACCTTTGCGATCGTGGATGGATTTGTCAAAGTTGACACGTCCCATTGCTTCCACTAGAATATCCAGTTGCGTACCTTTTTTCAGGAGAGGCAGAGTCGTTGTAAATTCTCCTTTGCGACGATCCAAACGTGCCAGAAGTTTGCCGTCGGCATAGACCTGCGCCCAGTCGTGCACTTCCGTAATCTTCAAAGTGGTTCCTACCGCAGTAACTTCAGGCAATGTGGTCCGATACAGAATAGTCCCCCATCCCTGATTGAATTGTTCCATCGGTTGAATATCCACTGTTTGTTCGCCTTCCGGCAGATTCGAAAATAGCGGAGCCACTTTAGTGAAATGGAATTCGGGAATTTCAATAACAGGCAAAGCTGCGGGGACTTCAGGCAACGTTTCACCTGCCGGAAGATAGTTTTTCAATAAATCACGAAGCAAGAAAAACTTTTCGGTAGTCCACCCGGCTTCACTGATCGGAGCATCATAATCATACGAACTGCACATTGCGGAATAAGCAGGATTGTTTGCACCTCCCCAATGTCCGAAAGTCGTTCCTCCGTGAGTCATATAAAGACTGAAAGAAATATTCCGGTCAAGCATATCCTTAATACCCTGTACCATATCTTTCGCGGGACGTGTTTCGTGTTTCCGTCCCCAGTGGTCAAACCATCCGCTCCAGAACTCGCTACACATCAATGGAGTTTCGGGACGAAGCTCTTTTAGTTTCTTAAATTGCTGGTCAATATTAGCACCCGTTCCGAAATTCACAGTCCAAATCAAATCATCGAGTGCGTTATTGGTAAAGTTACTGCTCCAGTCACATTGAAACAGAGGCACATCAGTGAAACCGGATTCACGAACCAAATCACGTACGGCAGAAACATAAGGTTTATCGATCCCGTAAGAGCCATACTCGTTCTCAATCTGAACCATAATTATATTTCCTCCTTTATTTACTTGCAACGGAGCCAGTTGCTTGCCGACTTCTTTCATAAAAACACCTACCCGTTCCATATAATAAGGATCAAGCGTGCGCAATGCTACATCCTTTTTCTTTAACAGCCACCAAGGAAGTCCTCCCATCTCCCATTCCGCACACACATACGGACCGGGGCGGACAATGACATACATTCCATGTTGCTGCGCAAGTTTACAGAAAGTGGCAATATCATTCTGACCGGAGAAATCGAACTTACCTTCTTCCTGTTCGTGGATATTCCAGAAAATATAAACGCAAATAGTATTCATGCCTAATGCTTTGCACATCTCTATGCGATGACTCCAGTAAGCCTGTGGAATACGGGTGTAATGCAACTCGGCAGCCTTCACCACAAACGGTTTTCCATCCAGCAGGAAGGTGTTCTTGCCCGCCTCAAATTTATGGGCAGTGGCTTGCGCCTGCTGAAAATTAGTATAAAAACAGATGAAATATAAAAAAACAAATAATGCCTTCATAAAAAGTAATCTCAAAATTAAATCAACATAAATAAAGTATCTATTATCCCAATATCAAAAAAGTTTTGATTCAGATGATATGAATCTTCACTGATTTATCTACTATCTTAAAATAAAAATACTGTGTATCCTCTGAATCAAAAGTTATTTTCTTTTTCTGTATTCCTTTCAGTTGCTGTATATCGTATTCTTTTCCATTTAATATACATAAACTAGCATCCTTAAACCATATTCTTGGAACAGCCAATATAAAATTCTGATTTACATCACAATCCACATTTATTTTACGTTGATAAGTATCCATATTTAAAATAACTACTCCTTGTTCCAAAGGAACACTACATTTTATCTTTTTAAATAAGACATCACTTGGTCTTATCATAAAAGTTTTCCATCCAGCCGTCAAAGGAATAATACCCGCAACATATTGTGATAATAAACTTAATGGACCTCCAGCCCATCCGTGATTAATACTTCCACCTCCAGCACCACCAATATTCCAATCCTCCCACAAAGTTGTCAATCTATGATTTACCATATATTGATATCTATTTTTCATCCTTTGAAGCCCTCCTTTTATATCTCCTTTACAAAAAAAAGCTTCTAAAATATATTTCTCCATATAAGGACTTGCAGCTTGATAGTTACTTAAATATTCCCGAATAGTTTTCCATTGATTCTCAGTAGCAAATCCCGCCAAAACAGCCAAAGCATTTGCACGATCGTCTGTTCTTCCATTGTAAAATGGATTCCGATACAACCTTCCATTCCAATAATACTTATTTACAGCTTCCCGAACTTTTCTCATTTTAAAAAGACAATCCTCGGCTGTCAGCTGATCACCTAACAGAGTAGCCATATTGGCCAGACCTTCAAGAGCCAAACTATACCAAGCATTATCAAGAACACAGACATCAATATCTTGTCCCCAATCAGACCAATCCCATCCCCCTGTTCTATGTTTGACAAGATTACGTTCATCCAGCTCCCACAATGACAAATATTTTCTCACGGCAGGATATGCTTCTTTTATAGTAGCAGAGTCACCTGTATAAACATAATAATTCCAAATACCGTATTTTCCAACACTTGCAAGCATCTGCACTGGCAATTCTTTATTCCAAGAACCGGCTGGTACAGGAGAATATAAAACTCCATCATCCTTCTGCCAATCCACAAGATTTTTAATAGCTTTCTTCACCAGTGATTTCCCATTTAAGTCACAAGCATAAAATATTTCTCCAGAAACAATTACAGCATCACCCCACCACTGAGAACGTTCTCTATCCGGATCTTGAATAGCATCACGCATATTCAAATTCATTGTATTCAGAGCCTTTTGCCACAGTTTGTTATAAAATTCATCATCACAAACAAAGGAACCTTCAAATTCAGTATTAAAACGTGTTTCCCTATATCCCACTTCAATCACCTCCACTCCTTGAGGTATCGTATAAACCACCGAATGACCATTCATATAATTAAAAGCCTCGAAACTTTGTACCCCTTCCCTTGTCACATATTCAGCTCTGACATTATATTCACTTCCACCCTTATAATTATCCGTTCTTATATCAATTAACTTTCCCGCGTCAGCTTTTACCTTTAAATAAGGAGTTATTGAAATATTCTTTGGCAAAAAACCAACTATTTTCCCTATTTCATCAGTTTTCAAAGAATCATAACGAACAATACCGGAATCTTTCCAATTTGGAAAAGGACGTAAATGTACCCTATTCCAAGGCGAGCATGGATATTCTCCACACTCCACTGCATAATTCCACGATTGATCTTCATAATCTAAAGACTGCCATCCTGCTATATCTTTTCGTGCATCAAAATGTATGTTTGCCTCCGGTAGACGATAATTAGGATGAGGCAATGAAGATTCGCCATATGCCGGATGAATTTTCACTTTCCAACTTTTATCAGAAAGTATCCGCTCTTTTTTACCTACTCTCAAATCAACAAGTAATCCCGCCCTACCACTATTTTTATGGCAATATCCATCCTTACCCCAAAACCAGACTTGTATGGAAATTGCATTGAGTCCCTTTCTTAAAAAATCGGATATATCAATACAATCGTAATAAGTATCTTGAGAATTAGGTCCGCGTTTAAGCCCACCTTCAAAAACAACTAAGCTATCATTTACCCAAAGCCAGTACTTGGAGTCAACAGCTATATTTAATTTAGCGACAGTATTCTTATCAGCACACTCTATTTGTTTTCGAAAACATAACCATTGATTAGGGGTATTTTGAGATTTTGGAATGGATATCCATTGTGCACCATTAAAGACATTATCTCCAAAAGAGCATAAAGTGAATACCAAGAATATAACAGTTAATACAATTCGATTTCCCATACTCCTTCTTTTAATACAATTTCCTGTTTTCCTGTTTTTTTCTCTTTCCCGTTTATACGATACTTTTTAATCTTGTCAGGAATAACAAAATGTCCTTTGGTACTTCGAGGTATTTTTACTTCTACAACTATCACGTTCAATTTATTCGTAATGCTAATCTCTATTTTCCCCCATTGAGTAGGAGTTACAGACTGAATATGCCCGAAGCAATTCCATACAGGTTTTATGATAAATTCTTTAAACGCCGGTTTCAAAGGAGATACACCTGCAAAATATTGAGAAAGAATCGTTAAAGGTCCTCCACTCCAAGCATGATTATACGAACCACCGCCAAAACCTTTACTACCGATTCCCCAACCTTCCCACAAAGTTGTCAAGTCACTTTCGACCATGTCATAATAACGTTTCTTCATTCGCTCTAAAGCATCCTCATAATACCCCATCATACACAAAGCTTCAAGAACATATTTTTCCATATAAGGACTGGCATGATATTGCTGCTTGAAAAATGGACGAATTACCGAATACTCACTTTCGGGCAAAACGCCCGCAACAACAGCCAATGCTTGTGCACGGTCGTCCGGTTTACCTTTATAATGAGGAGAAAGGTAAAAGGTACCATTCCAGTATTTTGTATGAAAAGCACGTTTCAATCTTTCATTAACCTGACATGCCCATCGGGAATCTTCCTTTTCACCAAGTAAGTCGGCCATCAAATGAAAACCTTCAAGAGCCAATGAATACCAAAGATTATACAATAAAACAAGATCTTTATTATCTCCCCAATCTCCCCAGGTCCATCCACCTTTACGAGGAATAACCAGTCCTTCTTCATCAAGTTTCCATACATGAATATATTTCTTCACATTAGGATAGACGGCTTTAATCGTATTTTTGTCTCCCGTACCCATATAATATGTCCAAAAACCATAATATCCGACACTGGCAAGCATCTGCATCGGCAGTTCCTGATTCCAGTTACCGGCAGGAACCGGTGCAAAAATCGTACTATCCGGACGTTGCCAATTCATTAATTCAAGAATAGCTTTACGTGTAAGCAAATGTGCATTCTGATCCAACGAATAGAAAGCTTCACCCAATTCATTTACAACATCTCCCCACCATTGAGCACGTTCTCTATCCGGACAATCCATATAGGTATCTCTCATCGTGATATATAAAGTACGCAACGACTTATCCCATAATTTATTATAGAACTGTTCTTCACAAGAAAATGATCCAGCAAGCTCCGTATCATATCCCGTCTCTCTGAATTTTAATTCTAAAACCTCTACATCTTTAGGAATCGTATACAAAACCTGATGACCGTTCATCCAACCCCAAGCTTCAAATTCTTGAATTCCACTTTTAGTTATATATTCAGCATACACATTAGGAGTTCCGCCTCCACGATAATTATCGGTCCGAATATCAATCAATCTTCCCGCTTTCGCTTTTAATTTTATATAGGGATTCACTTGTGCATTGTAAGGTAAATAAGCAACAAGCAATGTGTCAGATTTCCTTTCAACTTTCACATAATCTTTCAATCCATAGTCCTTCCACATAGGAATAGGACGTTCTACCAATTGCCCCCATCCTGACAGTTCTTTTTTGATCACTTTGACATTCTTCCATTGTGTATCGTCAAAATCCTTGTCCCAAAAAGCCACCTTTTTTTCCGCATCAAAGCCGATATTGGATTCCGGCAACCTAAAATTGGGCTTTATACCCTTCGGAATATAAAATGACGGATGTATGCTCACCTTCCAACTATCATCACTTATATATCGTTGTTTGCCAATCGTCAAATCTACAGAAATTCCTGCCGTCGGACTATTTCTATGACTAAATCCCTCTTTTCCGAAATACCAGACCAAAAGAGCAATGGTGTTTTTCCCGGGCACTAATCCTTTTACATCCTGAAGAATATCACAGTAAGTATCTTTCGGATTAGGACCTCTTTTCAACCCTCCCTCTCTAACAACCAGTTCACCGTTTATCCACAACCAATATTTTGAATCAGCCGCAATCTTCAGCAAGTTATGCGACGCATCTTTCTCTACCGATATTTCTTTTCTAAAACATAGCCAGGAACCGGGAGTTACTTCAGCCGGATAAGTTATTATTTCAGCTTGAATCGTGTGCATTCCAATCAGGCTCAATAAGATACACACTAGCTTTTTAAGTTCATTCATTGATTATTGTTTTAATTCAACTCTTGTTTTCTTCACATTCAAAGCGCTATTCCCTACCATCACATCAAATAATCCGGGCTCAACGGTCCAACCTTTACAAGCGGATTCAAATCCCAATTCCTTTTCCGTCAGCATAAAACTGATTTCTTTCTCTTCACCCGGTTGCAGTTCCACTTGTTGGAACCCACGCAATTCTTTCACCGGCCTTGTAAGAGAAGCTACCAAATCCCGGATATACAATTGTACAGTTTCTTTTCCTGCATATTTACCAGTATTTTTCACCTTTACACAAACTTCCAAAGGAGTTTTCAGGCTAAATACCGAATCCTTTACTACTGGTTCTGAAATTAAAAAATCAGTATAGCTCAAACCATAACCAAAAGGATATGCAGGTTCAAAATCAATATCCTGATAACGACACGAATAACCTATCTCTTTATTCTCCGGACGACCGGTGTTTTTATAATTATAATAAATCGGAATCTGGCCTACATGCGCCGGGAATGTCATCGGAAGTTTTCCCGAAGGATTATAATCTCCGGCCAACACATCTGCAATGGCATTTCCCGCTTCCGTTCCCAACCACCAAGTTAATAATATGGCATCTGCATGGGGAGTCATTTCATTAAAAATCATTGGCCTGCCACCCATCAGTAAAACAACCACATTTTTACCTGTCTTTTTCAACTCTTTCACTAGCAACTGATGATTGGGATGGATGTTGATATCAGCACGTGATTTGGCTTCTCCACTATTTTCAAAGCGCTCGCCTACTGCCACAATTACCACATCCGACTGCATTGCAGCATTACGGGCATCCATCAAATGAAGTTCATTTGTTGCCAAATCATAACCATCCGCATACACAACGTCGGACTCAGGATATTTATTTTTCAATCCTTCATACACAGTCACCACCTCATCTACAATACCCTCATTCGCCCAAAAGCCCAGCATATCTTTCTGAGATTTAGCCAAAGAACCGATAACTGCAATTTTTTTCGGGTTATTCAAAGGTAAAGAACCTTGGTCATTCTTTAATAAAACGATAGACTTGGCACCAGCCTCCCGGGAAAGGTTTTTCAATTCTTCAGAAAGAACAACCTCCTTTTCACGTGTCTCGTCACAATAAAGAAAAGGATTATCAAACAATCCCAACTCAAACTTCTTAAACAAAATACGACGCACAGCATCATCAATATAATCTTCTGACACAGTACCTTCTTCAACAAGTTTCTTCAAATGAATATGATAAGCTCTGGACTCCATATCAATGTCACAACCTGCCAGAATCGCTTTCTCTGCCGCTCCCTTCAAATCTGAAACATAGCCATGAGGAATCATCTCACGAATAGAACCCCAATCAGAAACAGTCAACCCATTGAAGTTCCAGGAACCTTTCAATAAATCACGCTGAATATAAGTATTCCCTGTTGCCGGTATACCATTTATATCATTAAAACTATTCATAAAAGAAGCGACACCTGCATCAACTGCCGCTTTAAAAGGCGGAAGATAAACTTCATGCAATGTCTGTTCGGAAATATCTACCGTATTATAATCTTTTCCTGCAATACATGCTCCGTACGCCGCAAAATGTTTGGCACAAGCCATAATAGTGTGTGGATCCGACAAATCATCTCCCTGAAAACCGCTAACCCGGGCTTGGGCAACTTTACACCCATACCAAGTATCTTCTCCTGCTCCTTCCATTACACGCCCCCAACGGGCGTCACGACTAATATCAATCATTGGAGCAAAAGTCCAGTGAACACCTTGCGCAGAAGCCTCTTTTGCAGCACCGGCAGCTGTACGTTTCATCAAGTCAAGATCAAAACTGGCAGCCTCGCCCAATGGAATAGGATAGATAGTCCGCAGACCATGCACAACGTCCAAACCAAACATCAAAGGAATACGTAGACGTGACTGCATTGCATATTCCTGCAACTCACGGGTATGTTTGACACTTTTTATATTCAACATGGAACCGACTTTCCCTGCTTTAATTTGTTCTATTTTAGTAGGATCTTCCACTACCGGTCCGGTTGCCTGCCAATTGCCTGTATATTGATTCAACTGCCCAATTTTTTCATCCAGAGTCATCAATTTCAATACGGAATCAACTCTCTGTTCATATTTATCGGGAATACTAAGTGTTGAGACCTTATCCGATATATTTCCTCCACACGAAACCAAAAACAACATTCCCGTAGCAAGTTTTACAAATGTCTTCATATTTTCTCTATTATTTAGTTTTATCATTTAATTACTTTTATCAAATTATCGACTCTCGTACGCATACGCCCGGCCAAATCAGCTTTATTCTTAATCAGATTCTTTTTTTCATAAGGGTCTTTTTTAATATCAAAAAGTTCCTCATAAATAGGAGTATGCGATTGATTATTCACAAAATATCGCATATATTTATAACGCTTCGTTACAAGTCCTTCCGTCTGTGGTATATACACATACCATCCTTTTTTATCTAAATTCATCAGGTGCTCGTAAAGAAATTCCTGCCTCCATTTTATCTTTTTACCTTCCATCAAAGGACGCAGACTTTCTCCTTGCATCTTTTCAAGCTGCCTTATCCCTGCATAATCCAGCATGGTTGAGGTCAGGTCAATATTCAACGCTATCTCATCAATTTTCTTTACCGGTTTCTCTAATCGCGGATCATAAATCACCAAAGGCAATCTGATTGACTCCTCATGTCCATACCATTTCCCTTCCAAACCATGCTCTCCCAAATAATAACCATTGTCACTAGTGAAAATAATCAGTGTATTCTTATCGAGTCCCATTTCCTTCAGCTTTTTTCTCAACTTGCCTATTGCCTCATCAATCCCCGCAATCAACCGATAATATCCTTTCACAGAAGACTGATATTTCTCATCCGTTCCGTATCTATTCTTAAAACGCACATATCCTTCGTTTTCCCACTTACCATCTTTTCTAAAAGATTCGGGAAATAATCGATAGTAATTTTCTCCAAAAGTCTCCGGTTTTTCAAAGAATTCGTCTTCGTACATAAAACTATATTTCTTATCAAAAGGAAACGGATCCTGTTCCGATTCCGTATGTGGACTTTTAAAACTCACTGACAGACAAAAGGGCCTCGTTTCATCCCTATTAGCCAAAAACTCGTCTATCTGTTCGGAAATCAGCCCCGTCAGATGCCTGGGATTGCCATCCTTATCTTTTTGATAATATGTTCCTTGTCCCGCAAGCCCCCTCCAATAATCAAACTCTTTTTGAGGTAAATAATTTCCTACACCATACTTTCCGATAAAACCGACATAATACCCATTGTCTTTCATTAACATTGGATATGTGTTTTTCAGTGCCTCTCCCCGTAAAGTACCCGAAAAGTCCGTAATTCCGTTACGGCGATTATACATACCAGTAAATATACTCGCTCTGCTGCAACAAGAAATGGCAGATGTGGCATACATATTGGTAAAAACCGTACCATCGTTTGCCAAACAATCGATATGAGGAGTTTGAATAGTGGTCTTATTCATATACCCTACCGCATCATATCGCAAATCATCCGCCAAAAGAAACACAATGTTCATTTTTCCTTTTTCATAAGCCATCACCATTTGGGAACTCAAAGCTAAAATTCCCAACGAAAACAGATTATATTTCATTATTTATATTGTTACGTTTAACACTCGGTTCTACACCTCAAAAATATAATTGCCGGAACCCACAGATACTAATATATAGTTTTCATTATGAGTCTCAAGAATCCGACATTCTCCGACATCTTTCAAAGGTATGCCGCTTTCCGTGATTTCTTCTGCAGCTTTTGCCGGCAAATAAACAATCGCTTCGGAATTGGCCGGTATTTGTACATATAACCGGATTTTTCCAGATTTACGCACCCAACGGCAGGCAATATCCCCGTATGGCGAAGTGTATGAAGTAGAAGCCGAATTAATTCCTATCGGCATTTGAGGTTTTATTTTTATCTTCTTAAAACCAACAGATTCCCTTTGCTGGCTTATTCCACCCAAACCACTAAAGAACCATTCCATCAAATGCCCAAGCATACAGTGATTATTCGATACAAAACCATACGCCTGCCAGGATTCCGTCAGCGCAGTAGCCCCATAAGCCAGTTGCCATCCATACCCGGGGACATCATATTTGGTATTCATTTTATAAATGATATCAGAATCTCCGTTTTCTTCCAAGACTCTCAACAAATAACGATAACCGATATCTCCGGATGTCAAAGCGTAATTACGATTCTTAATATCATTAATCAAGTTCTGATATACAACCTCCCGATTCTGTTCTTCCACCAATCCGAAATAGAGAGATATTGCATTCGCAGTCTGACTGTTGCGGTCATATTGCTTAGTGGCAGTATTATAAAATTTCTTATTATAAGCCTTTCGGATACAAGTAGCCAATTGTGTAAAACGCTCTTCATCCTTTTCCTCTCCAAGCAGTTTTGCTATTTGAGACATTATCGACGCATTGTAATAATACATACCGGTTGACGTCACTCCATTCGATGTTAACTGCGAATACCCCGGATGCTTAGGTCCCAAATCAAACCAATCCCCCAAGCCATAAGCAACAATATAATTATCCGCACGAGTCGACAAATATTCCAAATATCGCTTCATATACGGATAATAAGCAGATAGCAGACTCTTATCTCCATACCATCTATAAACATACCAAGGTATAATAATAAATGCACTTCCCCATTCCGGAGAGTTCTCGAATCCATCGGCAAAACGTACATACTCCGGAGCAATAGAAGGAACAATGCCTTCCTGTGTCTGAGAATCTTTTATATCCCCCATCACTTTGCTATACAAACCATCCAACTGATACCTGTATTGCATGGCATGCTGCATAAGGTGAGCCACTTCAAGCCATCCAAGTTTCTCCCGATGAGGGCAGTCGGTCAAAATACTTGCCAAGTTACTACGTATCGACCAGTCAATTAACTCATAGATCTTATTGAACATCGGCAGGGAACAAGAAAAAGACCCTGCTTCCGGAGCCGAATTTGTAGTATGCATCCCTGCCAATTCTATCAATTCAAGCTTCTCAATATCAGACACTTCAACATATCTGAATCCATAATATGTGAACTGTGGTTGCCATTCTTCCACCCCTTTTCCACTTAACGTGTAATTCCATAAATAAGGTCCACCCGACGCCCGTTGATTGACCGTACTATCTTTTTCCAGAAGTTCGCCGGGTTTCATCGTTATTTTATGCCCGCTATGACCTTTTACTTTCAAACGGATTATTCCTGAAAAGTTCTGTCCGAAATCAAAAACCCAATTCCCTTTTGAATTCTTATACTTCCGGACAACAGGAAGTATATCACGTACTGTAAGCGGAGCAGAGACTTGCGCTTTCAACTCCATCCCCGTTTTTGCAATAACCGGAGTTTTCCACGAATCATCATCAAATCCGGGATTCATCCAGGAAACCTGATATTTTCCGGCATCATAATCCTCTCCTCCATAAATACTCGAATAAGTAATCGGGCTTTCACAGACTTTCCAACTCCGGTCCGTAACAACTACCTCGGAAGAACCATCCGCATACTTTAAAGATAAGGCTAATTTCACCTTGGGAGCTCCAAAAGAAATCAATTGTTTGAAATAACGCTCACGAGGTACATTATAAAACCCGTTTCCCAGCATAACTCCCATCACATTTCTTTTCTTCAGTAATGCTGTCACATCAAAAGTCTGATAAAGAGCCGTCTTTGCATAATTTGTCCATCCCGGATCTAAAAAATGGTTTCCCACTTTCTCCCCGTTTATATAGAAATCAAAATGTCCCAATCCTGAAATATTCACAATTGCTTCTTTGACTTCTTTATTTATAGGTAGTTCTTTTCGGAACATTGGCAATTTATATCCACCCACTTTCCGATCACCGATCATCTTCCGAACCAATGGAGCATGTATTCCCGGATATAAGTTTTTCGCAGAATCATCCTTTTCCAAAGCAATCCATTGAGCCTTTCCCCAATCCCGTTCCTTCATTATGCCGGTCACAAACGAACCTTGTCTGCTCCATGCGGATTCTTCGCCTGCTTCATTCCAAACCTTGACTTTCCAATAATATCTAGTCGCGGAATGAAGTTCTTTACCTTGGAAAGGAACAAGGACGGAATTTGAAGAAAGAAACGTTCCTGAATCCCAAACAGTACCTTTATCGGCTGTCAGGGCATCCTCAGTATCTGCCACCAATATGCGATAAGCAGATTGGCGATAACCACGTTGCTGACATGCAACCTTCCAACTAAAACGCGGGGACTTACTTCCTATTCCCGACGGTTCAATTTGTTGTTCACATGTTATCTCATAAACGCTAAAAAGTGAAGTATTCCTTGAATGAACCGGCAAAACAGCCAGTAATAAAAGATATATGAAATATATATTATTTTTCATAGGTCACTACTTTAAAATTATCTCCACGTTCTTTCATCCATTTAACCAATAAACTACGGTGCTTTTTAAGAATCTCCCAGTACTCTTTTGAATAAGCCAAATTTATCGTTTCACCGGGATCTGTCATTAAATCAAACAATTGCTCATTACGTTCACCCGATGAATATATAGCATATTTATAGCGTCCGGTACGAATCATGCGCCCTTTTCTTGTCCTGTCTTTCAAATGATCCGCCAACTCCGCCACCACAAAATCACGCCAACGCTCTTCAGTTGGAAATATAGCCCGACGCAAACTCATTCCCGCAAAATTCGTCTTCGGGCTCACCCCGGCATAATCACAAAATGTCGGGACAAGATCGACTAAAGAAACTAAACCGGAGTTAACCCCCCCCCGCTGCCACTTTTCCGGCAATACCATAATTAAAGGAACTTTGACAGATTCCTCGTAAAAACTAAGTTTTGCTGCCCATTCGTGAGCAGCCATACCGTCACCATGATCTGAAGTAAATATAATAAGAGAATTTTCGTACATTCCATTACGTTTCAAGGCTTCTATCACCTCCCCAATCTCCTTGTCAACCAACTCCGTCAATCGATAATACGAATTTAAGTAAGCCTGCCATTCTCTTCCGGAAAACCGGGACGACAACTGCACCTCATCTCCATAAGGGTTCGGCTTGACGCGTTTGTCTATTATGAACTCCGGCTCATCTACATTTTTACTGAAATTTCCGGGCAATGGCGGCAAATAAGACAACGAATCAGGATGTATCCCCATTGGTTCCGGTAATTTATATTTTCCAAAAGGACGGATATTCAACAAAGAATCCGACATTGTTTCCCAACCGACTTTACGGGGATACATACAAATATCGTGGGGGTTATGATAACTGATCGCCAAAAACAGGGGCTTCTCCCTTTTATCATAACCATCCAAAAACGAAACGACCGCATCCGTCAATGGTGGATCTGTTTCCGCTCCCAGCAACCAATGCTTGTTAGGTGCGTCCCAAAAAGGAAGTAATTCAAAACCATGCAAATATTTTATCTCATTTTTTGAACGCTGCGGATAAATTTCAGGAATATGCCATTTCCCTGCCCATACAGTCCGATAACCATTCTCACCCAACAGGTCACCGACGGTATGTATGCCTTCGCTTAGTTTTGAATTGTCATTCCATTCAACTCCCGCTTCACGAGCCATCAGTCCCGTCACGATACTTGCACGTGAGGGGCCGGAAACAGGAGAAGTACAATAAGCGTTCGTAAAACGAATTCCATCATTAGCCAAAGCATCCATATTGGGGGTATACAGGAAAGGATTACCCGCCGCACTCATGGCATTTACATTCTGTTGATCCGTAAAGATTAGAATAATATGCGGACGCTTCTGCGCAAAGCCCAAGAGCGGCAGTGCACAACAAGAAGACAACCAAACTTTCGTTATGCTTGAACGTTTCATCTCATTATAGTTCTATTTTTGTTTATACCTACTGAAAATAATCTAATTGTCACTACCCGACCACTTGCAAATCGAGATTATACTCCCAACATTACAACTTCTTATTATCAATCAGTTGTCTTTTTGCCGCATTCTGCCAAATCAACGGATCTTTTCTTTGCTTTAAATCCTCATAAAGGGCTTTTCTCAAACGAACAAGTTCCGCTTTATATTCTTTTGAATAAACTAAATTGTTCAGTTCCCAAGGATCGCTTTCCAAATCATACAATTCATCCGTATCTGTAAGGTTCCATACATATTTCATACGTTTGTCACGTATCATACGTTGCACGAACAAACCAAATTGCTGACCGTTGTAATTACTGAACGCATATTCCCTCCAGTCTGAGGCCTCCTTTTTTTCTTCGATCAGAGGTAACAAGGACTCTCCCTGCGTTTTATAATCCAACTGATACATATCACAAAATGTTGCAGCCATATCCAGTTGATTATTGACAAACCGATCGATGATCCGATGTGACACTCCGGGAATTTTCATCACTAGAGGTACATGTACTTCCTCTTCATACATTACATAGTGTTTATCCACCATGTTATGTGAACCGGCAGCGTCTCCATGATCTGTAGTATATACAATAAGCGTGTTATCATACACTCCCATTTCCTTCAAAGCCTCAATAACCATACCCACAGCATCATCCAATTGAGTGATATTGGCAAAATAACGCTGCAAATAACCCTGCCACATCTCCCAATTCGAATCTTCCAACTCCCAATTATAAATCTGCTGTCTCTGAATATAGGGTTTATTCGACAAATCATCCCTGTAGTTCGGCCATTCCTGTATTTTTTCCTTATCATACATAGCGAGAAACTCACGAACAGGATAACATGGTAAATGCGGATCACTCGTATCAAAACGGACATGCCATTTTTTACCCTCGGATTGATATTTCTTAATCATTTCAATCACACGTTGTGCCAACCAATGTGTACGGGACTGCATTTTATCAACCGGATCATATCCTCCCATTACCCATCGGGAGTCCTGCCAGACATAATCAGGAAGATTATTCTTCTTACGCCAATTATTATAACTCCACTCCGGCACATAATCATCAAATCCGAAATCTTTCGGAGATTTCCGGTCGCTGACATGCCATTTACCAACATATCCCATCTTAATATCTTTCTCTGATAATTTCTCTGTCCACGTCGGACCATTGAAAGGAGTGACAGGCAGCGTTATATCATAATTCCAAAGTCCCTTATGTTGTTCCGGCCATTTACCGGAAATCAAACTTTGACGGGCAGGACAACTTGTTGGTATACACGAATAGGAATTAGTAAAAACAACTCCTTCCGAAGCGAGTTTATCGATATTAGGGGTTTTCACAAGCCCCCTTTGAGAAAATCCAGTGCAGTCATAACGATGTTGGTCCGCCTGGATAAAAAGTATATTCACATTTTCCGGTTTATTATCTTGTGCTTCCATCGTTTGAGAAGCGGTTAACAAACACAATCCTGAAATAAAAAAGTTATTTCTTGTTTATTCTATTTATTAATATATTTGATCGATAATTGACCTTATTTTCCCATGCAGAATTCGGCGAATATTTTGTTGACGAGATCGTCTTCAAGTTCTTCTCCAATGATTTTGCCAAGCGATGTGTAGGCGGACATCAGATCAATCGTGAAGAAGTCCTCTCCCATTCCCATGTCGATACTTTCTAAGACTTTGTTCAGGCTCTCTCTTGTGTCATAGAGTAATGATTTGTGGCGCAGGTTGGTGATGTAAAGTTCGTCGTTATAGGTGAGCTCCTGATTGAAGAACATGGACTTCAACAGGTCGTGAAGTTGTTCTTTGCCAGTGCCCTCTTTCGCTGATATTTCCAGTATTTTAGTCTCTAATTTTGAAGTTATCCCCAACTTATCCACAACCAGATTCTGATCGTTTTTATTGATCAAAGTGATGACTTTTTTGCCCTGTAAAGCGTCCATAATATGGTAATCATCATCATTTAGAGCGCATGTTCCATCTACGATATAAAGAATCAGATCCGCGTCAGAAATCGTTGTCATAGCCTTGGTTACACCGATTTTTTCTACGATATCTTCTGTATCATGAATACCCGCTGTATCCACGATATTTAGCGTAATTCCGTCGATATTGACCAGTTCCTCCAGCGTATCTCTCGTTGTACCGGCAACCTCTGTAACAATCGCACGTTCCTCGCCTAACAGCATGTTCAAAACAGAGGATTTACCTGCATTTGGACGTCCAACAATAACTGTACGGATTCCCTCTTTGATAATACGTCCATTCTCACTGGTTGACAGTAAATGATTTACAGTTATCAACATGTTATCCACAGTGGTGTGTAATTGCTGTGGAAAGTTATCTAATGAATAATTTTCAGGGTCATCTAAGGCGGATTCAATATATGCGATGTTATAAAGTAAAGTATCACGCAAGTCTGTAATCACAGTCTTTAATTCACCACGAAGCTGAAGCAGGGATGATTTTGCTGCCATATCATTTTTGGCATGAATGAGATCCATGACAGATTCTGCCTGTGACATATCAATCCGTCCACCTAAGAATGCACGCTTCGTAAATTCACCCGGTTCAGCTGGTCTTGCACCAAGCCGGATCACGAGATCTAACACACGTTTTAATACGGTGATACCACCATGACAATCAAGTTCCACAACATCTTCGGTTGTGTATGTCTTTGGGGCACGCATGACGAGTGCAACTGCTTCATCATAGATTTCATCTTCGTAGATGATCTTTCCATAAGCAGCGGTATAGCTATCCATATTTAAAATTGTTTTCTTTTTATTCACCGGTTGAAATATCTGATCTATAATCTGTAACGCTGTATCTCCACTGATTCGTATAATGCCTATGCCGGAATCTCCCATCCCGGTTGCAATCGCAGCAATCGTCTCACCCATAATCAAACACCTTTCCATATATCCGGCAATTACGAAACATCTTATTTATTCTACATATATTTCAATATAATTCATTTGATATACAATGTATTGAATCTAAGAAGTTCTAAATGTTCTGACATACATATTATCATAATACGCCACCGCCACCAATTCGCCATCCATGGCTCAGTGGTGGCTTGTTTGAACATCGTGTTCAAACATGGCTGGTTTAATTACAGAACATTAAGAACTTCTATGATTCAAACATATCGTATATCTGAATGAATCAATATTGAAATATATGATATAATTCATATTTTGTTTCGTAATTGCCGAATATAAAATATACTTTTCATTAAGGTACCCGCATGTAGTGCACCAACATACGGGAAAATCACAATTTCCTCTATTATACCTTTTCTTTTTTTATTCAACAAGGTATAATTAATAAGTTAAAATTGTAGTTATAACATAATTAAATATACAATGATTCAATTAAAGAAGAATATGTAGATTGATAATTCAAACCAGTCATATATGTGAATCGAGATTTCTAATATTACAAATTCGAAAGCAGACCGTCGAAGCACGCTGGTACTTAATGAGCAGGGATACTAATTCGTTGAATTAGTGTTACTGCGAATTTAGTACCATTGCGTGATGAGCCGAACGGGAGTGTGTCTGCGAAGAATTTGGTAATTTAGAAATCTCGTTTATGAAAGTAAATTGGTTTGAATTATCTTTAAGAGGATTTTATCGTGGAGAAAAAATATATAGAGGAAGAATATGATATTATCGTCGTTGGTGCCGGCCATGCGGGCTGTGAAGCCGCCCTTGCAGCATCTCGACTCGGTCTTGAAACCATCCTGTTCACTATCAGCATGGACAGCGTTGCCCTGATGCCATGCAACCCAAATGTCGGTGGAAGCTCCAAAGGACATCTGGTGCGTGAAATTGATGCCTTAGGCGGTGAGATGGGTAAAAATATTGATAAGACCTATATTCAGAGCAAGATGCTGAATGTATCCAAAGGTCCTGCCGTACACTCTTTGCGTGCACAGGCAGACAAGGGCGAATATACAAAGCAGATGCGTTTAACACTTCAGAATCAGGAACATCTGACACTCCGTCAGGGTGAGGTCGCTGAGCTTTTATATGATACGAAAATTACCAATGAAATGAAAGACCAGAAAATCATCTGTGGCGTCCGTATGTATTCAGGTGCAGTGTATCATGCAAAGGCAGTTATCTTATGTACTGGAACGTATTTGAAGGCAAGATGCATCTATGGTGATGTTGTGAATTATACGGGTCCAAATGGTCTTTCAGCAGCAAATCACTTGTCTGATTCCATGCGGGATGCAGGTATCTTTATCCGGCGATTTAAGACAGGTACACCAGCAAGACTGGATAAAAAGACGATTGATTTTACCAAGATGCAGGAGCAAAAAGGTGATGAGCATATCGTTCCATTTTCCTTTACGAATAAAGAGGAAGATATCAAGCGGGATCAGATTTCCTGCTGGCTGACTTATACGAACGAGGAAACACATAAGATTATCAAGGATAATATTGACCGTTCTCCGCTCTTCTCTGGATTTATTGAGGGAACCGGACCGAGATACTGTCCTTCTATTGAGGATAAGGTCATGAAGTTCCCGGACAAAGACCGCCATCAGTTGTTTATTGAGCCGGAGGGTGAATTTACAAATGAGATGTATATGGGTGGTATGTCTTCTTCTCTGCCGGAAGATGTGCAGTATGCGATGATTCATACAGTACCGGGACTGGAGCATGTAGCAATTGTTCGAAATGCATATGCGATTGAATATGATTGTATTGATGCGACAAACCTGAAGGCAAATCTGGAATTTAAAGATATGGATGGACTGTTCAGTGCAGGACAGATCAATGGCAGCTCTGGATATGAGGAAGCAGCTGCACAGGGTATCATGGCTGGTATCAATGCAGCGCGGAAGCTGCAGAATAAACCACCAGTGATCTTGGATCGTTCCCAGGCATACATCGGTGTTTTGATTGATGATCTTGTAACAAAGGAGACACAGGAACCATACCGTATGATGACGAGCCGTGCAGAGTATCGACTGCTTTTAAGGCAGGATAATGCAGATCTGAGACTGACAGATATCGGACATGAGATTGGTCTGATTGATGAAGCCCGTTATGAGAAATTCTGCGAGAAGCGTAGACAGATTGATGCGGAAATTGTACGTATGAACGAGATATCAGTTGGCGCAAATAAGCATGTACAGGATTTTCTGACAAAGCATGGAAGCTCTTCACTTGGAACAGCCGCAACGCTGGCAGAGCTTATCCGCAGACCAGAGCTTTCTTATGAAGCACTGGAAGAATTGGATACTGGCAGACAGGAAGCATATCGGGCATTGCTTGGCGTTGATACAACAGATAAGATTACTTTGGATAATGAAGTGGTAGAACAAATCAACATTGCAATTAAGTATGATGGTTATATCAGTCGCCAGAAACAGCAGGTAGAACATTTTCAGAAAATGGAGAAAAAACAGATTCCAGATGACATCAATTATGACGATGTTGCAAATCTTCGAAAAGAGGCGCGGCAGAAGTTATCAAATATCCGACCGACTTCGCTCGGACAGGCGTCACGTATCTCTGGTGTATCGCCAGCAGATGTGTCGGTGTTGATGATTTATCTGGAGACAAAGAAACAGGCATAGGAATATAGAAAATGGAAAAAGTTAGAATATATGTAGAACAGATCACAGAGGGACAGGTGCTTTTGACCGATGCACAGCTTGCACAATTCGAGCAGTATTATGATATGCTGATTGAGAAAAACAAGGTGATGAATCTGACGGCTATTACAGAGCGGGAAGAAGTAATTCTGAAACATTTTATTGACAGTCTTGCACTTGCCGGATATGTGAAGATGTGGGAAAAACCGTATAAGATCATTGATGTGGGAACAGGAGCTGGATTTCCGGGTATTCCGTTAAAAATTGCATTTCCAAATCTGCAGGTAACGTTGTTTGATTCTCTGAATAAACGCATTAAATTCTTACAGGAAGTGATTGATGCGTTAAACCTGAATGAGATATCAGCGGTGCATGGACGTGCAGAGGAAGGTGCCAGAGATAAGGCAATGCGTGAAAAATATGATTTTGTAGTTTCGCGTGCTGTTGCGAATATGGCAGTGCTTTCGGAATATTGTATTCCATTTGTGAAGGCTGGTGGATATTTTATCCCATATAAGACAGGAACGGTAGAGGAAGAAATCACACAGGGAAAAAAGGCAATCCAGATTCTCGGTGGTAAGATTGAAAAAGTAGAAAAACTCATGCTTCCGGATTCGGATATCAGCCGGAGCTTTGTATTTATCAGAAAAGAAAAACAGACACCAAAAGCATATCCGCGGAAAGCAGGAACTGCAAGCAAACAACCCCTCGGCTAATAGCCAAGGGGTTTGTTTTAATTATGACGCTTTGTCTGACGTCTTATCCGGAGTTCGTCCTGTCGCTCTTTCATTGCTTCCAGACCTTTTTTATCGGTTGGAATCATCGTTTTAATGACAAATATATTGTTGTTTCTCGATTGTTTGAATCGAATCTTACCGCTCACCAATCCGTGGTGCCAGCATTTTCCAATACAGGTATAGGAGTTCGGTGTATTTGCAAACCATTTTACCTTTGGTGCTAATTTCTTACCACAGCGATAGCAGATCGGAGCCATCAGTTCTATGTCTGAAATCGCTTCCTCTTTGCAATGGTATTCTCTGGAGATATGCTCTAAATAATGCTTGTGATGGGAGATAATCTCATCTTTTTTATCCTTCGGGTTGTTATAGATATCGTAACAATACCGGTCTGCCAGATCTCTTGGAGACATTGCTTTCAGCACAAGTCCGGTATAGTATGCATCATTCACTGCACTGTGAAATGGTTTATTCTCTTCCACTTCTATCTTCAGATGTTCGACCGCTTTTTTCAGTTTTACAATCTTACCATCTTCGTCATACATATCTGCATAGATCTGCTGTACATTATAGAACTTTAATGGCACGGGCATCGGCTTTAAGTAGTAGTAGTCCATGTTTGTCTGAAGGATGTTCAAGTCCATTGAACCCCACGTGCCAAAGATATAATCATCCTGTCCACACCATTTGATGAATTCCCGATACACCATATCAAACGGTCGTCCCTTTCGAAGTGTGGATTCATCATAATTTAAAATCGTCTTGATATGTGGTTGCAGCTTCTTGTAGAGCTTTGGTTTTATAATACTGGAGTATGTGTCGATAATATTAAATTTTTTGTCCAGTTTTACTGCACCGATTTCTATGATTTCAAATGGCATGCGCGGGTTTTCCATATCTCTGCCACCACAGCACTGGTTCCATTCCAAATCAAATATGATATAGTTCATGTTTATTCTGCCTTATCCATTATGCGAAGATGGGAGTAGTCGTTCTCATCCTCTGTTTTTCCGTTACGCTGTTCCAGTTCTTTGCAGATATCATTGAGAATTTCAATGGTCTCATTGGAAGAACGTGAATTTGCGGTTGCCATTTTTGTAATCAAAACAGCCATCTTTTCCGTGCTGCTTACCACACGGTCGGTATTGTCTACATCCTTCTTCAACTGAATCTTTGTCATCAGCTTATCCTGTTCCATGAGATCTTTCATGTGCTTTGAATTATCATCCTTGATCTCAGACAACAGCTTGGAATTCTCGTCCTTCATTTCCAACATCATATCAAGAATGGCGGACATACTCTGGGTACGGGAAACCTCTTCTCTTTTTGCAACTGAGTAGATACCTTTCTCTACCTTGGTAAGCTCGTTCTGCTTATCGAGGTTCAGGTTTGCGATTTCATCGACTTTCGCAAGAATCCCATCCACTAAGAAATAGGTATCAACGACGACAATCAAAGAGACTGCAATGATAACCTGAATCATGGAAGGATATACCAATATTAAATATAAGTCAATCAGCAGTGCCGCTATAAAAGCGACAGCACTGATTGTAAGAGTTGTACTTGATTTGCGGTTCATGTAACACCCTCCGTTCTACACGTGAAACCGGTTTAATCTGTCAAATCTTCTCCATTTGTTTCAATGACCTTCTTGTACCAGTAGAAGGAATCTTTCTTGTATCTTGCCAGATCTTTCAGATCGAATTCATCCCGGTTTACATAGATAAATCCATAACGTTTAACAACACCTTCATGGGTTGATACAAGGTCAATCGCTGACCACGGACAATAGCCCATCATTTCTACACCTTCGGAACATGCAAGCTTGATCTGCTCGATATGCTTTCTCAAGTATTCAATACGATACTGGTCATGTACCTTGCCATCCTCTGTGAGCTTATCGTAAGCACCAAGACCGTTCTCTGTGACGATCATTGGCAGATGATAACGGCTGTAGATCTCACGCATCGTTGCGCGGAACCCATCCGGATCAATCTCCCAGCCAAACTCGGTACGAAGCAGATTTGGATTTGGATAAGCCTTAAATACGCCAGGCTCATCGCCACTGATCTGCTGATCTCCTCTGCCAGCAGGTTCTGTTCCATCGTTCCATTCTACCGTTGCTGTAGAGTAGTAATTAAATCCAATAAAGTCCGGATGCGCACTCGCCATGATATCCATGTCGCCATCTTCGATAACTGGTGTTGCATCGTGTTCCTCTAAGAATGCCCATACAAGATTGTTGTAACGACCAAAAACTGCCATATCAAGATACAGCCAGTTACGGATTGCATTTAAGTTTTGTGCTGCTAATACATCCTTTGGCTTGCAGCTTGCCGGATAGACAAGAGAAATGTTTGGTGCAGGACCAATCTTTCCGCCCGGTACCATCTCATGACACAGAGCCATAGCCTTTGCCTGAGCAAGCAGCATATGATGATTCTCCTGATACAGTTTCTTATATTTGTTATCCACACCCTTTAAATCACAGGTGCCAATCACTTCTCCATTTAAGGTTAATACGTTCTGCTCGTTGATCGTGAGCCAGTATTTTACACGATCACCATAGTTCTCGTAAAGAATCTTTGCGAAGTTTACGAATTCATCAACACTCTCTCTTCTTGACCATCCACCCTTCTTCTCAAGGGCTGCTGGAAGATCAAAATGGAACATCGTAACAAGTGGCTCAATGTTATATTTCAGACATTCGTCGATGACATTGTTGTAGAAATCGATACCTTCCTGATTGACCGCACCGGTTCCTTCCGGAAGAATACGGGACCATGCAACAGAAAAACGGAATGTCTTAAATCCCATCTCTGCCATCAGAGCAATATCTTCTTTGTAGTGATGATAGAAATCAGCACATACATCTAATTCACTGGTGCCTTCCGGTACCTTCTTGATATCCTGTACACTTGGTCCTTTTCCATGTGTCAGGTTTGCACCCTCTACTTGATATGCACTGGTAGATGCACCCCACAGAAAATCTTTTGGCATTGGTTTCAGCTTTTTTAAAATCATGGATATTGACCTCCTATCAAAAATATTATAAAATAGATAACGATTTGTTTCCGTAGCTCAGCAGGATAGAGCAACCGCCTCCTAAGCGGTAGGTCGGGCGTTCGAATCGCCTCGGGAACATTTTTTTATTGTCTAATTTTCCAGGTACATCTGTCGGAAGCTGTAAAGCGCACCGAGCAGATTTGAATCATTTCCGAACTTACATACATCAACCTTGATGAAATTTGTAATCATACTGATGGACTTTAACTTTTCTACATAGCGCTTTACACCTTCCACGAATGCAGGCTGCGCGCTGATTCCACCGCCGAGCAAGATGATATCCGGATCGACAATGGCAAAGATGTTGAACAGATATTTTGCAGTTGTAAAATAAAAATCTTCCAACATATCAAGGACAACCGGATCGCCTTCTTCTGCCATCTTATAAAGAAGTTCCCCGTTGAATTCTTTTGGATTGATGCCTTTTGCCACTGCAACCTGATAACAAAAAGCACGTGTAGAATACGAAGTAGACCAAAGATAAGGAAGCTTCTCGTATTCTTCTTCCATATCGCTGATTGAATCAATATCAAAGATTTTATCCACATCTTTTCTTGTCAGTGTATCTGCGAAGAAATAAGATAATTCTCCGGCAGACAGATCTTTTCCACGATGCACATGTCCGTTGATTACGATACCACCGCCGATGCCGGTTCCAAGGATGACTACAGCTGCATTCTTACAGCCTTTGGCATTACCCATCCAGACTTCTGCAAGGGCTGCACATTTTCCATCGTTTTCCATGGAAATTTTCACACCGTCACAGCGCGCACCAAGCAGTTCTGCCAGATGTGCGTCCTTCAGATATTTGATACCACCGCCGTTTCGGATGATACCATTTTCTGCGTCGATAAGTCCTGGCAAAGAAAGGGCGATTCCTTCTACACCCTGATCTTTGTATTTGTCATAAATCTGTCCGAGAGATTCCACGAATTCTGGTACAGATTCTCCTTCCTTGGTCGGGGTTGGGTATTTTCCTTTTTCCTGAATATTACCGTCCATACTCATCCAAGCGTATTTTACAAAAGTTCCACCTACGTCAAATACTAGATACATAAAATCTCCTTCCTGAAAGTATATTATATTGTCACGACACCCTGTAACCAGATTTCTCCGCGAAACCGTCTGCCGACCTTTGGTTCTCCCTGTAAATCTGCTTCATTGATGCCGACGTTGATCATCAATCCATTTGCTTCAATCAGCAAGTTATAGACGATCTCTTTGCTGTATATATTTTGCAGCTTCTCCACTGCATAGATATTTCCGATAACCATGTAATGGTCGCATTCCACACCGCAAGGCATAAAGCTTGTATCGATGATCGAAAGAACATCCTCCTTGATGACTCTGGAAGAAATAGAGGTGTAGGTGTTCATTTCGTCATAGGTCAGTTGTTCCATCGCGTCGGTATCACCGTTTCGCGCTGCATCGAGCAGCTGGTTTCTGCGGTTCCGTCCTTTCGATTCGACGGCTATCTGATGCTTGGAATGATGCATACCAAGCAGAACCGTTCCAGCTACAGACAAAGCAGAAAACTTGACCTTCGTGATCTGCCGGTTGGAATAATTCAACCATTTGGATTTTGCATAATCTGCGATATTGATGACATAGAAGATAATCGTCATACCAAGATGGTAATCTTCGCAGACTCCCGCATAGCTTTCTTTGTCGGTCTGTTTCTGAATCGTGATGTTCTCAAACTGCATGAACCGGTCTCCCTTCAAATAAGGAAAATAATGTTCAATGGATAAAGAACCCTTGATGTCATATTCACCAACGAGCGAGAGTCCGAAATTCTTACCAAAATCTTTTTCAAACTGCAGCAGCGACGTATCGACGCTGATCGTCGTCATTATCTTGCGGTTTGGAGTATTCAACGTGTGACGATAAATATCTTCCAATTGCTGTCTATTTTTACATTCGCGAAAACCGATCGCACGTAGATAAGTATGCATACTACCTCCAGCATTTCCGCATGGGAAATGGATTAACAGATTTTTGTCTTACCGCCCATATATGGCTGAAGCACCTTTGGAATGTTGATGCTTCCATCTTCGTTCAGGTTGTTCTCTAAGAATGCAATCAGCATACGAGGTGGAGCAACAACAGTATTGTTCAATGTATGAGCAAAATATTTTCCATCCTTGCCCTTTACCTTGATGCCAAGACGACGTGCCTGAGCATCACCGAGGTTTGAACAGCTACCAACTTCGAAATATTTTTTCTGACGTGGAGACCATGCTTCAACGTCGTAAGATTTTACCTTTAAGTCTGCCAGATCACCAGAACAGCACTCGATTGTACGAACTGGAATATCCATAGAACGGAACAGATCAACTGTATTTTTCCACAGCTTGTCGAACCACATCTTGCTATCCTCTGGCTTGCAGACAACGATCATTTCCTGCTTCTCAAACTGGTGGATACGATAAACACCACGCTCCTCAATACCATGTGCACCCTTCTCTTTACGGAAGCATGGAGAGTAGCTTGTCAGAGTCTTAGGAAGCTCTTCCTCTGGTGTCATTGTATCGATGAACTTACCAATCATAGAGTGCTCACTTGTACCGATCAGATACAGATCCTCACCCTCAATCTTATACATCATGGCATCCATCTCAGCGAAACTCATAACACCGGTTACAACGTTGCTGCGGATCATGAAAGGTGGTACACAGTAAGTAAATCCACGGTCAATCATGAAATCTCTTGCATAGCTGATAACGGCTGAATGCAGTCTTGCAATGTCGCCCATCAGATAGTAGAAACCATTTCCGGCTACCTTTCTTGCACTGTCAAGATCAATACCGTTCAGCTTCTCCATGATGTCTGTATGATAAGGAACTTCAAAATCTGGAACAACTGGCTCGCCAAAACGCTCCAGCTCTACATTCTCAGAATCATCTTTACCGATTGGAACAGTCGGATCAATGATGTTCGGAATGACCATCATTTTCTTCTTTAACTCTTCACGCACCTGTGGCTCCTGCTTCTCCAGCTCTGCCAGACGGGCTGCGTTCTTTGCAACTTCCTTCTTAACTTCTTCTGCCTCTTCCTTCTTGCCCTGTGCCATCAATGCACCAATCTGCTTTGCAATAGCGTTCTTCTTTGCACGAAGCTCATCGGCTTCCTGCTGAAGGGCTCTTGCCTGCTTGTCAAGCTCGATGACTTCATCTACTAATGGAAGCTTCGCATCCTGAAACTTCTTCTTGATATTCTCCTTTACAGCGTCTGGGTTTTCACGAACAAATTTAATGTCTAACATAATTGTCGTCCTTTCTTATTTATAATAGTAGTTTAAAATATTTGTTAAAAAATTGATATCAAAAATTTTGTATCATTATAATATTGTGACCTGATTATGCATCAAAATTCAGATTACCATCGGCATCTTCGAATTCTGCTTCCTTTGTCAGATCCTGAATCTCTTCTTCCACCGTCTTAGCCTGTTCCAATGCTTCCTTTTCTTCCGATGAAAGCTGGATGTAAGATTCGCCGTTTACGATTTCCTTCGCATAGGTAAAACAGCCTTCCCTCGAGTGCATCGAGTTCAGTAGAATACCGGAATTCTCATCGTTTAACAATGCGATGACGAAGCTTAGTTTTCCTGCCATCTTATCAAATGCATCGTACTTGACGAGGGCATATTTGCTGATACACGAGGACAGATGTTTCTTGATCTGCCGGTGCTCTTTCGTCACACGTCTGGCATTTACCTTGACCTGATCCATCTCTTTAAAACGAATCCGAATAATCTTCTCCAAATCCGCACCTTTTTTGCCACTCATAAGCATCTCATATTTTCTTGCCATCACATTCATCTTATGAATGATAAAAATGATTAGAATTATGAGTAAAACAACCAAAATACAAAGGATTGTGACAGCAGAAGACATTTTCATACCAAATATCTTAGCCTCTTCCATGAAGTTTTCCTCTTTTCGATTTTATTGTGCGAGCAACTGTGTAATGCGCTCTAAATCTTCCTGTGAATAATATTCAATTTCAATTTTTCCGGAATCCTTGGTCTTTGCTTTGATGGTTGTCTTTGTTCCAAGGGATTCCTTTAAGCGGTTTTCAATCGCTTTATATAAGAAGGAAAGTTCCGGGTCTTCTTTCTCGGATGTCTTTTCCTTTGGTTTCTTATTTAATAGTTTCTTGACGTAGCTCTCTGTCTCACGCACGGAAAGCTTTTTATCAAAAATATACATTGCTGTCTCATACTGTAACTGAGGTTCTGTGATCGTAATGAGTGCACGAACATGTCCGGTCGACAGCATATCATCAATCAGCATCTGCTGTACCTTCTCGGTCAGCTTCAGAAGTCGGAGTGCATTTGTCACAGTCGTACGGCTCTTCGATACACGTTCTGCAACTTCATCCTGTGTCAGGTTGAATTCCTGAATCAAACGTTCATAAGCGTGTGCCTCTTCAATCGGATTTAAATCCTCACGCTGGATGTTCTCAATCAATGCGATCTCAACAATCTGCTGATCATCGTAATCTTTGATGACAACTGGAACCTCTTTCAAACCAGCTAACCGGGCAGCTCTCCAACGGCGCTCACCGGCAATCAGTTCATAGTAGCCTTTGCGCTTCACTACGACCAATGGCTCAATCACACCAAACTGTTTGATGGAATCTGCAAGCTCCTGCAATGCATCTTCATTGAATTCTTTTCTTGGCTGATTTTTGTTTGGCTCAATCCGGTTGATATTTAATGTCTGTTCTACTTTTTTCACAACCTCTGTTTTTGTAACAGCGCCTGTTTTAGTCTGTTTCGATGCCTTTGGACTGACATCTTCGGTTGTATCGTCTGTCGGAATTAAATTACTTAGTCCACGACCTAATCCTCGCTTTGGTGCCATAGCGTTCTCCTCCCAAATAGGTGTTTTTATAATTTTGCGTATAGTTTATTATTGATTACTTCGTCTGCAAGATCCCGATATCCCTGCGCGCCGGATGACCGGCTGTCATACAGGTTGATAGGAAGTCCGAAGCTAGGTGCTTCTGCTAGCCGTACATTTCTCGGAATAATGGTTTTATATATAAACTGATCCAAATTATTCTTGACGTTTTCAACAACCTCCAAAGACAGGTTCGTACGTGCGTCATACATCGTAAACACAACACCTTCGATTTCAAGGGATTTGTTTAGCTTCTTTTTAATCAGATTGATCGTGTAAATGAGCTGCGAGAGACCATCCAAAGCAAAAAATTCACATTGGATTGGCACTAAGACAGTGTCCGCCGCAGTCATAGAATTGATCGTCAACATACCGAGAGCCGGTGGACAATCAATGATAATAAAATCATATTTTTTCTTTACGCTTTTTAACAGGTTCTTTAGTATATGCTGTGGATCTTCGGCATCGACCAATTCGACTTCTGCACCTGCCAGATCACGGTTCGCCGGCAAAACGCTTAAATCCAGTCCATGCTCCAATGGATGAACGATCATACACTCTCCAATGTTAATCTCTCCACTCATGGCATGATAAATGGTGTATTCCAAGGTATTCTTATCGATACCAAGGCCACTTGTCAGATTGCCCTGTGGGTCCATGTCGACAGCCAGAACCTTTTTACCTTTTTCCGCCAGACATGCTGCGAGATTGATTGATGTTGTTGTTTTTCCTACGCCGCCTTTCTGGTTGGCGACTGCAATGATTCTACCCATAAAAACCTCCACATATAATAGACATTATAGCACTACCTGACATGTTTCGCTATATCAAAATATGGGTAAATTTGTTTTAGGTGTACAATATATAGATTTGAGTGCTTGGATATTACAATATGTATGGAAAATGAAAGAAAAATTTATAGAAATTAAGTAAAAATTCATAAAATAGATATTAGTTATTATAAATATATAAGTGTTTCACGTGAAACATTAGATATTTTGAAAATTATATTTAATTAAGAGTTGGAAGGTTGCTATCATATACTCTATTTGATTTTGTGTGTTAATGTATATATTATTCAGTAAATAAATATGTGTTTATGTTTCACGTGAAACATGGTTGCGAGATTATGATATATGGAGATGTAATTCAAAAATTAATTATGAATGAATCTATAATAGATGATAACAAACTGAACTTAGCATTTTATAAATTGACTGAGTGAATTCTAGTGCTATCAGAAGTAACATAAAGGGTACATAAAGATAATAGAATATTATCTTATTTGATTTAGATAAATAATTGAGTGTATTTCAGATATAAAAATTGAATTTGGTATAGACACATTAGTTTTAAAATATCTGAATATATATGTTTCACGTGAAACATTGTTTGCAACATATACATTACATAAAATGAAAATAAAATCTGAAATATATAATTTAAAATATCTACGAGTATCTAAAAATGAATAACTGATGAACCGACAGATAACTAGAAAAATTTATTTCTGGCTGTTTTTGGTTTTATAAATAACTGTAACGTATAATATGTTAAATTATAAAACAACAATAAACTTAATTGATAAATTATAGTACAATATGCATCTGTATAATTTTAATGTACATAAAAATGAATTATAACTGTTATCTATTTATATTGAGCATGTGTTATCTATATTGAATATAGAATAGAATTTTAATTTACGATTATCAATATGTTTCACGTGAAACACTGATTATCCACATATATAAACATCAATAATTGTGGAAAAGTATATAATATCCACCAACTTATACACATAATTGTGGATAAAAAATGATTCTAAAAACAAAAATTGTTGATAACTTCGGGCGGAATCATACATATTGTATTTATAAAATTGGAGATACAATATAGTGAGGTTAGAGGAGAGTAAAACATAAGCATATGAATATATGACGATTTCATAAAAATAAGCCGGATGATTTAATCATCCGACTTACTTAACTTCTTAGTAATTATATACCAGTTTTTATCATATGGAATGTATAATGAAATTACATCTGTTCTGGACAATCAATACCAAGCAATTCCATTGCATCTTTGATCGTCTTCTTTGTGATATATACCAGTGTAGCACGCGCGTTACGCACATTCTCTTCCTCTACATGGATACGACATGCATTGTAGAACTTGTTGAATGCCTGTGCAACATCCACTGCAAATCTGGCAACAGCAGAAGGCTCGTAACGCTCGGAAGCATCCTTGACAACCTTCGGGAAGCGGTTAATCTCTTTCAGTAACTCCATTGCTTCTACATCTGTCAATACACTGTAATCAATATCTGCCGATGGTGTAAATCCATCCAGCTTCTTTAAGATACTGCAGCATCTTGCATGTGTGTACTGTACGTATGGACCGGTTTCACCATCGAAGTTCAAAAGCTTCTCCCATTTGAAAGATACGTCTTTGATACGCTGGTTATAAAGATCATTGAACAATACGGCACCAACACCAATTTTCTTTGCTGTCTCATCCTTATCTGGAAGATCCGGGTTTTTCTCATTGATGATCTCTTTGATCTTCGCAATCGCTTCGAGGAGAATATCCTCGGCATAAATAATATTTCCGCTACGTGTAGAAAGCTTGGCACCTTCCAAGCTGACAAGTCCATAAGGAATATGCACTAACTGATCCTTTGCCCATTCATTTCCAAGCAATTCAACAACCTTGAATACCTGCTTGAAGTGAAGCTTCTGTTCCTGTCCGGTTACATACAGACATTTTACGAAGTTGTAAGTTTCTTTCCGATAGAAGATCGCTGCAATATCACGTGTTGCATAGATGGAGCTGCCGTCGTTCTTCAGGATCAGACATGGAGCCATATCATAAGCGTCTAAGTTTACGATCTTTGCACCCTCGCTCTCTGTCAGGAGATTTGCGTCTGTCAGTCGTTTTACAACATCGTCGGTTTTATCACGGTAGAAGCTCTCGCCGAGGTAGTAGTCGAAGTCCATACCAAGCAGATCGTAAGTACGCTTGTACTCGATCAGACTGATATCCTTGAACCACTGCCAGATTTTTAAAGCTTCCTCGTCACCATGTTCCATCTTCGCGAACCATGCACGCGCTTCGTCGTTTAACTCTGGATTCTTCTCAGCCTCTTCGTGGAACTTCACGTAGAGCTTCATCAGTTCGGCAACGCCGTCCTTCTTGACCGCTTCTTCGCTTCCCCATGCCTTGTATGCAACGATCAGTTTACCAAACTGTGTACCCCAGTCGCCGAGGTGGTTGATGCGGACAACCTTGTAGCCCAGCTTGGAATAAATCTTATACAGAGAGTTTCCAATGATCGTCGTACGAAGATGTCCAACATGGAAATTCTTTGCTACGTTTGGAGAAGAATAATCGATACAGATTGTCTGTCCATTTCCTTCGGTAGAACTTCCGAAATCATCAGCCATAGAAGCTGTCACCATTGTTTCGATAAATAATTCCTTCTTTACGAAGAAGTTTAAGTAAGCACCCTGTACCTGAATCTCCTGCAGGAAATCCACATCGCCGATTGCTTCTTTGATATCGTTGGCAATCATCTGTGGGGCTTTGCGCATCGTCTTCGCAAGGCGGAAGCAGGGAAATGCAAAATCACCAAGCTCCGGTTTTGGCGGAATCTCAATCAGGTCTGCAATTTCTGCTGCGGTTAACCCTTCGACGTTTGCAGCAATCAGTTCTACAATCTTGTTTTTCATAATATATAAACTCCTTTATTGTTGTTTGCTTTTATTGTTGGATCGGGAAGCTGAATTTTACTGTGGTTCCCGACATGACATCCCCAGAGATATCCAGCTTGCCACAGAGCATATACAGGATTTCCTTTGCTTTGTGCAGGCTGCTGTACCAAGGACTGTCCTCCATATAGGTGTCCTTGATGCCGACACCATCATCTGTCAGAATGACCTCTGCCATATTTGGCGTCAGGCTTGCCTGTACGGATACATTGGATGCATTTGCATGTAAGGCGATGTTATCGAAAAATATTGCAATCAGCCGCATGAAGTTAATGTTGAACACCGGATGATAGCTGATGTTCGGATCTGGTGTTTCGACAGATGCGGTAATTTTGATCTTTGTATGTTTCTGCTTAAACTCATTTAAGTAAGCTTCGAGCTGTTCCTTCAACGGTTTGTCGGAAGAAGAAAAGCTGTTCATGTTCTCGGCGATTTCATCGACCGAGTGGGACATCTGCTTTACGTTGTGCAGGATTTCCTGCAAGGTTAATTTCGCACGTCCGACATCTGTTCCAATCAGATAGTTGATCATATCCAGTTTGTTCTGCATAGCTTCCAGCCCGGTTTTGATCTGCTTATCCAGAATCGTCTGTGTGAGTGCCCGGTCGTATGCATCCAGCATTAAGATATTATATCCATGCGAGGAGATGTCTTCCTTGGCGTCCTCCTGAAGAAATGTAAAGCCGTAGTGATCGGTATGATCAGGGTCGTCTGTCGTGTAGCGAGGCTCAAAAGAGGTAAGTGCATCTTCTGCATTGTTCAATGCTTCCAGGTATTGACGCAGCTTGTTCAACTGTAATTCCATGCCGCGCAGCTTTAACGTCAAGGTCTCCTTCACGGATTGCAGGTCTTTGATCTGCTCCTGAATGATCTTGTTGCGCTCGGTATCCACGCCATCATTTGTGACAGGAGAAAAGACGCTTTTTCTGGAGTTGGTCTTGAAGGCGTAAATGTCCTTCGTCTTGTCCAGCTCATCAATCTTGATGTCAATTTCAAAAATCTGTGTTTTGAGATTCTGGATATCCTCCAATTGTGACAGGAAGGATTTGTTGAAATAATCCAGCATCATCTGATTGGCAGATTTGATTTTCTTAAAATTCTCTTTTGATTCTTCCATAGTTGAAGTACCTCTTTTCGTGGTGCAAGGTTTCCTGTTATCGTCTGCGGGAACGGGAGTTTTACTTCCGTTTCCGTGGTTCGATCACATTTGCATAAATAAAAAGTCCAAGAATACATGCAACGACGACCGCCGCAATTATATATTTCCAATAGCTTTTCTTTTCTTTGATCAACGCCGGGCGGATACTGCCATTTTTGTATGCTTCGGCTACGGCAACGTCATCGTTGGAATTGACATAGCCGGAATAGCTGACCGGAAGTGTCAGGCAGGTCGTACCTTCATAGGAAACTTCCAAAGTACCGATATAACCTTCATCCAGCCGGTCTGCGGATGGAACAAAGTTCATTTGCAGCTTGGTTCTGTCGGCATTGTTCGCAAATATAAATGGCTGGTTATTGTCAACGGACAGATGCATGGTTCCGAGATTTTCACAACCATAATAATCGTTTAAGAAGTTCTGCGCGGTCGTGGCAGCCTCTGCATCGAATTCATAGTCTGACAACAACGTGGTGTTTGAGTAGTTGTTGAATACATAGTTGAACAGCGCAATGCTGTCGGTGTAATTCGTTGCGTTGTCAGGGGCACCCATTGTCACACAGATCAACTGCATATCATTTTTTTCAGCCCAGACGACAAGTGTACCACCCGCATCATCAGTATAACCAGTTTTTCCACCTTGACATGCCGGGTAATAATATTCGGAATTGCTGAGCATCATCCGGTTGCCCTGCGTGAGATAACGCGTCTCATTGTTCATGTTCGTTGGCGGAATCTCATGATAGGTTTCTGAAGCATACTCACGAAAGGTCTTGCTTGTAAGCGCCTCTTTTGTGATCAGCGCCATGTCGTAGGCAGTTGTATAATGATCCGGATCATGCAATCCGTTTGCATTCGTAAAATGTGTATCCTTGCAGCCGAGACTTTGTGCAGTATCATTCATCAACTGCACGAAATTCTCCAGAGAGCCGGACACCTGTTCTGCAATCGCCCAGGCTGCTTCATTTGCAGACATGAGCATGACGGCGTAGAGTGCATCCGACATACTGATCTCTTCGCCGACATCGAGCGCGATATGGGAACTGTTGCGGTCGATGCCCCAGACGGCAGCGTCGCTCATTGTGATCGTAGAGTTTAAATCTCCGTTTTTGATGGCGAGATACGCAGTCATGATCTTTGTGATACTTGCCGGATATTGCCGGGTGTGGGAATTCTTTTCGTATATGATCTGTCCGGATTGTGCATCCATGATGATGGCAGATGTGGACGTAATCTGTGGAAATCCCGTCGTTGCATTTGCATCGGATGCAGTTGCGGTGCTTGTCTGTGCAGCCTCGCATGGAATACACATGCTGAGGAATAGCACGCACACTATTATATAGGAAATAATTTTTTTCACTGCTTTGATCATGCTATAAAATCCTTTTCTGTAAAGATTGACATTATCTTCTTAATTATCATATAAAACAGGGAAAAAAACAAGAGATAAAATGCAACATTCTTGTGAAAATTTAAAATAAATGCTAATATAGAAACATTATAGATGGACGAGGTAAAAAAGATGAGATTACGAAACGTAAAAGGCTCCAGAGAAATGATTGCCACAAATGATTTTGTCGTGCATGAAGAAGAGACAATGAAGGGAAAGTGGCATGATTTTTTTGAAAATGAAAATCCGATTCATATCGAAGTGGGAATGGGAAAAGGCAGATTTATTATAGATATGGCAAGGCTGCATCCGGAGATCAATTATATCGGTATTGAGAAATATTCGAGTGTGCTTGTCCGGGCAATCGAGAAGCAGACAATCGAGCAGCTTCCGAATCTGGTGTTTATCCGAATGGATGCGGAGGCAATCGAAAATGTATTTGAAAAAGATGAGGTTGCCTATATCTATCTGAACTTTTCTGATCCGTGGCCGAAGGATCGTCATGCGAGACGGCGCCTGACATCGGTGCAGTTTTTGAACCGGTATGTGAATTTCCTCGCAGCAGATGGAGGGCTTACATTTAAGACAGACAACCGCCCGTTGTTTGATTTCTCACTGGAACAGGTAGAACTTGCCGGTTGGGAGATGGTCAACTATACGTTTGACCTGCATCATAGCGAGTATGCGGAGGGTAATGTCATGACGGAGTATGAAGAGAAGTTTTCTGCGATGGGAAATCCAATCTGCCGCATGGTCATCAAGCCACCAAAAAAGAAATAACAAAAACGTGTAAAAAAGGGGATTCCGGTGCATACTATGGTAGTAAGATACATGCCGGAGTCTCTTATGGGAAGAAAAAAATGTGGTTTTAAACTTACAAATGCAGTGTACTCGAATCCCTGTCTGAATCGAAAACTGATGAATCTTGGACGCAATATACACACAGTATGTTGTATTCTGAACCGGCTGGAGACAATTAGTGCATGCAAGAAGTTAAGGAAATAAAGGGTTTGCGGGCTTTTTGAAAAAAATCTGAAAAAAATGTCAAAAAAAGCTTGCATTTTGTAAATGAATGTTGTATACTCCATATTGTTCTGATGAAGAACACATGGTAAGTGAAAATTCACTACGGGCCGCTAGCTCATTTGGTAGAGCACCTGACTCTTAATCAGGGTGTGCGGGGT
>ERZ773216.1024-NODE-1024-length-36313-cov-4.327321_pt1 | contig 36313 bp, 18 predicted proteins | sample MGYA00511259_ERZ773216 | MGnify/ENA primary metagenome ERZ773216 (study PRJEB29015, sample SAMEA2737764) | human gut metagenome | biome: human gut; feature: human-associated habitat; material: faeces | place: China | collected 2012 ... | reverse complement strand
CCTACGCCTGCTTACCAGCCGGTGTTGAATGCCAAAGTTGGTGGATATTTTAATAACCTGCGTGCGGCAAATCAGGCGTTTATGATGGAGCGACGCGATCACGCAGGTGGCGATGGTCAGACGCTGAATTTACGTGTTATCGGCGGAGATTATCATTACACAGCAGCGGGGCAACTGGCTCAACATGAAGACACTTCTACGGTGCAGCTTAGCGGTGACCTGTTTAGGGGGCGCTGGGGCGATGATGGCGGGTGGATGCTTGGGATTGTAGGTGGCTACAGCGATAACCAGGGCGACAGCCGCTCGAGTATGACCGGAACTCGCGCCGATAACCAGAACCACGGTTATGCCGTTGGGCTGACCTCAAGCTGGTTTCAGCACGGTACTCAAAAGCAGGGGGCCTGGCTGGATAGCTGGCTGCAATATGCGTGGTTTAACAATGATGTTTCCGAACAAGACGATGGCGTGGATCATTACCACTCGTCGGGGATTATCGCCTCGCTGGAAGCGGGGTATCAGTGGTTACCGGGGCGTGGTGTGGTGATTGAACCGCAGGCGCAGGTGATTTATCAGGGCGTGCAGCAGGATGATTTTACCGCCGCTAACCATGCGCGCGTGTCACAATCGCAGGGTGATGATATTCAGACGCGGCTGGGTTTACACAGCGAATGGCGTACCGCTGTTCATGTCATACCAACATTAGATCTGAATTATTATCACGATCCCCATGCGACGGAAATTGAAGAAGATGGCAGCATTATCAGTGACGATGCGGTGAAGCAACGGGGTGAAATAAAAGTGGGAGTCATGGGCAATATCAGTCAGCGAGTGTCCCTGCGCGGCAGCGTGGCGTGGCAGAAAGGGAGTGATGATTTTGCCCAGACGGCAGTGTTTTTGTCGATGACGGTGAAATGGTAGCTGCTTTGCGCCCGGCATTGTAGCCGGATGTGGTGCGAGCACCTTATCCGGCTAACAATTTTATTTATTCTGCGTGTGCAGCATATAGTTCACATCCACGCCGGGGCCGAGTTTAAAAGTATTAGTGATCGGGTTGTAATGTAGCCCGGTTATATGTCGCTCTTTAAGGCTTGTCTGATCTACCCAGCCAAGCAGTTCTGCCGGTTTAATAAACTTCTTCACATCATGCGTGCCTTTGGGCACCATGCGCAAAATATATTCCGCGCCAACCACCGCCATCAGCCATGACTTGCCGTTGCGGTTAAGCGTCGAGAAAAAGACATCGCCGCCCGGTTTCACCAGTTGCGCACAGGCTCTGACCACTGACTGCGGATCGGGGACGTGCTCCAGCATCTCCATGCAGGTCACCACATCATACTGCCCGGCATGTTTTGCCGCGTGCTCTTCCACGGTTTCCTGCACGTAATCCACCTGAATGCCGCTTTCCAGCGCGTGCAGCTTTGCCACCTGCAATGGCTCAAAGCCCATATCCAGACCGGTCACCGTCGCGCCTTCGCGCGCCATACTCTCGGCCAGAATGCCGCCGCCACAACCGACATCGAGCACCTTTTTGCCAAATAAACCGCCAGCACGCTCGGCAATATAGCCCAGACGCAGCGGGTTAATGCGGTGCAGCGGTTTGAACTCACCTTCAAGATCCCACCAGCGGGAGGCGACAGCTTCAAATTTAGCGATCTCTTCGTGGTCTACGTTATGGTTTACCGGCGATTTTTCGGCATTCATTAGCACTTCTACTCCGTAATTGGCAAGACAAACGAGTATATCAGGCATTGGATGTGAATAAAGCGTATAGGTTTACCTCAAACTGCGCGGCTGTGTTATAATTTGCGACCTTTGAATCCGGGATACAGTAGAGGGATAGCGGTTAGATGAGCGACCTTGCGAGAGAAATTACACCGGTCAACATTGAGGAAGAGCTGAAGAGCTCCTATCTGGATTATGCGATGTCGGTCATTGTTGGCCGTGCGCTGCCAGATGTCCGAGATGGCCTGAAGCCGGTACACCGTCGCGTACTTTACGCCATGAACGTACTAGGCAATGACTGGAACAAAGCCTATAAAAAATCTGCCCGTGTCGTTGGTGACGTAATCGGTAAATACCATCCCCATGGTGACTCGGCGGTTTATGACACGATCGTCCGTATGGCGCAGCCATTCTCGCTGCGTTACATGCTGGTAGACGGTCAGGGTAACTTCGGTTCCATCGACGGCGACTCTGCGGCGGCAATGCGTTATACGGAAATCCGTCTGGCGAAAATTGCCCATGAACTGATGGCTGATCTCGAAAAAGAGACGGTCGATTTCGTTGATAACTATGACGGTACGGAAAAAATTCCGGACGTCATGCCAACCAAAATTCCTAACCTGCTGGTGAACGGTTCTTCCGGTATCGCCGTAGGTATGGCAACCAACATCCCGCCGCACAACCTGACGGAAGTCATCAACGGTTGTCTGGCGTATATCGATGATGAAGACATCAGCATTGAAGGGCTGATGGAACACATCCCGGGGCCGGACTTCCCGACGGCGGCAATCATTAACGGTCGTCGCGGTATTGAAGAAGCTTACCGTACCGGTCGCGGCAAGGTATATATCCGCGCCCGTGCCGAAGTAGAAGTTGACGCCAAAACCGGACGTGAAACCATTATCGTCCACGAAATTCCGTATCAGGTAAACAAAGCGCGCCTGATCGAGAAGATTGCGGAACTGGTAAAAGAAAAACGCGTGGAAGGCATCAGCGCGCTGCGTGACGAGTCTGACAAAGACGGTATGCGCATCGTGATTGAAGTGAAACGCGATGCGGTCGGTGAAGTTGTGCTCAACAACCTCTACTCCCAGACCCAGTTGCAGGTTTCTTTCGGTATCAACATGGTGGCATTGCACCATGGTCAGCCGAAGATCATGAACTTGAAAGACATCATCGCGGCGTTTGTTCGTCACCGCCGTGAAGTGGTGACCCGTCGTACTATTTTCGAACTGCGTAAAGCTCGCGATCGTGCTCATATCCTTGAAGCATTAGCCGTGGCGCTGGCGAACATCGACCCGATCATCGAACTGATCCGTCATGCGCCGACGCCTGCAGAAGCGAAAACCGCGCTGGTTGCAAATCCGTGGCAGCTGGGCAACGTTGCTGCGATGCTGGAACGTGCGGGCGACGATGCTGCGCGCCCGGAATGGCTGGAGCCAGAGTTCGGCGTGCGTGATGGTCTGTACTACCTGACCGAACAGCAAGCTCAGGCGATTCTGGATCTGCGTTTGCAGAAACTGACCGGCCTTGAGCACGAAAAACTGCTCGACGAATACAAAGAGCTGCTGGATCAGATCGCGGAACTGTTGCGTATTCTTGGTAGCGCCGATCGTTTGATGGAAGTGATCCGTGAAGAGCTGGAGCTGGTTCGTGAACAGTTCGGTGACAAACGTCGTACTGAAATCACCGCCAACAGCGCAGACATTAACCTGGAAGATCTGATCACTCAGGAAGATGTGGTAGTGACGCTCTCTCACCAGGGCTACGTTAAGTATCAGCCGCTTTCTGAATACGAAGCGCAGCGTCGTGGCGGGAAAGGTAAATCTGCCGCACGTATTAAAGAAGAAGACTTTATCGACCGACTGCTGGTGGCGAACACTCACGACCATATTCTGTGCTTCTCCAGCCGTGGCCGCGTCTATTCGATGAAGGTCTACCAGTTACCAGAAGCTACTCGTGGCGCGCGTGGTCGTCCGATCGTCAACCTGCTGCCGCTGGAACAGGACGAACGTATCACCGCGATCCTGCCGGTGACCGAGTTTGAAGAAGGCGTGAAAGTCTTCATGGCGACCGCTAACGGTACCGTGAAGAAAACTGTCCTCACCGAGTTCAACCGTCTGCGTACCGCCGGTAAAGTGGCGATCAAACTGGTTGAAGGCGATGAGCTGATCGGCGTTGACCTGACCAGCGGCGAAGACGAAGTAATGCTGTTCTCCGCTGAAGGTAAAGTGGTGCGCTTTAAAGAGTCTTCTGTCCGTGCGATGGGCTGCAACACCACCGGTGTTCGCGGTATTCGCTTAGGTGAAGGCGATAAAGTCGTCTCTCTGATCGTGCCTCGTGGCGATGGCGCAATCCTCACCGCAACGCAGAACGGTTATGGTAAACGTACCGCAGTGGCGGAATACCCAACCAAGTCGCGTGCGACGAAAGGGGTTATCTCCATTAAGGTTACTGAACGTAATGGTTTAGTGGTTGGCGCGGTACAGGTAGATGACTGCGACCAGATCATGATGATCACCGATGCCGGTACGCTGGTACGTACTCGCGTTTCGGAAATCAGCATCGTAGGCCGTAACACCCAGGGCGTGATCCTCATCCGTACTGCGGAAGATGAAAACGTAGTGGGTCTGCAACGTGTTGCTGAACCGGTTGACGAGGAAGATCTGGATACCATCGACGGCAGTGCCGCGGAAGGGGACGATGAAATCGCTCCGGAAGTGGACGTTGACGACGAGCCAGAAGAAGAATAATTTTACTTCTTCATGCCAAAAGGGAGCTATCTCCCTTGTTTGAATTGAAAAGTCCAGGCTGTAAAGTCTGGGCTTTTGTCGTATTAGGGCACGGTAAAGTTTGGCTGTGCCCGTAAAAAATGGCTGGCTATACACAAGGAATGTGGCAATGAGTGGTGAAAAAAAGGCGAAAGGCTGGCGGTTCTATGGTCTTGTAGGTTTTGGCGCAATAGCACTGCTTTCCGCTGGCGTCTGGGCGTTGCAATATGCTGGCAGTGGGCCAGAAAAAACGTTGTCGCCACTGGTGGTGCACAACAATCTGCAAATCGATCTCAATGAGCCGGACCTCTTTCTCGACAGCGACTCTCTGAGCCAGCTTCCCAAAGATCTCCTCACCATTCCGTTTCTCCACGATGTTCTGAGCGAAGATTTCGTTTTCTATTATCAGAATCATGCCGATCGTCTGGGCATTGAAGGCAGCATTCGTCGTATTGTCTATGAACACGATCTCACGCTGAAAGATAAGCTCTTTTCGTCACTCTTAGATCAGCCCGCGCAGGCAGCGCTGTGGCACGATAAACAAGGCCATCTTTCTCATTATATGGTGCTGATCCAGCGTAGTGGTTTAAGCAAACTGCTGGAGCCATTGTTGTTTGCCGCTACCAGCGACAGCCAGTTAAGCAAAACGGAAATCAGTAGCATCAAGATAAATAGTGAAACTGTTCCTGTTTATCAGTTGCGCTATAACGGCAATAACGCCCTGATGTTCGCGACTTATCAGAACAAGATGCTGGTGTTTTCCAGCACGGATATGTTGTTTAAAGATGATCAGCAGGATACCGAAGCCACGGCGATCGCAGGTGATTTGTTGAGCGGCAAAAAACGCTGGCAAGCAAGCTTTGGCCTGGAAGAGCGTGCTGCTGAAAAAACGCCAGTACGCCAGCGCATCGTGGTCAGCGCCAGGTTGCTGGGTTTTGGCTACCAGCGGTTAATGCCTTCTTTTGCTGGCGTGCGCTTCGAAATGGGTAACGACGGCTGGCACAGTTTTGTGGCGTTAAATGATGAATCCGCCAGCGTAGATACCAGTTTCGATTTTACGCCGGTCTGGAACAGTATGCCTGCCGGGGCCAGCTTCTGTGTGGTGGTGCCGTATTCACACGGTATTGCCGAAGAGATGCTTTCGCACATCAGTCAGGAAAACGACAAGTTGAATGGGGCGTTAGACGGTGCCGCGGGGCTGTGCTGGTATGCAGACTCAAAATTGCAAACCCCGCTGTTTGTCGGTCAGTTTGATGGCACTGCCGAACAGGCGCAATTGCCAGGGAAACTGTTTACGCAAAATATTGGTGCGCACGAAAGCAAAGCGCCAGAAGGTGTTTTGCCGATAAGCCAGACTCAGCAGGGCGAAGCGCAAATCTGGCGTCGCGAAGTGAGTTCCCGATACGGTCAGTATCCGAAAGCGCAGGCGGCGCAACCCGATCAATTAATGTCGGATTATTTTTTCCGCGTGTCGCTGGCGATGCAAAACAAAACGCTGCTTTTCTCCCTCGATGACACGCTGGTTAATAACGCCCTGCAAGCACTGAATAAAACCCGCCCGGCAATGGTGGATGTAATACCCACTGATGGCATCGTTCCGCTCTATATCAATCCACAAGGCGTGGCGAAACTGCTGCGTAACGAAACGTTGACCAGTCTGCCGAAGAATCTCGAACCGGTTTTTTATAACGCCGCACAAACTTTATTAATGCCGAAGCTGGACGCTTTATCTCAACAACCGCGTTATGTCATGAAGCTGGCCCAGATGGAACCCGGTGCCGCCTGGCAGTGGCTACCCATAACCTGGCAGCCGCTATGAGGCACGGGCTGCTGGCGCTGATTTGCTGGCTGTGTTGTGTTGTTGCCCATAGCGAAATGCTGAATGTCGAACAATCCGGGCTGTTTCGCGCCTGGTTTGTACGCATTGCACAAGAACAGCTCCGCCAGGGGCCAAGTCCACGCTGGTATCAGCAGGATTGTGCGGGCCTGGTGCGATTTGCGGCGAACGAGACGCTGAAAGTTCACGATAGTAAATGGCTAAAAAGTAACGGTTTCTCTAGCCAGTATTTGCCGCCAGAGATGACGCTAACACCTGGACAGCGTCAACTGGCGCAAAACTGGAATCAGGGGAATGGGAAAACCGGCCCCTATGTGACCGCGATTAATTTGATTCAGTACAACAGCCAGTTTATTGGCCAGGACATAAACCAGGCACTGCCTGGCGATATGATTTTTTTCGATCAGGGCGATGCCCAGCACTTAATGGTCTGGATGGGGCGTTACATCATCTACCACACCGGAAGCGCCACGAAAACTGACAACGGAATGCGCGCAGTCAGTCTGCAACAACTTATGACATGGAAGGACACCCGATGGATACCCAACGATTCCAATCCCAATTTCATTGGCATTTATCGTTTAAATTTTCTGGCGCGATAGCAGCGTGCTTGTCCCTGTCTCTTGTGGGAACAGGGCTTGCTAATGCTGATGATTCGCTTCCTTCCAGTAACTATGCGCCGCCTGCCGGGGGAACATTCTTTTTGCTTGCTGACAGCAGTTTTAGCAGCAGTGACGAGGCGAAAGTGCGACTGGAAGCGCCGGGGCGTGATTATCGGCGCTATCAGATGGAAGAGTACGGCGGCGTGGACGTTCGCCTGTATCGTATTCCTGACCCGATGGCATTTTTGCGCCAGCAGAAAAACCTGCATCGCATTGTGGTGCAATCGCAATATCTGGGCGACGGGCTGAACAATACGCTGACCTGGCTGTGGGATAACTGGTACGGCAAATCTCGCCGCGTGATGCAGCGTACTTTCTCTTCTCAGTCACGGCAGAATGTGACTCAGGCGTTACCCGAATTACAGCTCGGTAATGCCATTATTAAACCTTCCCGTTATGTACAGAACAACCAGTTTTCACCGCTGAAAAAATATCCCCTGGTGGAACAGTTCCGTTACCCATTATGGCAGGCTAAACCGGTCGAGCCGCAACAAGGGGTAAAACTGGAAGGCGCATCCAGCAATTTCATCTCGCCGCAGCCGGGTAACATTTATATTCCTCTCGGCCAACAAGAGCCGGGACTGTACCTCGTCGAGGCGATGGTTGGTGGGTATCGGGCGACGACGGTGGTGTTTGTTTCCGATACCGTGGCGCTTAGCAAAGTGTCAGGCAACGAGCTTCTGGTGTGGACCGCGGGGAAAAAACAGGGTGAAGCGAAGCCCGGCTCAGAGATCTTGTGGACTGACGGTCTTGGCGTGATGACCCGCGGTGTGACCGATGGCAGCGGTACCTTGCAGTTACAACATATATCGCCAGAACGTTCATATATTCTGGGTAAGGATGCTGAAGGCGGCGTTTTTGTCTCCGAGAACTTTTTCTACGAAAGCGAAATCTACAACACCCGCTTGTATATTTTTACCGATCGCCCGCTATATCGCGCAGGCGATCGTGTCGATGTTAAAGTGATGGGCCGCGAGTTCCACGATCCGTTGCATTCATCCCCCATCGTCAGCGCCCCGGCGAAGCTTTCGGTGCTGGACGCTAACGGCAGTCTGTTGCAAACCGTCAATGTCACGCTGGATGCGCGTAATGGCGGGCAGGGGAGTTTCCGCCTGCCAGAAAATGCCGTCGCCGGAGGTTATGAGTTACGTCTTGCTTACCGCAAACAGGTCTATAGCAGCAGTTTTCGCGTGGCAAACTACATCAAGCCACATTTCGAGATTGGTTTAGCTCTCGACAAAAAAGAGTTCAAAACTGGCGAAGCGGTCAGCGGCAAACTGCAACTGCTCTACCCGGATGGCGAGCCGGTAAAAAATGCCCGCGTGCAGTTAAGTTTGCGCGCTCAGCAATTATCAATGGTCGGTAACGATTTGCGTTATGCCGGACGTTTTCCCGTGTCGCTGGAAGGCAGCGAAACGGTGTCCGACGCCAGCGGTCATGTGGCGTTAAATCTCCCCGCCGCCGATAAACCGAGCCGCTATTTGTTAACCGTCTCCGCCAGTGACGGCGCGGCGTATCGCGTCACCACCACCAAAGAGATCCTCATTGAACGCGGCCTGGCGCATTACTCTTTAAGTACCACCGCACAATACAGTAATAGCGGCGAGTCGGTTGTGTTCCGTTATGCCGCGCTGGAATCTTCAAAACAGGTTCCTGTTACGTATGAATGGTTGCGTCTCGAAGACCGCACGAGCCATAGCGGAGAGCTACCGTCAGGCGGCAAATCCTTTACCGTCAATTTCGATAAACCTGGCAACTACAATCTGACATTACGCGATGAAGACGGCTTAATTCTCGCCGGGTTAAGCCATGCAGTCAGCGGTAAGGGCAGCACGGCGCATACGGGTACGGTAGATATCGTGGCGGATAAAACGCTGTACCAGCCAGGCGAAACCGCGAAGATGCTGATTACCTTCCCGGAGCCAATTGATGAAGCATTATTGACGCTGGAACGCGATCGCGTGGAACAGCAGTCGCTGCTTTCGCATCCGGCAAACTGGCTGACGTTACAACGTTTAAACGATACCCAGTATGAAGCCCGCATACCAGTGAGCAATTCCTTTGCGCCTAACATCACTTTTTCGGTGCTGTATACCCGTAACGGTCAGTACAGTTTTCAGAACGCCGGGATCAAAGTTGCCGTTCCTCAGCTTGATATCCGGGTGAAAACGGACAAAACCCATTACCAGCCTGGTGAACTGGTCAATGTCGAATTAACCTCGTCGCTGAAAGGTAAACCTGTTTCTGCGCAGCTAACGGTAGGCGTGGTCGATGAAATGATCTACGCGCTGCAACCAGAAATCGCGCCGAATATCGGCAAATTTTTCTATCCGCTGGGGCGTAACAATGTGCGTACCAGCTCCAGTCTGTCGTTTATCAGCTACGACCAGGCGCTCTCCAGCGAGCCGGTTGCGCCTGGCGCGACTAACCGCAGCGAGCGGCGAGTAAAAATGCTTGAACGTCCACGGCGTGAAGAGGTGGATACCGCGGCATGGATGCCGTCACTCACAACCGATAAACAAGGCAAAGCGTATTTCACGTTCCTGATGCCTGATTCGTTAACCCGCTGGCGTATCACCGCGCGTGGGATGAACGGCGACGGGCTGGTCGGGCAGGGGCGTGCTTATCTGCGTTCGGAAAAAAATCTCTACATGAAGTGGAGTATGCCAACGGTGTATCGCATGGGCGACAAACCGGCAGCAGGACTGTTTATCTTCAGTCAGCAGGATAACGAACCGGTGGCGCTGGTGACTAAATTTGCAGGCGCTGAGATGCGCCAGACGCTGACGCTGCACAAAGGGGCGAATTATATTTCGCTGACGCAGAACATTCAGCAATCTGGCTTGTTAAGTGCAGAACTGCAACAAAATGGGCAAGTGCAGGACAGCATTAGCACAAAACTGTCTTTTGTGGATAACAGCTGGCCCGTTGAACAGCAGAAAAACGTCATGCTCGGCGGTGGCGATAACGCGCTGATGTTGCCCGAGCAGGCGAGCAATATCCAGCTACAAAGTAGCGAAACGCCGCAGGAGATTTTCCGCAACAATCTTGATGCGTTAGTCGATGGACCATGGGGTGGCGTGATCAACACCGGTAGCCGTCTGATCCCGCTCAGTCTCGCCTGGCGTTCGCTTGCCGATCATCAAAGTGCCGCCGCTAACGACATTCGTCAGATGATTCAGGATAACCGTCTGCGGCTGATGCAACTGGCGGGGCCCGGAGCGCGCTTTACCTGGTGGGGTGAAGATGGCAATGGCGACGCCTTCCTGACGGCATGGGCATGGTACGCCGACTGGCAGGCCAGCCAGGCGCTCGGCGTAACGCAACAACCGGAATACTGGCAGCATATGCTCGACAGTTATGCCGAGCAGGCGGATAACATGCCGTTATTGCATCGCGCGCTGGTGCTGGCGTGGGCACAGGAGATGAATCTACCGTGCAAAACGTTGTTGAAAGGGTTGGATGAAGCTATCGCCCGGCGCGGAACTAAAACTGAAGATTTCTCTGAGGAAGACACCAGCGATATCAATGACAGCCTGATCCTCGATACACCGGAATCTCCACTGGCAGATGCGGTGGCAAACGTCTTAACCATGACGTTGCTGAAAAAAGCGCAGTTGAAGTCCACGGTGATGCCACAGGTTCAGCAATATGCGTGGGATAAAGCGGCAAACAGCAATCAGCCGCTGGCGCACACGGTTGTGCTGCTCAATAGCGGTGGTGACGCTACCCAGGCGGCCGCTATTTTAAGTGGTTTGACCGCTGAGCAATCCACTATTGAGCGCGCGCTGGCCATGAACTGGCTGGCGAAATATATGGCGACAATGCCTCCAGTTGTTTTGCCTGCGCCTGCGGGCGCATGGGCTAAACATAAGTTAACTGGAGGGGGCGAAGACTGGCGTTGGGTTGGTCAGGGTGTGCCGGACATTCTCTCTTTTGGTGACGAATTATCGCCGCAAAATGTGCAGGTCCGCTGGCGTGAACCGGCAAAAACGGCTCAACAAAGTAACATTCCGGTGACCGTTGAACGCCAGTTGTATCGGCTTATCCCTGGTGAAGAAGAGATGAGCTTTATTCTGCAACCGGTGACCAGCAATGAGATTGACAGCGATGCGCTGTATCTCGATGAAATTACGCTTACCAGCGAGCAGGATGCCGTTCTGCGCTACGGTCAGGTGGAAGTACCGCTCCCGCCAGGGGCTGACGTTGAGAGGACTACGTGGGGCATTTCGGTCAATAAACCGAACGCTGGAAAACAGCAGGGGCAGTTGCTGGAAAAAGCGCGAAATGAAATGGGCAAACTGGCCTATATGGTGCCGGTGAAAGAACTGACGGGAACGGTCACTTTCCGCCATTTGCTGCGCTTCTCGCAAAAAGGGCAATTCGTTCTGCCTCCTGCTCGTTATGTGCGTTCCTATGCACCTGCGCAGCAAAGTGTTGCGGCAGGGAGTGAATGGACCGGGATGCAGGTGAAATAAGTGAACTGGCGCAGAATCGTCTGGCTATTGGCGTTGGTTACTCTGCCAACGCTTGCGGAGGAGACGCCGTTACAACTGGTGCTGCGCGGTGCGCAGCACGATCAACTGTATCAGCTGTCGTCATCAGGCGTGACCAAAGTCTCAGCATTACCTGACTCGCTCACCACGCCGTTAGGGAGTTTGTGGAAACTGTATGTTTACGCCTGGCTGGAGGATACCCATCAACCGGAGCAGCCCTACCAGTGTCGCGGAAACTCCCCGGAAGAGGTTTATTGTTGTCAGGCTGGGGAGAGTATAACGCGCGATACCGCGCTGGTACGTTCCTGTGGGCTCTATTTTGCGCCGCAGCGGTTGCATATTGGCGCAGATGTGTGGGGGCAATATTGGCAACAGCGTCAGGCACCTGCGTGGTTAGCGTCTCTTACAACGCTGAAGCCAGAAACCTCGGTAACGGTTAAATCGCTGCTCGATTCATTAGCGACGTTACCTGCGCAAAACAAAGCTCAGGAAGTCTTACTGGATGTGGTGCTGGACGAGGCGAAAATCGGTGTCGCATCCATGCTCGGTAGTCGGGTACGGGTGAAAACCTGGAGCTGGTTTGCCGATGATAAACAGGAAATCCGTCAGGGTGGTTTTGCCGGCTGGTTAACCGATGGTACACCGCTGTGGGTTACTGGCAGTGGCACCAGCAAAACGGTACTAACCCGTTATGCGACGGTGCTTAATCGGGTTTTGCCAGTGCCGACGCAGGTTGCCAGTGGGCAATGTGTAGAGGTGGAGCTGTTTGCCCGCTATCCGCTGAAGAAAATCACAGCGGAAAAGAGTACGACGGCAGTAAAACCCGGCGTACTTAATGGGCGCTATCGTGTGACGTTTGCCAATGGTAACCACATTATGTTTGTCAGCCACGGTGAGACGACCTTACTGAGCGAAAAGGGCAAACTGAAATTGCAGTCGCATCTCGATCGTGAAGAGTACGTTGCCAGAGTTCTGGATCGCGAGGCGAAAAGTACGCCCCCTGAGGCAGCGAAAGCCATGACCGTGGCGATACGCACTTTTTTACAGCAAAACGCCAATCGGGAAGGCGATTGCCTGACCATCCCCGACAGCAGCGCCACGCAGCGTGTTTCTGCTTCGCCAGCTACCACGGGGGCGCGAACGATGACCGCCTGGACGCAGGATCTTATCTATGCGGGCGATCCGGTTCATTATCACGGCAGTCGCGCTACCGAAGGGACGCTTTCCTGGCGGCAAGCCACGGCCCAGGCGGGGCAGGGGGAGCGTTACGACCAGATACTCGCGTTTGCTTATCCCGACAACAGCCTTAGCCGCTGGGGAGCTCCACGCTCAACCTGCCAGTTATTACCCAAAGCGAAAGCCTGGCTGGCGAAAAAAATGCCGCAGTGGCGGCGTATATTACAAGGTGAGACGGGGTACAACGAACCAGACGTGTTTGCGGTTTGCCGTTTAGTCTCAGGTTTCCCCTATACCGATCGGCAGCAGAAACGGCTGTTTATTCGTAACTTCTTTACGCTTCAGGATCGGCTGGATTTAACCCATGAGTATCTGCACCTGGCCTTTGATGGTTATCCCACCGGGCTTGATGAGAACTATATCGAAACGCTTACCCGACAATTATTAATGGACTAATGCTATGCGAAAGATTTTTCTTCCGTTGTTACTGGTGGCGCTTTCGCCTGTCGCTCACAGTGAAGGTGTGCAGGAAGTCGAGATTGACGCACCGCTCTCTGGCTGGCATCCGGCAGAGGGCGAAGATGCCAGTTTTTCACAATCGATCAATTACCCGGCGTCGTCCGTCAACATGGCAGATGATCAAAATATCTCAGCGCAGATCCGCGGCAAAATAAAGAATTATGCTGCGGCGGGTAAAGTTCAGCAGGGCCGGCTGGTGGTCAATGGTGCCAGTATGCCGCAGAGAATTGAATCCGATGGTTCATTTGCACGCCCTTATATTTTCACTGAAGGCAGCAACAGCGTGCAGGTCATCAGCCCGGATGGGCAAAGCCGGCAAAAAATGCGGTTTTACTCAACGCCGGGTACAGGAACGATTCGTGCACGTTTACGGCTGGTTCTCTCGTGGGATACGGACAATACCGATCTCGATCTCCATGTTGTCACGCCCGATGGCGAACACGCCTGGTACGGTAACACCGTGCTGAAAAACAGTGGTGCACTGGATATGGATGTCACGACGGGGTACGGACCCGAGATTTTCGCCATGCCAGCACCAGTTCACGGGCGCTATCAGGTGTATATCAACTACTATGGTGGGCGCAGCGAAACGGAATTGACGACCGCCCAACTGACGCTGATCACCGATGAAGGATCGGTCAATGAGAAACAGGAAACATTTATTGTACCGATGCGTAATGCTGGCGAGCTGACGCTGGTGAAAAGTTTTGACTGGTGATTAATGGGGTTACCTTCGCCGTCGATGTTCAAGAAAACACCCGATAACTTTCGCTATCGGGTGTTTTTATTGATTAATTCAACCGTTCAATCACCATCGCAATTCCCTGGCCGCCACCAATGCATAGTGTTGCCAGCCCCAGCGTTTTATCGCGTGCCTGCATGGCATGTAATAGTGTGACCAGAATACGAGCACCACTGGCACCGATAGGATGCCCGAGCGCGATGGCCCCGCCGTTGACATTCACTTTCTCAGAATCAAAGCCCAGGGTTTTCCCAACGGCAAGGAACTGTGCAGCAAATGCTTCATTAGCCTCAATGAGATCAATATCCGCCAGTTGCAGCCCCGCCAGTTGTAACGCTTTTTGCGTGGCAGGTACTGGCCCCATACCCATCAATGCGGGGGGCACGCCACCGCTGGCATAACTTTTAATGCGAGCCAGGGGGGTAAGGCCTGCTGCCAGCGCCGCAGATTCTTCCATAATCACCAGAGCGGCAGCACCGTCGTTAATACCAGACGCGTTCCCGGCGGTGACTGTTCCTGCTTTATCGAAGGCCGGGCGCAATGCGCCTAACGCTTCAGTCGTAGAATCCGCTTTCGGGAATTCGTCTTGACTGAAGACGAAGGTTTTCTTCCGAGTGACAACATTTACCGGGACGATTTCGGCTGTAAAAGCACCGGACTCAATTGCGGCTGCCGCTTTACGCTGTGAATGTAGCGCCAGTTCATCCTGCATTTCACGGGTAATTCCGTACTCTTTAGCCACGTTTTCGGCGGTAATCCCCATATGATAACCATGGGTGGCGCACATCAGACCATCGCGCAGGATTACGTCATAAACCTGTCCGTCTCCAAGACGATAACCAGAGCGTGCTTTTGCATCGAGTAAGTAGGGCGCTAAACTCATATTTTCCATACCCCCCGCCACAATGCTCTGCGCCTGACCTGCCTGAATTGCCTGGGCGGCAAGCGCCACACTTTTAAGACCCGAACCACACACTTTATTGACCGTGAATCCGCACACCGTTTCAGCCAGTCCGCTTTTTAGCAGCGCCTGACGTGCCGGATTTTGCCCCAGTCCGGCTTGCAACACGTTACCCATAATCACTTCATCAACGTGTAGTGAATCGATTTTTGCACGTTCAATGGCGGCTTTAATTACTGTCGCCCCCAGGTCGATGGCGCTGGTGGAAGCGAGTGAACCGTTAAAACTACCGATAGCAGTACGTACCGCACTGACGATGACACAATTTTTCATTTTATATTCCTTCTGTCTGTAGGGTTGCCGTCAGAACAGCGTTAAACCAATGACGAAAATGACGCCGGAGAAGAGCAGGGCAGTGATGCAATAGCCCATGATGTCGCGGACACCGAGTCCGGCGATTGCCAGTGCTGGCAGCGCCCAGAACGGTTGTGCCATGTTCATCCATTGCTCGCCGTAGGCGATCGCCATTACCGATTTACCGAGATCAGCGCCCAGCGCCTGGGCTGCGGGCATCACGAACGGCCCCTGAATAACCCAGTGCCCGCCGCCAGACGGAACGGCGAAGTTAATCAGTGCAGAACTAAAAAAGGTCATGATCGGGAAGGTGTCTTTGTTCGCAACATTGATGAAGAATTCGGTAATGAGTCCGCCCAGACCGGAATGCTCCATCATCAGTTGGATCCCAGCGTAGAAGGGGAATTGCACCAGAATACCGGCAGTACTGCGTGCTGCCGCGCTGATAGCACGCATATAAGCCATTGGCGTTTTATGTAGCAGCAGACCCGCAATCATAAACATCAGGTTGACGGTATTGATGGTGATGTTGAAGCCATGTTCGCTGAAGTACATCGCAAGGTAAGCGATACCGAGTGCGCCGATGATCAACGTCAGAATGCGGCTTTCTTCCAGTCGCTCGGATGGTGGGGCATCTTTCGGTAGCTGCTTTTGAAAATCAGCCTCTTCCATGAGTAGTTTCGGATCGATACTCACCACGTCAGACGGTTTTGGCATCATCATGCGGGTGATAAATGGCATCACCACAATCAACGCCACAGTGATGAAAATATTAAAACCACTGAACAGAGTATCGCCCACCGGGATCAGCCCGGCGATATGCTCAACCGGGTTGCCCGGTGTTGCAGCCAACAGAGGCATTGAGCCAGAGAAACCGCCACCCCAGGTGAGAAAACCAATGTAGGCGCAGGCAATGAGCAACGGATAATCAGAACCGGGTACTCGCCGGGCGACTTCACGGGCGAACATTGCACCGACAACCAAACCAAATCCCCAGTTGATGACACAAGCGACTGAACCGAAGAAAGTAACCAGCATGACGCCCTGTACGGGCGTCTTTGCGGCGGAGGCGGCAGTACGCAGCAAACTTTTCACCGGAGCGGAGCTGGCAAGGGCATGACCGGTAACGATGATAAGCGCCATCTGCATACCAAACGCCAGCAAGTTCCAGAAACCATCACCCCACATTTTCACCATGCTGATCGGCGTTTGTGGTGTTAACCAAAGCGCGATCACGAATGTTAGCAATGTCAGCAACATGGCAAAGATCAGTGGATCGGGAAGCCACCGGCTGACAAAACGCGTCATAAAACGCGATATGCGACCAATCATAAATCACCCCGTTGCGTATTCAGATCGGCGGCAACTTCAAACCGAGCTTCTGTTTTGGCACGCACGGTGGCTAAATCACACCCGTCGGCAATTTCGGTGAGCCACATTTTGCCGTCAATAAAACGAAAGACAGCCAGTTCAGTAACCAGCATATGCACCGCATGTTGCGCAGTGAGTGGCATGGTGCAGCGGCGCAAAATTTTTGCTGAACCATCTTTGGCGCAATGTTCCATGGCGATGATCACTTTGCGTGACCCGGTCACCAGATCCATCGCGCCACCCATACCGGGCACCATTTTCCCAGGCACTACCCAGTTCGCGAGGTTTGCTTCTTCGTCTACTTGCAAACCGCCGAGCACGCAGGCATCAATATGACCGCCGCGGATTAGCGCAAATGACATGGCGCTATCAAACATGGCTGCGCCGGGTAAAATGCCGCACGGTTGTCCGCCAGCGTTCACCAGATCTGGATGCGCTGTCGTGACCGGGCCTAAACCGAGGAAGCCGTTTTCCGATTGCAGAGTGATATGAATACCCTCCGGTAAATAATTGGCGACCATTGTGGGTAAACCGATCCCTAAGTTAACGATGTCACCATCACGAAGCTCTTGCGCCACACGGCGCGCAATACGTTGTTTCGCATCCATTATTTGCTCTCCTGTGAAACGATGATGTGGTCGATAACGGCACCAGGGGTGACAATATGGTCAGGTTGCAGCTCGCCGGTTTCGACCAGTTCATCTGGCTCTACCAGCGTGATATCAGCCGCAAGGGCTATCAGGGGGTTAAAGTTGCGGGCGCTAAGGTGATAGGTCAGGTTGCCAAGTGTGTCGCAACGATGAGCGCGAATTAGCGCCAGGTCGGCGCGCAGCGGGCGTTCGAGCAGCCAGGTTTTACCGTCGAGTGTCAGTGTCTGTTTGCCTTCCTCTACGACGGTGCCGACACCCGTTGGGGTGAGAAAACCACCAAGTCCAGCTCCGCCACAGCGAATTTGCTCGATTAGCGTACCTTGCGGCACCAGAACGACGTCCATCTCACCAGATATCATGCGCCGACCTGTTTCCGGGTTGGTGCCGATATGTGAAGCAATCACTTTGCGGACTCGACCATTGACGATGAGCGGACCGATGCCGGTATCAACAAACGCGGTATCATTGGCTATCAATGTCAGGTCGCGAACACCAGATTCCAGTAATGCTTCAACCAGGCGGGATGGAGTGCCAATCCCCATAAATCCGCCCACCATGATGGTCATGCCGTCACGAAAGAAGCCGGTGGCGTCTTGTAATGTCATCAATTTTGTTTTCATTTTTTATCCCTCTTGCATACACCGTTGTGGGTACAGTCAGGGAATAGCAAGGGGAGTGCCAGAATGAGATTATTGAATGTTGTTATTTAACTAATTGAATAGAAAAGGATAAATTAGATGGGGATTTATAAGGAGAATGAGCGGCTATGCAGAAAATTGCGCACTGTGCAAATTTCTGCATAGCAAGTTTTGGCGTTATACATCCGCCGGATCGATACCGTATTCCTGGAGTTTATACATCAATGCACGGCGACTGATGCCCAGCATTAAAGCAGTGCGGGTTCGGTTTCCTTCTTGTTGTTCCAGCACTTCCATAATGATGCGTTTTTCGACGCGTTTAATTTCCTCTTTTAAATTACGCTCACCGACAGGGGCTGTTTTTGCTTCACCAGCATTACAGACTGGCTGACGAATCTGCGGCGGAAGATCCTCAGAAAAAATGATCGGGCCTGAATTCATCACGACGGCGCGTTCAATAACGTTGGAAAGCTCTCGAATATTTCCCGGCCATGACCAGGCGGTAAGCAGTGACATTGCCATCGGATCGATGTCGATAATATCGCGCTGATTCTCACTACTGAATTTTTGCAAAAAGTGATTAGCTAACAGGGAAATATCTTCCCGGCGATCGCGCAGAGGCGGCAGTATTAAATGAATAACGTTAAGGCGATAAAAGAGATCTTCACGGAAGGTGCCTTCTTTCACCATTGCCTGCAAGTCGCGGTTGGTGGCAGCAATGATGCGGATATCAACTTTTATGGTCTGATGGCCGCCAATCCGTTCAAATTCCCGTTCCTGCAGAATGCGTAGTAATTTGGCTTGCAGTACCAGCGGCATTTCGCCAATTTCGTCGAGGAGCAGAGTACCTTCGTTGGCACGTTCAAATAATCCCTGACGCAAGGTTTGTGCACCAGTAAATGCACCTTTTTCATGACCAAACAGTTCACTTTCGAGCAACGATTCCGGCAGCGCCGCGCAGTTGACTTTAATGAACGGCCCCTTTGCCCGCCGCGAATTGTAGTGAATCGCTCTGGCAATCAACTCTTTCCCGGTGCCGCTTTCACCGCTAATCAAGACGCTGGCCTGAGAAAGGGCAATTTTGGCGGTGTCTTTGCAGATGTCCATCATCGCCGGGCTGTTGGTGAGAATGTGCCCCCATTGCCAGCTGGTGCTCAGTGCCTGGTGCAGATGACGGATCTCTTTTTTCATTGACTGGAGTTGTAAAGCGCGCTGAACGATTAAATTCAACTCATCGAGATCAAACGGTTTGATAACATAGTCGAAGGCTCCGCAGCGTAGTGCTTCGACGGCGGTTTCCACTTCAGCATAGGCCGTCATCAGAATAACGGGTGTCCGGGTCTCATGGCTGCGCATCTCCTTTAGTGCCTTGATGCCGTCCATCTCTGGCATGCGGAAAACCATCAACACCACGTCAGGGTGAATATCGGCAAACAGGTGTAATGCTGTGCGCCCGTTGTTCGCACAATGTGTTTCGAATCCTTGTAGTGCAAAAGCGGTGCTCAGCATACGGCGAACATTATCTTCATCATCCACAATAAGGATGCGATTAATAGCAGTCATACAGTCTGATTTCCCTGCGGGTTGATCGGTAAAATAAGCGTGAAGGTTGCGCCGTAGCCCGGCAAACTGGCGACGCGAATATCACCCTGATGGGCATTAATGATGCGTTGACTTAACGCCAGACCAAGCCCGGTTCCTGAGGCTTTGGTAGTGAAAAAGGGATCGAAGATCTTTTTTTGCAGCGAGAGATCAATGCCACTGCCGTTGTCCTCTATCGAAATGGCCTGTTGCGAGTCGCTATACTGCCAGGTTCGAATGCGAATTTTCCCTCGTGCACTGATAGCCTGGACGGCATTGATCAGGATATTCAGTAGTACCTGTTTGAGCAGTTCACGATCGGCGTTAATCGGGCTTAATTCATTATCCAGTTCGCTTATGAAGTCGACCCGCGCTTGTACGCCGGCGGTTTGTACCAGTACCAGAGTTTCTTCAACCAATGCATTGAGGCTGACTTGTTGCCATTGACTGTGGCGTGGGCGTGAAAATTCGAGCAATTGCTGAATAACTTTGTTAATTGAATCGATTTCTTTGAGTACTACGGACAGATATTCCTGATGTATTAGGTCGCTGGTTTGTTGGCGCAAGATCTGTACATAACCACGAATAGCCGTTAGCGGATTACGTACTTCATGCGCGACGCCAGCCATCAGCTCACCCAGTGTGGCGAGGCGTTCTGCTTGCGCCATGCGGCGCTGGGTTTCTTTGCGGGCAGTTAAATCAGAGAAAATCACCAAAGCACCTATCATTTCACCGTGCGTGTTATGAATACGACTGGTAGTGACACTGAGTTCAATGGTGCGGTCACGGCCTGGAAAACTGATCTCCAGCGCCACATGTTCGGTGCCATGTTCCAGCGTATCCAGTACTGGACTGTAGAACTGAGTATTGTCGAACAACATGGAGTAAGGCTGCCCTACCAGTTCATGACGTTGATAGCCAGTGATGACTTCTGCTGCCGGGTTCATGGTGGTTACATCACCCTGGCGGTCAATGGCAATGACGCCATCGGCAGCGTTTTCAATAATCAGATCGTTAAGTGTCCGCGTTTCACGCAGTGCCTGGGCGAGGTTGTTAACACTCTGACTGATTTGCCCCATTTCACCGGGCAATTGTGGTAATCGAGTGGGAATATTTTGTGCCAGAGTCGAGAGGCCATCGGTGATGATATCTATATTGGCGCTCAGGCGACGGGAGAAAAGGACAATCAACAGCAGGCTTATCAGCAAACCGGCGGTGAGCACAATGATAATCCTCACATCCATTTTCCAGGCCTGGCGGCGAATATCTTCGGTTAATTCATTGGCCCAGATATAGCCGAGGATTTCACCATTACGCTCAATGGGGATCATTGAATTCAAAATATCGCCGCGCACCTGCCTGCCTGAATAAACCAAAGGGGTATTTGTACGCATGACTTCGCGACCAGGGTGATCTGCGGCAATGGTAACGCCGACATTATTCTGATATAGCGCTGAAGGCGCGTAGGTGATTATCGCATCCAGCGTTTTGTTGTAATAACCAGCGCCGATGCCAGGGAAGGCGTGAGTGATATTTTCGGTAATGGGGGCAAGTTCTGCATTTAATGCGCGGATACGCTCCTCACGTGGTAAGTCGATGTAGAGATCATAGCGATCGCCTAGTGCCTGATTAAGCAGGTTGACCACGGCAGAAAGTTTTTTCTCTTTTTCAGATAAGACTGCTGAACGTCCTTCCGTTTCTACGATATAACCAATAGTAAGCGTTGGGACAATGACCATCAGGATTGCCATCAGGATCATTTGATTGCGTAAGCGGCGTGGATAAATCCACTTCATATAATGCATGCTGAAATCCACTAGTCTTGTCCGGTATATGACGATTATCAGAGGTTAAGGTGATGATTTCTCGGCGGTGTATCATATTCCAGAGAAGAGAGAACATTGCGGTAACACGCTTTTACCGCTACCTTAACCACACTCCATCGGTCACCTGAGGCGGAGCTTCGCCCCTTTGAAATACCTTGCTTCTTTTCGTACAACCCTGAAAGCCTCGCGCTACATGTTCAGAGCATTGGCGTTAGTGCTCTGGCTGTTGATTGCTTTTTCATCCGTTTTTTACATCGTTAATGCGTTACATCAGCGAGAATCGGAAATTCGTCAGGAATTTAATCTGAGTTCCGATCAGGCTCAGCGCTTTATTCAACGCACCTCTGATGTGATGAAAGAGCTGAAGTACATCGCCGAAAATCGCTTATCGGCAGAAAACGGTGTGCTTTCCCCGCGTGGACGAGAAACGCAGACGGATGTGCCTGCGTTTGAACCGCTGTTTGCCGACTCCGATTGTTCCGCAATGAGTAACACCTGGCGAGGTTCTCTGGAGTCATTGGCGTGGTTTATGCGCTACTGGCGCGATAATTTTTCTGCGGCTTACGATCTAAACCGGGTATTTTTAATCGGCAGCGATAACCTCTGCATGGCCAATTTCGGTCTGCGTGATATGCCAGTGGAACGCGATACCGCGTTAAAAGCTTTGCATGAACGCATTAATAAATATCGAAATGCACCACAAGATGATAGTGGCAGTAACCTCTACTGGATCAGCGAAGGTCCACGCCCTGGCGTCGGGTATTTTTACGCCTTGACGCCAGTTTATCTGGCGAACCGGTTGCAGGCGCTTTTGGGTGTCGAGCAAACCATCCGGATGGAGAACTTTTTCTTACCGGGTACGTTGCCGATGGGGGTTACCATTCTTGATGAAAATGGTCATACCCTGATTTCGCTTACCGGACCAGAAAGTAAAATTAAGGGCGATCCTCGCTGGATGCAGGAACGCTCCTGGTTTGGCTATACGGAAGGGTTCCGGGAGCTGGTGCTGAAGAAAAATCTGCCACCCTCATCGCTAAGCATCGTGTATTCGGTGCCGGTTGATAAGGTGCTGGAACGCATTCGCATGTTGATCCTTAACGCAATTTTGCTGAATGTGCTTGCCGGAGCTGCATTGTTTACTCTCGCGCGGATGTACGAGCGGCGTATTTTCATTCCGGCGGAAAGCGACGCCCTGCGACTGGAAGAACATGAGCAGTTCAATCGCAAGATTGTCGCCTCCGCGCCAGTGGGTATCTGTATTTTGCGTACCGCTGATGGCGTCAATATTTTAAGTAACGAACTGGCGCATACCTATCTCAATATGCTTACGCATGAGGACCGCCAACGACTGACGCAAATTATCTGTGGGCAGCAGGTCAATTTTGTTGATGTCCTGACCAGCAACAATACCAATCTGCAAATCAGCTTCGTCCATTCGCGCTATCGTAATGAAAACGTGGCCATTTGTGTGCTGGTGGATGTTTCTTCGCGCGTGAAGATGGAAGAGTCGTTGCAGGAGATGGCACAAGCAGCGGAACAGGCGAGCCAGTCAAAATCGATGTTCCTTGCCACCGTCAGTCATGAGCTGCGAACGCCGCTGTATGGCATTATCGGTAACCTGGATCTGTTGCAAACCAAAGAGTTACCGAAAGGCGTCGATCGTCTGGTGACGGCAATGAACAACTCTTCCAGCCTGTTGTTGAAAATTATCAGCGATATTCTCGATTTCTCGAAAATTGAATCAGAACAGTTGAAGATCGAACCGCGTGAGTTTTCACCGCGTGAAGTGATGAACCACATCACCGCCAACTATTTACCGCTGGTGGTACGCAAGCAGTTAGGCTTGTACTGCTTTATTGAACCGGATGTGCCAGTGGCCTTAAATGGCGACCCGATGCGTTTACAGCAGGTCATCTCCAACCTGTTGAGTAACGCCATAAAATTCACCGATACCGGCTGTATAGTTTTGCATGTCCGCGCTGATGGCGATTATCTCTCTATCCGTGTTCGCGATACCGGCGTGGGGATTCCGGCGAAAGAAGTGGTGCGCTTGTTTGATCCCTTCTTCCAGGTCGGAACGGGCGTACAGCGTAACTTCCAGGGGACTGGTCTGGGTCTGGCGATTTGTGAAAAACTGATCAGCATGATGGACGGCGACATCTCGGTAGATTCAGAACCGGGAATGGGCAGCCAGTTTACCGTGCGTATTCCGTTGTACGGCGCTCAGTACCCGCAGAAAAAAGGCGTGGAAGGGTTGAGTGGTAAACGCTGCTGGCTGGCGGTCCGCAATGCGTCGCTCTGTCAGTTCCTGGAAACCAGTTTGCAGCGCAGCGGCATCGTCGTTACAACATACGAAGGGCAGGAACCGACTCCCGAAGATGTGTTAATTACTGACGAGGTAGTGAGTAAAAAATGGCAGGGTAGAGCGGTAGTGACCTTCTGTCATCGCCATATTGGTATTCCGCTGGAGAAAGCGCCAGGGGAGTGGGTACACAGTGTGGCTGCTCCGCATGAGCTACCGGCATTGTTGGCGCGTATTTATTTGATCGAGATGGAGAGCGACGATCCTGCTAACGCTCTGCCGTCGACGGACAAAGCGGTCAGCGATAATGACGATATGATGATTCTGGTCGTAGATGATCATCCGATTAACCGGAGTCTGCTGGCAGATCAGTTGGGATCGTTGGGCTATCAATGTAAAACCGCGAATGATGGCGTCGATGCGCTTAATGTACTTAACAAGAATCATATTGATATCGTGCTTAGCGACGTCAATATGCCAAATATGGATGGTTACCGCTTGACGCAACGCATTCGTCAGTTGGGACTGACGTTGCCGGTAATCGGAGTAACTGCTAATGCGTTGGCTGAAGAGAAGCAGCGGTGTCTGGAGTCCGGTATGGACAGTTGCCTGTCGAAGCCGGTAACGCTGGATGTGATAAAACAGACGCTGACGGTATATGCCGAGAGGGTCAGGAAATCGCGGGAATCGTAGGACGGATAAGGCGTTTACGCCGCATCTGGCATTCAGTGCAAATGCCAGATGCGACGCTGACGCGTCTTATCTGGCCTACTTTAATGTAATCTGTTGAAATAATGGGAATCGTAGGACGGATAAGGCGTTTACGCCGCATCCGGCAATCCGTGCAAATGCCAGATAAGACACTAACGCGTCTTATCTGGCCTACAGGTGATTAGTCTTTATCTGCCGGACTTAAGGTCACAGAAGAGAGATAATTCAGCAGAGCAATATCGTTCTCGACACCCAGCTTCATCATCGCAGATTTCTTCTGGCTACTGATGGTTTTAATACTGCGGTTCAGCTTTTTAGCGATCTCGGTCACCAGGAAGCCTTCCGCAAACAGGCGCAGAACTTCACTCTCTTTTGGCGAGAGACGCTTGTCACCGTAACCACCAGCACTGATTTTTTCCAACAGGCGAGAAACGCTTTCCGGGGTAAATTTCTTCCCTTTCTGCAGCGCGGCGAGAGCTTTCGGCAGATCGGTCGGTGCACCTTGTTTCAGCACGATCCCTTCGATATCCAGATCCAATACCGCACTAAGAATCGCCGGGTTGTTGTTCATGGTCAGAACAATGATCGACAGGCTTGGGAAATGGCGCTTGATGTACTTGATTAAGGTAATGCCATCGCCGTACTTATCGCCAGGCATGGAGAGATCGGTAATCAACACATGCGCATCCAGTTTCGGCAGGTTGTTGATCAGTGCTGTAGAGTCTTCAAATTCGCCGACAACATTCACCCACTCAATTTGCTCAAGTGATTTGCGAATACCGAACAAGACTATCGGATGGTCATCGGCAATAATTACGTTCATATTGTTCATGTAATAGGCTACCTTGCTACAGCAAGCTCTTGACATAACTGTCAATGTCGCTGATGTATTTTTCTATTCCTGGAACATCCTTCTCACGAATCAGATGTTCCAGCGTTTCACATAACTGCTTGCCGGGTACCAGATTTAGCATGGCAAATACGCCTTTAAGACGATGAGCCGTTTGGGCTAACGCAGCAAAGTCACTGGTTGCTGCTTCAGTATACAGCCTCTTAACATCATCCGGTACTGTGTCTACAAAGAGCGCATAATAGCCGCTGGCATGGAGTTGCGCATTTTCATCTCCGCCCAGAGGCGATTCTGTCACCTCTTCCTGCGCCAGTTGCACTTCAATTAATTGTAAGACCGCTTCCTGCATAGCGTTGCTCATATTGAAGTTGACGCACAATTGACCAGGCCCAATTTCCCGTACGCCAGACTCATCATCGCTTAAAAGCAAGCCAGAGGCAGTAAGATTAGACGGATTATCCGTTAAAAAGATATCATAATCTTGACTAATTAATCTTTCATCGGGTGTGATACAGGTTGCACCCCAATTTTCTAACTGGCGAGTGACAATATTCCGAATTTCTGCCGAAGTAACATCCACCATTACGCAGACATCATCCAGTAAACGCTCTTCTTCCTCTTCAACTTCCGGGTCAGCTGCGAGCATTTTGATATGCACAGAGTAGCGTGTACCAAGCCCATCCCGCGTTTTGATGTTTAAATGACCGCCCAGTTTACGTGCCAGTTGATCGCTCAGCCAGAATGCCAGCGGGTCCGCCTTGCCATAGCGATCGTTTTGGGTCTGGTTGATAAACGGGAAGTGCAAATTATCCATTTCATGAATACTTACGCCTTCTCCCGTGTCCAGAATGCGGAACGTCAGGCGGTCTTCGGAGGACTCATCCTGATCAACCTCAAGGGTGATTTTTCCCAATTGCGTTGAGGTCACGGCATATTGCATCAGTAGCAGCAAAATACGTCGTAAGGCATCGCGATCGCCGCGGCGCATATCGTGTGCTTTCAGATGATTGTTAATCAGCAGTTGCAGACCTTTACGCTTGATGGCAAGCAACACTGAAGGCACAACTTCATCAATTAAATCCTGCACGGAGAACAGCACCGTCTCACTTTTCCAGCTATCATCCGCAAGCATGTTCGCTAACTGTATTTCATCAACCAGCCGCACCAGCACATCTGCCTGATTCGCCAGTTGTTTGCCTTCCGGGGCGTTGAGTTTAGCCGCGCTCTCCGCCAGGGACTGTGCGGGTTCTTTCAGCGCATCGCCAATGTTTTTCATAAAGGTCATCCGCCCCTGCTGGTTTTTCTCATACAGACGCTGCGCCTGCTTGAGTTTCTTGTTTACCAGCACTTCGCGATCCTGATCGCGAATAATGAAAATTTGTGTGCGCGGCGCGACCTGGCTGCGGAACATGCGGATCTCATACAGCTCGTTATTGATCGTCGCCTGAATAATCCCCTGATGCTGTTCCGCCATGGTGGTGATGTTTTGCAGATTCAAATGCGGCAGCAAATGATCGGCAATTTTGTTACTTATGACAGTGCGGTTCGATTCCTGATCGTGAACCAGCAGGCCGAGCGGCAGCAGTGAGACTATCTCTTCATTAATTGCCCGTAAAATGCGCAATTCGTTATTGACCGCCGTGTTGGGGACGCTTTCTGTACTGCGGCTGGAGAAATGGCGGAATGTGGTATAGCCAAATAACGCCAGCGCCAGCAAACCGATGTTCAGCAGCAGTGGCAGCAGAATGTTTTGCAACGTATCCAGCAGTAAGGTGCCGTAAGGAACCTGCCAGACCAGGCGCATATCGGTAGAGTTGAGTGCCGAGGAGATTTCAATCTTCGTACTGTTAAAGTGGATACTGACGCTATCCGTCCCTTCTTTCTCATTTTCATTGTTTCCCGTTGCCGTCGCGTCTGGCTCAAGGCGGAAACTGTCCAGCGGCATACCCGGTGGGATCAAATCATTAATCGGCAGATCAAAAGCCACGACCGTTGCCAGATGTCCCGGCTGGTTGAACGTGGTACGCAAGGTAAAGTAATGACCGTTCTGCCAGGCCAGGCGGCGCATGTTAGAAAAACTTTCGCGTTCATCGAGGGCGTTGGCCTGTTGTAACATCTCTGCACGACGTGAATCAACAATGTCGCTGACGGTCGATTCTTTAAATCCGGAGGTGAGATCTTTGAGGGGCAGGGTTGAGATCAGCACCAGACTGTTATCCTGACCATTCAGGTAATACATCGACCACGGTACATTTTCTGCGCCCCACAATGTGTCCAGATAGGTGGACATCCGTTGAGTCATCTCAAGCGTTGAGTTGTCGTGAGAGCCAAAGATTAACGCTTCCGTTTTGCGGCGTGGTTTCTCCAGATAGTAGACATCCTGTTTCAGTCGCGTCTCTTGTAAACCTTCGCCGGAGGAGGGGGAGGTCGTCGCGGCAATGTTGTCGTAGATCTGCCAGGTCACGTAACGCCAGGTATCGACGCGCTTTTGGATTGCGTGGGTAATGTCGACAATCTGGTAACTTTTATCTTTCAGCCAGGCGTTAACGGCGCTTTGTACCATTACACCCATCGTCACCAGTAACACAATGATCAACAGTAAAAAGAAGCGGGTAATGCTCCCCGGTAGGAGTGAAAAGCGGGTCGTGGCCGTTGTCTCTTTCTGACGCATTCGTGTTTATGACCTGTTAAAACTTCGCGAAGTGATAGGGCAGTATAAAGGGTACAGTGTGAAATTCCAGACTCTTACCTGATTGATGATTCTCTATTCTCCCGTGATATTTATCATCCTGCATTGGGGGAAATAGATGTACAAGCGCCATTTTGCTGTACAAATAACCTACGAAAAGCCCAACGAAATTAATTGCAAATAAACGAAGATTGCTGGAAATTATGCTGATGTTAATTATTTGTGAAATAGTTAACAAGAGTTATAGTTTTTCTGTGGTAGCACAGAATAATGAAAAGTGTGTAAAGAAGGGTAAAAAAAACCGGATGCGAGGCATCCGGTTGAAATAGGGGTAAACAGACATTCAGAAATGAATGACGGTAATAAATAAAGTTAATGATGATAGCGGGAGATATTCTAGTTGCGAGTGAAGGTTTTGTTTTGACATTCAGTGCTGTCAAATAATTAAGAATAAGTTATTGATTTTAACCTTGAATTATTATTGCTTGATGTTAGGTGCTTATTTGGTCATTCCGCAATAATCTTAAAAAGTTCCCTTGTATTTACATTTTGAAACATCTATAGCGATAAATGAAACATCTTAAAAGTTTTAGTATCATATTCGTGTTGGATTATTCTGCATTTTTGGGGAGAATGGACTTGCCGACTGATTAATGAGGGTTAATCAGTATGCAGTGGCATAAAAAAGCAAATAAAGGCATATAACAGAGGGTTAATAACATGAAAGTTAAAGTACTGTCCCTCCTGGTCCCAGCTCTGCTGGTAGCAGGCGCAGCAAACGCTGCTGAAGTTTACAACAAAGACGGCAACAAATTAGATCTGTACGGTAAAGTAGACGGCCTGCACTATTTCTCTGACGACAAGTCTGTAGATGGCGACCAGACCTACATGCGTCTTGGCTTCAAAGGTGAAACTCAGGTTACTGACCAACTGACCGGTTACGGCCAGTGGGAATATCAGATCCAGGGCAACGCTCCGGAAAGCGAAAACAACTCCTGGACCCGTGTGGCATTTGCTGGTCTGAAATTCCAGGACATCGGTTCTATCGACTATGGTCGTAACTACGGCGTAGTTTACGACGTAACTTCCTGGACCGACGTACTGCCAGAATTCGGTGGCGACACTTACGGTTCTGACAACTTTATGCAGCAGCGTGGTAACGGCTTCGCGACCTACCGTAACACTGACTTCTTCGGTCTGGTTGACGGCCTGAACTTTGCTGTTCAGTACCAGGGTAAAAACGGTAGCGTAAGCGGCGAAGGCATGACCAACAACGGTCGTGGTGCTCTGCGTCAGAACGGCGACGGCGTTGGCGGATCTATCACTTATGATTACGAAGGCTTCGGTATCGGTGGTGCGATCTCCAGCTCCAAACGTACCTGGGATCAGAACAACACTGGTCTGATCGGTACTGGCGACCGTGCTGAAACCTACACTGGTGGTCTGAAATACGACGCTAACAACATCTACCTGGCTGCTCAGTACACCCAGACCTACAACGCAACTCGCGTAGGTTCCCTGGGTTGGGCGAACAAAGCACAGAACTTCGAAGCTGTTGCTCAGTACCAGTTCGACTTCGGTCTGCGTCCGTCTGTAGCATACCTGCAGTCTAAAGGTAAAAACCTGGGTGTCATCAATGGTCGTAACTACGACGACGAAGATATCCTGAAATATGTTGATGTTGGCGCGACCTACTACTTCAACAAAAACATGTCCACCTATGTTGACTACAAAATCAACCTGCTGGACGACAACCAGTTCACTCGTGACGCTGGCATCAACACTGATAACATCGTAGCTCTGGGTCTGGTTTACCAGTTCTAATCTCGATGGATATCGAACAAAGGGCCTGCGGGCCCTTTTTTCATTGTTTTCAGCGTACAAACTCATTTTTTTGGTGTACTCTTGCGACCGTTCGCATGAGGATAATCACGTATGGAAATAAGCTTTACCCGCGTGGCACTGCTGGCTGCCGCGCTCTTCTTTGTTGGTTGCGATCAAAAACCACAACCCGCCAAAACCCACGCTACTGAAGTTACCGTTCTTGAAGGCAAAACCATGGGTACCTTCTGGCGTGCCAGCATTCCGGGCATTGACGCCAAACGCAGTGCCGAACTTAAAGAAAAGATTCAGACCCAGCTGGACGCCGACGATCAGCTGCTTTCGACCTATAAAAAAGATTCCGCGCTGATGCGCTTTAACGACTCGCAAAGTTTGTCGCCGTGGCCAGTAAGTGAAGCGATGGCCGAAATCGTCACTACCTCGCTGCGCATTGGCGCGAAGACCGATGGTGCGATGGATATTACCGTCGGGCCGCTGGTGAATCTGTGGGGTTTCGGTCCGGAACAACAGCCGGTTCAAATTCCGAGCCAGGAACAGATCGATGCGATGAAAGCCAAAACCGGCTTACAGCACCTGACGGTCATCAATCAGTCGCATCAGCAATATCTGCAAAAAGACCTGCCGGATTTATATGTCGATCTCTCTACCGTCGGTGAAGGTTATGCGGCGGATCACCTGGCACGCTTGATGGAGCAGGAAGGGATTTCCCGCTATCTGGTGTCGGTGGGCGGCGCGCTGAACAGCCGTGGTATGAACGGTGAAGGCCAGCCGTGGCGGGTAGCGATTCAAAAACCAACCGATAAAGAAAACGCGGTTCAGGCGGTGGTGGATATCAACGGTCATGGCATTAGCACCTCTGGCAGCTACCGTAACTATTACGAACTGGACGGCAAACGTCTTTCCCATGTTATCGATCCGCAAACCGGGCGTCCCATCGAACACAATCTGGTATCCGTGACGGTGATTGCCCCGACGGCGCTGGAGGCCGATGCCTGGGATACTGGCTTAATGGTGCTCGGGCCGGAGAAAGCCAAAGAGGTTGTTCGCCGGGAAGGACTGGCGGTCTACATGATCACCAAAGAGGGCGATAGCTTTAAAACCTGGATGTCGCCGCAGTTTAAAAGCTTCCTTATCAGCGAAAAAAATTAAAGCGCAAGATTGTTGGTTTTTGCGTGATGGTGACCGGGCAGACTAAAGGCTATCCTTAACCAGGGAGCTGATTATGAAAAACGCCACATGCTTAACTGACGATCAACGCTGGCACTCTGTCTTAGCCCGCGACCCGAACGCCGACGGCGAATTCGTTTTCGCCGTGCGCACCACGGGTATCTTTTGCCGTCCGTCTTGCCGAGCCAGACATGCCTTGCGGGAAAACGTCTCCTTCTACGCAAATGCCAGCGAGGCACTCGCCGCTGGCTTTCGCCCCTGCAAACGTTGTCAGCCAGACAAAGCCAATCCCCGGCAACATCGCCTTGATAAAATTACCCACGCCTGCCGACTTCTGGAACAGGAAACGCCTGTAACGCTGGAAGCCTTAGCCGACCATGTGGCGATGAGTCCGTTCCATCTGCATCGGTTGTTTAAAGCGACTACCGGAATGACGCCTAAAGCCTGGCAACAGGCCTGGCGCGCTCGCCGTTTGCGCGAATCGCTGGCGAAAGGGGAGAGCGTGACGACGTCTATTCTTAACGCCGGATTCCCCGACAGCAGCAGTTACTACCGCAAAGCTGACGAAACGCTGGGCATGACGGCTAAACAATTCCGTCACGGTGGCGAAAATCTGGCGGTGCGTTACGCGCTGGCTGATTGTGAGCTGGGTCGTTGCCTGGTGGCAGAAAGCGAGCGGGGGATTTGCGCGATATTGCTGGGCGATGATGACGCGACGCTAATCAGCGAGTTGCAGCAGATGTTTCCCGCTGCCAACAACGCGCCTGCCGATCTGACGTTTCAGCAACATGTGCGTGAAGTGATCGCCAGCCTCAATCAACGCGATACGCCGCTGACGTTACCGCTGGACATTCGCGGCACTGCTTTTCAGCAACAAGTCTGGCAGGCACTGCGCACGATACCTTGCGGTGAAACCGTCAGTTATCAGCAACTGGCTAACGCCATCGGCAAACCGAAAGCGGTACGGGCCGTTGCCAGCGCCTGTGCCGCCAACAAGCTGGCTATCGTAATACCCTGTCATCGGGTGGTCCGTGGTGATGGCACACTTTCCGGTTACCGCTGGGGCGTGTCGCGTAAAGCGCAACTGCTGCGCCGCGAAGCTGAAAATGAGGAGAGGTAATGTTGGATCTGTTTGCCGATGCTGAACCGTGGCAAGAGCCACTGGCGGCTGGTGCGGTAATTTTACGGCGTTTTGCTTTTAACGCTGCGGAGCAACTGATCCGCGATATTAATGACGTTGCCAGCCAGTCGCCGTTTCGCCAGATGGTCACCCCCGGGGGATATACCATGTCGGTGGCGATGACCAACTGTGGGCATCTGGGCTGGACGAGCCATCGGCAAGGTTATCTCTATTCGCCCATTGATCCGCAAACAAATAAACCGTGGCCCGCCATGCCACAGAGTTTTCATAATTTATGTCAACGTGCGGCTACGGCGGCGGGCTATCCAGATTTCCAGCCAGATGCTTGTCTTATCAACCGCTACGCTCCTGGCGCGAAACTGTCGCTGCATCAGGATAAAGACGAACCGGATCTGCGCGCGCCAATTGTTTCTGTTTCTCTGGGCTTACCCGCGATTTTTCAATTTGGTGGCCTGAAACGTAATGATCCGCTCAAACGTTTGTTGTTGGAACATGGCGATGTGGTGGTATGGGGCGGTGAATCGCGGCTGTTTTATCATGGGATTCAACCGTTGAAAGCGGGGTTTCATCCACTCACCGCCGACTGCCGCTACAACCTGACATTCCGTCAGGCAGGTAAAAAAGAATAAAAATAAGAATTATTATTGCTGTGCGCGCGAAGATGTTTAAACTGCGGGCTGTAATTCATTGTCCGGGTTTTCTGCATGGAACTTCTTGTACTTGTCTGGCGGCAGTATCGCTGGCCATTTATCAGTGTGATGGCGCTAAGCCTCGCCAGTGCGGCATTAGGCATTGGCTTAATTGCTTTTATCAATCAGCGCCTTATCGAAACGGCGGATACCAGTCTGCTGGTGTTGCCGGAGTTTCTGGGATTATTGCTGCTGTTGATGGCAGTCACTCTCGGATCGCAACTGGCGCTCACCACTTTAGGACATCACTTCGTTTACCGACTGCGTAGCGAATTTATCAAGCGGATTCTGGATACCCACGTCGAGCGCATTGAACAACTCGGTAGCGCCTCGTTGCTGGCGGGATTAACCAGCGATGTGCGCAATATCACCATTGCTTTTGTGCGTCTTCCGGAACTGGTGCAGGGGATCATTCTCACTATCGGTTCCGCGGCGTATCTGTGGATGCTGTCGGGCAAAATGTTGCTGGTAACGGCTATCTGGATGGCAGTCACCATCTGGGGCGGTTTTGTGCTGGTGGCGCGGGTTTACAAACATATGGCGACCCTGCGTGAAACCGAAGACAAGCTGTACACGGATTTTCAAACCGTACTCGAAGGGCGCAAAGAGCTGACTCTGAACCGGGAACGCGCCGAGTATGTGTTTAACAACCTCTACATCCCCGATGCGCAAGAGTATCGCCATCATATTATTCGCGCAGACACCTTCCATCTTAGCGCCGTGAACTGGTCAAACATCATGATGCTGGGCGCTATCGGCCTGGTGTTCTGGATGGCGAACAGTCTCGGTTGGGCTGATACCAACGTTGCCGCGACCTATTCGTTGACGCTGTTATTCCTGCGTACGCCGCTGCTTTCGGCGGTTGGCGCATTGCCGACGCTGCTGACGGCGCAGGTGGCGTTTAACAAGCTGAACAAATTCGCGCTCGCGCCTTTCAAAGCAGAGTTTCCGCGCCCGCAGGCTTTTCCCAACTGGCAAACGCTGGAGCTGCGTAACGTGACGTTTAGCTATCAGGATAACGCGTTTTCCGTTGGGCCGATTAACCTCACCATCAAACGTGGCGAGCTGCTGTTTCTGATTGGTGGCAACGGTAGTGGAAAATCGACGCTGGCGATGTTGCTGACGGGCTTGTACCAGCCACAAAATGGCGAAATCTTGCTGGATGGCAAACCTGTCAGCGGCGAACAACCGGAAGATTATCGCAAACTGTTTTCGGCAGTGTTTACCGATGTCTGGCTGTTTGATCAACTGCTGGGGCCGGAGGGGCAACCCGCTAACCCGCAACTGGTTGAGAAGTGGCTGGCGCAGCTGAAAATGGATCATAAGCTTGAGTTAAGCAACGGGCGTATTGTTAACCTGAAGTTATCAAAAGGGCAGAAAAAACGCGTGGCGCTGTTGCTGGCGCTGGCAGAAGAACGCGATATTATCCTGCTGGATGAATGGGCGGCGGATCAGGATCCACACTTCCGTCGTGAGTTTTATCAGGTGTTGCTGCCGCTGATACAGGAGATGGGTAAAACTATTTTCGCTATCAGTCATGATGATCATTACTTTATCCACGCCGACCGCCTGCTGGAAATGCGCAATGGGCAACTTAGCGAGCTGACAGGCGAAGAGCGCGATGCTGCTTCGCGTGATGCTGTTGCCCGGACGGCATAATATTACGACGCTGACCTGGCGGACTGCTGCCGTCAGGTCAATATGCTAAAAATCCCTTCATTTCTAATAACCCTATAATTAATCAACGAAATTATAATGTTTCTAAAATTAGAATATAATTTATAAACATTATTTAAATGTTGTTACTTAAGTGTTACCGTTGATGCCGCGCAAATCTCACCTGCAATAAAGCGACTAAAAGTAAGGCATTAACAAGATGAAAAAAGTGACTGCCATGCTCTTCTCGATGGCCGTGGGGCTTAATGCCGTTTCGATGGCGGCAAAAGCGAAAGCGTCCGAGGAGCAGGAAACTGATGTACTGTTGATTGGCGGCGGCATTATGAGCGCCACGTTGGGGACCTATTTACGCGAGCTGGAGCCTGAATGGTCGATGACCATGGTGGAGCGCCTGGAGGGTGTCGCGCAGGAGAGTTCGAACGGCTGGAATAACGCCGGAACCGGGCATTCTGCACTGATGGAACTGAACTACACCCCGCAAAACGCCGATGGCAGCATCAGTATTGAAAAAGCAGTCGCCATTAACGAAGCATTTCAGATTTCCCGCCAGTTCTGGGCGCACCAGGTTGAGCGCGGCGTGCTGCGTACTCCGCGTTCATTTATCAATACCGTTCCGCATATGAGCTTTGTCTGGGGCGAGGATAACGTTAATTTCCTGCGCGCCCGTTACGCCGCGTTGCAACAAAGCTCGCTGTTTCGCGGTATGCGTTACTCTGAAGATCACGCGCAGATCAAAGAGTGGGCACCGTTAGTGATGGAAGGGCGCGATCCACAACAGAAAGTAGCGGCAACACGCACAGAAATTGGCACTGATGTGAACTATGGCGAGATCACCCGCCAGTTAATTGCTTCCTTACAGAAGAAATCTAACTTCTCGCTGCAACTCAGCAGCGAAGTCCGCGCCCTAAAGCGTAATGACGATAACACCTGGACCGTCACTGTTGCCGATCTGAAAAATGGCACTGCACAGAACATCCGCGCCAAATTTGTCTTTATCGGCGCGGGCGGTGCGGCGCTGAAGCTATTACAGGAATCGGGGATTCCGGAAGCGAAAGACTACGCCGGTTTCCCGGTGGGCGGACAGTTCCTTGTTTCGGAAAACCCGGACGTGGTTAATCACCATCTGGCGAAGGTTTACGGTAAAGCATCCGTTGGCGCACCACCGATGTCGGTTCCGCATATCGATACCCGCGTTCTGGACGGTAAACGCGTAGTGCTGTTTGGGCCATTTGCCACCTTCTCAACCAAATTCCTCAAAAACGGTTCATTGTGGGATCTGATGAGTTCCACCACCACCTCTAACGTGATGCCGATGATGCACGTCGGGCTGGATAATTTCGATCTGGTGAAATATCTGGTGAGTCAGGTGATGTTGAGTGAAGAGGATCGTTTTGAAGCGTTGAAAGAGTACTATCCGCAGGCAAAAAAAGAGGACTGGCGTTTGTGGCAAGCGGGGCAGCGCGTGCAGATTATCAAGCGTGATGCCGAGAAAGGTGGCGTACTGCGTCTGGGTACTGAAGTGGTCAGTGACCAGCAAGGGACCATTGCCGCGCTGCTGGGGGCATCGCCAGGGGCGTCAACCGCCGCGCCGATTATGTTGGATCTGCTGGAAAAAGTATTTGGCGATCGCGTTTCCAGCCCGCAATGGCAGGCTACGTTGAAAGCGATCGTTCCGTCTTATGGACGCAAGCTGAACGGTGATGTAGCGGCAACAGAACGCGAGTTGCAGTACACCAGCGAAGTGCTGGGGCTGAAATACGACAAGCCGCAGGCAGCAGATAGTACGCCAAAACCGCAGTTGAAACCGCAACCCGTTCAAAAAGAAGTGGCGGATATTGCGTTGTAATGATGTGCCACATCCGGCATGGTATGCCGGATGTGGCGTATGCTGATAAGACGCGCCAGCGTTGCATCAGGCAACCGGCTCGGGCGTTGGATGTCGGATGCGGCGTGACCGCCTTATCCGACCTACGGGGTGCCGCACTTCACGGCAGTTTAG
>ERZ773216.1011-NODE-1011-length-36660-cov-4.526567_pt1 | contig 36660 bp, 43 predicted proteins | sample MGYA00511259_ERZ773216 | MGnify/ENA primary metagenome ERZ773216 (study PRJEB29015, sample SAMEA2737764) | human gut metagenome | biome: human gut; feature: human-associated habitat; material: faeces | place: China | collected 2012 ... | reverse complement strand
AAAGAACTCTGTTGTCATTGTTGGTAGAAATGTTCGAGTTTCATTCATAACAAAAGAGTTTCATGGTGATATTTTAAAAAGTGCTGTATTTTTTGATTACTCACAAATAGTAAAGTTAAAAAAAATATTATATTTAACATGTTTTTTCAGTAATACTGCTCAACATGATTTTGCGTCGTCTTTACCTGAAGTTAAGAAAGTAATATGTATCGAAGCGAACAACATCATGAAGGAGTCTTTTGAAGAAATGATTAAAGCAAATAGTGAACATGACAGGACTATATCGTTTATGTTGTTTTGCAAACGTTCTGGTATCGAACAGAGTATATTTAATTTAATATTACTTTCTGCCGTCAATACATTTTGTAGCAAGGTAATAGATTTAATAGAGTCAGACATTTCAAAGAAGTGGACATTAAGAATTTTGGCGGACGAATTTAACTTATCTGAAGTAGCAATAAGAAAAAAACTTGAATCAGAAGGAATTTGCTTTAGAGATTTAATACTGGAAACAAGAATGAAGAAAGCAATATCACTTTTAATCGAAGGAGGGATGTCAGTGTCGAAAATATCTACTTCTATAGGTTACCATAACACTTCATATTTTATATCATATTTCAGAAGTTTTTTTGGTATAACCCCAAAACAGTTACAGACACTGTTAAAAAAATAACACTTATCAGTAGTGGTTGATGGAGTTCTATAACAACCTGAATCGTATTCTCATAGAGCAGGTTGTTATATCTCCTATCTCCACATTACGTGTGGTAATAACACATTACCAAATAAAATATACATAACAATAATTTTTGCACGCAACGCATAGAACGAGAAAAAATGAACATAAAAATCAGACTAAAACAGCTAATACGAAAGACTCCGGGATGTTTTATAACCATAGATATGTACAACAAAGAGGTTAGCTCAGTTATTCATCGGCAGCCTTACCTACAATAGCAGGAATAATGTCAACTATATTATTTAACAAAACCTCAAAAAGTAATAAGGCTGGAATTATTTTGCTTGTAGTTATACTAATGTTATATAGTTTAAAATAAGTGCATTATCGTTTCAATTTAAATGCATAAATTTTCTTATGTGTACTAAAATCGTGAATACTACCATAGATTAAAAATACATCAGAATAAGTTATACAAATCGTTATTGATTTTTTAAATCGCATTAAATAATATTTAAAGAGATTTAGCTATAAGGTTATTCGATGATGAAGCACAGAGAAGTTGATATCATTTTGGCATTAAAAAAGAGGATGTTATCATACTTGAAATCACATAATAAAATGACTCTTAAAGAGATATCATTAATATCTGGATTTAGTGTAAAGCACACACAAGAGTTATTTTTCAAACAAAATGGCATTACTATTGGTAAATACATAAAACAATGTCAGTTCTCTAAAGCAATAATTCTTCTTGTTTTAACCAGAAAAAGTATTCTTAGTATATCACTGGACACAGGTTATTCTTCGCAACAATCATTTAGTCGTGCATTCAAGAAAGAGTTTTCTTTATCTCCAATGAAATACCGAGAACGGAGTATTATTGATAGTCAAAAATTAATAAGCGAATTCCAACTAGGTGGCAAGTTTATTTATGATGGCATATTATATTTAGATTTTATAAAAACAAAATCAACACTCATACGTTTTACAGATAGCGTGTTAAGCACCGCAAACATTATTACAAAAAACAAGAGATTACAAAAGATAAAATTAACCTTATCAAAAAGTGATAGCGTAATTATTATCTCATCAATCACCCCAATAAAAAACGAAACTTTAAAAATACATATAAACTCTTTTTTTTGTTCAGCAGTAGAGTCTGGGGGAGAAATTTGTACTGTTAAAGGACTGTATTACAAAATAAAATTTAATGGTTCCCTTGATGATTATATCAACATGGGGCGAAACATTATTTTTTACATAAAAATTCCGTTTTCATTAGATGTTATTGAGGAAATAAAAAAAGATGAAGATGGGGTTGACATAACTATATTTATCCCTAAAAAATCTCTAAAATAAATTGTATTAGCTCAGACCTGAGCTGACAGTTACCGGTTATTTATACAGGTATCTGTCAGATTACATCTGGCTTAAATTTTTCTCGGCCCAGATGCGCTTTCCATCAAGTAACGTTTCCATTGGCGTCCGCCCATTGCACATTTTTCCCTGATGGGTTCGCTCATTATTATAGTGAGCCAGCCATTCATCAAGATCCGACTGTAATGTATCAAGATCGCCGTACAGTTTTTTACGGAACGTTACCTGATAAAATTCGTTCAGGATTGTTTTATGGAACCGCTCGCAGATGCCGTTGGTCTGCGGGGGCATCGCCTTTGTTTTCGTGTGTTCTATATCGTTTATTGCCAGATAAAGCTGATAATCATGCTGCTCTACTTTGCCACAGTACTCCGTGCCTCTGTCGGTCAGTATTCTCAGCATCGGCAGGCCCTGAGACGCATAAAACGGCAGTACACGATCATTCCGTAAGTCAGCCGCGGTAATCGGTGTTTTGGTGACGTAAAGCTTACAGTGAGCCACTTTCGAGTACGTATCAACGAACGTCTGCTGATAAATACGCCCGACACCTTTCAGGTTGCCTACATAGAACGTGTCCTGCGAACGCAGATATCCCGGATGAGCCGTTTCGATTTCGCCACAGGCCTCGTCATCACTGGCTTTACGCTCCAGTGCTGCGATCTGTCTGTCAGTTAGCTCAATGCCATCACGGGCTACTTTTTCTTCCAGTGCTTTCAGACGTTTTTTGAAATTCTCAAGGTTATGGCGTAACCAGACAGAACGGACGCCACTGCCGGAGATAAAAACGCCCTGTTTACGCAGCTCGTTGCTGGTCCGGTGCTGACCGTGTGCCGGGAAAGCGACGGCGTAATCAACAACAGCCTGTTCAGTTGCCTCATCGGTACGGTTCTTAAGGTTAGGAGCGCGGCGACTACGATTAATCAGCGCATCCACACCGCCTTCATCGACCAGTTCGCGGTAACGATAAAACGTATCACGCGAAACGCCCATGATTTTACAGGCTTTTGATACGTTGCTGAGTTCTTCAGCCAGATTGAGCAAACCGGCTTTGTGTTGATAACGGGATTGGTAGTATGAAGCATGAGAGTTACCTCGTGTTTTGTATAAGGATTCGACACCCATATCAAAACCGGTAACTCTCAACCTTTCAAGGCTCACTGTCAGATCAAGTCGCGACTAATACAAATAAATAGTTTTTTATAGAGGTTCAATCTAAGCCACCAAATAAACGGATAAATATTCATTCGCAAATATTAAAATATATCGAAAGTATCATTTCCATGATTCCTCTAGGTAAATAGTCTTATTTGCAACTATCTGAATCTTTCTGCGTGAGAAATGCTCAGTTGCAGAATTATTTGACACGTAAAAATCACTCTACAATCTTTCACCACTTACAACTTCGCACGCTGTCCCGTATCTCCTGGCATTACCCCAATTCTCCCAAAAACGGTAAACCAGCCCTCAGCCCGCACCATGACTGGCTTAAGACGGGATCCCAGCGGCAAAATGCGCCTTTACGTATTTGGTTTTACCCGCAATAATGCGTGATAATCAAACAAAAGGATCCGCGCGCTGCGATTTATTGTCGTGGAAGGATCCGGGCGTTCAGGTCAGAATACCTGTATCCATAAACAGTGCGTGTGCTACGTGAAAAATAACTCATGAACAATGTCATTCCCCTGCAGAATTCACCAGAACGCGTCTCCCTGTTACCCATTGCGCCGGGGGTGGATTTTGCAACAGCGCTCTCCCTGAGAAGAATGGCCACTTCCACGGGGGCCACACCGGCCTACCTGCTGGCCCCGGAAGTGAGTGCCCTTCTTTTCTATATGCCGGATCAGCGTCACCATATGCTGTTCGCCACCCTCTGGAATACCGGAATGCGTATTGGCGAAGCCAGGATGCTGACGCCGGAATCATTTGACCTGAATGGAGTAAGACCGTTTGTGCGGATCCTGTCCGAAAAAGTGCGTGCGCGACGCGGACGCCCGCCAAAAGATGAAGTGCGCCTGGTTCCGCTGACAGATATAAGCTATGTCAGGCAGATGGAAAGCTGGATGATCACCACCCGGCCCCGTCGTCGTGAACCATTATGGGCCGTGACCGACGAAACCATGCGCAACTGGCTGAAGCAGGCTGTCAGACGGGCCGAAGCTGACGGGGTACACTTTTCGATTCCGGTCACACCACACACCTTCCGGCACAGCTATATCATGCACATGCTCTATCACCGCCAGCCCCGGAAAGTCATCCAGGCACTGGCTGGTCACAGGGATCCACGTTCGATGGAGGTTTATACCAGAGTGTTTGCGCTGGATATGGCTGCCACGCTGGCAGTGCCTTTCACAGGTGACGGGCGGGATGCTGCGGAGATCCTGCGTACACTGCCTCCGCTGAGGTGACGGCATACGCGCTTCCTTATATAAGCTGTGGTCAGCATAACAGACATAACATAAGCTGGAGCAGGTATATAAGCTGTAGTGAGTAAGTCATGTTTTATGAAGGGAGCAATGCCTCAGCATCAGGTTACGGGATCACTTACGTAAGGGACAGGCAGATGGCAGCTCAGCTACAGACAGCACAGCAGGAAACAGAATATAAACTGCAGTGAGCAGACCACTCACTGCACCTGATAATATAAGCTGTAGTCAGTAAAGGAGCGCTCTTCACTGACTACAGTTTATGTTCAGCGGGATTTGAAGAGTTTTTCCAGGTCATCCAGCGTGATGCCCAGTTTCTCAAGCAGGGCAAGTTTCTCCGCCATCTCCGGACTGATTTTTTCCGCAGGTGAAGGTGGCAACGGATTTTCCTTACTCTCATCATTCGGCGCTTTTAACCGGGGACGCCGGTAGTGAATACAGAAGAGTTTTGTCCGTCCCCGCTGGATCTCCGTGTAATCAAGATATCCAATCTCGCGCAACTGCTCCATTGCCCGTCTGACCGTCTGGTTCTGGGAAAATACCGGAGACTTCAGATTGAGACGGGCACGCAGCCGCGCCAGCGATATCGGTGCCGGATCCCGGGGCAGGCTCTCTATAAAGGTGTAAAGTGCCTGGGCGGACTCCCGTCGCTTCAGGGCATTAATCGCCTTAAGCTGAAGAAGGACCTTTCTGTCAAACTGGTACAGTTCAAAAAGGCGGGGATCAGCCTGTAACTGAACAATATCCCGTTCAGTATCGTAGTAGGCTGACTGTACCAGATGGGTGATGTATTCCCGGGTGTGCTTCTCATCGGTGCGGGAAAAGGAGATCACGGTACCGGCAATGCGCTTCAGGGAAGGGCTGATGCGCTCACGCAGCCTGCGTGATGACTGGCTTGAAGGTATACCACACAGTTTTGCAAACTCGACAAAAGGCAGTTCAACTTTGTCACCAGTCACGTTATGGCGGGCAAAGGAATGAATGATCCCCACCCAGGTCTTGAAATCGTTATCCATATCCAGGCGGGGGCCGGTGATCTCAACCTTATCGAATCCCTCAGCCCGGGCCAGGGAAAGACGCGTCAGTTCTTCCGTAGCATCGGTGCGTGACAGTGTATTTTTTTTACTGTTCTTCAGTGACTTAAGGGTAGGTACAAAGACGCCCAGACGCATCAGCGCCACAGGTTGTACGGTGTTGTTATTGTTTGGTGTCAGTGTCACCAGCTCACCGGACGACTTATCCACCTCGCCGAACAGTTTTTTGATGTCTGAATTTTCGTTTTCCAGAAAGCCTCCTGCCTGTGGACAGTAAAAGAATAAACAGAAAATCGTGTGTCAGAACCCCATCAACTGACTGAAGAAAAACCTGCCGTCTGTATTTAACAACTGAGTCTGGCGTTCTGACCATAGTTTATGTCATTAACTTACTTCAGTATATGCATTACTGAATACAGCTTATCATGAACCTGTTACAGTTTATCCATAACATGCCACAGCTTATGTGAACGTGGTCCCGGCCCATGAGTGACAAGGTTTGCAGCGGTATGGGGATCTTTAATGGATCCTTTGTTGATCATTCATGGATCTATTTACTGGATCGGGCCTCTGGATATGTGGATAAATCATTCCAGAAGGACAGCGCACACAACCGTGTTATGAAAGGGCTTCAGGGCGTACCTGCTCCCTGTAACTACAGATACATTGCGCTTCCTCGCCGGTTCGCGGGCTTCGCCCGGTCACCGGTCTGCGGCGAGCACTGTTTTTTTTGAAGTCTGTCTTTACAGGTAATTTTTGACGGAATCTGCAGTACTTCCTGAGCGTACGGTCATATCCGAAGTACACTTCATATGTGTGTTTCAATGCCAGGGATTGATAAGATAGCACTGGTAGTTCAGCAACTGTTGTTACAGGTAATACCGATGGATATGGCTGCGAAAAAGTACAGAACGTTACGCAAGGTGTAGCGTAGCGTCGCTTTGGCAGCAATCTGCCGACATTCCTCGTTGAGTTGATGACTGAAAACAGTTCAGCCTATCGTTCTTATCCGATGCATCAGTTCGTCAGAATTGATAGACTGAAGTCTAAACTAAGCGGTACGTAGCCAGGAAAACTACATAATGATAGAGAGTTTCGTGAAAACGGTAAAGAACTTTGCAGATATCTTCGAACACCACAACGAAGTATATTTTCATAGTACACTGGGATATCGGTGGTTACGGAACCAGTAATGGGCTAAGTGACAAAAATGTATAGAAATATAGTATCCAATCCAGTATATGTGGATGTACGGGAACAATATCCATTGTTTACGGAGCTATTCAATTAAATTACTATAGGTATCTTGTTATAGGTAGCTGCGAAAATTATCAGTTAAGGATTATAATTATATTAGTGTTCGTAATGTTTTTATAAAGCGAGATTTCTACTGTGTTATATCAACTAAATAAAATGCTTAGCAGAATCTTCTTTAAATTAATTTTATTATGTCTTCTTTTAACGTTCTTTAACCAACTTTTTTTTAAGAGTGCGACTTTTATAGCTCTAATACAACCAGCATTTATAATATTGGTTGTTATATGGACATCAATTCCATTAGCTATATCATCTGTCATCTTATGGCCAAAAGCTTGTAAATATTTTAAAATGAAAGCATGGCGAATTGTTGTAGAAATAAGAAAATATTATAGCCTTTCTCCAATTAATTATTTTATTTTGTATGTTGGAGCTTTGTCATTTATGGTCGCTGTACTAAGTCAATTCTTATTCGGCAATAAATTTTTTATTCTGACTGGATTTTCCATTGTTGCAATGAGTGTTTCTTTTTCGATTGATTTGTATAACCGTACTATTTATATTTTAAAAAAAGTATGGTCTGGGATGTTGGGAAAGATTTTAATATCACTAATGGCCACTTTATCATATATTATTACAAATTACCTCTCACGACATTGGCTTTATGTCACAACTGATCTTGAACCAAGGTTTTTTAGTGAGTTTATTAATATAGTAAGCATTTTTCTTACGCCTCTGTCCTATCTAATTATATTAGGTTTCCTTTCGTTGTTTATTGTTATACCTGAGTTTATAGGAATAACATTTTTGTTCTTGTTTACTCCCATCAGAGAAAATTTCCTGAGAAACAGATTAAAACCCCTTACTGAACTATCTGTAAGAATGAGAACAGGAAAGAGAATTGAGAGACTTACACCATCTGAGTTGGTATTGTTAAACTCAAAAGTTATGTTTTTTAGAACATTTTCATCTCCTGTTTTTGTTTGCCTTATTTTTTATTTGTTTTCGTGGGTTAGCAGTATCACAGGAGGAAATATGGATACAATCGCAAGAGCAGGACTTGTCAGTTATTATTATCACTCTTCTAAGATTGATGATGTTTCCAGAATGAAATATTATAACTACGATAATGAGAAGTTTTCCACAGCAATATTTAATGGAGAGAAATGGGAGTTTTTTACTTTCAATGACAAATAATATATGAACGGAGCACATTCGGTGCTGAAAAATCTTGCATACATTTCATTTTCTGTCTTCCGAAAAATGACTTCGCATGCAGCATTATCAGGTGAAACTAACGCCAATTTGAGATGATCGGGAGCCGGTTAGGGCAAGACGCTCGTAAACGTAAGAATTCTCGGGAGAAGATCGCCATTATCCTGCAGACGATGAAACCGGGCATGAATGTTTCTCTCGTCGCTCGCTTGCACGGCATTCAGTCCATCCTGCTGTTCAGGTGGAAGAAGCAATAGTTACTATCGTTGCTGCTGGGGAGGACGTTGTTCCTGCTTCTGAGCTCGCAGAAGCACTGAAACAGGTTCGGGAAATCCCGCGCCTTCTGGGTAAGAAGACGATGGAAGTTGAGATCCTGAAAGAAGCCATGGAGTACGGCCTGTCGCGAAAATGGATAGCGCACACGCCTTTGTTGCCAAAGGACGGGAAACGGCAGAAGGATGCACAGAGTGCAGACAAAAAGGCCGCTGATATGCTTGCTAAATATGAGCGCAGAAAAGGTATTTGTGAGTGGTGCTCCGAGATTTGCCGGTACGATAAAAATCACCACAAACTCGGTCATCGATAACCGTGCAAACCTGAATTATCTTCTGACTCATTCCTGTCTGGACTATACATGTAATATTCTGAGTGACTGAAATCCGCTGCTGACAGAGAGTGTGGAAGGTGACAAAAAATTTATAATGCTGAAGTTGCTGAATGGGATAAGTTACAGCAACGATTGCTTGATGCCAGAAATAAAATTTACAATTTTTGCTGACTGGATCACTGAGTTTGGTAAGGCTGTCCGGACAGATAACTGGCGTCCTTTTTTTGTTAAAACAGAAACCATCATAGCAGGTAATGCTGCAACGGCTCTTGTTGCACTGGTCTTCAGTATTCTTACCGGAAGCACTTTAGGCATTATTGGGTATGGTTTACTGATGGCTGTCACCGATACACTGATTGATGAAACGCCTGTGGAAAAAGCGAATAAGTTCTGGGGTATTTAAATAATATATAAGACAGGCTGTCTATCTTACAGACAGCCTTTTTATGATAACAGAAAGAATATATATCAGAGTTAACGGAAGAGATAATATGAAAACAGTACCCGTATAAACAGCAAGCAATCCCATTTTTCCAGGTGTATCAGCAAAAAAACCGCTGTTCCAGAAATCAGGCCGGGTAAATTTCAGAGCTGTATCTTCAATATACCATTTTGCAACCGGATACAAAACCATTCCGCAGAGAGAAATACACCAGAACAGTAATCTGTATTTAAAATCATAATCCCATGACATATACAGCATATATCCCCCCGTCACCCATCCCCACCACATATTATTAAAATAATATTTTCTGTTCATCTGCCTGTTTTCCTTTCTTTTGCACTTTTGTCAGTGTACTGATGCATGACAACATAATCACAGCATGATAATAATAATCAATAACAATAAGCTGTGTCACGTTTACATCATGGAACGGAGGTGCTCCTGTGACCTTTGAGCAGAAAAAAGCCCGGGCCATTGCCCTGATGGACAGCAAAAAGATGTGGCGGAGCAATTATGCCCCTCCTCTTCTGCGTATTCTCTGGCGGCTGGGTATCCGGCTTCCGCCATTACCCTTTATGCCGTTCTGGCAGGTCACGCTGTTGATGGGGAGCTTATGGGGCATTTCCTGGGGATGTGCAATGTGGTTTATCTACTGGAGGCCGTCAGGAATGGTGGCAGGTGAGGCCATTATTATAAGTATCACGGGTGGTTTTTTGTTCGGACTGCTCATGGCCTCTTTCCACTGGTGGCGCAGGAAAGTTAACCGGCTGCCATCATGGGATGACGTGTAAACCGTGCTGGCATGTTTTTACGGAGTGACGCTTTCATTAACCTGTACACGAACTTCTATTCCGGCATCATGACAGGCCTGCAGCCACTGCGCCACTTCCAGCGGATCGCCCTCCCGGCGTACCACTCTGCCTTCTTTATTCCATAACTGCAGACAGGTGCTGCCGTCGAGACGCACCACAAAATCCCCACGGCAGGCCTGATACGTTATGCCGTTCAGCTCCACCGCCAGATCAGTGGCAGAAGTGCCGTCTGCGTGCAGACCTGCTGCCGGGACCAGCGGCAGTACGACGACTTCTGCCGCACGCTGTTCTGCCCGGAGGCGGTCCTGTTCTGCCAGCAGCAGAGGCTGTGCCACGGCCCGGCCGGCGTCCGTCAGCTCCACTGCCAGCTGCAGGTTCGGAGCGCGCAGGGTACGCAGCCAGCCGGCATCCTCCAGACGACGGCAGGAGGCGCGCAGGTTTGGCCCGTAGACCGGGGCTTCCCCGCTTCGCTCCAGCACCCGTTCTATGTCCCGCGTCAGCACGGGTCCTGGCCGTTTTTCATCAAGGGCAGCCAGCACAATCAGCACTCTCCGCTGCAGTGGCGACGGTCGACGGCTCTGGGTCATTACCTGTCATCCTCCGGCCAGATGAGCTTTCTGAGGCGCTGAAAGTCGGCGTCAATGAGCTCCTGTCTCTTTATGGCATTCATTGAGGCATAGCCATTTATGGCCAGTTCATGCCAGAAGATCAGCACGGCTCCGGCTTTGGCTGACTCGCAGAGATAAATCGCGCCCTGGCTGTCCAGATTGCATTCCCGGATGCGTCGTTCCGCAAACCGGGTCAGTTGTTCATAGCTGAGTGAAAACGTCATTTCCTGATCCATCCTGCACGCTCCATCTGATAATGCTCTGACAGGTAAAAATCATATCATGTATGATTTTTGTGCTTTTGATTTCTGATAATATCAGATATTGTTTCATTTTTAATGATGAAAATCATATCTGCTATGATTTTATGTATATTTCTTAATTATCATATCATTTGCGTTTTTTCTGCCGCGCAGATCCGGTTTCCGGCTAAGTCGGATCGACCTAATCTTTGTTTCTGATATGAACATCTCGGAGAGGTGTAAGCAATGGTATAAACGAAATGTATTATGTATCTGCATCACAGCATGCGGGCACATTTTGCGGCAGGATATGAATCCCCCCGGAATAACTGGCAAAGGACAGATAAATGGACATTGAAATACGCCACTGCAATAACATCGTACGAGCACATATCACCCTCACTGCCGATAAACTGAACATTAAGTTTGCGCCAAATGGTACTGGAAAAAGTACGCTGTCACGGGCCATAAGCTGTGCGGCGCGGGACGACATTCAGGGACTACAGGCACTGATGCCCTTCCGGCTGCGCGGAGAAAACCCCGATAGCACCGGGCCCATTGTCATCGGTGCTGACGGGATTGGGGACGTGATGTGCTTCAACGAGGAGTACGTCAGTCAGTTTACGTTCCAACCGGACGAGCTCATCAGTGACAGCTTTAATATTCTTATCCGCAATCAAGCCCATGCGGAAAGAGAGCGTGAAATAGAAGAAATGACGCAAAAGATCCGGGCTGTTTTCACGGATCACACTGAGCTGAACTCTCTGATAGACCATCTACAGGAACTCAGTAATGCTTTCAAATCAACCAGTTCCGGGATTTCACGTTCTTCAACCGGCATGAGAGGTCTGTCAGGCGGAAATAAAATACACCACATTCCGGCTGGTCTTGAGAACTATCAACCCTACATCCGCAGTGAACGCCGCGTGGAATGGATTGACTGGCAGACAAAGGGACTCGAGTTTTCGCCCCTTTCGGATGGCTGCTGTCCGTTCTGTACCGGTGATATCACGGGAAAGGAAGCACAAATTCGCCAAGTCAGAGAGGAATACGATAAATCCACCATTAAAAACCTGACCGCTATCATCAGACTGGTGGAAAACCTCGGTAATTACCTGACGGAGAGCGCCAGAGAACGCCTTCTGGCCATTACTATGCTTCAGAACGGTCCGGAAGCCGAACATATCGAGTACCTAGTGGCGTTGAAACGCCAGACCGATACGCTGACAGAGAAACTCACTGCGCTGAGAGGCCTGAATGTTTTCAGCCTGCAGGAACAGCAGAACGTTCGGGAGGTGCTCACTGCCAGGTTGATTGACCTGCAGTTCTTCCCTGATCTGCAATCCGAACTCATGCAGGGGATCACCGACAGACTGAACGCGGCCCTTATGGACCTGATAAACCTTGCCGGACCGCTGCAGGGAAAAATTAACCGGCACCGGAACAGCATGATCCGGCTGATCGCACAGCACAAAACAAACATCAATAATTTCCTCACTTATGCAGGCTATAAATACAGGGTGGATATAGCCGGCGAGGGAGAGCAGAGAAAACTCAGGCTACGACACATAGATTTTGACGGGTACGTCAGCGGCGGTAGCCAGCATCTCAGCTATGGAGAACGGAACGCCTTTGCGATTGTGTTATTCATGTATGAATGCCTGTCAAAAAACCCGGGACTGATTATCCTTGATGATCCCATATCTTCTTTTGATAAAAACAAGAAGTTTGCCATTCTTGAAATGCTGTTCAGACGTGCAAGTGGTGAATGCCTGAAGAACCGGACTGTACTTATGCTGACGCATGACGTGGAGCCTGTGATTGACACGCTGAAGTCAGTCAGAAGGTTGTTCAGTAATCAGGTGACCGCCTCCTGCCTGCGCCTGTCTGCTGGAGTCATAGAAGAATTACCTGTTAACGACGGCGATATCATGACATTCATGCAGATCTGCAAATCCATCACCGCGTCAGCAGACTGTGAGGAGATCATTAAGCTCATCTATCTTCGTCGCTACTTTGAAATCGTTGACGAACGTGGTGATGCTTATCAGCTTCTATCCAATCTATTCCATCGACGCGTCGCCCCGCTGGATTATCGCGAGCCTGCCGCTGCGGGCTCGGGCTATCCCAAAATGGCTCCTGAGAAAATTCAGCAGGCCTTGCGGGATATCCGGGAGTATGTGGACAGTTTTGATTACCCGCGACTTCAGGCTCTCGTCAGCAGCCCAGATGAAATAAAAAACCTGTACCGTCGCTGTCGTAACGGCTATGAAAAACTGCAGGTATTCCGTTTACTGGAACTGGATCAGGACCATCCGGTAATACGAAAATTCGTTAACGAAACGTACCACATTGAAAATGAGTTCATCTGTCAACTAGATCCGTCCAGATTCGATCTCATCCCGGAGTACGTGATTATGGAATGTGACAAGCTCATCGCCCTGCCACCGGCAGCAAACCAGAGCTCGGTTGCCCGTATCGCTTGAGCCACTGTTTTTGCCGCCGGAAGATAGGCTTTAGCTCCCTGATAGTCTGATCTTCGAAGATACCCTACAGTTTAGGACCGCTTACTGTAGATATCTGTTAAAACAGCCCGTATACGGGCTGTTTCTTGGTGCCCTTATCTCCTGACTTTGAAAAGAGTGTCTTACTTCACCCAGTCTTCCAGCACCAGGTCAGGCACTCGCTCAAATTCTCTTGTATTATTCGTTACCAGTATCGCCCCGGCGGCGATGGCGTGCCCGGCAATCGCCGTGTCGTTCGGGCCGATCGGCGTCCCGGCCAGCCGCAGTGCCACTTTAATCTTCGTGGTGGCGTCTACTGCGGCGCGATCCCAGGGCAGGATGGCATCGAGGCGGGCGCAGAATTCATCGACCAGTTGGACGTGACGTGGTGAGGCCTTTGGGCCGGTAGCCCCGAAGCGCATTTCAGAGTAGGTGATGGCCGAGACCACTATACGGTGGCCGCGTAGCACCGCCTGCTCCAGACGTTTCAGGACGGCTTCTGGCTGTTCACGCATGATGAACGAGCAGATACAGGTATCAAGCATATAAGTCTTGTTCACAGGTTAAATCGCCCTTCGTCGCTGACAACATCCTCGCGCTCCGCCATAAAATCTGGATCGGCTTTTTCGTACTCTAGGAATGATCCCCAGGTTGGCCGGACGGGGCGCAGGATGATGCTGTCCCCTTCCCGGACGATCTCGAGCTCGCTCACCCCCTCAAAATCCAGATCACGAGGCAGACGGATGGCGCGGTTGTTGCCATTTTTAAATATCGATACGGTTCTCATGTTCTTTCTCTCCCGAGCATATGGATATGTGAAACATATCCGGAATATTCAAAGCACCGGGTGTGTGCATATGTTTAGTATAGGCAGATGTGTGGCATATGTATAGCGGTAGCATATGTAGATGCCAGGCATATGTTTAGCATATCTCTATTTCTTTCTTTTTTATCGGAGATCCGAAAAAAGGTTAAACCGGATTTTAGGATGACAAAGCCTGTATGAAGGGTATCGGGTGACATTTTCCAGAGAAAAAAAGGTTCCTACCGCTTATTATTCATAAAATTTCTTATGTAATACGCAGGATATCTATGTTTGGAAAACTTCTGAAAAGTGTCTCATGGCAGGTGAGAGCTGAACTCCGACGGAGCCTGAAGTCGAACCGGGATTACAAAAAACTTCGCTGGAACCCGGTGGAGAGAATACTTGTTTCCTGCTCCACCCATTACGTCCGGGCTATGCTGGTTCTATGGTCCGCAGCCTTCGGGGCTGTTGGCGTGGTCGAATATTTTCGCCCTGTATTGCTACCTTTCGCTGTGCAGCATTTTAAGGGCATTACCAAGCTTTCAGATTGGATGTCTAATTTACTGGGTAGCCAGTTGACTATAATCGGTATTGTATTTCCGCTGGTTGTGGGGCTTATAAGTGTTTTATTTCAAAAGAAATCAGCAAGGATCCATATTCAGTCCGCGTATCAACTTCATTCCGGATATATGTTTGCGGGCCTGAGTGGTCTTTCACTGGCTGCATTTGTCGTGCTGGGCGGTATGACGTTATCTATAGATGACGGATATCTTAATACTTCTTTTGCCGTAACAGCTTTTGTGTGGATGCTTTTCAATATTATTCTGTCTATCTGGTTCTTCGTCTCCAGTCTGAATGTCCTGGATGAGAGCAAACGCGATCGACTAATGAATAAGTTTTTTTTATCTCAGATAGTGGATGACTACATTCAAAAAGCATATATTCAGGCGTGGCTGCGTTACCCGGGGGTTCATGTAGGTCAAAATTACCTCGGTAATATTAAAATACTGCCTTACTCAATTTCTGAGAAAGACGATATGCTTCATGTTAAATCTAATATCAGTAAAGGTGATGTTGTTACTGATATTTATATAATACAAACAACCCCATAAGTCAATAGATTTTTAAAAATATTTAAAATATAAGGCCTTTTTTATTCCTACTGAGAAGGCTAGAGGCGGTAGATGGGCAGGATGCGGAAATTATCATTCTGCCCTCCTTTGGTGTTCGTTCTGGTGAACTGACTTTATTGTCATCGAGAAATGTCAAGCCTGTTTCAGGATTGTGGCGGTGGTTATTGCGTCGTTGTATTGTAACAGGGCGCCCTGAGAACAAAAGGGATCTGGATGATATTACTTTTGATTTCTTTGGTGAGGCTTACGATGCGCTTAACGATAAAAATATTAGCGTCTTCAGAACAGGGATTGAACGATTAACAGATACCTATACCTCTATCAAAAGAAGTTACAATTACGAGGTCGATAAAAATTATCTGGATGAAGTAAAAGAATCAGGTTTTAGCCATACTTTCAGCGATTCATTCCATTATGAATTGAGAAAGTTTTTTCGTGAATCCGTAAAATCAACGGAATATTCAGGCGAATATTTCCGTGAATCGATGCTCATTCCATTGCGTGTGTACAGAAAAACACAGAGCACGTGTTTTACCGATTTCAGACAGTTTTTACTCTCGCTTTTCAGGGTGTGGCATGTGTTAAACGAGTGGAAAGCGGGACTGGGGGGCCCCCTCTCGGCCAGCCAGGAGCTGACTCACCAGGCCCTTATCCGCGGGTATATCGGACTGTGGGAAGGCTGGAGTATGACCACGATCACTGGCAAACCCGGGAGTGAAGATTCTACTGGCCGCCTGATGTATCATCTGCATAATACCGCCAGGCTTCTTATTCCGTCAGTGGTTGCCGATAATGCCTCTTCCGTGCGATATGCTCACGACGTTCTCTGCCTCTGGTTTAATCAGAGCCGGTTTACACGTTACTGGGAGGAAGAGTACCGCTGGCACAGTTTCTTCCTGACTCCGGATTATCTGTCCCTGAAGGAGACAGAACCGCAGTGGAATATGTTACTCAGGGGCAGCAAGTATAAAAAAGATGCCGCTTTGTCCATTATGTTTGCAAATGCCTTATCCGATTTGCGGTTGTTAATGGCAGGGTATCTTATTGCTCATTTTTAATCGCAAAAAAATATAGACTTAGCCGATCTTGTGAATCATCTCATTATGTCTGAATTATATGAAGATAGAGATACACATGACACGCTGACGCCTGCATTCAGACGTTCTGTCGATATCATTGACATGATACTGAGAATTGAGCACTGCAATCTGCATACGAATACAAGCTGGTACAGCGGGTTATCAGAAACCATTGAGGTTATGAACTCATATAATGAAAGGCCTTACATTCCCGGGCGTATGTATACAGGGGAATATGAAGATTTAGGGAGTCTCTACGGGTCGTTTGCCTTGCTGGCTATAAAGCTCGCAAGGCCTGCGGAGCAGGTTACACAGCGTGTTAATGAAGCCCTGGCTGGAGGGGTGTTTTCCTATTCCAGTAAAGACAGAATAATTTCTATTCTTAAACGACTGAAACGAGACCCTTCAGTTCCCTATGAAGGTTATATCATTTCAGAAGCGGATTATGCAACGAATGTGGTGTTCTTTAATGATGTTCTGGATAAATACATAGATGTATTCAGTCGTAGTAAAACGGCAGATATCGTTGCTGCTGAAGTAGACCAGGCTCGACTGAGAAACACTGATGCTCGTCTTACAAATGAACTTCCTGGGGCATTGTCTGAAGATGTTCTGCTTAAATACTTCACGTTTACTCAAAATTCAGAATGTGATCGCAACTGGCTGGCGATATATATTCCTGTTGGTGTTTCCAAAGAGTATGTTGCCAGAGAGCTTAATCAGACTGACTACGGAGATTTCCCTTCGGTATCAGAAGTGAACAGAAATATTCTCCGCAGACTGCATTATGTACTGTGGCAGTCACAGGCTAAATTAACGATTGAGGTCAATAACCTCGAAACGCTGTTAATGGAAGTCGCGCAACGGTCCGCTGATCAGAATAACTACATTCTGGTGATCTATGGTTCCCGCTTCAGCGAGGAACTGAGGGAACTGGTCTATCAGCCGGAAAGGCATGACGCGTTTAGCATACATGTTGATGTATCGGCCAGGGGTAGCCGCTCTCTGCCCTTCAGGATCAATAACTGTCTTATTTACCTTGTCCTCAATTCCGAACAGGAGTTTTCGCTTATGGTCAGTGCTGAATCCTTTGGTGAACTCAGGCTGTTCAGGTATCCGGATGGAACCCTTTTCAATACCTTCTACCGCAGCAGCGACGATCCACTTGAAGGTGTGATGAAAACGCTCTGGGAAATAGAGATGGAAATCACTGATACTCCAGTGGCGCGGTTTGAACATCGCTGATCAAAATTACGGTGACCCCTGATGGGGTCGCTGTTTAATTGCATTAGAGTTATCAATTACTATAAATTTAGCTTCCTAAGCAATAATCTATTCACCGCAACAATCCGTCGCTTTTTGTGCCATTCATACAATAATCCCTCTTCTCTCTTCCTTAGATCCGAAAACTCATTTAAGAGGATCACTTGCAGCCGGCAACAGGAAGGTTTTACATTGATTTGAATTATGCCGTTTCTTTTCCTCCTGCCTTGAAAAGGATATCTGAATGCACTTTTATGTGGATGAAACAGGCCAGACTGGCCGAAACCTTTTTGACAAAACCCAGCCAATCCTCTCCTACGGAGTACTGTCCTCAGAGGCTGACCTAGATAAGGTTGCTGAAGCGGATCTTGCCGCATTACGCAAAACTCTGGGCGTGGAGCGCCTGCACGCTGCGGAACTGGGCGTGCACCGCCTTTCAGAAGTTGTGGATACGCTGCTGGTCCTGCAGAAAAATCACCGGATACGGTTTGATATCTGGCAGGTGGTTAAGCGCGATCACGCCATTATTTCGTTCTTCGACCAGGTGTTTGATCAGGGACTGAATCCGGTTGTGCCCTGGAGTGCCTACTGGACCCCTCTGCGCTATCCCCTGCTGCTGAATCTGTCTAATCTGTTTGATGATGAGCTGGCTGAAAAAGCGTGGCGTGCCCGTCTTGAGGCTCATGATGAACGTTCTTGCTCATTATTCAGTGAGGTTTGTGGAGTGCTGCTTCAGCGCGTTCACTCTCTGGGTGATGCCCGTTCAGTTGAACTCATTACCGATGCCCTATCTTGGGCGATGGTCAACTTTGATGAGCTGGGGTACAACTGCAAAACCAATAAGGAAAAGTTGCAGATCATGCCCAATATGATTGGTTTTCAGTCCGTTTTGCACGGGATCTGCTCTCGTCTGGGGGCACCGAACCGGAAAGCAGATATCATTGTTGACCAGCAGTCACAGTTCAACACCACCCAGCGGGAGTTGAACGAGTTTTACTACCAGATCCGCGAACAGCCGTGGGCACTGGGGCCGGGTTTGCCTGTCATGGATATGAAGAACATGCCAGCAAAACCGCTTGTCTTCCAGTCGGGAACGATGAGTGCCGGGCTGGAACTGGTTGATATTTATCTCTGGATCTTCAAACGATACATGGAACGGAAGGAACTGACCAAACCCCTTTCCCGCCTCGTCTACACCAATCTTAAAACAGCGAGAACTGACAGTGTTTCTCTGCAGTCAGTTGCAAAGAGGTTTAAGGAGTTTTTTGAAAAACTTTCTGAACCAACCGCAGAAATGATAGAAAAAGCAAATGAACTCAGGGCCGTGGAAGAAACGCGCCGTCTTGCCCATCGTGTACAAAGTGTGTCGCAATCCTGATCAGAAAGGTTAACCGCATATGAAGGCAGAAAATGCCCGTCAGGTTCAGGGGCTGATAGAACTAGAGAAATTTAACCCTGAAACACTGTGCTCGGGCGAGAGCTGGATGGCACCTTCAGCCAGTGAAGTCAGCGTGGTCCGGGCGCTGATCCCGCTCACAGATATCCAGCTGGCCAACCGGCTAGATGTGGACGAGCGCACCATCCGTAAGTGGAAATCCGGCGAGACCAGAATGGTGTTCACCACCTGGTGCTGTCTGTGCTGGCTGGCCGGGTTGGGGATGCTGCTGGAAGAACCGGCTTAGCCGGTTCTGATGCGTTTCCAGATTCTTTTGAGAATGAAGCGTCGCTGATATCGCCATTGCGAACGGTAGATATGGGGGAGTCGATCATAGTTCTTCCAGAACAAGGTCCAGCCTTTATAGGCATCAACAAGTAGGGCAATGAGAGAGCCAGTTTTTAAGAGGCCATAGAAAACGGCCATGAGAAATACAGTCATACGATGTTCCTTATGTAAAACTGTATTTAGGAAATCCGAAGCAGCCTTTAAGGCCGGTTGATGAAAATGAGCTGAAAAAAGTTTTTCTGGCCTGTTTTTTGCAATTTCAGGCTAACTCTGTTCTGAATTTTGCCCACTGAGCAATAATTACCATATCTCAACAAACCACCATTTTTTGTGCTTATCTTGCAACAACTCTTCTTTTTCTCTTCTGAGATCCGGTTTCCGGCAGTTACGGATCTTCCTCTCCCTCCGCACAGCGTTACATCCCGTCAGCACAGTATGTAGTGCCTCGTACAGTTGCCCATGGCACTATATGTTGTGTTGTATCTCTGGACTGTGATGCGCCGCGCAGGGGCGGAAAACAGCGATATGATGATTTTCTCAGCGTGGTACACTTCCGGAAAGTCGTTTATTTAAATAAAGTCGGATCCATACGAAACGGGAATGCAGTAATTACGCTTTGTTTTTATAAGTCAGATTTTAATTTTTATTGGTTAACATAACGAAAGGTAAAATACACAAGGCTTACTAAAAGCCAGATAACAGTATGCGTATTTGCGCGCTGATATTTGCGGCATAAGAATATATACTGATATGTATACCCTAAGTATGTCAAAAAGAGGTGTGCTATGAAGCAGCGTATTACAGTGACAGTTGACAGCGACAGCTATCAGTTGCTCAAGGCATATGATGTCAATATCTCCGGTCTGGTAAGCACAACCATGCAGAATGAAGCCCGTCGTCTGCGTGCCGAACGCTGGAAAGCGGAAAATCAGGAAGGGATGGCTGAGGTCGCCCGGTTTATTGAAATGAACGGCTCTTTTGCTGACGAGAACAGGGACTGGTGAAATGCAGTTTAAGGTTTACACCTATAAAAGAGAGAGCCGTTATCGTCTGTTTGTGGATGTACAGAGTGATATTATTGACACGCCCGGGCGACGGATGGTGATCCCCCTGGCCAGTGCACGTCTGCTGTCAGATAAAGTCTCCCGTGAACTTTACCCGGTGGTGCATATCGGGGATGAAAGCTGGCGCATGATGACCACCGATATGGCCAGTGTGCCGGTCTCCGTTATCGGGGAAGAAGTGGCTGATCTCAGCCACCGCGAAAATGACATCAAAAACGCCATTAACCTGATGTTCTGGGGAATATAAATGTCAGGCTCCGTTATACACAGCCAGTCTGCAGTCATGGTACCGGCAGTGTATTCTGCCGGGCAGCCTGCATCGCTGCCTGTTGCCATTGATTATCCGGCAGCTCTGGCACTTCGCCAGATGTCGATGGTCCATGATGAACTGCCAAAATATCTGCTGGCTCCGGAAGTGAGTGCCCTGCTCCATTACGTCCCGGATCTGCACCGCAAGATGCTGCTGGCCACACTGTGGAACACCGGAGCACGCATTAATGAAGCACTGGCGCTGACGCGGGGGGATTTTTCGCTTGCGCCTCCGTATCCGTTTGTGCAGCTTGCGACCCTGAAACAACGGACCGAAAAAGCTGCCAGGACGGCGGGGAGAATGCCCGCCGGTCAGCAGACTCACCGGCTGGTTCCGCTCTCTGACTCCTGGTACGTCAGCCAGCTGCAGACGATGGTGGCAACACTGAAAATACCCATGGAGCGGCGTAACCGTCGCACAGGAAGGACAGAGAAAGCGCGGATCTGGGAAGTGACGGACAGAACGGTCAGGACCTGGATTGGGGAGGCGGTTGCCGCCGCTGCTGCTGACGGTGTGACGTTCTCTGTTCCGGTCACACCACATACGTTCCGCCATTCCTATGCGATGCACATGCTGTATGCCGGTATACCGCTGAAAGTTCTGCAAAGCCTGATGGGACATAAGTCCATCAGTTCAACGGAAGTCTACACGAAGGTTTTTGCGCTGGATGTGGCTGCCCGGCACCGGGTGCAGTTTGCGATGCCGGAGTCTGATGCGGTTGCGATGCTGAAACAATTATCCTGAGAATAAATGCCTTGGCCTTTATATGGAAATGTGGAACTGAGTGGATATGCTGTTTTTGTCTGTTAAACAGAGAAGCTGGCTGTTATCCACTGAGAAGCGAACGAGACAGTCGGGAAAATCTCCCATTATCGTAGAGATCCGCATTATTAATCTCAGGAGCCTGTGTAGCGTTTATAGGAAGTAGTGTTCTGTCATGATGCCTGCAAGCGGTAACGAAAACGATTTGAATATGCCTTCAGGAACAATAGAAATCTTCGTGCGGTGTTACGTTGAAGTGGAGCGGATTATGTCAGCAATGGACAGAACAACCTAATGAACACAGAACCATGATGTTTGGTCTGTCCTTTTACAGCCAGTAGTGCTCGCCGCAGTCGAGCGACAGGGCGAAGCCCTCGAGTGAGCGAGGAAGCACCAGGGAACAGCACTTATATATTCTGCTTACACACGATGCCTGAAAAAACTTCCCTTGGGGTTATCCACTTATCCACGGGGATATTTTTATAATTATTTTTTTTATAGTTTTTAGATCTTCTTTTTTAGAGCGCCTTGTAGGCCTTTATCCATGCTGGTTCTAGAGAAGGTGTTGTGACAAATTGCCCTTAACCCTGTGACAAATTGCCCTCAGAAGAAGCTGTTTTTTCACAAAGTTATCCCTGCTTATTGACTCTTTTTTATTTAGTGTGACAATCTAAAAACTTGTCACACTTCACATGGATCTGTCATGGCGGAAACAGCGGTTATCAATCACAAGAAACGTAAAAATAGCCCGCGAATCGTCCAGTCAAACGACCTCACTGAGGCGGCATATAGTCTCTCCCGGGATCAAAAACGTATGCTGTATCTGTTCGTTGACCAGATCAGAAAATCTGATGGCACCCTACAGGAACATGACGGTATCTGCGAGATCCATGTTGCTAAATATGCTGAAATATTCGGATTGACCTCTGCGGAAGCCAGTAAGGATATACGGCAGGCATTGAAGAGTTTCGCGGGGAAGGAAGTGGTTTTTTATCGCCCTGAAGAGGATGCCGGCGATGAAAAAGGCTATGAATCTTTTCCCTGGTTTATCAAACGTGCGCACAGTCCATCCAGAGGGCTTTACAGTGTACATATCAACCCATATCTCATTCCCTTCTTTATCGGGTTACAGAACCGGTTTACGCAGTTTCGGCTTAGTGAAACAAAAGAAATCACCAATCCGTATGCCATGCGTTTATACGAATCCCTGTGTCAGTATCGTAAGCCGGATGGCTCAGGCATCGTCTCTCTGAAAATCGACTGGATCATAGAGCGTTACCAGCTGCCTCAAAGTTACCAGCGTATGCCTGACTTCCGCCGCCGCTTCCTGCAGGTCTGTGTTAATGAGATCAACAGCAGAACTCCAATGCGCCTCTCATACATTGAGAAAAAGAAAGGCCGCCAGACGACTCATATCGTATTTTCCTTCCGCGATATCACTTCCATGACGACAGGATAGTCTGAGGGTTATCTGTCACAGATTTGAGGGTGGTTCGTCACATTTGTTCTGACCTACTGAGGGTAATTTGTCACAGTTTTGCTGTTTCCTTCAGCCTGCATGGATTTTCTCATACTTTTTGAACTGTAATTTTTAAGGAAGCCAAATTTGAGGGCAGTTTGTCACAGTTGATTTCCTTCTCTTTCCCTTCGTCATGTGACCTGATATCGGGGGTTAGTTCGTCATCATTGATGAGGGTTGATTATCACAGTTTATTACTCTGAATTGGCTATCCGCGTGTGTACCTCTACCTGGAGTTTTTCCCACGGTGGATATTTCTTCTTGCGCTGAGCGTAAGAGCTATCTGACAGAACAGTTCTTCTTTGCTTCCTCGCCAGTTCGCTCGCTATGCTCGGTTACACGGCTGCGGCGAACGCTAGTGATAATAAGTGACTGAGGTATGTGCTCTTCTTATCTCCTTTTGTAGTGTTGCTCTTATTTTAAACAACTTTGCGGTTTTTTGATGGCTTTGCGATTTTGTTGTTGCTTTGCAGTAAATTGCAAGATTTAATAAAAAAACGCAAAGCAATGATTAAAGGATGTTCAGAATGAAACTCATGGAAACACTTAACCAGTGCATAAACGCTGGTCATGAAATGACGAAGGCTATCGCCATTGCACAGTTTAATGATGACAGCCCGGAAGCGAGGAAAATAACCCGGCGCTGGAGAATAGGTGAAGCAGCGGATTTAGTTGGGGTTTCTTCTCAGGCTATCAGAGATGCCGAGAAAGCAGGGCGACTACCGCACCCGGATATGGAAATTCGAGGACGGGTTGAGCAACGTGTTGGTTATACAATTGAACAAATTAATCATATGCGTGATGTGTTTGGTACGCGATTGCGACGTGCTGAAGACGTATTTCCACCGGTGATCGGGGTTGCTGCCCATAAAGGTGGCGTTTACAAAACCTCAGTTTCTGTTCATCTTGCTCAGGATCTGGCTCTGAAGGGGCTACGTGTTTTGCTCGTGGAAGGTAACGACCCCCAGGGAACAGCCTCAATGTATCACGGATGGGTACCAGATCTTCATATTCATGCAGAAGACACTCTCCTGCCTTTCTATCTTGGGGAAAAGGACGATGTCACTTATGCAATAAAGCCCACTTGCTGGCCGGGGCTTGACATTATTCCTTCCTGTCTGGCTCTGCACCGTATTGAAACTGAGTTAATGGGCAAATTTGATGAAGGTAAACTGCCCACCGATCCACACCTGATGCTCCGACTGGCCATTGAAACTGTTGCTCATGACTATGATGTCATAGTTATTGACAGCGCGCCTAACCTGGGTATCGGCACGATTAATGTCGTATGTGCTGCTGATGTGCTGATTGTTCCCACGCCTGCTGAGTTGTTTGACTACACCTCCGCACTGCAGTTTTTCGATATGCTTCGTGATCTGCTCAAGAACGTTGATCTTAAAGGGTTCGAGCCTGATGTACGTATTTTGCTTACCAAATACAGCAATAGTAATGGCTCTCAGTCCCCGTGGATGGAGGAGCAAATTCGGGATGCCTGGGGAAGCATGGTTCTAAAAAATGTTGTACGTGAAACGGATGAAGTTGGTAAAGGTCAGATCCGGATGAGAACTGTTTTTGAACAGGCCATTGATCAACGCTCTTCAACTGGTGCCTGGAGAAATGCTCTTTCTATTTGGGAACCTGTCTGCAATGAAATTTTCGATCGTCTGATTAAACCACGCTGGGAGATTAGATAATGAAGCGTGCGCCTGTTATTCCAAAACATACGCTCAATACTCAACCGGTTGAAGATACTTCGTTATCGACACCAGCTGCCCCGATGGTGGATTCGTTAATTGCGCGCGTAGGAGTAATGGCTCGCGGTAATGCCATTACTTTGCCTGTATGTGGTCGGGATGTGAAGTTTACTCTTGAAGTGCTCCGGGGTGATAGTGTTGAGAAGACCTCTCGGGTATGGTCAGGTAATGAACGTGACCAGGAGCTGCTTACTGAGGACGCACTGGATGATCTCATCCCTTCTTTTCTACTGACTGGTCAACAGACACCGGCGTTCGGTCGAAGAGTATCTGGTGTCATAGAAATTGCCGATGGGAGTCGCCGTCGTAAAGCTGCTGCACTTACCGAAAGTGATTATCGTGTTCTGGTTGGCGAGCTGGATGATGAGCAGATGGCTGCATTATCCAGATTGGGTAACGATTATCGCCCAACAAGTGCTTATGAACGTGGTCAGCGTTATGCAAGCCGATTGCAGAATGAATTTGCTGGAAATATTTCTGCGCTGGCTGATGCGGAAAATATTTCACGTAAGATTATTACCCGCTGTATCAACACAGCCAAATTGCCTAAATCAGTTGTTGCTCTTTTTTCTCACCCCGGTGAACTATCTGCCCGGTCAGGTGATGCACTTCAAAAAGCCTTTACAGATAAAGAGGAATTACTTAAGCAGCAGGCATCTAACCTTCATGAGCAGAAAAAAGCTGGGGTGATATTTGAAGCTGAAGAAGTTATCACTCTTTTAACTTCTGTGCTTAAAACGTCATCTGCATCAAGAACTAGTTTAAGCTCACGACATCAGTTTGCTCCTGGAGCGACAGTATTGTATAAGGGCGATAAAATGGTGCTTAACCTGGACAGGTCTCGTGTTCCAACTGAGTGTATAGAGAAAATTGAGGCCATTCTTAAGGAACTTGAAAAGCCAGCACCCTGATGCGACCACGTTTTAGTCTACGTTTATCTGTCTTTACTTAATGTCCTTTGTTACAGGCCAGAAAGCATAACTGGCCTGAATATTCTCTCTGGGCCCACTGTTCCACTTGTATCGTCGGTCTGATAATCAGACTGGGACCACGGTCCCACTCGTATCGTCGGTCTGATTATTAGTCTGGGACCACGGTCCCACTCGTATCGTCGGTCTGATTATTAGTCTGGGACCACGATCCCACTCGTGTTGTCGGTCTGATTATCGGTCTGGGACCACGGTCCCACTTGTATTGTCGATCAGACTATCAGCGTGAGACTACGATTCCATCAATGCCTGTCAAGGGCAAGTATTGACATGTCGTCGTAACCTGTAGAACGGAGTAACCTCGGTGTGCGGTTGTATGCCTGCTGTGGATTGCTGCTGTGTCCTGCTTATCCACAACATTTTGCGCACGGTTATGTGGACAAAATACCTGGTTACCCAGGCCGTGCCGGCACGTTAACCGGGCTGCATCCGATGCAAGTGTGTCGCTGTCGCCGGCCTCCTCACCCGGTCACGTTTCGTCGTTCCTCCTCCACGCGCTGCGGCTTCGGGGCCGCACCTGCATTCGTATGCGGTCGCCCGGTTACAGGTGCGGCACGGCCTGATGGAGGCCGCATGTGAGAGGAGAATTCCCATGCCAAACTGGTGCTCGAATCGTATGTATTTTTCTGGTGAACCGGCACAGAACGCTGAGATTAAACGACTGGCCAGCGGTGCAGTCACACCGCTTTATCGCCGCGCCACAAATGAAGGTATTCAGCTGTTTCTGGCCGGAAGTGCCGGACTTCTGCAGACCACTGAAGATGTGCGGTTTGAACCATGCCCCGGACTGACGGCTGCCGGGCGTGGCGTTGTATCGCCGGAGAATATCGCGTTCACCCGCTGGCTGACACACCTGCAGGACGGTGTACTTCTTGATGAGCAAAACTGCCTGATGCTGCATGAACTCTGGCTGCAGAGCGGTACTGGCCGGCGTCGCTGGGAAGAATTACCGGATGATGCCAGGGAAAGCATTACCGCTCTTTTCACCCCAAAAAGAGGTGACTGGTGCGACATCTGGAGTAACGAGGATGTATCGGTGTGGTGGAACCGTCTGTGTGACAACGTCCTGCCGGAAAAACCATGCCGTTTGACCTGCTGACGGTTCTGTCCACTCGCCTGGATGTTGAAGTGAATGGCTTTAACGGTGGTGTTCTGAACGGTGTTCCTTCTGCATATCACTGGTATACGGAACAGTATGGCGTGAAGTGGCCTTGTGGGTATGAGGTGAATATCAGCAGTCAGGGAGACAACTTCATTCAGGTTGATTTCGACACGCCGTGGTGTCAGCCGGAAAGCGACGTTATTGCAGTATTAAGCCGCCGTTTCAGTTGCACGCTGGAGCACTGGTACGCCGAGCAGGGCTGCAATTTCTGTGGCTGGCAGCGATATGAGCGTGGAGAGCTTGTTGATGTGCTGTGGGGGGAACTGGAATGGTCTTCCCCGACAGATGATGATGAGCTGCCGGAAGTCACCGCGCCGGAGTGGATAGTCGACAAGGTGGCGCATTACGGTGGATGAAGTATGACGGAGACTGGCGGGCAACCGCCCGTTTCTTTTCCGGTAAAGGATGTCGCCGGGCTCCTCTTTTTACTGCGCCGGCTGACGCGGCGCGGCAGGAACGCTGCCTGTGGTCAGTGTCCCGCGTCCGGCCGGGCACGGGACGGGCGCTTTTACCGCTCCCGGCTGGCATCGGTGACAGTGTACGCCAGCCCGTCGCCCTTTTCTGATGAACGCCCTTCAAGCCGCTTTCGCGGCATATTCTCGCCGTCAAAAAGACGACGGCTGCGATATTCCACGGTCGGCCTGACCCGTTACCGGACGCGGTGAACAGCCCACAGGCCGCGGGGAACGGGCGCCACAGGGGCGCCCTCCCGGTGCCCTCTGTAAGAGAAGGAGTGCTGTTATGTCCCGTTTTATCCAGGGTGACTGCGTGCGTGTTATGGCCACGTTTCCGGGCAATGCTGTCGATTTCATCCTCACCGACCCGCCATATCTCGTCGGTTTCCGTGACCGTCAGGGGCGTACCATCGCCGGCGATAAAACCGATGAATGGCTGCAACCGGCCTGTAATGAAATGTACCGCGTGCTGAAAAAAGATGCGCTGATGGTGAGCTTCTATGGCTGGAACCGCGTCGATCGCTTTATGGCCGCCTGGAAAAATGCGGGATTCAGCGTGGTTGGCCACCTGGTGTTTACCAAAACCTACACATCGAAGGCCGCATATGTGGGCTATCGCCACGAATGCGCTTACATCCTGGCAAAAGGGCGTCCGGCGCTGCCTCAGAAGCCATTGCCCGACGTGCTGGGCTGGAAATATTCAGGCAATCGTCATCACCCGACGGAAAAGCCTGTTACCAGCCTGCAACCACTGATTGAGAGCTTCACACACCCGAACGCTATTGTGCTGGACCCGTTTGCAGGCAGCGGCTCAACCTGTGTGGCCGCCCTTCAGTCCGGACGCCGGTATATCGGTATCGAGCTGCTTGAACAGTATCACCGTGCCGGACAGCAACGTCTGGCTGCCGTACAGCGGGCCATGCAGCAGGGGGCCGCAAATGATGACTGGTTTATGCCGGAGGCTGCGTAAATGAACTATGCCGGACATAAAAAACTTCGCGCCGACGTGGCGGAGGTGGCCAACACCATGTGTGACCTTCGGGCCAGGCTGAACGATATGGAGCATCGCTGTCGCTTTGATTCCGATGTGCTTGTTGAACGCCTGGCACGCCAGACGCTGTATCGCGCCAATCGCCTGTTCATGGAGGCGTATACCGAAATTCTGGAACTGGATGCGTGCTTTAAAGATTGAGAAGGAGACGAGAATGTACGGAACATGCGAAACGCTATGCCGGGAGCTGGCAGCAAAGTATCCGGGATATACACCGCTGATGCTGGTTATCTGGTCCCCGGAAGAGATTCAGGCCCTCGCTGACGGAATGGATATTTCCCTGTCCGATCCTGAAATCAGGACCGTCCTGGCGCGCCTGGAGGACATCCCGGAAGACCAGCGAATTGAGTCCGGTATTTCTTCTGCCGCGGCGATGGAGATTATCAGCAACGTGAGCGAAAACCGCCAGGTGACCGTCCCGGCTGAACTGCTGGCGTCCCTGATTCAGACCGCCGAACAGGCACTGTGGAAACGTGAATGGGCCGCCCGTGATTACGGCCTCGCCGTCCCGGAATGCGTTACCCGCCGTCAGGCGGTGGTTAATCAGGCCCGCATCCTGCTGAAAAACAACACACACGAAAACGGCTGATGTTATCGCCGCCTGCGGGCGGCGATACAGGGAGAACGATTAATCATGAACGAAAACACAACGCTGAACGCACTGATTTGTCGTCACGCCCGTAACCTGCTGCTGGCGCAGGGCTGGCCGGAAGAGACGGATGTCGACCAGCGTAACCCGAAGTATCCGGGCTGGATCAGCATTTATGTTCTGCTGGATGCGCCCCGGCTGGCGACGTTACTCGTTAACCGCCACGGCGGCGTACTGCCGCCGCACCTGGCCTCCGCCATTCAGAAACTGACCGGAACCGGAGCGGAACTTGTTCTGTCCGGCAGTCAGTGGCAGTCGCTGCCGGTGCTTCCGGCAGACGGAACGCAGGTGTCTTTTCCGTATGCCGGTGAATGGCTGACCGAAGACGAAATCAGGGCTGTACTTGCGGCGGTGCGCGATGCGGTACGCAGTGTCAGTTGCCGGGTGGCAGAAGATATGCGGCGTATCCGGGCGGCGCTGACCACCACCAGTCAGACGTTACTGACCCGCCAGACGCGCCGCTTTCGCCTGGTCGTGAAGGAAAGCGATCACCCCTGCTGGCTCGATGAGGACGACGAAAACCTGCCCGTGGTGCTCGATGCCATCCTGAACCGGGGCGCACGTTTTTCGGCGGTGGAAATGTATCTGGTCAGCGATTGTATTGAACATATCCTGTCTAGTGGGCTGGCCTGCGATGTGCTGCGTATACCGGATGAACCGCCCCGCCAGTGGTTTGACCGTGGTGTTCTGCGGGAAGTTGTCCGGGAAGCCCGGGCCGAAATCCGCAGCATGGCGGATGCCCTGGCAAAAATCAGGGGCTGATGATGGCGGGGAAAATCCCCGCTTTTTTTCTGCCGGTCCCCGGACAGAGCACAAAGGAAGTCGCCGCCGGCTCCGCTTTACCCGGCCATGCAGGCATGGCCTTGTGGGTTTTCAGTTATGTGGCCGCCGTGTCGTGTGCGGGCGGTGCCGCGGAATATGTGAATAACGGAGGAAAACATCATGCAATATGCGAAACCTGTCACTCTGAACGTTGAAGAGTGCGACCGTCTCTCCTTTCTGCCTTACCTGTTTGGCAACGATTTTCTGTATGCCGAGGCGTATGTGTACGCGCTGGCGCAAAAAATGATGCCGGAATATCAGGGAGGCTTCTGGCACTTCATCCGCCTGCCGGACGGTGGCGGTTACATGATGCCGGATGGCGACCGTTTTCATCTGGTCAACGGTGAAAACTGGTTTGACCGCACGGTCAGCGCCGATGCCGCAGGCATCATTCTGACTTCCCTTGTGATTAACCGCCAGTTGTGGCTGTACCACGACAGCGGGGATGTAGGACTGACCCAGCTTTACCGGATGCGCGATGCGCAGTTGTGGCGTCACATCGAATTTCACCCCGAATGCAACGCGATTTACGCGGCACTGGACTGATTAACGGACGGGGCGGCAATGCCGCCCCTGTAAAGGAGACGAGAACATGTACTGTACTGTTAAAGAAATCATCCGCGATGTACTGGATACAGACGTGCCGGACAGTGAATGCGTTTTTGCCGTGGTGCTGACCCGTGGGGATGTGCGCCACATAGCCCAGGACTGGAACCTGTCAGACGATGAGCTGGAAACCGTCATGCAGCGGCTGGACGATGCCTTTGAATATGGTGCGGATGTCAGCATTGTTCACGACGTTGTTCGTGAGCTGATGGAAGAAAAGCGTGCCAGCCGTCAGGTGACAGTTCCGGCGGTGATGCTGGAAAAAGTGATGGCGCTGGCAGGCAGTGAAATGAAGCGCCTGTATGCCGTCGGGAGTGAGAACGGGGGCGACGGTGATGCGTTCGTCAGGGAGGAACGCGAAGCAATGGACGTTGTGTTACAGGCGCTTGACGGGGAGCACATGTCATGAATATCAGCACAGAAACCCGCGAAATTCTGCGCAATTACAAAGCCGTGATTAATGCGCGACGTCGTGAAATGGGGCAGAAACCGCTCACCACCGCGCAGATTGTTGATGAAATCTGCGATTTTGTGGCGAATCAGCAGGCTGTTTTCCTGGGCGGTCACTACATCTTACAGGGCAGCAGAAACAGGTGATACAGGGCAGGCGGTGGAGGCCGCCTGTCAGCCCGCGCGAAAACCCCTGGCAGGCTGACGCCTGCCGGAAGGGAAGCGGGCCACGCTGACGCGTCGCCCGTTACCCTTCCTGTTTGTGATGTGTCCGGAATGTTTTTTTCTGATGTTATTTTTCTGTGGTTACCGTGCCTGTTACTGTTCTTCTTCTTTTTCCTCTTCCTCTTCTTCCTCTTCTTTCCGTTCCTCTCCTGCTTATGGCTTTTCCGGGCGTCCCCCTGGCGGGGCGGGCTGTCGTGAACGGAGCCAGCGAAGCTGTCTCCGCCCTGGCGGGCTTCCATCCCTGACGCGAAACCCTGGCTTGCAGCGACCGTTCCGGTCGCGCCGCCTCTGTCGCGCCGTGGCCTGCGCTCCCGGCATCCCGGCAAAAGGCCGCCGGGATGTAAGGGGCAACGCCGTTTCGCAAACCGCGCTTCACGTCGTTGCGGCGGGTGCCTGCCCGTTGTTGTGTCCGGTGCCATTCACCTGTTTAAGCCCCTGTCGCCGGGGGCAAAGACAGCCACAACCGTCTCCGCCAGTCCAGGGGTGAAATGCACATCCCGCAAAACTTTTTGCCCAAAAGCAGGCAAAAAGTTTTGCGGTCTGCCCCCGGACAGTCGTTTCCGGCCGTGGCAGTGATGCCCCTTGCGGCGAAGGTTCTCAAAAAGGTGATGGTGAATACCGGAGGGAACAAAAGGCAGGTCCCCGCAAAACGTCAAAACCGCGGCTCCCGAAACTCAAAAGATGATGGGGGCTGAAAACATCAACAGAAGGAGACACATCATGGCAGTTCGTGGCATTAACAAGGTCATCCTCGTAGGACGCCTGGGAAAGGATCCGGAAGTCCGTTACATCCCCAACGGGGGCGCAGTGGCAAACCTGCAGGTGGCCACGTCAGAAAGCTGGCGTGACAAACAGACGGGGGAGATGCGGGAGCAGACAGAATGGCATCGCGTGGTGCTGTTCGGCAAGCTCGCGGAAGTGGCAGGTGAATGTCTGCGCAAGGGCGCGCAGGTCTACATCGAAGGTCAGCTTCGCACCCGTAGCTGGGAGGATAACGGTATCACCCGTTACGTCACCGAAATTCTTGTTAAGACCACGGGCACCATGCAGATGCTGGTACGTGCCGCAGGTGCTCAGACTCAGCCGGAAGAGGGGCAACAGTTCAGCGGTCAGCCTCAGCCGGAACCACAGGCGGAGGCCGGTACGAAAAAAGGTGGCGCAAAAACGAAAGGCCGTGGACGTAAGGCCGCGCAGCCGGAGCCTCAGCCGCAACCGCCGGAGGGTGACGATTACGGGTTTTCAGACGATATCCCGTTCTGAACGACTGACTGTGACAACCGCCCCGTCCTGTGCGGGGCATCACCGGAGAGATGAGGATGAGCGAATATTTCAGAATACTTCAGGGACTGCCTGACGGTCCTTTTACCCGCAAACATGCCGAAGCCGTTGCCGCACAGTACCGGAACGTCTTTATCGAGGATGACCACGGCGAACAGTTTCGCCTGGTTGTCCGTAATAACGGTGCAATGGTCTGGCGTACCTGGAATTTTGAGGACGGCGCCGGGTACTGGATGAACCATGTCATCCGTGATTTCGGGATTCTTAAGTAAGAGAGGTGCCGGACGGGAACGCGTCCGGCAGACAATCATTATTACCGTTTTGGGAGGTACTAACTATGTCAGTTACAGAGTCTAAGGCAAAAACGGAGCGTAAATCCAGCCGTAAACCTGCAAAAACGCAGGAAACAGTCCTGTCGGCCCTGCTGGCGCAGACGGAGGAAGTGAGCGTGCCGCTGGCCTCGCTGATTAAGTCTCCGCTGAATGTGCGCACGGTGCCGTATTCTGCGGAGTCCGTCAGCGAACTGGCGGACTCCATTAAAGGTGTCGGCCTGTTACAGAATCTGGTTGTTCATGCCCTGCCAGGTGACCGTTACGGTGTCGCCGCAGGTGGTCGCCGACTGGCAGCACTCAACATGCTGGCAGAGCGTGACATCATTCAGGTTGACTGGCCTGTCCGTGTGAAGGTCATTCCGCAGGAGCTGGCGACTGCCGCATCGATGACCGAGAACGGTCATCGTCGGGATATGCACCCTGCCGAACAGATTGCCGGATTCCGTGCAATGGCGCAGGAAGGCAAAACACCTGCACAAATCGGTGATTTGCTGGGTTATTCGCCCCGCCACGTTCAGCGAATGCTGAAACTGGCAGACCTTGCGCCTGTCATCCTCGATGCGCTGGCAGAAGACCGCATCACCACCGAGCACTGTCAGGCGCTGGCGCTGGAGAACGACACCGCGCGTCAGGTGCAGGTGTTTGAAGCGGCCTGCCAGTCAGGATGGGGCGGTAAACCGGATGTGCGGGTTATCCGCAATCTGATTACGGAAAGTGAAGTGGCGGTGAAGGACAACACTAAATTCCGCTTCGTGGGGGCTGATGCTTTCTCACCTGACGAACTGCGTACTGATTTGTTCAGCGATGACGAGGGTGGCTATGTGGACTGCGTGGCGCTCGATGCCGCCCTGCTGGAAAAACTCCAGGCTGTCGCTGAACACCTTCGGGAAGCCGAAGGCTGGGAATGGTGCGCCGGACGCATGGAGCCTGTCGGTGAGTGCCGTGAAGATTCCCGGGCATACCGCAACCTGCCGGAGCCGGAAGCGGTGCTGACGGAGGCAGAAGAAGAACGCCTGAACGAACTGATGATGCGTTACGACGCGCTGGAAAACCAGTGTGAGGAATCTGACCTGCTGGCAGCAGAAATGAAGCTGATTGACTGCATGGCGAAGGTCAGGGCGTGGACGCCGGAGATGCGTGCCGGAAGTGGCGTGGTGGTGTCCTGGCGTTACGGTAATGTGTGTGTCCAGCGTGGTGTGCAGTTGCGCAGTGAAGATGACGTGACTGACGACGCTGACCGCACGGAACAGGTGCAGGAAAAAGCGTCAGTGGAGGAAATCAGTCTGCCACTACTGACGAAAATGTCCTCAGAGCGCACGCTGGCAGTCCAGGCAGCGCTGATGCAACAGCCGGACAAATCTCTGGCACTGCTGACATGGACGCTCTGCCTGAATGTGTTTGGCAGCGGGGCGTACAGTAAACCAGCACAAATCAGCCTGGAATGTAAACATTATTCGCTGACCAGCGATGCGCCGTCAGGGAAGGAAGGTGCCGCATTCATGGCGCTGATGGCAGAAAAAGCACGTTTGGTCGCCCTGTTGCCGGAGGGATGGTCACGGGACATGACGACGTTCCTGTCACTCAGCCAGGAGGTGCTGTTATCCCTGCTCAGTTTCTGCACTGCGTGCAGCATCCACGGCGTTCAGACCCGCGAGTGTGGTCACACGTCACGCAGTCCGCTTGACCCGCTGGAAACCGCTATCGGATTCCACATGCGCGACTGGTGGCAGCCGACAAAAGCAAACTTCTTCGGACACCTGAAAAAGCCGCAGATTATCGCAGCCCTGAATGAGGCCGGACTGTCCGGTGCTGCACGGGACGCGGAGAAGATGAAGAAAGGCGATGCGGCTGAACATGCAGAGTTCCACATGAAAGACAACCGCTGGGTGCCTGGCTGGATGTGTGCACCACGCCCACAGACGGATGCCACTGAACGTACCGATAACCTGGCTGATGCCGCCTGATGAACAACCACACCGCCCCGCCGGAGACGGGGCGGCAGCAAGGGAGATACCGTGATGAAAACTGAACTGACCCTGAATGTATTACAGACCATGAACGCACAGGAATATGAAGATATCCGGGCTGCCGGAAGTGATGAACGCCGTGAGCTGACTCACGCCGTGATGCGGGAGCTGGATGCGCCGGATAACTGGACGATGAACGGCGAGTACGGCAGCGAGTTTGGCGGCTTTTTCCCCGTCCAGGTCCGTTTCACGCCTGCCCACGAACGTTTTCACCTGGCGTTATGTTCACCGGGCGATGTCTCTCAGGTCTGGGTGCTGGTTCTGGTGAATGCCGGAGGTGAGCCGTTTGCGGTGGTTCAGGTACAGCGGCGGTTTGCATCGGAAGCCGTCAGCCATTCACTGGCACTGGCGGCGTCACTGGATACGCAGGGGTACAGCGTTAACGACATCATCCATATCCTGATGGCGGAAGGAGGTCAGGTATGAGCGTACGTTCACAGGCACTGGTTCCCCTCAGCACAGAGCAACAGGCCGCATGGCGGGCGGTGGCGGAGACAGAAAAACGCCGCCATCAGGGTAACACGCTGGCGGAATATCCGTATGCGGGGGCGTTTTTCCGCTGTCTGAACGGAAGCCGCAGGATATCGCTGTCTGACCTGCGATTTTTCATGCCGTTCCTGACCGCAGAAGAACTGCACGGCAACCGTCTTCAGTGGCTGTATGCCATCGATGTGCTGATTGAAACACAGGGCGAGGTCTGCCTCCTTCCCCTTCCCGGTGATGCAGCAGAGCGGTTGTTTCCGTCGGTGCGGTTTCGTGTCAGGGAGCGCAGTCGCCATAAATCCGCGCTGGTCATGCAGAAGTACAGCCGCCAGCAGGCACGGGAGGCAGAGCAGAAAGCCCGTGCGTACCAGGCGCTGGTCGCTCAGGCTGAAATCGAACTGGCATTCCATTCGCCGGAAACAGTCGGAAGCTGGCATGCACGCTGGAGTGACCGGGTGGCAGAGCATGACCTGGAAACCCTGTTCTGGCAGTGGGGCGAGCGTTTTCCGTCACTGGCCGGAATGGAACGCTGGCAGTGGCAGGATATGCCGTTCTGGCAGGTTATTGCGGAAGCCAGTCTTGCAGCAAGAGAGGCCGGTCACGCTGTCCGTGAGATGGAGCGGTGGATGGTGCCGAACAAACTCCGGGAGGCAGCGTGATGCGGCAACAATCACACAGATTACCCGTAAACAGCCTGAATGAGCGGGTTATTTTCAGGAAAAGTGAGTGTGGTCAGCGTGCAGGGATATGGGCTATGATGTGCCCGGCGCTTGAGGCTTTCTGCCTCATGACGTGAAGGTGGTTTGTTGCCGTGTTGTGTGGCAGAAGGACAAAAGCCCCGTAGTTAATTTTTCATTAACCCACGAGGCCCCTGCATGCTTAGACAACATCAGGATAGCCTCTTACCGCGCTTTGCGCAAGGAGAAGAAGGCCATGAAACTACCACGCAGCTCTCTTGTCTGGTGTGTGTTGATCGTGTGTCTCACACTGTTGATATTCACTTATCTGACACGAAAATCGCTGTGCGAGATTCGTTACAGAGACGGATACAGGGAGGTGGCGGCTTTCATGGCTTACGAATCCGGTAAGTAGCAACCTGGAGGCGGGCGCAGGCCCGCCTTTTCAGGGCTGATGCTGGTCTGACTGCACTGAAGCGCCTTTATAAAGGGGCTGCTGGTTCGCCGGTGGCCCCTTTCTCCTTGCTGACATTGTACGGGCATGAACAACCAGACTGCCAGGAAGGCCGTTTCCCTCTGGGAACGGGGATGAACGTGCGCCTGCGGCGCCCGTTCTTTTCCCCCGCCTTCTCTGTTTATGACCTGTCAGAAATCACATCACCTTCCCTTTGATTATTCTCTTTTTCCTCCTGTTCTGACTCTGATTACTGCTGCCCTGATTCCTGTCTGTTTTGTTGTTCTCCTGGCAGTGTCTTTTCCGGGCGTCCCCCTGGCGGGGCGGGCTGTCTCCGCCCTGGCGGGCTTCCATCCCTGACGCGAAACCCTGGCTTGCAGCG